>Ga0164296_1000031_pt1 | contig 177202 bp, 144 predicted proteins | sample GEODES057metaG_FD_113533 | JGI IMG/M metagenome (GOLD analysis project Ga0164296, IMG submission 113533) | Dystrophic lake water microbial communities from Trout Bog Lake, Wisconsin, USA - GEODES057 metaG | ecosystem: Environmental > Aquatic > Freshwater > Lake | place: USA: Trout Bog Lake... | reverse complement strand
GCAGTACGTGATATACCGGTTGAAGGATAAGAAGGGGACTATTGCCCCGTACTATCTGTACTTGTCGTTTGTTGAGGGCGATGAGGACCCTGATGGGAAACTGGTCTACCTGTTGCTGATGCCCGATATGTCGAAATTCGGAATGCCTTTCTCCACGTTTGACACCAAGGAGTTATTTCTAGAACAGTTTGAAGGTGAGGATTTCGGAACCTTTGAATGGATAATTGACGTGGATAAGGTGTACTGGTCGCAAGGGCTATATGCTATATACGAGGTGGATCCGCTGCAGCAGGAAATAACAAGCGGCTTCGCAAGGTCCTTCATACACCCTGAAGATTCCGGAGAGATGATTGGCGACATAGACATTGCAGCAGAAAAAAGAGGTGATCTCGATCTAGAGTTCCGAATAGTTACCGCTAAGGGCAATACCAAAATATTACATAGTCTGGGCAGGATATTAAAAGACGCCGAAGGAAAGCCTGTAAAATTTGTAGGCAGTGTGAGGGACGTAACCCGACAAAGGGCTATCGAAAACGACCTGAAGAACAAAGTAGAAGAACTCAACCATTCTAACAAAGAGCTGGAAGAGTTTGCCTATGTAGCCAGCCATGATATGCAGGAGCCTCTGAGGAAGATCACGACCTTTGGCAGCAGGCTGATGGAGCGCTATCAGGACGTGCTTACCGGTGACGGTAGTATATACCTCTCACGTATGACCACAGCAGCAGAGAACATGCGACAGCTGATCACCGACTTGCTGGACTTCTCAAGAATAGCTAAGACCGACCAGCCATTTGAGCGGGTAGACCTGGGGATAGTGTTGCGAGAGGTGAAGACATCGCTGGAATTGGGGATAGAAGAGACAGGCACTGTTATCAACAGCAGCCCACTACCTGTTATAGATGGTATATCATCCCAAATGAGCCAACTGTTCAGCAATATTATCTCCAACGCTATTAAATTTCATAAAGAAAATGATCCTCCTGTTATCACCATCCATTCTGAATTAGTGAAGCCGGGCGAGCTCATTCACTACAAACTGGCTGAAGACCGTGAATACTACAAGGTCGAGGTTGCAGATAATGGTATAGGATTTGAGGAGGAGTATGCAGCACGTATATTTAATGTTTTTCAACGATTGCATGGCAAGGCAGATTATCCGGGATCGGGTATCGGCCTGGCGATATGCAAAAAAATATTGGAATACCATAGCGGAATAATATTTGCTGAAAGCACTCCGGGTAAGGGTGCCAGGTTTATTTTTATCATACCAAGGTCGCAGGCAAAATCTGAAAAGCAATAATGAGTGTACAAAACAAAGCTGCGAGAATACTGATCATTGATGATGACGAAGATGATTACATCATCACCGGTGACTTTATCAGGTCCATATCGCGTAATCAATATACCCTCGAATGGTGTTCCAGCTATAAAGATGGCATACGCCAGCTCACTGCTGCCAATCACGACCTGTATTTTGTTGATTATCGACTGGGTGCCAAATCGGGAGTCGATTTTCTGAAAGAAGCTCGTGAGTTGAAATGCAACCGGCCTATTGTATTGCTCACCGGCAAGGGTAACTACGCTGTAGATATACAGGCCATGGAATACGGTGCCGTAGACTACCTGGTAAAGACAGAGTTGACCGTGGAGAAGATGGAGCGCTGTATACGATACGCACTGGAACGCTCGGCAACACTGCAGGCACTGCAGGCCAATGAACGTAAGTACAGGAGCATCTTCGAGCAATCTAAAGATGTGGTGTTCGTTACCGACCACGAACTGAATTTTAAAGATGTAAATGATGCTATAGAACACCTGCTGGGATACAGCAAGGAAGAAGTATTGCACCTGAATCTTAGCGACCTTATAGATCAGGCCCAGCATAAGAAATTTCTGCAGCAGACCATGCAGCATAAGGGAGGAGTAGATGACTGGGAAGTAGTACTGGGGACCAAAGATGGTGAAAAAAAGTCCTGCACGCTGACCATCAGCCATGAAGACGGAGAGATTGACGGCGACCTGCAGGGAATCATACACGACATAACTAGTCTGAAGAAAATAGAGAAGGCTAACCTGCAGGGGGAGAAGCTGGCCGCAGCAGGCAGACTGGTGCGTACTATTGCGCATGAAGTGCGCAACCCGCTGAATAATATTACCCTGTCGCTGGAGCAGATGCAGCATGAACTGAAAAATGATTCGGTAGACTTGTATATGAGCATCATTCAGCGCAATTGCAGGCGCATAAACGACCTGATCAGTGAGTTGCTGTACACATCAAGGCCGGCAGAGAATACCCTGGAGGATAGCGTATTTCAGAATATACTGGATGATGTTATTGCAGTGTCGATAGACAGGATGACGCTGAAGAAGATAAAACTACAGGTGAAATACCCCAATGAATCGCTGCGTATACAAGCTGATAAGGAAAAACTAAAACTCGCGCTCCTCAATATTGTTATCAATGCAATAGAGGCTATGGAAGAAGGTAAAGGCGTGTTGACGATCAGTCTGCAGGAAGACGAAAGGGGGGCAATACTTACTATTTCCGATAATGGCAGTGGTATCAGTGATGAAAATATATCACGTCTTTTTGAGCCTTATTTTACTCAAAAGAGAAATGGAGTAGGCCTGGGCCTCACTTTTACACTCAATATATTGCAGGCCCACAAAGCGAACATAGAAGTAATTTCAAAGATCGGGGAGGGCACTTCCTTTGTCATAGCATTCCCTTCTTTGACTTAGGAAGGCAGCGCACTACATCTGTATGGCTGGCATTTGTTGTTCCAGATCTAGCAGGCTTATAGGCTTCTCTACTATTCTGAAGTGTGCATTAGCAGGCATGGCCGGTATTTCGGGGTGGAAAGCGCTGAACAGGACAATATACAGATCAGGATATTTTTTAGCGATCTCCGGGGCTGTATTCCAGCCTACGCCGTCAGGCAGGTTATTATCAAGGAAGAGAATATCAGGATGCACATCATTCAATGTTCTTTCTCCCTCACTCAATGTATTGCAAACGTATACCTCGTATTGTTTGCGGGTGAAATAATCTTTCAAGAGCAGGCACAGATCCGTTTCGTCATCTATTATAAGTATCTTTTTTGGTAGTGACATGTAATCTCTTGTTTTGGGGCCGCCCTTTGTGCTGTCTATGTAAAGATAATTAGGCGATAGCATATTTCCGACCGATAGGGATAAATAAATAGAACACATTCTACAGTACAATGCATAAAAACTATGCCGCTATCACGTGGGGGTGGAAGAGGTCTGTACCCAGTAGCTGCGCAGGGCTGCAACCATCTTGATAAGGTTCTCAAAACTATTGGGCTTGGTGATGTAAGAGTTAGCTCCCAGCTCATAGCAACGCCTCATTTCCTGCTCATTATTGGTAGTGCTGAATATGATGACGGGGATTTTTTTATAGAGGGCATGCTGCTTTAATTCACGTAAAACTTCCCTGCCATCTTTCTTAGGCATGTTAAGGTCCAGGAGTATAAAATGGGGCATGCGCGCAGCCTGCCCTGTGCCGTTATGGCGCTGCAGAAAATCAAGCAATTCCACGCCATTTTCTACAAAATGAAGTTTATCGTTGAATCTGTTCTCCTCAAATGCGGCCTGTAGTAAAAACCGGTCGTCAGCGTCATCCTCTGCTATCAAGATAAATATTTCGTCCATTCTTTCTTTTCAAAGAAATAAAGATAGGAGAAAGTGTTTGTATTTACTGTTAACAAAGGGGGTTATATCGGGTTTATTTTGTTAAAAGGGTTGTATACTGCATGTTAAGCATATTATATTCTTAAAGTTTTTTTCCTGAGATATTTTACTGCCACGCAGCCAGGGTAGTAGAAACAAAAAATAGTCACCCGTAGGGGTGACTATCCTGAAAGTATGTTTATAAGTGAGTCCTAAAGGGATTGCCTTAGGGCTACAGGGGCGGCTTATTTAGTCTGAGCTAAAAAGTCTTTTACTTTATCTTTATGCATCATACCTTCTTTAAAGGTATAAGCACCTGACTTAGGGCTGCGCACCACTTTAATTACTTTAGTGTAATTCTTAGCTTCTGCTGCAAGCTTTGGGTCTTTCTTGATCGCGGTTTTAGCTGCTTTTGCCATCGCTTAAATATTTTAAAAGATTATTTAATTTCTTTGTGAACTGTTACTTTCTTCAGGATCGGGTTGTATTTCTTCAACTCCAGACGCTCTGTAGTAGTCTTTTTATTCTTAGTAGTGATATAACGACTGGTGCCGGGCATTCCGCTGGTTTTATGCTCGGTGCATTCCATTATTACCTGAACGCGGTTTCCTTTTTTAGCCATTTTGCAATGTTTATTATTTGTTTAGAGTGTCACTCCCTTCTCACGGAGTTCTTTTAATACGGAGTTCAATCCGTTTTTATTGATCGTACGGATAGCATCCGTAGTTAATTTCAAAGTGATCCAACGATCTTCTTCAATGATGTAGAAGCGCTTAGTCTGCAAGTTGGGGAAAAAGCGACGCTTTGCCTTCTTGTTAGAAAAAGATACTTTATGACCTACAACTGGTCTTCTGCCGGTTACCTGACAAACACGTGCCATGATTAATTTTTTTTAGGACTGCAAAGGTAAGCAAAAAAATAAAATAAAACGTACAAAAGCGAAAAAAATAAAAAAATGTGTAGTCGCTATTGTAAACGGACGGCAAAGGTAAGGGATTTAAGCTTATTCGAACAAAAGAAGTTTAATATAAGTGGATTTTAAGAGTTGGGGACATAAAATAGACGCATTTTATGGTTGCCGAGGAAGGATACTTCCACTTGTGGGCATAGTAGGTTTATCTATTTGGTCAACAGAGTTAAATATTCTCTTCTTGTCATATCAGTCAAGCCTGGGCTAAATCCTTTTTTCCATAATTCCACTAAATCATCAGTATTCTTAAAAGAAAATAATTCTGGTAAGACAATGTTTTCTATCGTTTCTGCTATTTCATCTGATGATTTCTCCTCGTCAGTACTGTTGGCAATGGTCCACCATTTATCAGGGCTGCCAGGTAAAAACCAGCCTATTCGTTTATCGTAATGTCTCTGTAAATGTTCGGGGATGCTGGTGTCTTCAATTCCATATAAGGTTTTAGAAGTGATGCCAGTATTTATAGTGCATTTTAGGGTGTCATGGGTAGAACTTTGACTAGACTGCACAGAAATGAAATAGATTAGATCATTGTGTTCTTTATGGAAATTGTTGCCATTTTTTTTGAAGCCATGAACTTTCAGCATCAAGAACAGCTTTTTCGTTAAGGTTTTTTTATAGTCACTTAATCCAGGCATTCTAAATAATATTTTTAAGGGGTTTTATGTTTTGTTCCAGCTGATGGAAGTATTTACTTCGACCCTAAATTAAGAAACATTTGCTTCCTATCCTGAAAACCGACAACTGAAAGCTGTTCAAAAATTTTATCCACTTTAAGTAAGCTTTACAAGCTATTGATCTGTTGACGAAAACCGTTGCGAGCAAGTGTTTTCTGTGGATATCTCTTTTGGGGAAGTATCAAAATTCACTGCAATTTTACTGTGGAATAACCTGTTTTATGAGGTGCGGCCAATGATATGTATTTAGTTCGCGCTTCTAAAAAGGTAACGGTCTTTGAAATATTGATGTATACTCCTAGGGACATAAGAATTACGTCTTTGGAAATTGTATTTGGCAAGGCTGACAAATACCTGCGCGAATGCGCAGACATTGATCTCCCTTCTGCCATTTTTGGAGAAGGGTCGGGGATGAGGATAATTCAACAAACTGCACACTTCTGCACAGCACTGCAAAAAGCTGCAGTTTTTGTGCAGAAATAAGAAGCAAATTGCAACAGTGTGCAACCTATCTTAATTGATTATCAATCTGTTAGCGGATAGAACTGCAAAATTGCACGGAAAATAAAATGTCTGCAGTGGCGGTTACCCTTCTTTTACTTTCTCTGGCTCCGGCGCTTCCAGCTTTAGCACCCGAAGCATGGGCGCTGCAAACCAGGTAACACCCACGACTGCCAATGTAAGGAAGCCACCCATGACCACGGCGGGAACTGCACCCATCCACTTGGCGGTAAGGCCGCTCTCCATGCCGCCCAGCTCGTTGGATGAGCTGATGAACATGGTGTTCACTGCCGCTACACGGCCGCGCATGTTGTCAGGCGTATACAATTGCAGAACGGTGCTGCGCACCACCACACTTACAGCATCGAACATGCCACCGAGCAGCAGCATAAAGAAAGCGAGTATAAATGCCCATGATATGCTGCAGCCCAGGAAGGTGCCCATGCTATGCGTGCTGGCAATATTGCCGCAAACACCGAACAGTATTGTTGTAACACCAAAGCCGCAAATGGCGATGAGCAGTTTGATACCCGGTTCCTTTTTGAGCGGAGATATAGACAATATCATGAGCATAGCGATAGAGCCAATACCAGGTGCGGCGCGCATCCAGCCATAGCCCACCTCGCCCACGCTCAATATCTCATTGGCATATACCGGCAGCAGGGCTACGGCACCGCCAAAGAGCACTGCAAACATATCGAGCGAAAGGGCGGCAAGTATAAGCTGGGTACTGAACACAAAGCGGATACCCTCGCTAAGGCTTTTGAGTATGGGTTCTTTTTCTTTCTTGATCAGTTCCTGTGCGGGTATCAGTATACCTGCTACCAGCGCTATGGTCACTATGGCAGCAGTGACGGACAGGCTAAGCTGAAAACCTGCAATGGCAATGAACAAACCACCGAGCAATGGCCCGATAACTGAGCCCGACTGCCAGGCTATGCTGCTCCATGTGGTGGCATTGGCATATATCTTCCGGGGTAGCAGTAATCCCAGCAGGGCAAATGACGCAGGGCTGAGGAAGGCGCGCAGCGCACCACCTATAAAAACTCCGCCGTACACCAGCCATATAATAGAATGTCGGGATATAGAGTGCTGGAGGGATGGCCAGGCCAGGAATATAAAATAGAGTGATAGCAACAGGTAGCCGGTAAGGCACTGCACCACCAGGCCTCTTTTCTCTTTAAGGTCTACAAAGTGACCGGAGAAGAGCGATACACCTATGGCTGGTATCACCTCCCATAAAGCCATAAGGCCCAATACAAGGGTATCACCTTTTTGCTTTACCGGATCGTAAGTGAGCTGGTAGACAAAGTAGGCAAGTATGGTAGATTGCATGTTCAGCGCCAGGATGATGCAGAAACGGACAGTAAGGTATTTGCGGAACTGGGCGAACCCTAGTGCTTCATTTTTCGCTAGAAAACTATTGGTGGTTTGCAGAGTGATGTTTTTTGGTAAGGCAAATTTATGGCGCAAAACAGATATTAACCATTAAATTTGTTGCCATCCATGAATAGTATTGCGCAAATATTGAGCACGAGCATAGTGCAGGCCCTTTCTGAGCTCAGGGTCAATAAATTGCGCACCTTCCTTTCCCTGTTGGGTATTACAATAGGTATCTTCTCGATTATTGCGGTGCTTACCGCGCTGGATAGTGCTCGTGGCGCCATACAAAAGAACGTGGAAACCCTGGGCAGCGACGTGTTGTATGTGGGCAGGTGGCCATGGCCGGGCAATAACGAGGATGCCGAATTTAAATGGTGGGAATACTGGCGCAGGCCAAGTATGACCCTTACTGAGACCAATGGCATCAACAACCAGTTGCGCGACATAGCAACAGCATCTATATGTTTGCCTATAAGTAATATTACAGTAAAGTATGATAACCTTGAGGCCAGTAATATAGTGGGTTATGCCATTAACCTGGATTTTGATAAGATACAGACCCTTGAGATCAATCAGGGGCGTTTTTTCAGTACGTCGGAGCTGGAAGGGGGTAACCGGAGTGTAATACTGGGATATGAGGTGAACCTGAGCCTGTTTCCAAGTGGTGTGGGTGCGCTGGGCAAGAGCGTATCGCTGATGGGACGTAAGTTTATTGTGGTGGGTGTAATGAAAAAGGTGGGTCAGAACATGGCCGATTTCGACTTTGATAATGCTGTGATCTTCCCCTACAATGCTGCAACAAGTATGGTAGATGTACGCTCGCTGGACTATAACCCAAGACTGCTGGTGAAAGCCCGCGCCGGGAGCCCGCTGGTAGAGGTAAAGGACGAAGTGCGCGGACTGATCAGGCGCCTGCACCGGATAAAGCCCGACCAGCCTGATGATTTTGCTGTTAATCAGCTGAGTGGCTTATCGCAGCTACTCAATACTATGTTCGATCAGTTTGATATTGTGGGGCTGGTGATTGCGCTGCTTTCATTGCTGGTGGGTTCGTTTGGTATTGCCAATATCATGTTCGTGACTGTAAAGGAGCGCACTAAAATAATAGGACTGAAAAAGGCAATAGGAGCCCGCCGATCGTCGATATTGCTGGAGTTTTTGCTCGAGTCGGTAGTACTCTGCCTGATAGGCGGGTTGGCAGGTATATTTATTGTCGTACTGCTCACCTTGCTGGCCAAATACGGTTTTGATCTGGAAGTGGCTTTGTCAATAAAGAATTTCTTAATTGGCGTGTTCGTATCTATATTCGTTGGTGTTTTGTCGGGCATATTGCCTGCACTTTCTGCATCTAAGCTCGATGCTGTGGTAGCGATACGCTCTAATTAAAAACGTTGTTATGAAAAAGAAAAGGGTACTGATCCTGGATAAAGAACGTATTGAACATAAGTTGCGCAGGATGGCCTATGAAATATGGGAGCGCAACAGCGATGAAAAAGAGATAACCTTTATAGGCGTGGAGAATGGCGGTAAGGCCGTAGCCGACAACCTGTCGAAGATAGTGAAGGAGATAAGTCCGCTGAAGGTGAATGTACTCTCAGTGACGATCAACAAAAAGAAGCCGCTGAACCATGCGCTGGATTTTGAAACAGACCTTACCGGGCGCACCATTATATTGGTAGATGATGTAGCTAACTCTGGCAAGACCATAACCTACTCATTGCAGGCACTACTGGCCTACGACCTGAAAAAGATAATGGTGGCAGTGCTGGTAGATCGTCAGCATAAATCATTCCCTATAGCATCAGACATAATAGGCCTGTCTATCGCTACTACGCTGCAGGAGCATATAGAAGTAGAGATAAAGGGCAAGGAGATAAAAGCGGTTTACTTAGAGTAATACAAGGTATGCATAACACCTCCCTCTCCCTCGGAGAGGGCTGGGGTGAGGCTAAAACAAGAATCTATAATAGCACCGCCCTCTCCTTGGGAGAGGGGCGGGGTGAGGCAAAAAATAAGATAGCATGTCGTTTACATTAGTGATACATGGCGGCGCAGGAAACATAACGCCTGCCATAATGAATAAAGAACAGGAGGAGCAATACACAGCGGGACTGAAGGAGTCGCTGGATAAAGGCTATGAAGTGCTGAAGAATAATGGCACTGCACTTGATGCGGTAGCCGCAGCTATAGCGGTGATGGAAGACAATCCCATCTTCAACGCAGGACGCGGCTCTGTATTTACCAAGAAGGGGCTTAATGAAATGGATGCTGCCATAATGGACGGCAGTAACCTGGCCGCAGGTGCGGTAGCCGGCGTGCGCAATGTGAAGAACCCTATAGCATTGGCTAAGGAGATCATGTTGCATTCAGGGCATGTATTCCTCAGCGGCAGCGGAGCCTCCGACTTTGCACTGACACGGGGTATACAGATGGAGCCGGACAGCTATTTCTTCAACCAGTCGAGATATGACCAATGGGTGGAGATACGCGATACTAATTTTACACAGCTGGACCATAAGGGCGATAACCTGAAAGGCAATGATGTGCCTAACACAGGCCACAAGTTTGGCACCGTGGGTGCAGTGGCTTGCGATATGTATGGCAATATAGCCGGTGGCACCAGTACAGGGGGCATGACCAACAAGCGCTTTGGCCGCATAGGCGATAGCCCCGTGATAGGTGCAGGTACCTACGCCAACAACGCCAGCTGTGCCATATCATGCACAGGGCATGGCGAATATTTCTTGAGGGCAGTAGTGGCGCACGATGTGTCTTGCCTGATGGAGTACAAGGGCATGTCGCTGCAGGAGGCCTGCAATACGGTGATCAAAGATAAACTGGTGAAGATGGGCGGCGAAGGCGGCCTCATAGCCGTAGATGCCAAAGGTAACTTCGACTTCTGCTTCAACTCGGCAGGTATGTACCGCGGCATGAGGAATAGTGAGGGTAAGGAGATCGTAGCCTATTACGGAGCATAGACCTACTTGACTTTTTTAGGAGCCGCAACTTTTTTGGCCGCCTTCTTCGGAATGGAGGCTACTTTTTTTGTAACCTTTTTGGGAGCTGTTTCTATCTTCTTTACTACCTCATGGGCTATGGCAGCAAAGTGTGGCCATTTCTTCATATGCTCGTTGGAAAGTTGTATCCAGCCACCCATGGGGCGACCTTCCATAGGTGAGAATACTTCGGCATCTTTCAGTTTCAGTGCCTCGGCCTGTGTATCGCCTTCCAGCTTCACGACAAGATATTCTTTCCAGAACATGACACTTGCTTTACCGTTAGGTGCTTTGATGCAGAGCGCGCCAAACATTTTACCTTCCTGTGCATCGGCCAGGTCTGCGGCTATTTTATGATATAGTTCTTCTCCTTTTGTCATGACAACGATTATAGACAATAAAGATAATAAATCGGACTCTAGGTTGTAAAACGCTGTAATAATTTTACTATCAACGTTTTGCGACATTTTCTGTAATTCCTGTTACTTTTGGTATAACAGAGGAGTATGAATACGATAGAGCAACTTAGAAAGTGGTGTAACGGGGTATCGCTTAATGGCGATATGGGCAATGCTGTAATAGAGGAACTGTCGATAGACAGTCGCAATATAGAGCATCCGGAAGTGGCCATGTTCATAGCCCTAAAAACAGGGCATAGAGACGGCCATGCTTACATAGCAGATGCCTATGCCGGCGGTGTTCGTAATTTCATGGTCAGTGAGGCAGTGGATACGGAAACTTTCAAGGGTGGTAATTTTATACAAGTTAAAGACACGCTCACTGCGTTGCAGCAAATAGCGGCTGCACACAGGAAGCAATTTAAAGTGCCCGTTGTAGGTATTACCGGCAGTAATGGTAAGACCATAGTTAAAGAGTGGCTCTATCAGTTATTGGGCGAGCGGTACAATATTGCCCGTAGCCCCAAGAGCTACAACTCGCAGGTGGGTGTGCCTTTGTCGGTATGGTTGATGAATAAAGAACATCAGCTGGGCATATTTGAAGCGGGTATATCGCAGCCGGGTGAGATGGAGCAACTGGAGCGCATCATCAGCCCTACAATAGGTGTATTTACCAATATAGGTGAGGCACACAGTGAGGGTTTTATGAACATACGGCAGAAGATCAATGAGAAACTGATCTTGTTCCGCAATGCCCGCCACCTGGTGTATTGCCACGATCATGCAGAGCTCAACGAATGTATTGTGCAATACTTGCATAATGTGCGTGGCGGTAAGAGCGAGGAGCTGCTACAGTTGTTTACCTGGTCGGCAAAGCAGGAAGCAGACCTGCGTATTCTGAAGACAATAGTGCAGTTTAATAAAACAGTGATTACTGCGCTATTCAAAGGACAGGAAATAAGTATCACCATACCCTTCAGCGACGGGGCATCGGTAGAGAACGCTATACACTGCTGGTGCGTGGCGTTACTGCTGCAAGTGCCGCAGGAGGAGATAGAGCAACACATGAGCGAACTACAGTCGGTATCTATGAGGCTGGAACTGCGCCATGGCCTCAACGACTGCACGGTGATCAACGATGCTTATAACTCGGACCTTACCTCGCTGCAACTGGCCCTGGGCTACCTGGATCAGCAGAAGCAGCATGTGCATCACACGGTGATCATGTCTGATATGCTGCAGGTAGGTAAGCCCGACCTGGACCTCTATGATGAGGTGGCCACACAGGTAGATCGCCGGAATGTTCAGCGCTTTATAGGTATCGGCCCTGCGCTGTATAAGAATAAAGCGTCGTTCAGAAAATATAAAAAAGTACGCAGCATCTTCTTTAAGTCTACCGATGACTTCCTGAAGAACTTCCACTTACTGACTTTCAATAAGGAAGCCATACTGCTTAAGGGAGCGCGCGTATTTGCGTTTGAAAAGATAGCGCTGTTGCTGGAGCAGCAGGTACACCAGACCATAATGTCTATCGACCTGTCGGCCATAAGGCACAACCTCAAAGTATTTCGTGCAGAGTTGAAGCCTGGTGTAAAGACAATGGCTATGGTAAAGGCCTTTGGCTACGGCAGCGGTAGCTACGAGATTGCAGGACTACTGCAGCAGGCGGGTATCGACTACCTGGCGGTGGCCTATACCGATGAGGGTATTTCGCTGCGAAAGTCGGGTGTAACGTTGCCGATCATGGTGATGAGTCCTGATGTGAGTTCATTCGACAGGATGATAGCCTGGAGGCTGGAACCAGAGATATTCAATTTTCGATCGCTGGCATTGTTTACCCAGATAGCAGAGACCCTGCAAACCAAGGAATATCCTGTGCACATAAAGCTGGACACGGGTATGCATCGGTTGGGCTTTAACCCGGAAGATATCAGCGAGCTTGCTGATAAATTGAAGAACAGCACACTACTGCGTGTAGCCAGTGTGTTCAGCCATCTGGCTGCCAGCGACGATCCGTATGAAGATGTCTTTACCAGACAGCAGGCTACCAGGTTTGAGCAGATGAGTGGTGAGCTAATGGCTTCACTTAGTTACCAACCTTTGCGCCACCTGTGCAACTCGGCAGGTATTGTACGCCACCATGCTATGCACTATGATATGGTGCGCCTGGGCCTGGGCCTCTATGGTGTAGACAGCAGCGCGGCGCTGAAAAACAAACTAAAACAAATAAGCACGCTCACCACACTCATAGCACAGGTGCGTGATGTAGCGGCAGGGGAGAGCATAGGGTATGGACATCATACCATAGCACAGATAGATATGCGCATAGCCACCATCTGCATAGGGTATGCCGATGGCTACCTGCGGGCGCTGGGTAATGGCAGGGCCTATGTGCTGATACATGGCCGCAAGGCCAGAACGGTAGGCTCTATTTGCATGGATATGTGCATGGTCGATATCACCGATATACCGGAAGCTAAAGAGGGCGACAGCGCTGTGGTGTTTGGCAACGATCTCTCTGTAACCCTTGTAGCCGAGTGGGCAGGAACGATATCTTACGAGATCATGACGGGCATATCGCAGCGGGTGAAACGTGTGTATATCAATGAGGAGTAAGTAACTCTGTAGGTGCAGAGTTTAACCCCTTCCTGAGCATGCGAGCTAATTTATAGTGGTGGCGCGACTCTGAGTTTTGCCACCACTGCGTTGGGATAGTTGTAAGTTACTTACCAGCCGCTACCAGCTCTTCCCAGAACTCTGCACCCCTGCGGGTGTGGGGAATAACGATAGTGCCACCCACAATATTTGCTACGGCAAATATCTCATACACCTCATCGGTAGTAAGGCCCTGTTCGTGGCATTTCTCCAGATGGTATTTGATGCAGTCGTCGCAGCGCAGCACCATGCTGGCCACAAGGCCCAGCATTTCTTTGGTCTTGCTGCTGAGTGCGCCTTCCATATAGGTATTGGTATCCAGATTGAAGAGGCGGTTGATCACCTTGTTTTGTTTGCCGAGGATAACCTCATTCATCTTGGCCCTGTAGTCATTAAATTCCTGTATCTGGCTCATGGTTGTAATTTTGGGTTCAAAAGTAAGGGGTTTCTTTATACTGACATTTCAGGCTTGATGCCATCAATTTAATAAATTCAGCCCGCTTTTATAGATAATTTATATGTGTTTTTATTTTATCAATATCAATAAGTGCTTCTGAGTGCATTATTGGTCAATTGAGAATTGACATTCCCCCCTATTTCCTTCTGTCAACTTATCGGCGTAAATTCGCAACCTGATAAATATATATATGCAAGACCAACAGAATCCCGAACAACAATTAAACATCGAACTTTCTGAAGAAATGGCTGATGGCACCTATGCCAACCTAGCTATCATCACTCATTCTTTTGCTGAGTTTGTGATCGATTTCGTGAATGTGATGCCTAATGTGCCTAAGGCAAAGGTAAAATCGCGTGTGGTAATGACCCCACAGCACGCTAAAAGGCTAATGAAGGCCCTGATCGATAATGTGAAGCGTTTTGAGGCCCAGTATGGTAACATCAAGGAGCAGGAAACGCCACAGATGCCTTTCAACTTCGGCACGCCTACAGCGCAGGCATAATATTGACAATCACTTTGCACCTTTTGTGCATAGCGTAGTATAAAACAATTGAATGAACGATAAGATACTGATCCTCGATTTCGGGTCGCAGTACACGCAACTGATAGCCCGCCGCGTGCGCGAGCTGAACGTGTATTGTGAGATACAACCCTGCACCAAGCCTGTTCCTTATGATGATCCTACATTGAAGGGGGTTATATTGGGAGGTAGCCCATTTTCTGTCAATGACCCTATGGCGCCCAAGCCGGATATAGCTGCAATGGCGGCTCACCTGCCGGTGTTGGGGGTATGCTATGGAGCACAGTTGATAGCGATGCAGTCGGGAGGTGAAGTGGGTAAATCTACGCATCGTGAATATGGTCGTGCCCACGTCCATGACGTGAAGCATGTAGACCTGTTCGCTAATATAGCCAATGAGTCGCAGGTATGGATGAGCCACAGCGATACCATCAAAAAGCTGGCACCCGGTTTTGAGATCATAGCCACAACGGCGAGCATTCCTGTTGCAGCCTTCAAAGCACCTGTAAGTTACGCAAAGCACACTGTATATGGCATCCAGTTTCACCCGGAAGTGACACACAGCACAGACGGCAAGCAATTGCTCAAAAACTTTATAGTAGATGTATGCGGTTGCCGCCAGGACTGGACACCGGCTGCATTTATAGAAGAGACCGTTGCTGCCATCAAGGCGCAGGCCGGTGGTAAGAAAGTAGTAATGGCGCTGAGCGGTGGTGTTGACTCCACTGTAGCAGCCATGCTAATCAACAGGGCTATTGGCAAAGACCTTTATTGCATATTTGTAGATAATGGTCTTTTACGCAAGGGTGAGTTTGAGCAGGTACTGGAAGGCTACGAGCACCTGGGCTTAAATACAAAGGGCATCAATGCTCAGCAGCGCTTCTACAGCGAGTTGGCCGGTGTTGCTGACCCTGAGCAGAAAAGAAAAATAATTGGCAAGCTATTCATAGATGTATTTCACGAGGAGGCTGTAAAGTTGCAGGATGTGTCCTTCCTTGGCCAGGGTACTATATACCCAGATGTCATAGAATCACTTTCAGTACATGGCCCTTCGGCTACCATCAAGTCGCACCACAATGTGGGTGGCCTACCGGAGATCATGCACCTTTCGCTGATTGAGCCGCTGCGTTCATTGTTTAAAGATGAAGTGCGCAGAGTAGGAACCCAAATGGGTATCGATGATATTTTCATCGGCCGTCATCCGTTCCCGGGTCCGGGTTTAGGTATTCGTATACTGGGCGCTGTAGAAGAGAGCAAGGTGAAAATGCTGCAGGAAGCAGATGCCATATACATACAGCACCTGCGCGACAGCGGCTGGTATCACCAGGTGTGGCAGGCCGGCGCAATACTGCTGCCGGTGCAGAGTGTAGGTGTTATGGGCGATGAGCGTACCTACGAGTTTACCTGTGCATTGCGAGCAGTATCATCGGTTGACGGTATGACCGCTGACTGGGTACACCTCCCTTACGACCTGCTGGCACGCATCTCTAATGATATTATCAACAGGGTGCGCGGCATTAATCGTGTGGTGTATGATATCAGTTCCAAACCTCCGGCAACTATTGAGTGGGAATAATTTAATTACGGTATTCTATGTCAAAGCGTAAACTGCTTACTTTCTTACTGCTCGCTGTATTGTCATTCTCTGTTACCGACAGAGCCGAGGCTCAGTTCCTGAAAAAGATCTTTGGCAAAGGCAAGCATCATAAGAACAAAGCTGAAGCAGCGACTACCGATACAAAAGCGGAGGAAACTAACCCGGAGGATAACAGAGAGAGCACCAGTGCGCCAAAGGAGAGTAAGAAAGAAAGAAAGAAGCGCCTGAAAAAGGAGCGCAAAGAGCAGAAGGATAAGGAACTAAAAGAGAAGAAGGAAAAAAAGGAAAAAGAAAAGCAGGGGAAAAAAAAGAAAGGCAAGAAAGATAAAAACGCGGCACAACCGGCGCCTGCTGAGGTGTCTGTAGTGAGGAAATGGTCTGATCTGGAATATGCCCCATCGCAGCGCAAGACACACTACCGTGTAGATATACTTGCTCCGCTCTATCTGGATGAGCTGGTAAAGAATGGCTATGTGGTAAAGGACATACCTGAGAAAGCGATAGCGGGCCTCAATTTTTATAAAGGCGTGCAGATAGCCGCCGACTCGCTGAAAAAGGCAGGGTTTGACGTGGACATATATATACATGATGTGGCCTCGTTGCTGGAGTCCACTGATCTGCTCATCAGTAAGAATGCCCTGGACTCAGCCGACCTTATCATCGGCGCGGTGAATGCCAAAGATATACCTGCACTGGCGGCATATGCTAAGAGAAAAAAAGTCAATTTTATCTCTGCATTATCAGGTGCAGATGGTGACGTAAAGGATAACCAGTACTTTACCGTGCTTACACCCACACTGCGCAGCCATTGTGAGTGGATCAATAATACACTGGAAACTAAATTGAAGGGAAAAAAAGCGTTGCTGCTGTACCGTGCAACATTGCCTGCTGATGATAATGCTGCAAAATGCCTGATGGGAACCGCAGCTACTGCAACGCAGTATAGCCTTGTGTTGTGCAATACACTGCCAAAGAAAGAAGAGTTAGCCAAGTTCGTAGACACCGGCCGTACTAATACAGTAGTTATACCTGTGCAGGATAATAATTATGCAGATAGCCTGCTGAGGATATTAAATATTTATTTTCCACGGACTCATTTTGAAGTATATGGAATGCCGGGGTGGAGTGGTATGGCCAATATCCGTAAAGGCAATATCTACAATAACATCGCTATTAACATTACCACACCGTATAATTTTGATCCTACATCAGAATCAGGTAGATATGTGGAAAAAGCCTTTGAAAAAGAATACGGCGGGAAGCCTCAGGAATTCGTATACAGAGGGTATGAAGTTACCTTTTGGTATGTAAATATGCTCAAGCGCCACGGCACTATATTCAACAAGCAATATGACGATGTAGCTACTTCACCCTTCACCAAATTTGACATCAGGCCGCAGTGGGATGAGAAGGGAAATGTGTTGTATCACGAGAACAGGTGTCTGTTTGTAAATACATACGGAAGTGGTGCTGTAAAGGCAGGTTCTAAGTAGTTTTTACAACTATCACACTTTATTCAATTTAATTTTTGATTTTAGCTTATTTTTGCCGCTCAATTTTTCATCATGACCATTCATCGCGAAGGATACAAATACATTGCCATTTCCACAGTACTGTGGTTGCTATTGGGTTACCTCTCCTTTCATTTCATTACCGGCTGGTGGTCGTGGGTAGCAGATGTGCTTAATCTGGCCTTCTTTCTGTTATGGTTCTGGGTAGTGGCTTTCTTCCGTTTGCCATCGCGCAATATGGTGCATGGAGAGGATAAAATGATATGCCCTGCCGATGGTAAGGTAGTGGTGATAGAAGAGACTTATGAGCCGGAGTATTTTAAAGATCAGCGCCTGCAGGTGTCGATATTCATGTCGCCTATTAATGTACATGTGAACCGTAACCCTGTAAGTGGTATTATCAAGTATATGAAATACCACCCTGGTAAGTACCTGGTGGCATGGCACCCTAAATCTTCTACGGAGAACGAGCGTACCACCATCGTGATCGGTAATGACAATGGCGATATCCTGATGAGGCAGATAGCCGGTGCATTGGCTCGCCGTATATGTTTCTATGTTGGTGAAGGTGATACCGTGAAACAAAACGAAGAGTTTGGCTTCATCCGCTTTGGCTCACGTGTAGATATCTATCTGCCACTGGGTACCAAGGTTGATGTGAAGATAGGCGATGTGGTAAAGGGCGGTGTTACGCTACTGGCACATCTGTAAACGGACATTGAATATAAACGAACAGGTCGGGTATATACCCGCCCTGTTTTGGTGACTAATCTAACTGGAATTTGATCGGCAACTTGTAGTATACTTTTACGGCTACACCGTTCTGTTTTCCCGGCTTCCATTTAGGCATTGCCTTTACTACTCTGGCAGCTTCTTCATCACAGCCAGCGCCTATACCATGCTCTATAGTGATATTGCTTATGGAGCCATCTTCATTCACTACAAACTGTACGAGCACCCTGCCCTGCACGTTCGCTTCTCTGGCCTGCTCGGGATACCTGATGATGCTTGCTATAAACCGATTCATGTCTCCGGCAAATACCGGCATTTGCTCAACCACCAGAAGTGGCCCATTGGTTTTCGCCGGTACTACTGCTGTAGAGGTTGATGTAGCTGGCCCTTTGCCACTTATGCTGGCTGTGCTACCCGGGCTGCCGCTGTCTACTGTAGTTGGTCCGGGATTGGCATCGGCAAGCTTTTTCTCCTCTATCATGTGCTCGTCAGGCTTAATGTCATTATCGGTAATAATAGGAGGGGTTTTGATCTCGGTCTTTACGGCTGGGGGAGGTGGTGGTGTGCCTGGAGGAGGAGGTGTTGGTGGAGTGACCGGCGGTGGTGGAAGGATTTGGGTGATCACGGTACCACGTGTATTTTCCATCGGCAGCTTAGGCGCATTGGCGCGCACCACAATAAAGGAGAAGCACAATATGGCGCTCGCTCCCAGCAGCGCCATTGCTCCTGCTTTTTTTGCCCGCCTGTTGTAGTTTTTACGCAGCTCGTAGCCACCGTAGTTTTTGTTGCGATCATCAAAGATGATGTCCAGATAATCGGCCTGTAGCAATTTGTTCGGGTCCATAAAAGAGGGTTTATTAATGAGAAGCAGATCTTTTGCTTTTCCATAACAAAAGAGAAAAATTATTTTTTCAGCATTCCTTTTTCATCAGCCGTAAGGTCGGTGATGGCATAGTAAGGGACATCCCCGATGGTCATTTCATCCAGAATAGAAACCAGGTCTGCATAGCTGCTGCTGGCATCGGGTTTTATGAGCACATGGAGTTTATGTGCTTCTTTAGAGAATGTCGCAGGTAGCGCGGCAGCTGCATTTTTCTTATCCAGCAACACGCGGCGTATGCCAACCATGGGAACTGTTTTAATTTGCTCTTTGCTCGCCAGGGCGCCATTGTAGTAAACTACTTTATGGCCGCTAACAGGTATGAGCGTGACGGTGGCATCAGCAATGTATGGTGTGGGTCTATCAGTAGAATCGATACTGTCTGGCATCGTTATCTGTAATGCCTTAGGGTTAGCCAGTGTGGTGGTAAACATGAAAAAGGTGATCAACAGGAAACCCAGGTCAACCATCGGGGTGAGGTCGATCCTGGGCGCCTGGGTTTTTCTTTTGCCGGTCTTTGCCGGCGTGGTTATCTCAGCCATAGCATAGTGTTTATTGTAAGATGCAACGGCGAATGATTTCCACAAACCGATTGAGGGGTTATCTCTTTCCGACAGCTGTGTGGGTCTTGCTGTCTTCCTTTCCGGTTGCTACTACGGTGCCTCTTATATGCAACGTCATGTTTTGTTGCTCGGCATTAGAGGAGATGTATATTTCTTTGGAGATGGGGCCGGGGCGGCCTTGGGTGTTGTACTTAACATGTATAATGCCTTTCTTGCCCGGCAGTACGGGCTCCTTAGGCCATTCGGGAATCGTACAGGCGCATGAACCGTGTGCCTCAGTTATGATGATGGGCCGGTCTCCTTTGTTCTTAAATACAAAGTCGTATTCTGCCGCCGGGCCTTCAGGCACTTCCCCATAATCATGTGTTTCTTCTTTGAAGGCAAATTTTCCTGCCTCTGTTGTTACGGTTGTTTGCGCTCTGGCAGCTGCGGTACCTATGGTCAGGCACAGCAGGGTAATGATCATTTTTTTCATGGTTACTGTTTTTTAGTTGATGAATGAATGTTGGTTGCAGACTGTCTTTTGGCAGCTATGTCTTTCTTTTTTCGTTCGGTCATTTCTACCACACTGTTGATGTTAGAGTGATCCAGCCTTTTGCCTAGTATTATCTTTTTACTATCAAGCAGGTATATGGTAGGGGTGCTTAATACATCATAGTTTACCACCCGGTTGCTGAGGTTATCCGGGTCCCATGTGTTGATCCATTTTTTATCCAGCTTATTGCTGATCAGAAAATCGCTGATCACTTTTTGCTCCCCTTCAGTGGCTATGGTATAGACCTTTACTCCTTTTTGTTTGAGCACAGCTTCATATACAGAATCAAGTAGCGGCAGCTCATGCTTGCAATGGCCACAATTAGGCGAGTAAAATACGATGACGGTATAAGGTGCTGCTACATCGCGCATCACATCTGTTTTGTTGGTCGCTACATCCGGTAACTTCAGTTCAGGTGCCACATTGCCTATTACATTCGGCGCCATTTTTTTTGCCCGGTCTATATACTTCTGCAGCTCTTCGTTGGTCAGCCAGAAGGCGTCTCCCTTCATGTAGTAGTTTTCAACAAAATACACAAAGGCGTCGCTGAGGCCCATTACTTTACTTTCTTCCACGTACCTTGTCAGCCACCAAAGAGAATAGTGAAACACGTCTCTCGATCCCTTTGCTTTCTTTAGTATCATATCGCTTTCGCGAATTACACTGTCTGTTGCAGGGATCACCATCTTGGTCATGTATTCTTCCAGCAGACCGTCATAGAGAGGGGTATATATGAGTCGGTCATCCTGAAAGTCAAAACCATCCCAATAATGTGCTTTGTAGTACTTGTATGCGAATGAGGAATCTGTGGTTTTTCCGTCCTCCAGGAAATGCTGCCCTTCAGGCATCTCGGGCTTCTCCAGTGCGCGCAGTATATTTGCTAATAATGTGCCCGGGTAGTCGGCTTCCATTTTTTTGCGGTAGTCGGCAAAGGCTTTGGCAGACTCACTACCTCTCTTACGTATGGCATCAGTATCGGCTTTTGTTTTTGCCGTTTCCAGTTCCTTTACAAGCCCTTGCTGCGTTTCTCCATAGGCTCTGGCTCGTCCTTGATAGTCCTGAAAGCGGTCGTTTTCCGGCGAGTTGACGAACTTGATACCTTCAGGTAATTTACTCAGCGTTGCGGTAATAGCTATATCGTCACCCTTGTTGAGTAGGAATTCGAAGTTGGTGCTCTTGTTGGCCATCAGTACCATATAGCTGCCACCAACAAACGGGGAGTCGGTACTGCGGAAATCTGCTACCCCATTTTTAAACATTGCGCTGTCTGACATATAGATCTTGTTGCCGCCCTTGCCATAGTAATGCACCAGGTACACCATCGAGTCTTTTGCGTCTGCCACTTTCAGGTGTATATGGTAGTTGAGCGACCCTGCCGCTTTTTTAGGCTGTTCTTTTGCCGGTAGACTTGTAGTCGTTATCAGGCAAAGCAGTGCCAGTAACAGATGAGCATGTTTCATGTGCGTTGTTTTTTATGGATAATGATTGTCTGCAGTGCAGGACATAGTTCGTCTTTGCACCGTGTGTTGCGGTATGTTTTATGGTTGTTTATCAGAAATATTTACTCAAGTACCCAATTGCCGGTCTTGTTATCAAACTTCAGGCTGCGCTCTCCGGTTTGATTGTTACAGTCGGCATGAAATACGCCCGCCAGTATATCTCCTTTCTTTTCTCCGCTTATGTACCTGAACAGGTCTTGCGCAGTAGATGGGGTAGAGTGGTCATTAAGCGTGATGGCCTCGCCTGTGGCTATGCTTGTTATGGTTATCTCTTCTACACTCAGCGAGCAGTTCTTGGCTATCTTGTCTTTCGATTTATAGTTCACCTTCACAGACTGGTCGGGTTCCAGTAAGCTGCAAGATGATATTTCAGCGGGTTTATTCTCCGGGCACTTCATGGTTTGGTTGATGCATATTTCTATCGGGCATGGCGTGCTGTTACATATAGCTTCCGACTGTGCATAGCTTCCTGATGTGTATAGGGCCTTATCATGTTTTTTAAATCCTATTGCTTTTTCGTCAAATTTTATGGTCCTGTGCAGGGCCCCATCTTTCTTTTTAGTTGCACTCTTCCCTTTCACAGCAGGGGTGCCTGGCAGGTCTGTGTCATCACCTATATTTACATTCACAGGGTTGATCTTCACAGCCGATGAAGGCTGTGCTGTATCCTTCATTGTGTGCTCATTTATCGCTGATGCGTTTGTCGCAACGTCTTTGATGCTGCCCTGGTTCACTATATAGTAAGCTCCCCATGAGCATGCGGCTATAAGTAATATAGCTGCTGCTATTCTTTGTATGTTGAAGAAGGGAGTGACGGCTATCTTCTTTGTATCGCCCGCAGACTGTGTTCTTTGTTTAAATCTGTCCCATGCTTCTTGTTCGTCTATTTTGCTGGTTGTCTTCAGCTGTTTACTTTCATTCCACAGCAGCCTTAGTGCGGCAAAGTATTGTCTATGTTCATTGTTGGCATTTATCCAGTCTTTTGCCTGCTGCGCTTCGGCCTCTGTAGCCTCCCCCAGCAGGTATTTCACCAGCAGCTCATCCATATTGTCTTTCAGGTTCATCACAAAAATATTTTTTTCAGGTTCACAAATAGGATCAATAGTATGGGTAGATAGTCAGCCAGCTTTTGTCGCAGTATCCTCAGTGCCTTACCCATCTGGCCTTCTACGGTTTTTATAGATATACCCAGCTGATCGGCTATCATTCGGTATTTCAGCTCTTCATACCGGCTCATCTGGAATATAGTGCGGCATTGCTCCGGCAAGTCGTTGAGCGCATGATCTATCTGTTGTTGCAACTCTTTCAGGGCTGCATTGTCAGACGGGTTTCCTTCTTCGCTGCCCGTTCGCATGGCATGAGCGTTATAGGCAGCTTTTACTTTGGTATGTTTCAGGTAGTTAAGACATTCATAGTATACTGCTTTATACAGGTACGCCGCTATCGATTGTTTGATGTCTATTTGTTCTTTCTTTTCCCACAGCTTCAGAAAGACATTCTGTACCATTTCTTCCCCCGTGCTTTCGTCTTTTACAATGCTCATGGCATACGAGTGCAGGTTCTTAAAGTTGGCTTTAAAAACTTGTTCAAACACCACGGAACTGTCGGCATTGATGAGTTGTATGCCGGACGTGTCATTTCCCATTGGTCTTGCAGGCTGTTGCAGGTTAAAGATAATCGCTCGTGACAATCTATCGCATTTATAGTAGGACAACATAAATGAGGTATACCCCTATTTATTTTATAAAAAAATATTTGTTGTAGCTTTGGCGTATAATAAATAGCTCCTCACAGCGTTATTGATTGCACAACACACTTCATTACTATACGCCTTATGCATACAAAGGTCACCCTTGCTTTTTGTACCCTGCTGTTATTTGCTGCCAGCTGTAGTAAGCACAGCACGAATAACAACACGCCAGCCCCTTTACCCCCACCTGACACTACTACCATAGCAGGGAATCTTGCTTTTGTTGACCTGAGCGATGTGCAACAGACCATCCGCGGTTTCGGCGGATCAAGTGCCTGGCTAGGAGCTTTGCCAGCTGTCGATATGGCCACGTTGTTTGGAAATGCGGACTCTACTCAGCTTGGTCTGACCATTCTGCGGGTGCGTATAGACCCCGCTGGTAGCAGCCAGTGGGGCAATGAATTGCAGAATGCACAAAGCGCTATGGCATTGGGGGGCATTGTCATGGCGTCGCCTTGGTCGCCACCCGCAGCTATGAAAACGAACGATAGCACTAAGAATGGGGGAAGCCTTGATACCTCCTCCTACGCGGCATATTCATTATATCTGGCAAGCTTTGCCAATTATTTTGCGACAAATGGCGCACCGCTCTATGCATTGTCGGTACAGAACGAGCCGGAGATAGCCACCTGGTATGAGTCCTGTGTATGGACACCTGATAACCTGCTCAATTTTGTAAAAAACTATGCTCCGTCAATAGGCACTACCAAACTCATGGCGTCTGAGTCTTTTCACTTCGATCCTGCTTATACCGATCCCATTCTCAATGACCCCGTTGCAGCATCTCATCTCGGCATTGTGGCGGGGCATATCTATGGTAGTGGCCTGTTCCCGTACCCGCTCGCTGCCAGCGAGGGCAAAGAATTGTGGATGACCGAACATATGGATACTTCTACGTCGTGGGAAGGGGCATTGATGACCGCGGTGGAGATCAATCAGTGTCTCGCCAGCTGTAGCTTTAATGTATATAACTATTGGTGGTTAAAGAAAAGTTGGGGGCTCATAGATACTACGGGGGCAATAACTAAACGCGGTTACGCTATGGCTCAATTTGCCAAATATGTAAGGCCGGGCTATCTGCGTGTTACCTCTACCATAAGCCCCGAAAATAATGTATTTGTAAGCAGCTATAAAAAGGGAGATACCGTTGTTATAGTAGCTATCAATATCGGCCCGGGCAAAGTACGGCAACCTTTCACGGTTACCGGTGGTACTACTCCGGCCTCATTCGTTCCGCATATTAGCACAGCTTTCACTAACCTGCAAACCATGGACACCATTACGGCCACCGGAGGTAAATTCACTTATCTGCTGCTGCCGTTAAGTATTACGACGTTTGTGTCTTTCTAGAGGTGCTTGTTAGTTCTTATACGACTACCCAAAAGAAGAAGTGAGGAATTCAATTATGATTTACATTTCTTCGGAACCTTCGAAAGATGGGTTTTGATGGGTATTAAAGATACGCAGGATTATTACCGTCGATCCCTTGACAACATATAAGATGACATATGGGAACTTGTAAATTTTCTTATAGCGTATGTCAGCATACGCAATTGATGCACTTAAAGGAAGCGTCTCGATTTTACCTAATACTGTTTGAACATGATCGGCAAATTTAGCCCCTAATCCTTTTTGTTGTGATTGGTAATAATCTATTCCGTTTTGTATGTCTGAAAAGGCGGTTGGGGTAATTTTTAACGTGTAAGACATCAGTCAAATTTCAATTGATGCTTGACATCATTCCAATTCAGGAGGTAATCAGGATTATTTTTTATCTTCTTGGTCTCCTCTTCTACTAATGCTTTTTGCTCTTCTGAGATAATGAAGTCATCACTTACTTGTGATTCTATTTTCACAAAACTGAATTTACGCAGCAATTCCAGTATAAATTGGAATTTCCCATCAGGAATTTGAATGGTGAGTTGCTTCATAGTACTCAAAGTTAAGAAAAATATCTTTATTGTCTTCGGCGCCGCTTTACAGAGCTACACAAACTCAAATACCGTTATCTCCGGCAGCACACCCAGCCTGCCGGGATAGCCCAGGAAGCCAAAGCCTCTGTTTACATAGAGTTTCTGTTCGCCCTCGCCATATACGCCTGCCCATTGCTTGTACATATACTGCACCGGGCTCCACTTCAGCCACTTCAGGTCTACGCCAAACTGCATACCATGTGTATGGCCCGCCAGCATGAGGTTCACATCTTTGTATTCAGGCAATACCTGTGCATCCCAGTGCGATGGGTCGTGCGACATAAGGATCTTGAACGGTATGTTTTTTTCAGGTAGTCCCGCATAAGCCTTCTTCATGTCGCCATACTTGGGGAAGTTAGCTTTAGAGCTCCAGTTCTCTATACCTATCAGGGCTATCTTATCACCGCCGCGCTCCAGCACTATATGCTCGTTCATCATCAGGCGCCAGCCCATAGAGGCATGTATACTTTTCAGTTTATCAAGGTTGGCTGTTTTTGCTTCTGCACTTGGCCACTGCACGTAGTCGCCATAGTCATGGTTGCCCAGGGTAGAGTATACGCCCATTGGCGCCTTAAGGCGTGAGAATATCTCCTGGTATTTTTCATCTACTTCATCTGAGTGATTATTGACAAGGTCTCCCGTAAACAAGATGATATCGGCCTTTTGGTCCATCACTCGTTCTATGCCGTGTGCCACTGCTGCGTGGTTGTCAAAGCTCCCCGTGTGTATGTCTGATATCTGCACAACTCTCAATCCTTTAAAGGCCCCGGGCAATGATTTGAAAGAGAGTTTTATCTTTCTGACTCTGTAATTGTAGCGATTGCGTATGCCGTAGGTAAAACCTGCCACCGAAAGACCTGCCAGTATAATGGCTGCCCGCTTCATAAATACCGATCGGCCTATATTGTGCGCCACATCATTATTGGCCGCGGAATTGCCAAATGCAAACAGTCCTATCGCCCATGTGAACAATCTGCGCAGGTCGTCGAGTAGCATCACCAGTAATATCAATATCTTTCCTACGATAAAGCCCATCACAAATGCGATGTACACATTGCGCAGCAGGTGCGGCACAGCCGACCAGTTGATCTGCCTGAAAAATATAAAGCCTACCCAGCTACCTAGTGTCAGCGCCACGTACAATGCGGTAAGCGAGGTGCGCCATACAGGCGTCATGTTCCTCACCATCGATCGCACGAGTACAAAGCTGTAATACTCAGCGAGGGCTATTACAGCCAGGATAATGATAAATCTGAAATTCATAGTGGAGATGGTCTAAAATTGAATGAACTCTTTTACTTGCTGATTAATGACGTTCCAGGTTTCTTCTTTTTTTAAAGTGCCTGTCTTATCCATTTCTTCATTAATGCGGGAAAGAGGCATCTTATTATAGAGCACGTTTACCTTCATATAGTGGAGTATGCTGGTCATGTGCTCTATGCCCCGCAGGTTTCCTGCCCGCCCGTCTGATAGGCCCACCAGCATGGCCTTTTTATACCACCAGCACTTTTTTATGTCGCTGTTGTCTATCATCACTTTCAGTATGCCCGGAAAGCTGGCATTGTATTCAGGCATTACGAAAACAAATTTTTCAGCGGGTATCAGGTAATCGGCTTCCAGCGATAACATTGCCGGGCCACGCTCCCACACTTGTTTGTTTTCCAGTGAAAGCAATTCACTTTTTACACCCATGTCATTAAAGAGGTTGTTGTAGAGCTGCGCAGTGCGCAGCGTCATGCTATCTGGTCTATTTGTTCCGGATATTACTGTGATCATTATTTTTCTTGTGTGATATCTTCAGCAAATTACTCTGTTTGCAGGTAAATAGGCTATCTCCTTTTCTATTGCGGCATTTCTTTTATTAATCAGAACTAATACGTACTTATATAATTTAATATAAAAAAAATATTATTCGATTTGCTTTAAGATATTTGATACCTATCTAATATGTATACTGCTTTTTATGCACGTGCATTATTTATAATTAAACATCATCCCAACCAACTTATTATTCTACCTGTCTGTATTATATAGGGTGTTTCTTTGCTTTTCAATTAAATGCTTCTTTTTTGACATAAGCTGCTTTTTTTGTATTTTTATATTTATATTAGCACCCCGCATGTTTTTTTAAGCATGATATTAACAGGATAATAGATAATTATGAGACAAAAATTTTTACTCATTGCAGCGTTGTTGCTCGTTATATGTTCCGGTGCAAGGTCACAGGTGTACATTACTGTTCCTTCAGGTCCCGATACTGTTGTTTGCAATGGTGCCCCTTTAACGCTTCAGGCAGTCAATAACGGCTATCATTCTCATTCTGTCAGTCTTTCTATCGATGACGGGTATTCTGTTTTAGAGCCCATAGGATTCTCATTTAACTGGTATGGTACCACTTATACCAATTTTGTAATATCATCCAATGGGTTTGTGACATTTAATTCGTCTCTCGCATCGGGGGCTTCTCCATGGTCTATAGGTACCGGTATTCCCGGTAATGTTAACTGCAAGAACTCTGTGTTGGGCGTATATATGGATCTGTATTTGCCGGCCGGTGGAACGGTTACTTATGGCGTAGCTGGAGTGGCTCCGAATCGTAAATGCGTGATTAATTTCTGTAATGTGCACTACTTCAGTTGCACTGCTAAATATGCTACTTTTCAGATCATCCTCTATGAAACTACGAATGTTGCAGAAGTGCATATGAAGCACAAGGACTTGTGCACTACCTGGAATAGTGGTGCCGGTATCGAAGGTGTTGAAAACAGTACAGCGCTTACCGCTACTGTTGCGCCTGGCAGAAACTATCCTGGCACTTGGACGGTGACGGTGCCTGATGCACGTCGCTTTACACCTTCCGGTAGTACATACATTTGCGATACCATTCCTTATAATCCTATTCCTGATTCCGCAGCTACTATTTCATGGTATTCAGGTAGTACACTTTTAGGCACCGGTTCTTCAGTTACCGTTAATCCTAGTGTGCCTACTACTTATCAGGCAATGGCGGTAACCTGTAGTGATACTTCTTTGGCTAGTGCCAGTGTAACTATTGGTAACGGGCCGGTTATCTCAGGCTTGCCATTTACAAATCCTTCTGTCTGTGGGGCGTGCGATGGATCTATTACTATAAAAGGACTTGATCCGGGTAGCAGTGATACCATCAATTATACATATAACGGTGTGCCACAGCCTACCGTAGTAGCGGTACCTGATGCGGCCGGTAACGTATATCTCACCAATCTCTGTTCCGGAACTTACGGCAATTTTACCGACAAGGTTGGTTATTGCGTTTCGTCTGTTTACGGACCAGATAACCTTGTTGATCCCCCCTTCATCGTTTCTTTTGCAAGTAGCACGCAGCCCAGTGTTTGCGGTGCCTGTGATGGTAGTATTACATTTACCGGCCTTATCCCTGGTACAAATGATACACTTAATTATAGCTATGGTGGTGTTCCGCAGCCTCCCGTTTACTTCGTTGCAGACGCTTCCGGTACTTATACATTGTCTGGTCTCTGTGCCGGTAACTACAGCAATATCACGTTTAAGATGAACTATTGCATCTCTCCTGCCATTGGTCCCTTTGCTATCATTAATCCGGCATTTGCTATAAGTTCATTTACCCATACCAACACCAGTTGCTCCATGTGCGACGGCACCATCACACTCTACGGGTTACCTCCCGGACAGATCATTACAGTGAATTATGACTTCATGGGTAGCCCGGCAACACCTGTCGTACTCACTAGTACCGCTGCGGGCACTGTAACGCTTACTAATCTATGCTACGGACCAAGTTATGGCCCGGGTGTATATACTAATATAACTGCCTCTGTCAACACTTGTACCACAACACCGGTAGGGCCGATAGATGTGTTAGCGCCGCCATTGATACCAATAGCTCTGATCGGTTCTACTCCGCCTTCAGAGTGCGGTGCCTGCAATGGTTCTGTTACTATAAAAGTCTTTAACGCCCCGGGAGTTATTGATACGGTATTCTACACGCTCAATGGCGTAGCCCAGCCACCTGCATTATATGCCGCTGCGCCTGACAGCACGCTTACTTTGTATAATTTATGCGGTAGCGCAGCTATCGGCGCACCAAGTGCGGTGTATAATAACTTCTTTATCAAGGTAGGTCCTTGCCCTACAACCACACTCAACACCCCGGTCACTTTCGTCGACTCCCCTATGGTGGCGGACTTTACTGATTTTGTTCATTATGGTTGTAACGGTGACACAATTTATTTTGTTAATACGTCACATTCAGCGGGCGCAGCGAATTTGTATTATACATGGAACTTCGGTGATGGCACTTCTGATACGGTCGCCAATCCTATGCACATCTATACTACGCAAGGTACCTATACAGTAACGCTCACCACTTCCAATCACAATGCAGGTTGCTCCAATAGTGTCACACAGGTGTTTAATCTGAATCATCCGATTAAGGCGATTTTCAACACCACCAATACCATTAGCGATTCCGCGTGTCAGTATGAAGCCATTGCTATAAATAACACAAGTATAGGAACGCCGCCTACATATGTCTGGTCTTTTGGTGATGGTAGTGCAACGTCTACTGTAACTACTCCCAGCCACGCTTACGCGCACCCCGGAACATATGTGATACAACTGATCGCGACTAACTTTGTGCCTTGTAGCGATACTGCATATAAGACTGTTTATATTGACTCTCAGAGTTCAGCCACAACTTTGTCTGTTTCTGATACGATTATTTGCCGTGGCACCTATATCACCTTTGGGAATGACGTACTCGCCAACGGTCTGCTGCATTATACCTGGAATTTTGGCGATGGTGATAGCGTACAGAACGTCAACCCTGTTATCTATGCCTATAATACTACAGGTACATTTACCGTTACCGAGACGGCATACTACCATACCTGCCAGACAGTAGTTGCATCACATGAGATTACGGTAGTCCCTCAGCCTACTATTAATCTGGGTAATGATACCAGCATTTGTGAGGGTGGTGGAGACATCATACTAATGGATAATATCAACTCCGGTAACCCACTTGCTGAATGGTTATGGAATACAGGGGCCACCTCTTCCGCCATCTCTGTAAGCACCGCCGGCAACTACTTTGCAACGGTAACTTTAGGCAATTGTTCTGCGTCAGACTCTGTAAATATTGCCAATGATTGTTACATGGCTATGCCTAACGTGTTCACACCAAATGGCGACGGAGTAAACGATTATTTCTACCCAAGGCAATACCTCAGCAGAGGCCTGATGACCTTCCAGATGGATATTTACAACCGTTGGGGCCAACTTGTTTTCTCGACCTCTACTGTTGATGGTCGCGGTTGGGATGGTATGTTTAATGGTACACAGCAGCCAGAAGGAGTGTACATATTTATAATCGATGCTACCTTTAAGGATGGTAAGAAAGAACATCACCAGGGCAATATCACATTATTAAGATAACAACACTTATATTCCTTTTTAGGCCGGGACACATGTCCCGGCTTTTTTTTGGGTATCATGCAATATCGGGTCGCTATTTACACGCCATAGATCCGGCGATCGAGGGCTACTTTTTGTCTTTGCCTTTTGCCTTTTGATTTTTTACTATGCTATCTTTACACACCCATGCGCAGGTTTTTTGTAAAAAATATCCTTTTCATAATTGCCATTAATGTACTGGTAAAACCCATTTGGGTATTGCTGATAGACCGCACTGTGCAGTACATGGTGCAGGGTGGGGAATATGGTACCTATCAGGCGTTGTTAAGCCTTAGTATCATTTTTCAGATCATCCTCGATTTTGGTATCACCAGCTACAATAGCCGCACAATCGCCCAGGCACCTGATAAATTGCCCACATTGTTCCCGGCCATGCTTACTGCACGGCTGGTACTCATAGGTATCTACATGCTGCTGGCATGCTCATGGGCTTACCTCATTGGTTATCGCGGTTGGGAGATAAATTTGCTCATCGGTATCCTTTCTTTTCAGGCGCTCAATGCCTTGCTGTCCTTTATTCGCAGCAATATTGCAGCCTTGCACCGGTTCAAGACAGATGGGATCTTGTCTATTACAGATAGATTGCTCATGATCGTCATTTGCGGATTCCTGCTCATTAATCCGGCTACGTCGGGCAACTTCAGAATAGAGTGGTTTGTACTTACACAGGTAGCCTGCTACCTCGTCACGGCTATCATTGCATTCATTGTCTTACGCCGTATAGCCAGGGTAAAACTGCAATTCATTTTTCATGCACCTACTGTCATTGGGATCATTAGGCAGAGCCTGCCATATGCCTTGCTCATATTCCTTATGTCCGTCTACAACCGTGCCGATGCCATGATGGTGGAGCGCATATGTCACGATGGCAAGGCCCAGGCCGATATATGGGCTTCGGCTTTTCGCCTGTTGGATATGGCTACTATGTTTGGGCTTATGTTTGCTACTATGCTCCTCCCTCTGTATGGCCGTATGCTGTCTGAGAAAAAGGATGTACAGCCTATAGTGAAGCTGTGTACCAATATGCTATTGCCTGTATCATTCGTCGTCGCCATAGCAGGTATTTTCTTCAGTAACGATATCATGCACCTGCTGTATAAAGGAGCCAAAGGAAGCGGCAGCCATGAGTATCAGGTAGTCTTTTGCTGGCTTATGGCCTCCTTCCCCGCATGGTGCATTATGTATATATACAGCACATTACTTACGGCCAATGGCAACCTCAAAGTGCTTAATTATATAGCTCTGGGTGGTGTTATTCTTAATTTATCGCTCAATTTCTGGCTCATACCGCTGTTTAGCCCTACAGGTGGCGCAGTGGGGGCGGCCATTACTTCCTTCACCACGCAGTCGGTCTTGTCCATTGCATTCATCATTGGTTGCAGCATTATTATTAAACTACCTGTCAATATCCGGTGGATCCTTTCACTCATTGGCTATTTGCTGCTTGTTTTGGGGTTTGCATACATTATTACCGCATTTCTGCATGCACAATGGATGGTTCAGGCGGGTGTATTCTTCATTTTTTGTGTTATCTCTATGTTTGTCTTTCGTTTTGTGTCCGTTTCGGCCATCCGCCAACTGGCCAACAGGGGATAGCCACCCCGCGTCATGCACCCCTCATCAAGGAATTGCGCATTTTAATACTATCTTTGCACCCCGCATAAAATGTTATTATATTAATGATATGCATTTTATGTTTATTGTTTAAATATTCGCATACTCGATGAGTTCTATAATTGATAAACTGGAGGCCATTGATGCCAGGTTCAACGACCTTGGTGTGGCATTGACCAATCCGGAAATAGTGACCGATAACAAGCGTTTTTCGCAGGTAAGTAAGGAATACCGTAAGCTGGAAAAGATAGTATCTGTATACAGGGTATTCAGAAATTGCCTGGATAGTATTTCGTTTGCCCGTGAGATATTGGAAACAGAGAGCGACGAAGAGTTGCGCTCTATGGCCAAGGACGATCTGGAAACCATGGAGGCTCAGAAAGAACAACTGGAAAGCGAGATACGCACCCTCCTCATACCTAAAGATCCGCAGGACGAAAAGAATGCCATCATAGAGATACGTGGCGGTACCGGTGGCGATGAAGCCAGCCTGTTTGCCGGCGATCTGTTGCGCATGTATATGCGTTACTGCGAACGCAGAGGCTGGAAGGTGGCTCTGTTGAGCGAAACCGAAGGTACCGTAGGGGGCTATAAAGAAGTACAGTTGGAAGTGGTAGGAGAAGATGTGTACGGCATCCTGAAGTTTGAAAGCGGTGTGCACCGTGTGCAGCGCGTACCGGATACAGAGGCCAGTGGCCGTGTACACACATCGGCAGCTACAGTGGCAGTCATGCCTGAGGCTGAAGAAATTGACTTTGAACTGAAAGAAAGCGACCTGAAGATGGAAACTGCCCGAAGTGGTGGTGCCGGTGGACAGAACGTGAACAAAGTGGAAACAAAGGTTATTCTTACCCACGTACCTACGGGTACCGTGATCACCTGCCAGACCGAACGCTCACAATTAGGTAACAGAGAGAAGGCAACAAATATGATGCGTACGCGTTTATACGAGGAGCAGGTACGCAAACATGAGGACGAAATATCCCGCAGACGTAAGAGCCTGGTAAGCACAGGTGACAGGTCAGCCAAGATACGCACGTACAATTATCCTCAGGGGCGCGTTACCGATCACCGCATCAACATGACTATTTATAATCTCGATGATTTCATGAATGGTAACATACAGGAAATGATCGAGGCACTGCAGTTTGCCGAGAATGCAGAAAAAATGCAGGCAGGCGAAACAGTCATATAATGAAAATTGGTGATAATATTGTTTCAGAAAGTGTTGATAAGTTTGATTTTTAAAAATAAAATATCCCCCCAATGCCTACACCTACATTTGATCTGCCCGCAATAGTTGCCTCTGTGAGGCGGCGGAGCCGGCTCGTTGTCACGGTCACATTGATCGCTGCAGCAGTCGGAGCATTATTTTACTTCGTGAGCCCGCCGCATTATACAGCTCATGCAGAAATATTGTTACGTAACCCGTTATATAGCGACCGTAACAATCTTTATAATTATGATGGTAAATTTATTGACTATTTTGCCTCTGAAGATGATGTGAACAGATTAGTGGCTATGTCTTCGTCCAGTGCCGTACAAGGTCGGGTGATCAGGAATATGAACCTGGCAGAGGCCTATAAAGTTGATACTACACTGCCGGGCGGGATGAACAAAATGTATAAAAGGTTTGAACGCAACCTGAATGTGATGCGTACCGAAAATAAAGACTTGACCCTGAGCTATACAGATCAAGATCCTGTGCGGGCTGCAGCAGTAGCTAACAATACTATCGAAGTACTGGAGGAAACCTTCAACGGCTTTTATAAAGAAATGCGTGGGAACATGTATAAGACAGTTACTGATAAGATACATTATGAGGATAGCGCTATCAGGGTGCTGACTGATTCTATTGTCGCATTGCGCCAGCAATACAGCATTTATGAGATCATAAGCCCCACTCGTCATAACATAATGCTTAGTTCTACCAATAAGACAGGTTCTAAAGAATATGCACGTGGGCTGGAGGAGATTCAGAATATTGAATCGATAAAGGACGAAATGGTATCTGACAGGGCTCTGTCCCTTACACTTGCCAATCAGTATGCATCTGGCCAGCAGAAGGGTGATATGCCTATGCTCAAAGTCATTACTCCCGCTGCTACGCCCCATAACAGGGCCGGGCTAAGCGGTTTACTTATAGTTATTGCCAGCGGCCTCGTGGGGTTGTTCTTTTCAATCATACTCGTATTGATCGCTGACAATTTCTTTTTACCGAAAAACAATTGATAACAAAAAGCACAGACAGCACATGCCGACTCCTACTTTTGATCTCATTGACGTAATTAAAACCATTCAGAAACAGAAGCGTTTGGTGATATTGATAACCATTGCTGCGGCGCTGCTGGGAGCAGGGTTCTATCTGGTCAAAAAGAAAAAGTATAAGGCGACAGCTGGCTTCCTGGTCAATAATCCGCTATATGGCGACAGGAGCACACTCTTCCGCTCTAACGAGACAAGGTATGTAGATTATTTCGGCGGCGATGATGACCTGGATAGGGTTACCTCATTGCTTAACTCCGACACCGTAAAGGACCGTATCATACGCAATTGCCAGTTTCAGGTAGTGTACAATCAGGATATCAATACACCTAAGGGACATGCACAGCTGATGAGCATCTTCAATAAGAACTTTAATGTGAAGCGCTCAGAGTATAAAGACATGGAAGTGTCTTATATAGCTTATGACTCAGCTACTGCCGCCAACGTGGCCAACATGGCCATCAAAGTACTGGAAGAAACCTACCGGTCATACTACGCGGGTATGAAGGATAATATCTACACTTCTATCAGCGATAAGGTGAAGCAATTAGATACTGCAATAGATATGTATACCGACTCGCTGGCTAACATGCGCGACCGCTACAACATGTACAGCATCATAAGCCCATCCAGGCAGAATGTGATGAATGGAGACATGAAAGGCGGTGGTAAGGGCTTTGGTAAGGCGGTAGAGCAGATACAGAACATTGAGTCTATCAAGGATCAGCTGGTGATGGATCGTGCTCATTATATATCTACCCTCAACGAATTCTCTGCCACTACCAATAAGGCGATGCAGTATATCAAGGTGATAAGCCGTGCTGTTCCACCTAATGGCCCTACAGGTCCTACCCTGATGATGGTGATGATCGTGGCCGGTGGACTGGGCCTTTTCTTTAGCCTTGTTTTTGTGTTGATACTTGCTTACTACCGCTTATTAAATTCCGTGCAGCGTTAATGGATCTGGTACTAAAAAATAAATGGTTCAGCCTTGCGGCATTCAGTGTACTGTTCCTTACGGTCATACTGTTTGCGTGGACGGGTAATTACATCCTGTTGGCAGCGCCGTTTGCTTTCCTGTACTTTGTATTGATGGGTGTTAACTGGAAGACAGCCTATTGGATATTCCTGTTCACTATACCTGCATCTATACAGATCAATTTTGCGGGCGATACCATGTCCATCACCTTGCCCGATCAGCCCATCATGTGGCTCTTCCTGCTGTTGTTCATCATAGTATGGGCTAAAAATCCTATGATCATGCCGCAATGGTGGTGGCGCGATAAGCTGGTATTCATTGTGGTCCTGCAATTCATCTGGACGATTATATCGGTCATCTTCTCCAAGATGGTCTTCTTCTCAGCAAAATTCCTGCTGGCCAAGTCGTGGCTCATGGTGTGTTACTTTATCTTCCCGGTGTTCATCTTTCAGGACAAGAAAGACTATATACGTGCGTTCAAAATACTGGTGGTGCCTATGCTCATGACGGTCATCGTCATCCTCATACACCACGCTATGCTGGGCTTCCGCTTCGATAAAGTGCAGAAGTCTATGAGTGGCCTGTATTACAATCACGTCGACTACTCTGCAGTTATCTCCATGTTTTTCCCGCTGTTGCTTATTGCCTATCCCTTTACCAAGGGTAGAAGCGCTGTGACACGTGGTGCGCTCATCGTCACCATTCTTTTGTTTATTGCAGGTATAGGGTTTTCCTATGCTCGTGCTGCTGTCATAGCGGTGGTTTTCGCGTTAGCCGTAGGTGCGGCTATTCGTTTGCGCTTTGTGAATGTGATCATGCCGTTTATCTACGGCTTGCTCGTGCTGCTGTTTGTATACATGATACCCAACAACAAGTATCTCGACTTCCGTCCCGACTACAACAATACGTACATGCATAAGGATTTCACTGATCACCTGATATCTACGTTCAGGGGTAAGGATATGTCCAGTATGGAACGCGTGTATCGCTGGATAGCTGCCATACGTATGAGCAAGGACGAACCATGGACCGGTGTCGGCCCTCGTGCATTCTATTACTATTACAAACCTTATGCGGTAAGCTCTTTTCAGACATACGTTAGCCGGAACAATGAACACTCTACCACGCACAACTATTACTTGTATATGCTGGTAGAGCAGGGGTACCCTGCTATGATCCTTTATGCCTTGTTGATACCGATGATATTTGCTAAGGCGCAGAAAGTCTACCACAGGTTCAAGGATAGGTTTTGGCGTGCGGTAACGATTGGCCTCGCTATGTGTATCGCATCCGGCTTTATCAATAACTTCTTCTCAGAGCTCATCGAGACACACAAGGTAGGTGCACTATTCTACATCCCTGTTGCCCTCCTCATCATCCTTGATAAAAAGAGTAAAGACCTGGAAAAAGAAGAATTTGCCAATCCGGCTATTTGATGATGATTCAGCAATGCTAACTGTATTGTGATCACATGCCATCACATTTCTTCCATCCCGATAGCTATCGGGATCGCATTAACATGGAGTCATCAGGCCATTGACCCATTCTCCACCCACGCACCATGTTCTTTCAGCAGGTTGATCAGTTCATCCACAGCTACTTCGCTCGGTACGTTCTTCTTCATCACGTCCTTGCTTTTGTATAGTGTTATCTTACCAGGTCCGCTGCCCACATAGCCGAAATCGGCATCGGCCATCTCGCCCGGTCCGTTCACTATGCAGCCCATGATGGCTATTTTCACGCCCTTCAGATGGTTGGTGGCCGCGCGTATTTTGGCGGTGGTCTCTTGCAGGTCAAACAGCGTGCGCCCGCAACTCGGGCAGCTGATGTATTCTGTCTTGCTGATGCGGGTACGCGTAGCTTGTAGTATAGAGAAGGCAGTATTATTCAGGAATTGTTCATTGCTCTTTACTTCCATATAGGTGTGGCCAGCCATGCGTGCATTGGCTGGTGCTGCGCCTTTGTTGGCCAGCCATATGCCATCACCCATGCCATCCAGCAGCAGCCCGCCGCTCTCGGTGGCAAAGTGTATCAGCTGCTCATCTATGCTGCTGTGCTTGCTGTTTACCTGTAGTATCACAGGCGTAGTGATGCCTTGTTGCATCATATTGATCATAGCATGGCGCACAGCCATCAGCGCTTCTGTCTTATTGCTGCGCAGCACGGCCACTGCATGTGCATCGCCTTTCAGGCGCAGCATTAGTGCTTCTGTTATATGGTCGGCGTCTATGCTTACAAAATGCAGTGCGCTCTTGCCAAGGTCGGCAGTCAGGTAGTCTGCCTGCGTCACCAGCGGGTGATACTTGTTCTTGTCTGTAGTTGCTATCCACGTGGCATGATCGCAGATCACCTGCAGCGTACCCGGCAGTGCAAAGTCGATCGTCTGGTCACCTGTGTATATAAAATCTGCAGCGCCATCGCTTATCGCCCACTTGTCGCTTGCCGCGTCATAGGTATAGCCTATGTGCTCTATGCTTTTTACATCAGTGGCTTTGTCGCTGTGGTCAGCTACTACCACGGGCACATGGCCTTTCCCTATATGCTGTACGGTGGTCGTATCTCTCCGGTTGTAGGTAAACGGGTTGTAGGGTAACACTAGTTTTTGTTCCCCGGGTACTACAAGGCCGCTCTCGCGGTGCTGGTAGCGTTTCACTATATCGCGGCACACGGGCACTTCAAATTCGGGGTCTTCCGTCAGTGATACCCTTATAGTATCACCTATGCCATCTTCCAGCAGGGTGCATATACCTATGGCACTCTTGATGCGGCCATCTTCGCCATCACCGGCTTCCGTCACACCCAGGTGCACCGGGTAGCACTCGCCGAATTCCTCATCCATCTTCTGCACCAGCAGCCGGTAGGCCTGCACCATCACCTGCGGGTTGCTGCTCTTCATGCTCAGCACTATCTGGTGGTAGTTTTCATCACGCGCTATGCGCAGAAACTCCATCGCGCTTTCCACCATACCTATAGCGCTATCCCCGTAGCGACTCATGATGCGGTCGCTCAGCGAGCCATGGTTGGTACCTATGCGCATCGCCGTGCCATGCTCCTTGCATATGCGCACCAGTGGTGTAAAGCGTTCGCGTATGTGGTCTATCTCCTCGGCATATTCTGCGTCGGTATATTCTATTAGCTCAAATTTCTTTTTGTCGGTATAGTTGCCCGGGTTCACGCGCACCTTCTCTACTATGCGGGCGGCTATCTCTGCAGCATTGGGGGTAAAGTGTATGTCCGCAATTATTGGCGTGGTATATCCCTTCGCACGTAGCTCATTTTTGATATTCCGCAGGTTCTCGGCCTCATTCTTACTTGGCGCAGTTATGCGCACCAGTTCAGCTCCCGCCTCTATGCAGCGTATGGTTTGCGCCACGGTTGCGGCGGTATCCATCGTGTCGGTAGTGGTCATGGTCTGCACCCTTATCGGGTGGCCATTGCCCAGCAGCAGGTCGCCTATTTTTACCTCACGGGTAGGCAGGCGTTTATATTCAGTCAGCGATACGCAATATTGTTGCAGCATAATTAGGATATCTGTTAAAAAGCAGATCACCGGAAACTGAGCCCGAATATTTTCGGGGGGTAGAGGTGAATGTGCGTAGCAAAGTTAATTGAAATGGTATGGACATGATCAACAAGGCAAGTGATGCTTTTGGATAAATCATCCAAACATTATGCTGAGGGATCTGTTTATTTTACAAAGCTGGTCTGCCTCTACCAGACGTGGGGGCATTCAGACAATCTTTTTTAGTATCCTCCTCAATACATGATACTTTGTCGAATATTTTATTTACATTCACATTTCATCTCATATAAATAAGCTATGAAAGCAAAACATTTACTCAGATCATTAGCCATATTGCCAGCTTTATTTGCCGCCAATGCACAGGCGCAGATGGTAGATTGTAATGTATTTCTGCAGGGCCAGTATGTAGAGGTCGGCATTAACTGGAACGGAGCATTTGGTTCCAGTGTGGCTGCTCCGGCTGGCTATCACCCTAATCTGGGAGGCACCACAACGGCATCAATATACGATGCCCCTGCATGTGGAGGCACGAGCACCCCCTCACCTTCGCTGCTGGGTTTTGTGGCCGATCCCGATATGGATGGCTGGTCTGCAGGTACACCGGCCTACTACGGTGATTACTTCGTGCCCGGCGACCCGCAGGAAGGATGGAGTTTTTCTGCTGATACTTTCCGGATGAACGCCTGGAATCAGGATGGCGCTCTTGACAGTACTATCATGGGCGGCAATATTTCATACACCACTTCAGGCGGCGTTTCCACCGGTGTGTGGCAGGGCAGTTTCGATAGTGTGGCCATCGTGCAGATCACCACACTGGACACGAGCGCTCTGTACTTTAACGTACAAGTGATCATGACCAATCTGGCCAGCACGCCACGCAACAATGTTTACTACCTGCGCACTGTAGACCCTGATAACGAAGAGCCTTTGACCGGCAGCTTCAATACCAGGAATGTTATAGAGCATCAATTGCCTAATACAGACAACCTGACAACAGTATCTGCAGCCGGTCTTACCTATTCAGCGGCATACCTGGCTTTAAGCACCAATGACCTTCGCGCTAAAGCATTCATTATTGATTTGGGTCTTACACCTGGTACATATGCTTTATCTCAGCTTTATGACATGAGCACCACATACTACTACACAGAAGGTTTTGTAGATTCAGGTGATGTTGGTATCGGTCTGGTGTTCAATATCGGCCACCTTTCATCTGTAGACTCGGTAGGTGCGGTAGATAGTGCATTCCGCACCACAGCGGCAGCTGCGCCTAACAGAGCGGTGATCAACTACCGCTATGCATTCCATTATGCCGCAGGTACTACAGGCATTAAAAACATTACAGAAAACAATATTAAGGTGTATCCTAATCCTGCTAAAGATCAGCTCAGCGTCACCAATCTGTACGCTACAGATCATGTGCAGCTGTTTGATATGATGGGCAGGGAAATGCAGGTAAACCTTGGCATGGCCCACGATGGCAACAATACGTTCAGCATCAGCGGCCTGCCTTCCGGTCAATACCTGTTGCAGGTGAGCGATAAACAGGGTAACGTCAGGTCAAAGACTCCGGTTCAGAAATTATAAGTAAACACACTGCATTTTTAAAGGGTGACAAACGAAAGTTTATCACCCTTTTTTGTGGTGATACTTATCCACTGCACAACTCAGTGGCTTCCTTCATGATGAGCTGTAAACAGCCTATTTTAGTGGATATCTCTTTTTGGTAGAAAGCAAAAACCACCGCATTTTTACATAGTAGATAACCTGCAAAAGGTTTGGCAATAGGATGTCTGGTCACCTGCGGCAACGACGCCGTGCTTGCGCCTCCACTTGCCTTTATCAAGCGGCTATGGTAATACCAGATTTTGCGCCTCCGCGGTTCAACCTTTTCAGCTTCCGCTCCGGAAGAACCGGAAGCAATAATTTGGATACTAACCGCCTCATTATCAATAAAAGCTCAAAATCTATCCACCTTCCGCTTTTTAAAAAAATGATAAAGGAAAAGCGGAAGCGGGCACAGCGGCAAATAATCATAGTTCATCCAATAACCAAACGGATCATACTCCTCCCAACCGCAGGTCGTGGAGTTCTGACAAAAACGGAGTAGTTACTTCCGCTCCGGAAGAACCGGAAGCAGTAATGTGGATACTAACCGCCTCATTATCAATAAAAGCTCAAAACCAATCCACCTTCCGCTTTTTAAAAAAATGATAAAGTAAAAGCGGAAGCGGATACAGCGACAAATAATCATAGTTCATCAAATAATTAAATGAATCATAGTTCTGACAAATATTTCCAATAATTTTAGCCCACAAAACAAATCAATGACCACCACTTCAAATCCCGATATAATATTAATAGGCGCAGGCATTATGAGCGCAACCCTTGGTGTACTGCTTAAAGAGCTGCACCCCGAAGTGACGATAGCCATATATGAACGCCTGGATAAAGTTGCTGCCGAAAGCAGCGATGCGTGGAACAATGCTGGTACCGGACACTCAGCCCTATGCGAGCTCAACTACACGCCTGAAGGTAAAGACGGCAAAATAGATATATCCAAAGCGCTGAAAATTACCGAGCAGTTTGAGGTGTCGCGGCAACTATGGTCTTACCTGAAGAAGAAAGGATATTTCCCGCAGGAAGGATCGTTCATACACAGCGTGCCACACATGAGCTTTGTATGGGGGGCAGAGAATGTGCAGTACCTGAAGAAGCGCTACGAGGCCATGAAAGCACACCAATACTACAGCAGCATGCAATATAGTGAAGATCATGAGCAGCTGCGCGCATGGATGCCGCTGGTAATGGAGGGCAGGGATAAAGATCAGCAGGTAGCCGCAACAAGAATAGAGATAGGCACCGATGTGAATTTCGGTATGCTCACCCGCTCGCTGATGCAGCACCTTACTGCGCAGTCGGGTGTATCACTGCATTTGCAGCACGAGGTGCACCACTTGCATAAAGAAGGCTTGGAGCAATGGAAGGTAGGAGTGGAAGACATGGCTACTGGCACGAAGCAAGATGTAATTGCTAAGTTTGTATTTATAGGTGCAGGCGGCGGCTCATTACCGCTGTTGGAAAAGTCACATATACCGGAGAGCAAGGGTTTTGGCGGTTTCCCGGTGAGTGGCCAATGGTTGCGCTGCACGAATGCTGCTATCACAGCCCGCCACCACGCCAAGGTATATGGCAAGGCTGGAGTAGGCGCACCGCCTATGTCAGTGCCGCACCTCGATACCCGTATTATAGATGGCAGGCAGGAATTGCTGTTTGGTCCTTATGCTGGCTTCAGTACTAAATTTCTGAAAGAAGGTTCCTATGGCGACTTGCCAAAGTCGCTGACACTAAGCAATATTATGCCCATGATAGATGCCGGTCTGCACAATGTACCGCTCACCAAATACCTCATAGGGCAGGTCATGCAGTCGCGGGAAGACAGGATGAAAGAGTTGAGAGAATATTATCCCGATGCCCGCAACGAAGATTGGGAATTGAAGATTGCCGGCCAGCGCGTACAGGTGATCAAGAAAGATGATAAAGAAGGTGGCGTGCTGGAGTTTGGTACCGAGGTCGTTTGTGCTGCCGATGGTAGCATCGCTGCATTGCTGGGTGCCTCACCCGGTGCCAGCACATCGGTAGCTATTATGCTTGATCTCATGCACCGCTGCTTTGCCATGCAGATGAACAGCCCCGCATGGATAGCTAAACTGAAAGAGATGATACCTTCCTACGGACAAACCCTCGCCAACAATGAGTCCTTGACCAAGCAGGTAAGAGCAGAGACCAACAACGTGCTGGACCTGATGCGTTAACAAAACTTTGGCACAGTTATTGCATTAAGGAAGTATATCCGTTTGCCTAAAACCCTCCTTATGAGAAAGATCTTACTCGTAGTAGTATGCTTATTGACATTCCTTTGCGCTAAAGCGCAAACTTATTCGTCTGGTCATCTTCATGTGGCATTAACTGATAGCATGTTACATGACTCTACTCAATGTAGCACCCAATGGACTATCAATTATAGTATTACTGTTGACAGCTCGTTTGCCGGAGACTCTGTTCTGATCGTGGATACATCCGGAGGATGGTTAATGTACACTGAGCATAATACCACAGGTGCCTCTCCGTGGACGTTCCTTTATCCTTATAGCTCAAGTGAATCAGATTGCTTTACCACTGGTCTGGTCTATACATGGGTGCCTGTTGTGAAGGTCGTTGGTACGGTAGATACGGTTTGGAATATATATAGGCAGGACAGTCTGCTAGTCACCAATTTATGCCAGTGCGGCCAGGTTTCGGGTAAAGTTTATATTGATAACAACAGCAATTGCACATATGATGCAGGCGATAGTTCACTTGCTATTTATGTTTGGCCTAGTGTATATGAAAGTCTGTCAAGCCCCTCCACAGCTGCTACCTACGGTTTTGCCTATACCTGGACAGGTGTACAATATACGATAAGAGCAATACAATCGTGGATGACGAGTTATACTGTCTCTATTCCTGCCGAATATGCTTTTCTATTCACGTTTCCTTCCTGTTCTGCCGGCTCATATAGTTTTACAAGCCTACCACAGGATAGTGTCGATTTCCCGTTACTATGCACCAGTAATGTAGATGTTGAGTGTTACTTGGGTGGTCCGGTAGCAGTGAGACGCTTTAAGCCGTTTTACCTGCAGACAGAAGTCGGTAATTTGGGTTGCGATACCGTTTCAGGTACGCTTACTTTGATCAAAGACAGCAGGGTTACATACGACTCTTCATTAAGCACTTTTCCGCCAACAACGATAAACGGCGACACACTTACGTGGAGCTATACCGGCATTACAGCTCTTTCGGGAGGTCTATATTATTGGAACAATGTCATGTCGAACCTCTATATGATACCTGATAGTTCATTGACAGTGGGTGACACGGTTTGTTTCAGTATATTTACGGGAGTGCCTCCGACTGACATCAATCCTGCAAATAACAGTTACAATGTTTGTTTGCCAATAGTGTATTCTTATGATCCTAATAGCAAGGATGTTAGTCCAAAGGGCGATGGCTCGGAAGGGTTTATTGCTCCCGGTACAGATACACTCACGTACACCATCAATTTTCAGAACACAGGTAGTGATGCTGCATATAATGTTACCGTCATCGATACTCTTGATCCGCATTTAAATGCAAGTACATTTAAAATACTGGGTACCAGTCATTTCATGGCCCCTCAGTGGCTCGCGCCTAATATTGTACAATTCTCCTTCGACAATATAGATTTGCCTGACAGCGCAAGCAATGAGCCCGCAAGTCACGGTTATGTACGTTATTACGCAGTTCTGAATTCAGGTCTTCCTGTAGGCACGCAGATCAAGAACACAGGTTACATCTATTTTGATACTAATCCGGCTGTTGTCACCAATACTGCCATTAACACTATACATGTTCATACAGCGTCCGTAAACCCTATTCCTTCACCTTTGCAGGTGAAAGTTTACCCTAATCCCGCATCTGACAATATATTTGTAGAAAATCTTGAAGGCGGTAGCTTGTCTATACTAAATGTGAACGGAACAGTTATGCTGCAGAACAATATCAACAACAATAAGACTGCGATTGACATTAGCAACTTGCCAAATGGTGTTTATTTGCTGCGGACCTCAAGTGACGTAGGAACAGTCACCACGAAATTCATAAAATACTAATGAGATAACTGAAAGGTGTACCCAAGCTCGTGCAGGCTGCCATGCAGCATAGAAATTCAGTGATCAGCTAATAACCAATGCCCCGGGCACTGGTTATTAGTGTTATATGGGGTTCGATACTATGTGTAAGCCATCTACATTGAACTGCAGACGTATTTGAGCTAAAAATATTAACCAACAAACAAACGCACTCGGGTCTTTTATCTGTCTCAATTCATGGATAATTGTCTCATTTTTAAAAGTATGCCATGAAAAAATTATTACTCGGTTTTTTATGTTTTTTCTTTTCGTTTTTCGCTAAAGCACAAACTCCGGTTTCTGATACTGCTGGTCATGTCATAGCAACCGTTTTCCCTGTTTTTAGTCATGACTCTACAAGCTGCCTTTCTACCTGTGCCATCAATTTCATGGTGACTATCGACACTTCGTATATGGGTGATTCTATAATGGTGGTAGATACCATTACCCATAGTTTGATGCATGTAGCCGTAAATACAACGGGTGTGAGCCCGTGGACAGCGTATTTCTCTCTGTCTACCTATTTGTCAAGCGTTTCTGATGCTAATATTAGCGGTGGTGGCGTATTCTTCCCCGGTCCGGTAACTAAGGTGATCCGCGGAGTAGATACTGCCGGGTACTTCAATAACAGCTACGCTCATTATGTATCGGGCCCTTGCAATTACGGAGATATTTCCGGTAGAGTGTACATAGATAACAATGGCAATTGCACATTTGATGCTGGCGATGTTGCACTCAATGGGGTGTATATCTCCAGCCCCGATTACCTCACAAGCCCGGTATCTCTTATTACCTCGACTGGCTATACTGACTACAGCGGTAATTATGTTATACACCAGCAGCAATCCTGGATGAGTAATTATGTGGTAACAGTACCGTCATCTTACCTCTTCATATTCCCGCTGTCGCCTTGCTTTACCGGTTCGTACGCTTTCACCACCCTGCCACAGACGGGTGTTGACTTCCCGCTGCAATGCGGTAGCAGCGTAGATGTGCAATGCTATGCAGAATCTAACAGTGCCGTGCGTTTGCACACGCCATTCTACATTCATCCATATGTAAGTAATACTGGTTGCGACTCGGTATCGGGTCAGCTAAGGGTGGTCAAGGATAGCAGAACGGTTTACGATGCAGCACTAAGCACTTATCCGCCGGATATGATCAGTGGCGACACATTGACCTGGAACTACACCAACCTCACCAATCTGACTAATGGCGCTTACTGGAACACCATGATGAGTGACATACACCTTACTGCAGACAGTACAGTGGTTGTGGGAGATACGCTTTGCTTCCGGGTATATACTGGTGTGCCTGCGGGCGATTTGGATCCCTATAACAACGATCTTACCTTTTGCCTGCCCGTAGTATATTCCTACGACCCTAACGAAAAAGACGTACTCCCTAAGGGTGCGGGTCCGCAAGGATATATTTCACCGTTGACAGATTCGCTGATCTATACCATACATTTCCAGAATACCGGAACGTCATCTGCTTACAATGTAAGCGTTGTTGATACACTGAGCAGCAACCTGAATGCAAGCAGCCTTAGAATATTAGGAACCAGCAATACCATGGTGCCTGAATGGCTGGCGCCCGGGGTTGTTCGCTTTAATTTTTATGGCATCATGTTGCCCGACAGCATGTCTAATGAAGCTGCCAGTCATGGAGACATAAGATTCAGTGTAAAACTGAACGCAGGTCTTGCTCCGGCTACACAGATCAAGAATACGGGCTACATCTATTTTGACGCCAATCCCGCTGTAGTGACCAATACCACGCTGAACACAATTATGATACCTACTTATGTGAATGAGACACCAGCTGTCAATCCTGTAAAAGTTTATCCTAACCCCGCTGCTGATAACATAACTGTCGAGAACCTGGAAAGCGGCACCTTATCTATACTCAACATGAACGGTTTGGTGATGCTGGAGCGTACTATTGCCAACAACAAAACGGTAATAGACATCAGCAAGTTGCCTGCAGGAGTATACATTCTGAAAACTATTGATAATAACAATACCACAACAAAAAAGTTCACAAAATACTAAGCGCCATCCAAACCGTAGTTCCTTATCTGTCGTATATAAATTACACAGGCTAGAAAAAGTACTAAACGGAAGAATGTGTGTGATAGAGAGTAGATAGAAGCTGCCCCTTTAAACAGGGGCGGCTTTCTATTTTTTGCAAACTTCGCTCTTTTGATGGCCTTGAAAGTGCACGTCATCAATAGATCCCTTACCGCAGTTATTATGCTATAATGAAAAATCCCGCTGCAGTATATGCAACGGGATTATACACGTGACCATTTGTTTTAGAATTTATATGTAGCGCTCAATTTCAGAAAGAAAGGTGTACCAGGTGTAAAGCAAACATCTGTTGTGCTGGCGGATTCCAGGGAGCCGTTAGCATACTTGAGTCGGGTCTGTGTATCGAACTGCGCCTCATTCCACTGCACATTGAATAGGTTTTGTATCTGCATCCCAAATTCATAGTGCGGCCTGCTGTAACTTATTACAGCATCAAATACGGTATAGCCTGATGCCTGCCTGCTGTTGTCTTCGTTAGCCGGTCTATCGCTGATGTGGCGGTAGCGCAAGCTGGCCAGCGTGTTCCTGGTAACTTTTACTGTTGCACCCCCTATCGAAGTAAAGGTGGGTGCCAGCGCTATATAGTTGTGGCCTTGGGGTTGGTCTATCTCGCGGCCATGAGCCCAGTTAAGGTCCAGGTCTACATATAACCATTTGAGTACTTCATAGCGGCCGGAAAAGTCTGCACCGTACCGTCGCGTAGGTCCTGAATTATTGACTACGGCCTCATCGCCGCTATATGTATATTCTTCCTGCAGGTCCAGACGCCAAAGTGCAGCAGAGATCAGCAACTTGCTGTAAGGCTTGATAACGATACCCAGGTCATTAGAAAAGGCCAGGGGTATGGTATGGTTGAGTACCACAGGGCCGTTGATCTGCTGACCCAGCGCCAGTGTGCGGGTGTCATTAGTGTGGAAACCAGTACCATAGTTATAGTAGATGCGCGCCTTGTCACTGATGTTATAACATAATCCTGCTTTTGGGCTGAAGTGTGCATTGGTAAAGGTGCTGGTAACAGGGTTGTCGGCATTTATCTTATTGTCATACTGTTGTATAAACACATCATAACGTGTGCCGAGAGTCAATACCAGCTGTGGTAAAATATTGATCGTCTGGTTTACATAACCGTAAAAGTTGGTCTCATGTATGTCACCCAACTGTGGGTGGAATAGGGTATCGTGGAGGGTAATGGTTCTGTTGAGTGTATGGCTGAGTTCATCATTCATGATGTCATCATAGCGTATACCTAAGCCGAACTGTGTTTTCATTTTAAGGTGAGCGAACGTATAATTGGTGCCATATTCGCTATTGTATCCGCCAAGCACTCTGTTTTCTGCCTGCCTTATCTGATCACCGTTTACAGAGTCTACCGCATAGTAGGTAAAGTCTGAGTAAAGTTTGAATTTGTAATAGCTCAGGTAGATGTTTGACTTGATATAACTATTGTTATTTATGCTCTGGAAATATTGCATATTCATGTTGTAGCGGCTGGTAACACCGCCTTCTGGGTCTAAATTGCCATACCGGTCTATGATGCCCTCTGATACTGCCCGGGTTGGTATTTGGCCCGAAGCATCCCAATAGGAATTGAAACCTGAAAGTGTTATCGAAAGTATTTTGTCACTCGAAATGTAATCGGTGTATTTCGCCATCAGGTTGAAGCGATTGAAATTTTGCGACATGTCGAAATAGCCCCGGTTGTAAGCATATTCTCCCATAATGTAAGCATCCTGGTGGCTGTTATCGTCCTTGGCTCTGTTCAGCAGGCTGATGCCCGCTGTGGTGCGGAAGTAGTCATACATGCCACCTTCTGCTTTTATAAAACTATTGTCGAGCGAATTGCGCGTTTTAAAGGCTACAAAGCCAGCAGTGCAGAAATCACCTTTATCTATCTGGTAGGGCCCCTTGCCATAATCTACGGCCTGCACAGCCTCAGGTATAATAAAGTGGGCATCGGCAAATCCCTGGCCATGAGCATGAGATACCATGTTTACAGGCATGTTATCAACAGTCACATTTACGTCGGTGCCATGATCGCAATCGAAGCCGCGCAGAAATATCTGCTCGGCCTTACCGCCTCCCTGATGCTGTGCGGTAAATAGGCTCGGCACCAGACGCATGAGGTCTTGTGTATTGTTCACAGGTCTCAATTTCAAATCGATGCCGCTTACGCTGCTGAGGTTAAGGTCTTTCTTTGCATTAACAGATACCGAATTCATTTGCACAGGAGCAGGTGCCATATAATAGCTGACATCAGTGGTGATCCCGTCTTCTACCTTTACTTCATCTTGTTTATTCTCATAGCCAAGATGGCTAAGCTCCAGATTGTATCGTCCCGGTTTAACCTCTTTAATTAGAAATTTCCCGAAGGCGTCGGTTACAGCACTATGGTCTCCTGCCTTTATGTGGATGCTTACTCCCTCTAGTGGTTTATGGCTGTTGCCATCATACACAATGCCTCGTATGCTGCCAAGGTGGGCAAACGCAGGGATACAGGTGGCAACAGATAATAGCAGCAAAATAAAATGCCTGCTTAAAGTTAAAAGTAGTTTTGTGCTCACGCCTGTGTGGTTAAGAGTGTACACAATACTTACGTAACAGCGGAGCTTTAGGTTTTAAATGACAAACGATCGCCGGATTTTTTTACTTGCTATCCCTGAAATATCTTCATGACATTATCCAGATAAAGCGCGCTGATCGGTAGCTGCAACGCTCCAAGCGTCGCAGTTTTATTTCTCACTGAGGTTACCTTCTTCACGGGGATAATGTAGGAGCGGTGTATACGGATAAACTCATGCTCTGGTAGCAGTTGCTGTATGGCTTTCATTTGTATGCGCACAAGGTGGTGGCGTCCGTTTTCCAGATGTATTTTTACATAATTGTCCTGGCCTTCAAGGTAAGTGATATCGGAAAGTGGGATCTGGGTGATGCCGTAGTCCACTTTTACAAAAAGGTATTCCTGCTTTTCCGGGGCCTTGTGATGTATAAAATTACTGTATTCTTTGGCCTTTCTTACTGCTTGCTCAAAGCGCTCCATTCCGAATGGCTTTAACAGATAATCTACTGCATTCAAATTGAAGCCTTCCACGGCATACTCGCTATAAGCAGTGGTAAAGATCACCATGGTGTCAGGCGGCAATTTTTCGGAAAATTCCAGCCCTGATATTGTGGGCATATTGATGTCGAGAAATATCAGGTCCACCGGGTTTTGTACTATGTATTCCAGCGCCAGCGCAGGCTTGGTAAAGGTGCGCGCCAGTGTCACATAGTTGATGCGGTTGCATAATGCTTTGATCAGTTCCAGCGCCAGTGGCTCGTCGTCTATTGCAATTGCGTTGATCATCGGAATTGAATTTTCAGTGATACAGTGAACGATCTGGAATCATTGTTGGTAGCAAGTGTGTACTTGCCCGGGTATAGCAATTTCAGACGTTGACGGGTAGTTTCAATACCCAGGCCTATGCCTGCTTCTCTATCCAGCCTGATCGGTACTATGGTGTTGGATATATCCATCGTCAATTCATCCCTCGTTGCACTTGCAATAATAGTAATTACTGAGCTATTCTCACCATTAGTGCCATGCTTAAATGCATTTTCTACAAAGGGTATCATGAGAAAGGGAGGGATTTTTACATCATTTTTTTCCCCGGAAATATCCAGGCTGATGATCACCTCGTCAGTTAGCCGTAACTTTTGCAGATCCACATAATTACGTATGTAGGCAGCTTCGCTGGCAAATGATACAAGGCTTTTGTTGCCCTCACTCACAGAGTAGCGCATCATGCCCGATAGTTTAACGATAGCATCAGGCACCTTGTCTGACTTGGCTATTGATAGGGAGTAAATGTTATTCAGCGTATTGAATAGAAAATGAGGGTGTATCTGAGCGATCAGAAAAGACATCCTGGTGCTCAACCGGTCCTCTTTTATTCTTTCGAACTGCTTGTATAGACAGATGATAAATGAACAGGTGTATACAATAATGAGCATGAAGAGATTAAAGCTGTTGCCTAGTGGGTTGAACATTGGTGAGGCTTTGATCTCCGGTGGAGCTAGTAAATAATTGAGGCAGTAGAAGATGCCGAATGTGATCATTATCAATATAGTCAGCAACAGGTATCTGCGTTGGAAATACAGCTGAGGTATAGCAATATATGAATTGAAATAAAAGACAATTATGAGGAATAGCCCATTAACCCAGCGAGGAGGCTCTTCCATATCCAGTACAAAGCGTGATATTCCCTGTCCATGGCGGGCAGGATTGAAGAGAGCCGGCAAAGAGAGAAATATAGCCCATAAGGCTATGTGTATCAATATCAATGCTATCTTCTTCCCGCTATCTGCTTTGCCCACAAACTCCTTTCTTGTGTTTTCTGCTTTGTTGGTCAGGCTCATGTATCGGTACATTGGGTGGGCAGCGTCTTGCCATTCATGGCAGACACAATTTGATCAGGCCCACACCAACAAATATAAACGAATAGCAATTTGCACCTATTAATTGGGGTGTTTGATGGTTTTTCTGTGGTGGAGTAGCTAACTCACGAACAAAATGCGCTCAACAGTCCACCAGGAAGCTACAAGGGCTATTATAAGGCTCACGGGGATCACCAATCGCTTACGGTACCATAGTTGACTTGAAAATGGCTTAGCTACGAGAAAAAACAACAATAAGATTATGGATAGCTGACCCAGCTCTACGCCGATATTGAAACTGATGAGCGCGGTAGCAAATGCATACTGCGGCATGCCTAACTGAGAAAGAGCCCCGGCAAACCCCATGCCGTGTACCATACCAAACAAAAATACCATTACGAGGCGCCAGGGCTTAACTTTCGTGGAGACCATATTCTCAATAGCCAGTACCACAATGGATATGGCTATGAGTGGCTCAATAATATTGGACGGTGGTTTGATGATCCCGTACATGGCCAGCCCCAGTGTAATGGAGTGGGCTAGCGTGAACATGGATGCCTGAATGACCACCTGTTTTAAACTTGTATTTAAAAAGAAGACGCATGTGATGAACAGGATATGATCAAATCCGAGTGGTATGATGTGCTGAAAGCCAATGAGCATGTATTTCCAGAATACAGTATCGGTGCTCATTTTCTCTAGCTCATAGTTGATCACATGCGCCTGCGTGCTACTTATCGTGGCCAAAAATAGTAGTAAGAAAAACGCCAGGTGCTTTTTCATTAGTTCTTTGTTACAGCTACTACAGGTCTGGTTTGCGCTATCAATTTCTGATCCAGGTAAGGGCATATAGCAAGTGCATCGGCGGTAAGTTGATTCCCTTTTGCTGACATACCTGCTGATGTATATATAGCACCTGCTTTGTACAGTGTCACTGGATTTTTGGTATTGGTAACAAGCATTTTATCTGCGTATGTTTTGGCATTGGCATAGTCGCCCTTCAGATAGTATATCCATGCTGTCAATTCGTTTGCATCTATATTAGCCGGACGCATAGCAAGGTCTTTCTGAGCATATTTAAGAGCATCATCCAATTTGTTGGCATTCAGGTATGCGGTCGCTATTTCGCGGTTGGCATTATGTTTCACGATAGCATCTTTCTCGTTTTTCTGTCCTTCCAGCAGCAGGCTGATGACATCATTTCTTGTTTCCATGGCTTTTGCCATGTCTCCTTTCAATTCATAGAGGTCGCCCAGATAAGCTACAAAGGCCACTTCGCTCAGTGTCTTAATGGCGTCTTTGGTATAAGTTATGGCGCCATCATAGTTCTTGTGTGCTTTTTCCACGCGTGCCATGCCTATGGTAGCAAACGGATATCCTGGTCTATATACCAATGACGTACGATAGGTGAGTGATGCGCTGTCTATCTTGCCGGCCATCAGATACAGGTCGCCCAGTGTGGTACGGGCCCATTCGGTATTCTCAGATCCCGGCATACCCGCTTCTACTGCCATTTTCATAGCTTCGATCGCACCCGCGGTCTGGCCATATATCTGGCGTATGTACGATGCTCTTGAATAAGAGCGCAGATCGGGTCTTATGGCCATCATCTTATCGCAGTCTTTTACAGCTTCATCATAGTTGCCCATTTCCACGTTGGCGTCTACAAGCGCTCCGAATATACCTGCGTTAAAACTATTAAGAGCTGCTCCCCTATTAGCCACATCCAGCGCATCTTTAAATTGATGCATATTAAGCAGGACAGCGGATTTTACGTTAAGAGCCTGAAACATAATGTCATTGTTGGCTGTATTGGTTTCTGTTACCTTATCCAGCATTTTCATTGCGGCATTGCCGTAGTAGGTATTGTCGCCAGTCACGCGGCCTTCTGCGACAAATACACTAGCCAGGTTCACATATTGCTGCAGGTCGTCGGGGTTTTTCTTGAGCGCGTCCACTGCTTTTTTGTAGGCGGCAACAATAGTAGCCTTTTCTTCATCAGAGCCAAGGGTCTTTTTGCGTTCCAGCAGCGCCGGAATAACGTCTCTCTTTTCAGTACATGAGTACAAAGACAAGCTTCCTGCGCATAGCGCGAAGAAGATCAGGAGTAAAAGTCTGTTTTTTTTCATGATATTTTTGTTTGGTGCTATTATGTACGTAAGAATCAGACAAAATGTTTTCAGTATAACTGTTTTTTTTGTTCGGCACTTTCGGGTGGGGCGATAAATGACGATGGCCGGACATTGTCCGGCCATCGTGGCAATTAAAAATCAAACAACTTGTGCTAGTTCGTCTTCACTAATTTCAGAGATTGCATCTTTTGGCTGTTAGCATATAGGGTAACGATATAGTTGCCCGCCGACATGCCTGATGCATCGCATTGGATGGTATAATCACCTGAAGTTTTATGTCCTTCGTTGATCATCTTCACCGTTTTGCCAGTGATATCGCTTATCTGAATCAAGATATTGGCGTCGATGTCGAGTTTGTAGCGAATGGATACTTCATTCATGAATGGATTAGGGAATGCATTCATAGCTATCTCAGGAGCACTCAGTGACAGATGATGCACCTGGTTAGGACCAACGTAAGTTGAGCCTGAGAAGCCTGGCCATGGATCCTGTACATAAGGGAAGCATGTCTTGAATGTAGTATCGTTGTGCGTAACACCTGCGTTGAAGGTAAGCACCCTCAACAGGTTAGGTGTAACAGGCGACGTACTTGTGCCCGGGATATAATCATCATACCAAAGACCGATAGCCGCCAGCACAACACCTGATACCGCTTGCAACTCAATAGTAGTTACATCATCTTCCAGGCGGCGCCCGTTAGGGAAACCATCCATGTTAGGGATGAATTGTATTGCGGTTGTGGTGTTATAAGTAGGGTTGGTAAGACCCAGAACTGCTGCCTGTACGAGGCCTAGCGAACTGAAGTTAGGATCTGTACGTGAAGTAACCGGTACCGCCATGTTCAAACGGATCATATCACAAAGTGTAGGCAGGAAGTTATTGATGAACGGTTTACCATTCGCCAGCGGATTGCCGCCTACTTTTCCGGTAGCCAATTGGTACGGAGCGAGGTTGGGTACACCTGTGTAGAATATAGGTAGGAGGTCAACCGCACGTGGGCTTACAGAATCGGGAAGCAAAATTGTGCCGAAAACTGCGTCGTCAAGTGCTGTGCCAGCCACTGCCGGAGTGCCCTTCAGAGGCCAAAGACCTTTGTGGCCATTACGGAAGTCAAATGAGCCTAAAGAAGCTGCCTGGATGCGCAAAGAATCCAGACCCGGCACTGCAGGGCCGAAAGCTGAATTGTCCATATATAGAGCCAGTTCAGGATTCTTGAAGTAAGAAGCGAAGTTCAGATCCTGAGTATACGGGTCGGCACCATTCCACCGGTCTTTAGCGCCTATAGCTATCACTGCCTCGTTGGTGAGTGGCATACCGATACGAGATATCTGTACCCATGCACCTGAAGTAGAAGGAGCGCCACCAGTGGTGCTGAGGGTAGTCATTGCAGGTCTGCTTGCAGAAGCCCAAACACCTATAACAAAGTTAGGATCAAGGATATTGGCAGCAGATGCAGTGGTCAGGCCATCTTTCTGTAGTGTGCTGATCGGTATTTCCATAGCGATAGTATGGCAATTGAACTTAGCCAGACCATCACGGCCTACGCTGCGGAAGCCACCTACGTCAAATGCACCACCGAGGTCAACGAAGAATGGATCGTCAACCGGGCCGCAGAATAATTTCTCACCGGTTGTAGCCGTAGTTATAGCTGCTGTGGCCAGATCATCATATCCCGCAGTGTGGTTAAGACCTACTGGTCCGCTGATAGAACGTGGTCCTATATTTTGTGGAGTAACTATACCACCTGTTTTGATGGTTGTCCAGGTAGTGCCACCATCCATACTGCGTTCGCAAGTATAGGTTGTCTTCATGTTCTGCATACCCAGGCGGATATTGAAGAAAGTGGTAGTATCCTCATTTACCTGTGTAAACGTGAAACGATAAGTGATATCGTCCGTTGTGGTTGTAGTCTTGTTTTTGATGTGTATCTCATAGCGGATGTTAGGGCCGAAAGAGAAGTAATTAGGGCCGCCGGCAGGATGCTCGAACGGTATGTAGTTAGCGATGATCACGATCTTGTTCGTGTCGCACGGACTTCTGAATACATACAGGTCAGTATTGTCGGCCTGCGCATCAAAGGAGATCAGGGGTGCTTCCCTGTGCGACGAGGCCAGAGCCTGTACCTGTGGCAATAAGCACACAAATACCGCCGCTATTAGTTTGTTTATAATACTTTTCATGTCTGAATATTTTTAGTCGTTTAATAATGGCTTTAGAATCTGGCTTGTAATGTGTAATCATAACCACGCCAAGGTTGCTGCACGTAAGGGAATGATGCCTGGAAGGTGGTGTCATTATGCGTGATACCTGCATTGAAGCCCAGTACATTGAGCAAACATGGAGTAAGGGGAGATGCAGGAGCTGTATAATCATCATACCACAAACCTATTGCTGCCAGCGCCACACCTGATACTGCCTGTAACTCAATGGTGGTCACATCATCTTCCAGCCTGCGGCCATTAGGGAAGCCATCCATATTAGGTATGAACTGTATCGAAGTATCGGCATATGCGGAGTTAGTAAGGCCAAGGACTGCAGCCTGAACAATACCGAGCGAGCTGAAGTTAGGGTCATTACGCGGTGTAACCGGTACAGCCATATTCAGACGCAGCATGTCACCCAGTGTAGGCAAGAAATTATTGATAAACGGCTTGCCATGAGATAATGGACTGTTGGTAGGTTTGCCTGTAGCCAGTTGGTAAGGCGCCAGATTAGGAACACCTGTATAGAATATTGGTAGGATATCTACAGCGCGAGGACTCATAGAATCCGGAAGCAATATGGTGCCGAAGATAGCGTCATCAAGCGCAGTACCTGCCACCGCTGCCGAACCCTTTAAAGCCCATAAGCCTTTGTGGCCGTTGCGGAAGTCAAATGCACCCAGTGAATTCTTCTGTATACGCAGGGCGTTCATAGAAGGCACAGCAGTGCCGAAAGCTGAATTGTCCATATACAGCGCCAGTTCAGGATTCTTGAAGTAAGCAGCAAACTGAATGTCGTTTGACGGGTTACCCGCATTCCACTTGTCTTTCATGCCTATAGGTATCACTACCTCGTTGGTCAACGGCATGCCCAGGCGAGATACCTGTACCCAGCTTCCTGAGTAGGCGCTACCTGTTGCAGATAATGTCTTCATTTGCTGGCGGCTTGCAGAAGCCCATACGCCTATAACGAAGTTTGGATCAAGGATGTTAGCAGCAGATGATACGCTAAGTCCATCCTTCTGCAGCATATTGATCGGTATTTTCAGTGCAATAGTATGGCAGTTAAAACGCGCCAGACCATCTTTAGCTACATTAGTAGTGCTAAGGCCTGCCGGACGGAAATTAGCCAGGTCAAATGCACCACCGAGGTCAACGAAGAACGGATCGTCAACGGGACCGCAGAATACTTTTTCGCCAGATGTTGCAGTAGCTATAGCACCTGTCATCAGCGACATATAGTTAGGTGCACCAAGGCCCACTGTAGTATTCTCTATAGAGCGAGCACCAATGTTTGGAGGTGGCACTATACCATTAGTTACTACAGTTGTCCAGGTTACACCGCCATCTGTACTCTTTTGGCAGATGTAAGTGGTTTTCAGGTTTTGCTGGCCCAGGCGGATGTTGAAAAACGTAGTCGTATCCTGGTTTACAGCGGAAAAGGTGAAGCGATAGGTGATATCATCACCGGGAGTAGTGGTCTTGTTTTTGATATGTATCTCGTAACGAACATTGGTGCCGAAAGTGAAGTAGTTGGGGCCACCTTCAGGTGATTCGAACGGGATGTAGTTGGCAATAATGGTGATCGTATTAGGATCATCGGGGCTGCGGAACGCATACAGGTCAGTGTTGTCGGCCTGTGGGTCAACGGAGATCAATGGAGCTTCCCTATGGCTGGAGGCATAAGACGTCCCCCCTAATGCCATAACTCCCAGAAAGACAGGTAATATCCGTAGTCTTTTGAGTAAGTAATTTACTTTTCGCATAAAAGATAATTGAATGGTGAACAATGAATGCTGTTTTATAGAGCCTTATGGCTGCGATAAATACTTACGCAGTAAAAAGAGGAATGGTTTGGAGTAACAAAAAGAAATGCGAAAACCCGCTATAGAAGCGGGTTTGGGAATACAGATTATTTGAGCCTAGTGGGTGTTATACAGGCAGTTATCTGGTGGCAGCCACAAAAAATGTCACCACTATGGGTGACATTAAGTTTGTGTTATGTATCTGCGAACAGCGGTTATTGATCTTCATAATTTTATTTCATCTGGCATGAACATCGCTGCATTGCCACCATTACGGATCACATCGCGCACAAGGGTAGATGAAATAGTAGAGTAGAGCGGAGAGCAGGTAAGAAAGATGGTCTCTATCTGCGGTTCCAGCATCCGGTTCATATCTGCTATTGCTTTTTCATATTCGAAATCGCTGATATAGCGAATGCCACGCAGAATATAGCGGGCACCTATCTCTTTGCAGTAGTTGACGGTAAGTCCCTCATAGCCACGCACTTCTATGCGCGGGTCGTTCTTAAATACCTCCTGTATCCATTCCACTCGTTTTTCCAGCGAGAACATGGGTTGCTTTGATGAGTTGATGCCGATACCAATGATCAGTTTATCAAACAGCGACACTGTTCGGTTGATCACGTCTACATGCCCCTTGGTGATGGGGTCAAAAGTGCCGGGAAATAAACATATGCGTTCCATGGTCATTCGCTGGGTTGAGTGAAAAATGTAAATACAGTTGTGCCGTAATTTTTGATCTTTATAAAATTGGGATGACGCTGATAATCATTTCGTTGTGTGTGTTCCAGTACAAATATACCATCCGGTGCGAGTAATTGTTTTTCGAAGACAAGTTTAGGTAGGTCATCCATCACATCGAGTGCATACGGCGGGTCTGCAAATATAAAATCGTATTGCTCCGTTGCTTGCTTGATGAATTTGAATGCGTCCCCCGGAATGACCTTGACCTTCTCCTTTATACCTAAGGCTATTACTGTCTTTTTAATGAAGTCTATTGAGGCGCTGTCGCGTTCTACTACTGTCATATTTTCTGCTCCTCTTGAGGCTAGCTCGTAGGTAATGTTGCCTGTGCCGCCAAAGAGTTCCAGTGTTTTCAGTCCGTCAAAGTCTATCAGGTTGTTGAGCATATTGAAAAGGCCTTCTTTGGCCAGATCGGTAGTAGGCCTTGCCGGTATGTTGGCAGGTGGGCTAAACCTTCTGCCACCAAAGGTGCCTCCCACTATGCGCATGCCGATAGTTGTTGTACCAGGGAGATGACAGGGTCCCAAATTGATTGTATGCTCTTGCCGTGGCCCGTGTAAATGGAATTGAAGTACTGCGATAGGTTATTAGCCACATTATACTCTCCAGCACTCATTATGTTGCAGGCCACATCCAGGCGGGCTGCATTGATGTTGTGCTCCTCACACACCAGTCTTATGTTATAGGCTATCTCTTCTGCATTGCTGTACTCAAATACCCTGTGCCAGAAAAGCTTATTGTTTTTATACCAGACCACAGATGCCTGCTCCGGGGTGATAAAGCACTGCAACTGTTCCTTTTGCCCGCTATAGTTGCTCAACTGGTATACAGGGAGCGGCATCAGTTGTGCATTCGGGCAGTTGATGGCTATCAGCTGTTTGATGTTTACAGGTATGGCGTAGGTATAATAGAGATATTCTTCTTTTACCCTGTAGTTGATGATGGTATCGGTCAGTTCCACAAAGTGTATCTTCCTGAACCATTTTTCGGCCTCACTGGCATCGTACAGTTCATCAGGTATGGCCAGGTTGCGCTCCGTACAGAAGAATACCTTGGTCACCTTATCACGCCTCATCAGCAAGGGCTCCTGGTCAAACAGGGGCTCAAAGAAGTCCAGGTCCCATACGGGTCGATCATTCTTATACCCTACATAATGAATGGCCAGCAATTCGCCGGATCCATTGAAACCAGCCGCTAAGATACCCCTGCGGGTAAGCACGCAGATCACCTCGTCTGTATAGACAAGTATGGAGTCATCATTACCTGCATTATATACCTGACGGTATATACTCATATCATTAGTAGCCATTTGCGGGAGTAAATGTAGTAAAAAAACGGTAGCGTCAGCTTACAAGCGGAGACAGGTGTGGGCTAAGTTGGCCATAGCTTTTTACCCAAGCGAAACTAGGATTTTCCTTCTAAAAGGCGAATAGGTGTCGTCAATGCAGAGAAAAATCCTAAAAAAAAGAATGCTACCAATGGGATTGCGAGGATACTTTCTACATAATACTGCGTGTTTTCATCGAAAAGTGCACCTAGTAGGAAGAATATCTTCCCCCTTACAAGTAGCGAAAACTCATATGTAAATTCGTTGAAAAGCCAAAGGGCTGCAAAGAGGAATAGTACTTTTATAAGGTTTAGCTTGATATGCTGTGCCGAGGTAAGGAAATAAATGACCAGAGCGAATACTATCAATGGGAAATAGATCCTTAAGGTAAATAGCATAGACGAAGTCCATTTTTGCAAGGCTGTATTTGCTATGTTGATATCAGTATAGCTGTTGCATCTGAATAAAAAATAATCAATAGCACTGGAGATCATTAACGCTAAAAAAAGAAACAAAATGTCTTTTGCACGCAAGGTGGCTAAAGAATGAATAAAAGATTGAGGCCCATCGCTTCCGCCTGTTCTTACAAGGTAAATGGAGAAAACGGAGACTAAAAAGATGAATACGGTTTTGGATAGATCTACGATACTATAGATATTCCTCGCGCTATAGCGGGCAAGGAAATAGCTCAGCAAGCTAAATTGCTTTTTCGCGCTGTTTAGTTCAAATGTGCTGAACCTGAGTAGCAGGGCGATGATAATGAAGCACATCACCGAGTAGATCAAAGCAATACCAAATGTTTTTGAAAAATAGCGTTTGTAGCTATCAACTATGTCAGACAACACACTTTTAAGGTAACTGGCGAAATGCATTTTAGTATTTTTTGCGGTGTCGTTAAATTTATCAAATTATCTCTTTAGTTCGCACTACCCATATGTCGTTTCCAATGTATTTATTCAATAAATTTGCCAACTTGCATTTAGAATGCAATGTGCGGTGATATTACGTTGCAAAATCACCATCGAAAGGCTGTAAACAAAACATGGATAAACTAAGCGTCTCTACTACCAATAAAGAAATAATTAAGCTGGCGCTTCCTATTTCAGTTGCATTATTCATTCCGCAGGCTAATTTTTTTACCAATAACATTTTTATGGGTATGCTGGGTCAGCGCGAGTTGGGGGTAAACGGCATTACGGGTGTATTCTACCTCATCTTGTCTATGATCGGTTATGGGTTTGCCAGTGGTGTGCAGATACAAATGGCGCGCAGGGCAGGGGAGGAAGACCGCAATGGTCTTGCTGAGACCTTCATGAATGGTATCATGTTGTCGGTCGTATTTTCGCTCGCGCTCATGTTGCTGACGCTTTGGTTTGTGCCGCTGTTATTTGGCTTCAGCCTTAACGATGGCGAGAACTTTTCCCTGAGCGTCAATTTTATGTACATCAGGGTGTGGGGGCTACCATTCCTGGTTATGGCTCAGTTGTTCAGCTCATTCTACATAGCCACCGGTAAGTCAAGGCTGCTGATATACGGTTCGCTTGTGGCCACGCTGCTCAATATCCTGTTCGACTACCTGCTCATCTTTGGTAAATTAGGTTTTCCCGCATTGGGTTTCAAAGGTGCAGCCTATGCCTCAGTAATAGCAGAGGTGGGTTATGGTGTTACTATGATCGGTATGTTCTTCTACCACAACCTGCATCACGATTACCCTATATTCCGTTACAAGAGCTTCGATTTCGAGTTATCGCAAAAATCATTGAAGGTTGCCTATCCGCTTATTATACAGTTCATGTTCAGCATAGGTGGCTGGCTCATTTTCTTTTTCTTTATAGAGCACCTGGGTCAGCAATCATTGGCGGCTTCGCAGATGTTGCGCAGCATTTTTGGTCTGGTGGGTGTGGGCACATGGGCGCTGGCTACCACCTGCAACACCATGGTGAGCAATATCATAGGGCAGGGCAAACCCAGGCAGGTGATAGGGGTCATATTAAAGATCGGCAAGCTCAGTTTTGTGTACGCCCTCATCCTTTGTGTGCTGTTGCTGTTGTTCTCCGGCGAGTTCTTGTCACTGTACTCTAAAGACGCATCACTCATCAGTTTCACCATTCCGAGCCTCAGGGTCATCGTTGTGGCTACATTGATCATGTCGTTGTCTACTGTGGCCTTTAATGGCGTTGTAGGTACGGGCAATACACTGGTGAACCTGACTATGGAGATAAGCTGCGTGGGCGCTTACCTGGTATATTGTTACTTCGTCATCAACAAGTGGCATAGTGAATTATACCTGTGCTGGGGCTCTGAGTTCGTCTACTGGACCTTGTTGCTCATCGCATCCGCATTCTACCTGAGGAGTGGCAGGTGGAGAGGCAAAGAGATATGACAATGCTTAAGGCGAAACGTCCTGCACTGATGAAGTGCAGGACGTTTCGCTTTTCAAATAAACCGGTTAAATATTTTCAGCAATATCAGCCATGCTGATACCATTGTGTGTTTCTTCATAGGTGCACTCACCGTTCTTGATCAGCAGCACCTGCGGCGACTCATGATGTACTTTATATACGTCAGCTACCTTATTCGAGATATTGCGGTATTGCAGCAGGTCCAGGTAGTAAAACGAGGTGTGCTCGGGCGGCGTCTCCCTGTCCAGCCTGCTCTTGGCCATTGAGCTTATAGAACATCTGGTGCTGTGCTTAAAAATCACTACGGGGTGTGTCTTGCTTTCCTCATTGATACGGTCCAGCTGTTGCTCGTCTGTAAGCGCTATCCAATTCATGATACAAAAGTACGCAGCCACCGGTAAAATCGCCTGATATATGTATAGCTATCATAAATATGATGGGTATTCCACATGAGTTGATAAGTAGGCTTTCACTTTCTATCATCGTTCCTTACCTTCGCGCAATAAAAAAATAACAATAATGAAACATGCGTATGTATTTCCGGGACAAGGTTCGCAGTTCCCGGGCATGGGTAAAAATCTCTACGAAGAAAACTCAATAGCAAAAGAATATTTTGAACAGGGCAATGAGATACTGGGATTCCGCATCACTGATGTGATGTTCAGCGGCACCGAGGCCGACCTGAAACAAACCAATGTAACCCAGCCTGCTGTTTTCCTGCACTCTGTTATCCTGTTCGAGACGGCCAAGGATGCAAAGCCTGATATGGTTGCCGGCCATTCGCTCGGTGAGATATCTGCGCTGGTAGCCAATAAAGTATTGACGTTTGAAGACGGGCTTCGCCTCGTAGCTAAGCGCGCCGCAGCTATGCAGCGTGCCTGTGAACTCAACCCATCTACGATGGCGGCAGTACTGGGTCTGGCAGATGAAAAGGTAGAAGAAGTTTGTCGCGAAGTAATGCAAAGCACAGGTGAGGTGGTAATACCTGCTAACTATAATACCCCCGGCCAATTGGTAATAAGCGGCAGCATGGAAGGTATAAGGATTGCAAGTGAGCAGCTTAAGGCAGCAGGTGCCAAGCGTTGCCTGCCATTGCCTGTAGGTGGTGCATTCCACTCTCCGTTGATGTTGCCGGCTAAAGAAGAGTTGGCGGCAGCTATTAATACGACAACATTTAGCCTACCTACCTGCCCTGTTTACCAGAATGTAGATGCTATGGCATATACCGATCCGGCTTCAATAAAGACCAACCTGATCAATCAGCTTACCTCTCCTGTATTGTGGACGCAGATCACCCTGAAAATGGTAGCTGACGGTGCTTCACATTTCACGGAGTCGGGCCCGGGCAAGGTGTTGCAGGGATTGGTAAAGAAGATAGCGCCGGAGGTAACAACTGATGGTATAGGGCAATAAAAAAACAACGAAAATGAAAAATGGCTTGAGATACCTCAAGCCATTTTTCATTTTGTATATCGTTTTGTATAAGATCAACGCAGGTCCACGAATTCAACGCCGGGATGATCTTTCTTTTCAAAAGTAAAATAAGTATCAGGTATGCTGGCGTTAGGCATAAAGTTACTTACCGTGTATTGGTATTTGTTGCCGTTCTTTTCCCAGTAGTTGCCACCTACTATTGTAGAGGTTGCCTTATCCACCAGCAGTTCTATCTTCATCAGCTTCTTCTTGCTGTCTATTGGGGTCAGTTCTACCACATCGCAGTTCTTACCGCCTTCCTTCCTTTCGCCTTTGTAAGTGTATTTATATTCTTTGTCCCAGAAGTTGGTCAGCAGTTTCGCAGGAGAGATCGTTTGCTCTGATGGATTGTAAGAGCTCACCTGTACTTCCTTGGCTTCTTTATTGTATGTCCATATGATCTTGGTATCGCAGATGATCTCCTGCCCGCTCAGCAGCACGTGGTATTTCTGTCCTTTCAGGGCTACTGTTCCTTTCTTAGAGTCAGTTACTTTGCCGCCTTTACCACCGGTAAGTGTCAGGGAAAAGTTGGCTTTCAGCGATTTAAGGCTGCTTACTTTCTTGCTTACTGCATCAAGCACAGCTTTTGCTTTTGCATCTTGTGCAAATGCAGAATTGGTCATCAGGCACAACGCCAGCGCACATACTGATAATAATTTTGTCATCTTTCTTTTTTCGGTTGAATTAATGATTTTTCGACTGCGATTTATTTTTCAGCGGCGAAATTACTGTAAAGTACCCAAAAACTGTTCCAATTCTGATTCAGTCTTGAAATATACCTCTCTCGGCTTGCTGCCGGCGGCGGGTCCTACTATGCTTGCAGCTTCCAGTTGATCCATGATACGGCCTGCCCTGTTATAACCCAGGTTAAAGCGGCGCTGCAGGTTAGAAGTAGAGCCCGATTGGGTCTGTACTACGGTCCTGGCGCACTCTTCAAATAGTTTATCCCTGTTTTTGGCATCAAAACTTTTGTTGCCGCCATCTTCGTCATCCATTTCCGGTTCCGGTAGCGGGTGCGCTTTAGGGTAGCCGCGTTGGTTGCCAATGAAATTAACAACATTTTCTACTTCTGGCGTGTCTACAAAGGCGCACTGCAGGCGCAGCAGTTCGCTGCCATGCGATATCAGCATGTCGCCCCGGCCTACAAGTTGCTCTGCTCCACCAGTATCCAGAATGGTGCGGGAGTCCACTTTAGCAGACACCTTAAAGGCGATACGCGCCGGGAAGTTTGCTTTGATGGTACCGGTGATCACATTCACCGATGGGCGCTGTGTGGCAATAATAAGGTGTATACCTACTGCGCGCGCCAGCTGTGCCAGGCGGGCTATCGGCATTTCCACTTCCTTGCCTGCCGTCATGATCAGGTCGGCAAACTCATCTACTACCAGCACTATGAATGGCAGGTATTTATGTCCGTTCTCAGGGTTCAGACGGCGGGCAATGAATTTCTCGTTGTATTCTTTGATGTTCCTTGCTCCGGCATCTTTCAGCAGGCCATAGCGGTCATCCATCTCATCGCATAAGGCCTTCAGGGTATAGATCACCTTTTTAATATCGGTGATGATCGGTTCTTCCTCATTAGGCAACTTGGCCAGGAAGTGCTTTTCTATAGTGCGGTACACAGAAAGCTCCACCTTTTTAGGGTCTACCATCACAAATTTTAGTGTGGCAGGGTGTTTTTTATACAGCAGTGATACGAGTATCGCATTGATACCCACAGATTTACCCTGTCCTGTAGCACCCGCCATCAGCAAGTGCGGCATGGTAGCAAGGTCTACTATATAGTTTTCGTTGTCTATCTTTTTACCCAGTGCTATGGGCAGGCTCATCTTATTATCAACGAATTTTTCGCTCGATAATAGTGTCTGCATGAATACGATCTGCTTATTGGCATTAGGTACCTCTATACCTATGGTACCCTTTCCCGGTATAGGCGCTATAATGCGTATGCCCAGTGCCGCAAGGCTAAGCGCAATATCATCTTCCAGATTCTTGATCTTTGATATACGCACTCCTTTCGATGGCACTATCTCATACAGGGTTACCGTAGGGCCTACGGTCGCGCTGATGTGTTGTATCTCTATACCAAAGCTGCTGAGTGTAGATATGATCTGGTCTTTATTGCGCTCCAGTTCTTCTTTATTCAGCGATATAGCCTGCTGTATCCTGTTTTCCAGCAGGTCCAGGGTCGGGTGCTTGTAGTCCGGCAGGTCCAGTTCTGGTGCATAGGGCTCATTGTCGGCTATAGATATATGCGCGCCATGCTTTATCGCCGGGCGTTCATTCTGTTGTTTTACTTCCAGCGAAAATTCAGGCTCATGTTCATGCACTTCAAGTTCTCCTTCCTCAATTTCCTCTTCAGTTTCTTCTTCATAATCTTCTTCTGCAGCCTCACCGCCATCCACGCGGTCCAGGTGCTTCTCTATCACATCCATTTCCCATTCGGTAGCTTCCTCTTCAAGGTCGCCGTTGATGATCAGAGTGGTGTTGTCAATAGGTTCCTTTAATTTGTTTCTTTGCGGTGTGTCAGAATGCCGTGTCAGGTCGCCCTCTACAGGGTCTACCAGCATGGGGGCGTGCTCCTTATTATTGGCATATATTGCTCCTTCTTCTTCCTCATCCAGCTCTTCTTCTCCTTTTATCTCCTCAGGTCGCGCATCTGCTGCAGTGTTGAACTTTGGTATAGGTTTCAGCGACTCTGCGAGCCTGTTGGCTCTTTCCTTCATGCGCTTGTACCACGGGCGCAGATCCAGTGCGAAAATGACGAATATGAAAAAAAGTATCGTTGATAGCAGCACCATGCCGGTTCCTGCAGTTCCCAGCATGCCATTAAAATAGGAGATCGCCACATTACCCAGTGCCCCACCCAGCGGAAAACCCGACGTCGGAAAGAGGTAGGTTAGGGTAGGGGCCAGCAGCAGCAAGGCTACCGATACCCACCTTATATAGCGCATCGCGGGCGATGCCTTCTGACCATAAATGAGGTTAAGGCCCACTGCGCCAATAGCCAGCCCGATAGCTAAGGCAGCTATACCTGCGCCTTTGAACACCAGCACATGGGCCAGTACTGCCCCTAGTCTGCCACCCCAGTTAGTAGCGGCCGGACCATGAAACAGGAAGTTGAAAAAACCTTTGTCCGAGAAAAAATTGTCCTGATCGGTCTTCCAGCTATCATTAATAAAGTAGCTGAAGATGGAAAGCGTGATAAAAACACCCGTCAGGCACAGAAAAATGCCACCGCCCAGACGTATCTGTCTTTTTCGGTCTATGTGCAACGGCAATTCATCGGGTTGTGGCTCCGGTGGGGCTGCTTTTTTAGTTTTTTTGGTCGTGGCCATTTGAGGCAGAAAGGTTATTAAGTATTAAGGTACAATATTAACCTCAAAAAATCTTATTTGCATGTAGAGCACAATTATTTTGCTTACTATTGCGAAAATATTTTATAAAAAACTTATCTTTGAAGGCAATTATTATCTGAGCAAACGTTTTGATAATTTTTGATGTCTATTATTGTTAAGGATGTAATTTATGCATAAAAAAGTACTATCATACAATAGCCCTTTCGTCTATATCATTACGTGTCTGATAATGATGTGCTCGCTGTTTACTCAGTCATCATCAGCGCAGTTAACGATGACAGGTGGTTATACTGCCAGCCAAATGGCTCAAAAACTTGCCGGACCGGGAGTTACTGTTTTCGGTGCAACGCTTAATTGCCCTTCGAATGCGTACGGTGAATTTGTAGTTGTTGCCAGTACATTAGGTATAGACAGCGGTTTAGTGCTTACATCGGGAACCGCAATAACAGCGGGCACTACTTATGGCGTAAATGGTCCCGCAAGTGACTTCGCTTCAACCAGCAACGGCACTGGTGGAGACCCGGACCTAACTGCATTGGCAGGTGATTCGACTTATGATGCTTGTGTGCTGGAGTTTAATTTTAAACCGGCGGGTGACACGATCAGGTTCAATTATGTATTCGGATCTGAAGAATATACTGGCTACGCTTGCTCACCGTTTAATGATGTATTCGGATTCTTTATTACCGGTGGTTCTTATACCACTCCTACCAACCTGGCTCTAGTTCCAGGCACTACTATTCCTGTTTGTATTAATAGTGTGAATTGTGGTGCCAGTGCAGGTTACTCACTTTCTACTTGCACTGCATTAGGTCCGGGTTCACCGTTCTGCGCTTATTATGTAAATAATGTGGGAGGCACCACCGTAACTTACGATGGACTCACAACTGTACTTACTGCAGAAGCTATCGTTAGTCCATGTGATACTTACCACTTGAAACTAGGTGTAGCCGACGGTACGGATCATGTATTCGACTCAGGTGTATTTATCGAAGCGGGAAGTCTTACTTCCCGTCCTCCGGTAGCTATCAGCGGTGTTGGGCTCACCGGTCTTCCTTATTGTGTGCGCGGTTGCGCACCGGGTACATTCCAGTTCAACACACCTGTCGCGCAGGATACACCGATAGTTGTGCACTACAACATATTAGGTACCGCCGTTAACGGTTATGATTATACGACCTTGTCGGGCACAGTTACCATACCACCATTCTCTACCAATATCAACGTTGTGCTCAATCCGTTGATCGTACCAGCTGCAGGCCCCAAGACAGTAACGCTGCAGATACTTATTGAAGATCCTTGCCATCCGGGTTCATTTACCGTTGGCGCTACTTCTACCCTCACCATTCTCGATTCTTTTACTTATCATATCATTACTCCGGATACCCCAATATGTAATGGCGAATTTGTGCATGCAGTTGCCGTAGGGGATACCTTGTTCAGCAACATTTTGCATTACACCTGGACCCCTCAGCCGGGTATCACTTATGATACAGCATTATCTACCGATATTACCCCAACTGTCACTACTACTTACACACTTACGTCGAGTACTATCGCAGCAGTAGGTTGTCCTAACCAGCATCAGTCATTTACAATTACGGTATACAACAGGCCAACGCTTACCCTGGACTCTGCAGGGGCAAATACTTGCGTCGGTATCCCTGTGCAACTGCATGTATTTGCTGCCCCGGCAGACACACTTTATACCTACTCCTGGACACCCCCTGCTGATCTGAGCAGTACCACTGTTTTCGATCCGGTCGTTACTCCGTCAAATCCCGGTACTATTTACTATAATGTGGTGGTTTACCCCACTCAGGTGCCATCGTGTACAAGCAGTATAAGCGATAGTGTGCATGCTGTAGGCGACTTTACCCTCAATACTCCCAATGATACTATCTGTCTCGGTCGCAGCATCAATGTTAGTACCACAGGCAGCAGTGAGATCAGCTATTCATGGACACCTGCTGCGGGCGTGGTTTCATCTACAAGCCAGAATCCGGTGATCACACCCACAGAGCCTTGCGTAACGACTTATACGGTATTCGGTAACTATGCACATTGCCCTGTACCCATGTATACCCATAGCTTCTTCGTAGAGGTGGATACCCCTGCGCATGTGAGGAACGTGGTAGACACGATTTGTCTGGGTATGAGCGATACATTCAATGTCGGTGTCGCCAATCAGGACACAGCGTGCAACTTCTACAGTTATTCATGGACACCTACCACTGGTGTGGTGTCATCTACCAGTTCTAATCCGGTGATCACCCCTACCGCCATCGGTACTGTTACTTATTCAGTAACTATCACGCCGCATGCTGCTTGTCCGATAACAGATCTTTTCCAGATACAGGTACTACCTAATGCCATCACGATATCTCCAACCGATACTGCAGTGTGTAAGGGTGCAGTAGTGCAGGCTATCGGCACGGGGGATCCTGCATTTACTTATCAGTGGCTACCCACAACAGGAATTGGCGTTTCAAATGTGTTGAATGCATTGATTGATGCCGATACCTCTGTCGATTATGTAGTTACTGCATCGTTCCACAGATGCCCTGATATGACCGCTACACTTCACCTCGATGTGCAGCCTAATCCCACTGTATATATAGGTGGTAATCGATTCCTCTGCAGGTATGATACTTTACATATCAATTCGATCGTAAATCCTGATTGGTACCCTGCCTATATCTATTCATGGACACCGGCTACGGGACTTGACAACACAAATACCCCGACTGTTGTGTACAGCGGCACTACCAGCGAAATGGTATATCTCACCGTTACAACTTCTGCCGGCTGCACCAGCAACGACTCTGCATTTATTACAGTTAACAATGGCCCTGGCACTACCATCATACCGAATATGAGTTTCTGCCCTCACGATACTGCGATCTTAAACGTGTCACCTGCCACCGGATCTTATCACTGGTATCCGTCAGTATACCTTAGCGATAGTATGAGCGGCGCACCTATCATCAGGCCTGTTACTACGCAGACTTATACCATAGTGGGTACTACGGCACAGGGCTGTAAGGACACGGCGTCATTTACGGCTACAGTATATCCAGCTGCGGTGATGTTTATGCCTGATTCTGTAACCATTTTCGCCGGAGATAGCTACAATATTGAACCTACAACAAATTGCAATACGTTTTCATGGTTTCCTCCTGCAGGCCTGAGCAGCACCGTTATTTCTAACCCCGTTGCCACACCTTCAATAAGCACAAAATATTTGGTAACAGCCACTACTGACTGGGGTTGTGTAACCGTTGATTCCATCAATATTCTCGTTGACGACGGGGCTATAATGGCCATGCCAAATGCCTTCACTCCGGGCAATGGAGTAAATGGTGAATTTAAAATTATTAGCCAAGGTATTGCTAGTTTGAATTATTTCCGTATTTTCAACCGTTGGGGGAACCTTGTATTCGAGACAAAAAACATCAGCGATGGTTGGGATGGAGCCTTTAAAGGCCAGCCTCAGCCATTTGGAGTGTATATCTATGAAGTGCAGGCAGTAGCTAACTCAGGTAAATTAATAACTAAACAAGGGAACATAACATTAATCAGGTAATCTAACGATAATTTCATAAAATGATCAGTAGAAATATTATCACCCGTCTCAGCATCGCAGCGCTTTTGCTTTCTGCTCCTGCTTCTTATGCGCAGGATATTCACTTCACCCAATTCGATATGCAGCCGTTAGTGGTCAACCCTGCATTTACGGGTATGTTCTACGGAAAAGCACGTGCTGATGTTATTTACAGAAGTCAGTGGAACAGCGTAACTACAGGTTACAAAACCATAGGTGCATCAGTAGATCTGCCTATCTTCAGCGAGCGCAGCGGTGACTATCTGGCAGCGGGTTTACAGATGTACAAAGATCAGGCTGGTGATGGTAACCTTCAAAATTTTACAGGCTTGCTGTCCCTCTCTTACCACAAGTTGTTTGGTAATGGAGAAGATAATAAAGGTGCAGACCTTGCCGTTGGCCTTCAGGGCGGTTATGCCCAAAAGAGCATCGACTTGTCAAAGTTGTATTTCGGCGATGAGTTCGTAAACGGACAGTTCGTACCGGGTACTACACAGGAGTATCATCTGGGTCTGGGTAACTCGGTAAATTACTTTCTGGTAAACGCCGGTGTTTCTTATGCAAAGTCTATCAATCAGAACTTTAGCTTCGTATTAGGTCTTGCTGCCAATAACCTCAACCAGCCTAATGAAGCGCTGGCTAAAAAGCAGAACAGCGAAACAGGCCTCGATATGCGCTACACCGGTGAACTGGGGATGATCATCAACCTCAACGATAAGTTCAGCTTACGTCCGGCAGCATTGTATCAATACCAGGCAACTGCCAGCGAGATCGTTGTAGGAAACGAGTTTCACTATGCATTAGAAAGCAAAAGAGCTGACGTTGCCTTCACTCCGGGTATATTCCTTGGTGGCTGGTACCGCACTGGTGACGCAACCATGATAACTGCAGGAGTTGAATTCTCTAATATTCGCGTAGGTGTCGCATATGACTACAATATATCTACTTTGAATGCAGCCAGCAACGGAAATGGCGGTTTCGAGATCGCGCTTAGGTATATTGCTCCATATGGCAAAAGGATTCCATACAGGACTATACCATGTAATCGCTTTTAATTTAATACATACATATTTTTTGGAAGGGCTAAAATTTATTTTTAAAAGCCCTTCTTTTTTTTAAAACCAATTTATACTTTTATATCCAAATATCAACGATTGCGCACATGAGAAAAAATTGGCTGTTCCTAGTTCTAGCGACAACATTTGTTTTTGCAAATTATAAAGTAGATGCCCAAAGTCCTGTACGTACTATAAATACCGGCGATAAAGAAATAGCGCTTGCTGACGTTCTTTTTGGACAAGGAAGCTATTTTAATGCTATTGATTATTATCAGGATCTGAAGAACAAAGACGAAAGGAACCCTTTCTATACTTATATCATTGGTGAGTGTCTTCGTTTTACCCGCGACTATGTGCCTTCGGCACATTACTACGCGGAAGCATACTATCTGGATAAAAATGACTTCCCTGCTTCTGCATTCTATGCAGGTCAGATGTACAAACAACAAGGGGAGTACCAGCAAGCTATTACCTGGTTCAAGCAATTCCTTGAGGATAACAAAAAGACTTCAGGTGGTGCATCACGTAACGATCCATACCATAGAAAACTCAGTCAGAAAGATATCAAAAAATTTAAGAAGTTAGCTCAGATCGAAATTGATGGTTGTATTATGGCAATGGCATCTATCAAGGAGCCACAACCGGTAAACATCATCAATTGTGGCCCTAATGTTAACACTGCATACACCGAGCTTTCTCCATATCCACTTGGCGATACTGTTCTGTTGTTCTCAACTATGAACCAGAACAATGTGATCTACACAACCAAGGGTACTCGTGGTTCTGAGATCAAAGAACACTTCATGACTTCTCACAAACAAATGAGGACTGATGTGGTTGACTCTTTCGAATGGCCTTTAGCTTTCCGCGATGGTGACTTTAATGCGCCTGGCTTCCACACAGGTAACGGCTGCTACAGCCCGGGTGGGGACAGGTTCTATTATACACGTTGTGGCGAGGGTGACTCTGCTAAAATAATATGCTCTATTTATTACTCACAGTTCGGTGCTCATGGCTGGGAGCCTTCAGTTCTGGTTGGCGGTAACGTTAACGAACCGGGTTCTTCAAACACCATGCCTTTCGTAGCTAAAGTGGGCAAGAAAGAAGTACTGTACTTCTCTTCTGACCGTAAGCTGCAAAGCCGCGGCGGATATGATATCTGGTACTCTATTATCGACCCTCGTAGCGGAACTTTCCGTCGTCCGCAGAACTGCGGTAAGCAGGTAAATACTCCTTCTGATGAGATCACTCCATACTACGATACACGTGTAGGCAAACTGTACTTCTCTTCAAATGGTAAGAAGTCATTTGGTGGTTTCGATATCTATTCTGCAGATGGTGGTCCTTCACGTTACACCAACATCCAGAACATGGGTTATCCTATTAATACCTCTGCAGATGAACTTTATTATATCAAAGATCCGATCGGCAAACCCGAAGGTTACCTGGTATCTAACCGTATAGGTACTATTGCACTGAAGAATCCTACTTGCTGTAATGATATCTGGCGCGTACAGAACGAACCACGTCTCGTGATCATCGGTAAAGTAGTAGATAAGAAAACACAGCAGCTGTTAAGTCAGGATGTGGTTAAGATGACAGACCAGAAAGGCGAATTGGTTACTTTCAATTCTGACGACGGTAACTTTACTTTTCAGATGACACGTAATCACTCTTATGTGATCACTGCTGATAAGCCTGGCTACACTTCATCCCGCGCCACAGTAAGCACAATGTCTGTTAAGCGTTCTGATAAAGATGACACAGTTAACGTAACTATCTTCCTCGATACTATTAAGAAGAGTTTTTACGTAAGCAACATCTACTACGATTACGATCAGGCAACATTGCGTCCTGAGTCTGTGGCTTCTTTGGATACAGTAGTTGCTTTCCTCAAGGATAACGCATCAATATCTGTTGAGATCTACTCTTACACTGACGGTAAAGGTACACCTGAGTATAATGAAGCACTCTCTCAGCGTCGTGCACAGTCAGTGCTTGACTATCTGGAAAAGAACGGAATTGAAAGGGCACGTATGACTGCCAAAGGATTCGGACAAAGAAATCCGGTAGCTGCAGAAACAATGGATGGCGGTCAGGATAATCCTGAAGGTCGTCAGCTGAACCGTCGTACGGAATTCCGCATCATAGGTGATCTGCCTACACGTCGTGTACTGTTCAATAGCGCTGTAAAGGGGACTATGGACCAGCAAGAGAAAAACTTGAAGCTGGAGCCTGAAGCGGAAGACGAACCTGCATCGCCCGGAGTTAAACCTGCAAAAGAAGACGCTGAATAGTTAGTGATGATATACATATACAAAACGGGCTGCAACTTGCAGCCCGTTTTTTTGCTTCTATAAAGCATTCTCTTGTCCGGGGCATTGTCTACCCCTATGCCCGGGCTTCTGACGGTGGCCATACCTCATTTGCCAATGAACTTGGGCTCTTCGCGCTTCTGCGGTTAAATTAATTACATCATGCTCTTCACTATATTACCCAGCTTCTTCAGGGCATTATCAACGTCTTTCGTCCACTGCATCCCATAGCTAAGCCTGATGCAGTTTTGGTATTTCTCCTGCAAGGTAAACATGGTGCCCGGTGCTATACTTATCTTATGTTGCATAGCTTCCTGGTAAAGGTGGTAAGCGTCTATCTTCTTATCCAGTTCAGCCCACAGTATGAATCCACCGCCCGGGTTACTCAGCTTTATTTCCTCTGGAAAATACTCGCCTATAGCACGGGTAAATTGCAGGCTGTTAGAGTGGAGGGTTTGCCTCAGTTTTCGCAGGTGATGTTCATACCTGCCCGTAGCCAGGAAGCTGGCAATGGCAGCCTGTTGTGCGGTAGCGGTAGTAATGCTGTGGTATAGCTTCATCTTTTTTATCTGCTCCATATATCTGCCGGGTGCGGCCCAGCCTACCCTGTAGCCGGGTGCCAGTGTTTTAGATATAGAGCTGCACCAGAGCACATTGCCCTCCTCATCAAAGCTTTTGCACGATCTCGGACGCTTCTTTCCGAAGTATACATCGCCATACAGATCGTCTTCGATCAGTGGTACTCCATTTGCTGCCAGTAATTTTACCAATGCTTCCTTCTGTTCATCGGGCATGCAATAGCCAGTAGGGTTGCTGAAGTTGGTGACGAAGAAGCAAGCTTTGATCTTATGTTGTTGAAGTGCTTTCCTTACATCGTCCGGGTCTACTCCGGTATCGGGGTCTGTGGGTAGTTCCAGTATTTTCAGCCCTATGCTCTGTGCAAAGCGCAGTACACCAAAATATACGGGACTCTCAACGGCTATAGTATCTCCGGGCTTTGTAATCGCCATAAGGCAATAGGCAATAGCGTTCATGCAGCCCGATGTGGTGATCAGGTCATCCGGCTGCAGATGCCCTCCCCAGTGCATACTCCACCTGGCCACTTGCCGCCGCAGTAATTCATTGCCCTGCAGGTGTTCGTATTGTGTGCCGTTGGCAGGCAGGTCGCGCAGCGCCTGCATCATCGATTTATTAAGACGGGCCAGGGGCAGTATCTCCGGTGCCGGCACACTCAGCGAAAAGCGGGTGACGCCCGGCATCGAAAAATCATTATACACCTCGGCGATGATGGCTTCTACATTCTTTGTTCTCACTCCTTGCGCCGGGTCGCTCTTTTCAATTTTTTGTGGAAAACGCGAAGGGTTGAAACGCACATAATAACCCGACTGTGGCCGTGACTCTATCAGCCCTTTACCTTCAAGATGATAGTAGGATTGCAGTATTGTACTGACACTGATCCCGTGCTGCTTACTCAGAAGCCGCACCGATGGTAGCTTATCGCCGATCTTCAATACCTCGTCCATTATCTGCTGCTGAATAGTTTCTGCTATTTGCAAATACAGATGCTCGTTCTTAGCCTTGCTCAATGTTTTCATAAAACAAACTGTTATGGTCAAAAATACGAAAATTGTGTCTGTTTTAAATCGGAGTTTTTTTTCATTTTTGTAGCAGAATGGTAACCGGTCACATGAAATCACCAACCAAGGCATATATAGCGCTCATATTCATCTGTATTGTATGGGGTACTACTTACCTGGCTATAAAGATAGGTGTGGCCCATTACCCAGCGTTTCTGTTTGCCGGCGTCAGGCAAACGATATCGGGTGTCATCCTTATATCTGCAGCACTTATCATCAACCGCAAGACAGATCTATCTGTAAAGAATATTCTCCGACAGATGCTCGTAGGCTTTCTGATGCTCACCGTCGGTAACGGCTGTGTCACTTTTGGCGAGAAGACGGTGCCGAGCGGCATCGCGGCTTTGATTTGTTCATTCATGCCCATTTTTGCGGTATTGTTCAACCTCATGTTCTCCGGAAAGGAAAAGTTTAACTGGCTCATTGGTACAGGCATGATTTTAGGTACTTGTGGGGTAGGCATGATATTCGGACATGATATGGGCGATGCTTCGTCGGGGTCTTATCTCGTAGGTGTATTGTGCACGTTGTTGGCCACGTGCTCCTGGGCATTAGGCAGCATAGTAAATAAGAAAAACGTTAATCCGGTAAACGCCTTCCTCAATTCAGGTATGCAATTATTGTTTGGCGGTTTATTTATGCTCGTCATAAGCCCTGCAGTAGATGATCTGCACCACGTGGTAATATGGAATCGGGAGGGATTGACAGCCTTGGTATACCTTATCATTTTTGGTTCAGTGCTGGCATATGCAGCTTACATGTATGCGCTTAGTAAGCTGCCTGTGGGCATTGCCACTATATACGCATATGTCAACCCTATGGTCGCAGTGGCAATAGGTTTTTTTGTGGGAGAAAAGTTGAATATATACATAGGCATGGCATTCGTAGCTATATTGCTCAGCGTGTTCATGGTAAACAAAGGCTATAGGATACAACATAGACAATCAGTACCCGGAAATAAAATGGTGGATGCTTTTCCTGAAGAAGTACCGCTGGAATCTTAACCGTCTAAAAACAAATCGTATGGAGTACAAGATCTCGATCACCTCGCAGGAGCAAAGAGCAGTTACTGACACCAGGAAAATACCTTTCGGTAAGGTGCCTACTGAGCATATGTTCATAGCTGAGTATAAAGATGGTGCCTGGCACAATGCCCGCATCACACCTTTTCAAAACCTAGTCCTGAGCCCTATGGCATTGTCGCTGCATTATGGCCAGACGGTATTTGAAGGTATGAAAGCGTTTTTGATGGACGACGGACGTGTCAATATCTTCAGGATGGAGAAACACTACGACCGCTTTATGAAGTCGCTGCACAGGATGTGTATGCCGCCCGTGCCTAAAGAACTGTTTATGGAGGCCATGCATCAGCTGGTGCAGCTCGATTCCAGCTGGGTGCCTGACGAAGAAGACGGTGCACTATACATCCGCCCGTTCATGATAGCAAGCGAAGATCGCATTGGGGTAAAGATCGCAGATGAATACTTGTTTATGATTGTATGCTCTCCGGCATATCAATATTACGCACAGCCGCTTAATGTAAAGGTAGAGACCAAATACGCACGGGCTGCAGAAGGCGGTACAGGTGAGGCTAAGTGCGGCGGCAACTACGGTGCAGCTTTTTACCCTACGCAGTTGGCTAAGGAAGAGGGGTTTGATCAGATATTGTGGACGGATGCCAAAACACATCAGTTCATAGAAGAGTCAGGTACCATGAACGCCATGTTCTGTATAGACGGCACGGTCATCACTCCATCTTTGTCAGGAACTATACTTGATGGGGTTACACGCAATTCTCTGCTCGCTATTGCCAGGGAAGCCAATAGGAAAGTAGAGGAAAGGCCTGTAAGTATTGCTGAACTGAGGGAGGCATTTAAGTCAGGTAAGAAGGTGGAAGCTTTTGGAGCGGGTACCGCAGCGGTGATCGCGCCTATCAAAAGTATCACTATTGACGGCGAAAAGTTTGAATGCTATACGGGTGACGATGCAACCATGTACCGTCTGAAAAATGAACTGTATAGCATAAGAAAAGGGCTGGTGCCTGATACTCATCACTGGAACTACATCATTTAACAATGGAATTGCTGAACATTAAATATAATGATTACCTCATCACTACCGATAAGGCTATGATGTATCCCGATGATGTGTATCAATGGATATCTGGTGTGTCTTACTGGGCTAAGCATATGCCTTACGAAGTTTTTAAAAGGTCGTTTGATAATTCGTTTTGCATTGGTGTTATCATCGATGGTAAGCAGGTGGGTTATGCACGTCTCATCACCGACTATGCCACTTACGCTTATCTCGCTGATGTGTATGTGCTGGAAGAACATAGAGGTAAGGGCATCAGCAAGGAAATGATGTCTGTCCTCTTTGATATCGAATGGGTAAAAGGGTTGCGACGCATCATGTTAGCGACAAAAGATGCTCACGATCTGTATAGGAAAGTCGGGTTCAGGAACTCTAACTTCCCCGAGCGGATCATGGAGATAGCACGGCCCAACATTTACGGGGATATGGAAACCCGTTGTTAGTAACTTGTATAAATCGACTGACCATGATAGAATATTTGAAAAGCGCCAAACGACAGTTTCTGATGTATAAAGGTCTCGGCGAAAAGGCAATGGCGCAGATGAGCGACGAAAGCCTGGGCTGGCAGGCTAACGAAGACAGCAACAGTGTTATTTCTATTGTCAAACACTTGTGGGGTAATATGCTCAGCCGGTGGACAGACTTCCTCACTACCGATGGCGAAAAGCCTTGGCGGCAGCGCGATGCAGAGTTTGACAATGATAAGTGGAGTAGGGAGGAGTTGCTGAAAAAGTGGGAAGAGGGTTGGCAATGCTTGTTCAATGCTTTGGATAGTATTAGTGACGATGACCTGGAGAAGATCGTCTACATACGTAACGAAGGACATACGATACTTGAGGCGATCAACAGGCAGATATCGCACTATTCTTATCACGTAGGGCAGATAGTATATCTGGCAAAACTCACCTCCAAGAATGATTGGCAGAGCTTGTCTATACCACGCAACGCATCGGCAGTATATAACGCGGGTAAGTTTGCTCAGGAAAAGGAACGACGCCATTTCACGGACGACTTCATCGGAAAGAAATGGGAAAATTAAAAGACGGTTCTTCACCCGAAGAACCGTCTTTACTTATAGGATATTTGTTTGTCGCCGATCACATGGGCTCTGCGCCTCTGCTGTTAGCTCTCAATTGATGGTCATCTCATTCAGTAACCATCCTGCACCTCCGAATTTATCAATGATGAACAGCGTGTAGCGGATGTCAACAGATATGTTTCTGCATAGTTTGGGATCAAAGAGATAGTCGCTCATAGTACCCTCATAAGCACGATCAAAATTAGTGCCTATTAATTCGCCTTTTGCATTCAGCACAGGGCTGCCGGAGTTGCCGCCAGATGTATGATTGGCAGCAACAAAAGCTACTGGTACAGTGCCGTTCACGCCCCACCGGCCGTAGTCTTTTTTTGTATACAGGTCTTTGAGTTTCTGCGGCACTTTAAATGGCCGCAGCGAGGAAGTGTCATCCAGTGCTACTACTTCATCCAGCGTGGTTTGGTAAGAGTATCTGTTGTCGGCTTCCGGCTTTATGCCTTGCAGTTTGCCGTAAGTGAGCCTCAGTGTCAGGTTGGCATCAGGGTAAAATTGTTTATGTTGATCATAGGCCATCTGTGCATTCATGTACAGCCTGTTCAGGTAGTGTTTCTGTGTGTTATAGTCTGTCAGTCGTGCACCTATCTTTTCTTTCTTTAGCGTGGTTATAGTATTGTAAAGTTGCCAGGCGGGGTCTGCTAGCAGGGTAGTGCTGTCTGCTGCATCAGCATTCGCGGCAAATGCGGTCAGCTTGGCTTGCGATGCGAACATAGAGGAGTCATATACAGCCTTCGCCCAACTCTTTATACGTTTTCGGTTGGCTTTGTATTGCTCGCGGTAATAGGTGGGAGTAAAGCCCTTACAGTTCTTAAGATACAGCGGCATCAGCTTAGTGAAGATATCTTCATCGGTGGTCGCGTCATAATTTTTATAGAACCACGCAAGATTGGCCACTACTTTTTTCAGCGAATCCTGTAGTGTATTTCCAGATAACTTAGCTCTGAAACATGCCATTAGTTTTTCCGCTGCAACTCCTTGTTGTATCAGTTCTATGCCCATAAGGTCTTCTCTTATGTGCTGGTCCAGGTAGATGAGCGAGTCCACTTTCTGCGCTTGCGCGCTCAGCTGTGGCAGTAGTGTTCTGGCGTACGGCATCGACTCTTCCTTATCTGCCCATGCCTGAAATCCCATCTCATAAACTTTCTTTTTTTCAATGGCATTATTGGCTTTAAGCCCCAGCATTTCTCCCTGCCATTTCTTCCAGCCATTGGCTACACCCGCTCTTTTAGAGGTATACTTGATAAATATGTCGCGGCTCGCATTCATGTGCTTGTCCCAGGTCTTCAATTTCAGCGTGCGAGCGGCTATGCTTATTGGGTCTGTGATAGAATACACCTGGTTGAGCTGGCTCGATGAGATGTATTCCATTGTCGTACCGGGGAAGCCATACACCATCGTCAGGTCGCCTTCTTTATAGCCCTTTATGTTGATGTTAAAATACTTGTTGGTGCTGTAGGGCTTATTGGATGCTGCATAAGGTGCAGGCTTGTTGTCTGCTCCGGCATATACCCTGAATACGCTGAAATCACCGGTGTGCCTCGGCCACACCCAGTTCTCATCATCGCCGCCAAACTGGCCTATGCCATTGGGTGGAAATCCTACCAGCCTTATATCTCTGTATGTTTCTGTGATCGCCACCCAATATTGGTTACCCTCATAGTAAGGCTTAATGGTGGCATCCATTCCCGTCTTCACTTCATACTCCTTTTCCAGTCCTGCTATACGCACAGCTATAATACTGTCTCTTTTGGTATCGCTCATGGTGTCTTTTATTCCCGGCAATACTTTGTCGGTCACATTTTCCATCCGGCGCACGAAGGTTACCGTGAGGCCGGGGCATGGTATCTCTTCCTGCAAATTCTTAGCAAAGAAGCCATTGAGGAAATAATCTTTATCGGTGCTGCTCAGGCCTTGCACTGTGCCATACCCGCAATGATGGTTGGTGAGCACCAGCCCCTGCGATGATATCAGTTCTCCCGTGCATCCCCTGCCAAATAGGACGACGGCATTATTCAGCCCGGTTCCGCTGCTGTTATAGATTTCGTCTATAGGTATTTCCAGCCCCATGGCCTTTAGCGAATCGGCATGGCTTTTAAGTGTCGCCGGTATCCACATCCCCTCCTTGCCCGACGCTATATACGAACCCAAAATTGATAAAATAAAAAAATAAAATAATGTAACAGTTGATTTTTTGGCGCGCAGCATACAGATTGTCAGATTTAAAGAAATAAATGTACAATTTTGCTTCAAAAGTCGCTACTAAACATTATATTAGCGGAATATTACGGACCTCTTCTTCAGGAATATGAAAAAATCTCTGCTACTAGTAGCTATATTAATATTATCGCAACTGAACGCTCTGAAGGCTCAAACCCTCTTTAATGCACCGGATACGGTGTGCGTTTTTCAGCCGGTAACGCTTACCAGCAATGTTCTGAATGCTTCATCTTACTACTGGGGATTTTGCTCGGGAGATATCACTGCCGATGCACCAACCGGTAACAATCTGGGCAGTAATTTCCAGTTCCATGGCCCTTCAAATATCGAAATAGCCAGGGATTTTGATGGCAATTACTACGGTTTTGTAGTTAATGCAGATTCTGATCAGTTCCTGCGCCTCAACTACGGTACCAGCCTCAGCAATATTCCTACCGTTACTAATTTCGGCAACCTTACAGAAGGTTTACCACACCATCCTCAGTCACTTTATGTGGTTTATGATACCGCTGCAAGCAAGTGGTTTGTATTCGTTTCAGGTGGTTATACACAGTCTGAATCTACCGTAGGTCGTATAGATTTTCTAGGCTCTTTAAGCAATCCTGCACCCAACATTGCTAACTTCGGCAACTTCGTAACCTCCCCTACTACCAAGATATTCAACTGGCCTAAAGGTTTATTCATTGCGAAAGACCCGCTTAACTCACAATGGTTTGGTTATCTGGTGAATAGAGCTACAAATGAGTTGATCCGTATGGACTTCTCTTACAACATCTCTAACACACCGATAATGCATAACCTCGGTAATGTGGGTGGTGTATTAAGCCAGCCAACCGATCTGGCAGGTATCTACGACAATAGCCAGTGGTTCTTCTACATTACCAATCGCGCTAACAATACCGTTTCTTTTATACATCTGGGTAGAACACTCGATACATTAACTCCTTATGGCGAAACAGGGAGGAACTTCAACTTCAGGATACTGGAACCATCTTCAGTATCGCTCACCAGGGATTGCGGTAAGATCTACGCATTCATTACAGATAGCAGCACCAGTCAGCTGGTAATGCTCGGTGGCCCTTCTGCTACCGTTATCACCGACTCTGTAGATTATAGCGTTGTCGGCGGGATGAACTATCCTACAAGTATCTCTACTATCCTGCGCGATCACGATGACCTTACTGCATTCGTGACTAACTCAGGTGATAGCTCATTAACTAAGATCAACATTTCACACTGCACTAACTCATCTATACCTTCATTTACCGAGGTCGCTCCGCCAAATTATGTATATGATGCACCTGGCGTATACAACGTATATATGGTGATCAATCAGGGATTGCCAAACATGCAGGTACAGTGCAAAGAAATAACTGTATTGCCTAAGCCTACCCTGTTCTTCAACAACGATACTACACTTTGCCAGGGCGATACACTGCACCTGTTTGCAGTATCTAATACAGCCGATTCTTTTGTATGGGGCCCTGCTTATAACATTGATACTGTCTATAACTATCATGACTCTGTAAGGGTATATCCTACTCATTCTACCAATTATACTGTTGAGATATTCTATCCCGATGGTTGTATAGTTGATACGGTAGTTAAGGTGCATGTGAGCACAGTAGTTGCCGACGCCGGTCCCGATCGTGTTATACTCGATGGTAGCTCGAGCACTATCGGTGGTCCGAACACGTCACTGGGTGGTAACTATACCTATCTGTGGACGCAAAACCAGTTCATCAGCGACACCAGCGCACCGTTCCCTGTAGTGGCTCCTCCTTACGATTATACTTATGCGCTCACGGTAACTGAGTATAACGATGCCTACCATTGTCAGGCTTTTGACACGGTGGTAGTGCATGTGGAGTGTGGCGATTTCTACCTGCCTAACGCATTTGCTCCGGGCAGCGGTCATTCCGGTGCCGACGTGTTTGGTATCCTCAACAAGCAGATCACCAACCTCAATTATTTCAGAATATTCGATCGTTGGGGTCAATTGGTATTCCAGACAACCGATCCTACCCAAAGATGGGATGGCACCTACAACGGTCAAAATCAGCCCGAGGGTGTGTATGTATGGGAAGTTGATGGCTTCTGCGTAAGCGGACAAGCATTGAAAAAACACGGTAACGTAACCCTGATAAGATAAACACATATGCCTGCCTACTTATTTCAGCTCGAACTGCCCGAATTTACCGAGGAGATCGTGGCTGTGATTCCCAGGCATAGACTGCATATCAATAAGCTGTTCTCCGAAGGCAGAATATTCTCGTACAGTTTATCTATTCACCGCAACATGATCTGGTGCGTAGTAAATGCAGAAGATGAACCTATGGCTATGGAAATGATACTGGAGTTCCCGCTCTATCCCCACTTCACCGAGATCAGTTGCCATCAGCTGCTCTTTCATAACACATTGCCGGCATCACTGCCTGGCATCTTTCTCAACTGATTCCATCATTTTTCAACGACATAAAAAAGGGTAAACGATCATCGTTTACCCTTTTTCTATTATTTAGCGTCGGTAAGCAGTACAGTGGCTCACTGTGTTAACAGCTTTGCGCCTTCGCGTCTCGGCAGTTTAATAACGACTACAGTACTTCTATGCTCACTATCTTATCACCAGCTACTATCTGATCCACTACATCTACATGCTCTACCACTTTGCCAAAGCAAGTATGGTTACGGTCGAGGTGAGCGGTATTGTTTCTGCTATGGCAGATGAAGAACTGTGAACCGCCCGTGTTCCGGCCGGCATGAGCCATCGACAGTACACCCCTGTCATGATACTGATTGTTACCATCCAGTTCGCAATTGATTTTGTAACCCGGGCCGCCAGTACCGCTGCCGTTATGGCATCCGCCCTGTATGACGAAATCAGGTATCACCCTGTGGAAGGTAAGGCCGTTATAAAAACCTTCTGAAGCCAGCTTCTTGAAATTGGCTACGGTATTTGGGGCATCCGCATCGAAGAACTCGACAGTCATATCGCCCTTTGCTGTTTTAATGATCGCTTTTGACATATTTTTATTTTACTTTTTAATTTAGATTTTAATTCTGGAATATCATCTCCCCCTTGTTTGGAGAGGGTCGGGGCGAGGCCGAGTTTGTTTTTTTATTTTTTGAACCTACGGCCCGCAATTTTTACTTTTTAATAGGCGTAATCGGCCAGATACTCATACTTCTTCGTCAGCTTACCATTGGCGCATATAGTAGCACGCGTCAGTATGTCACTTTCCGCCTTCTGTAGCTCGGGCAGTATATACTTCTCAAAATGTACGCCAAAGTATTGCGATGCATCGCATGGTAGCTCATTAGGCAGGTTATCCACTGCCATAATGTCAATGGTGTCCTTACTATCTATAAACGGTGCCGTACGTGCACCGGTAGCCCTCTCTATCCCGTATACCGGGTCCGCAATGGTCGATGACCCCAGGTTTATCGGCACCGATCCGTCTACATCGCAGGTAATGTCTGATATCACGCTGATGCGCCAGTCGTTGCGTCGTATATCTTCCTTGTCAAACAGGCGCGGTATGCGCTGCTCCCAGTAGATGCCGTTCATCAGTATGTCGGTCTGATTGATAAATGATGAAAACAGGCACCTGTAACTCTCCGGGTTGGCATGAAACCCATCACGGTGGAAGAGGTGATTCTCTTTATGGGTATACAGGTCTGCCCCCTTCAGGTGGGTGAACACAGGGTACTCATACTGATGCGTCAGGAAGTCCAGCGGCTCTACCGATTCTATATCCAGCTGCGTCAGCACCTCATGCACACCCGCCGCTACCTTGCCCGATCCCGTCATCACTATTTTGATGTTCGGTATCTTAATATGCTCATAGGCGGACATCAATTCTTGGAATGTGCGGACACTATGGGCCGCCGGCAGGGTAAACAAGCCATGCTTCTTACCATAGGTCAGCAACCCGTTGTGGGCGCCTACTATGCCGGCATACAGTCCAAAGCCCAGTATACGTTGCTCATCGCTATGGGTCAGGCACTCGTAGTCTATCATGCGTATGCGCTTTTCTATCAGCGCATGCATCAGTTTTTTATTGTGCGGTTGTTTCTTTTTGGTGTGCGAGAAGAAAAAGTAGGTCTTACCAGGTATCAGGTAGTCTATAGGCACTTCTTTAATGCCTAGCAGTATATCGCAGTCTTCAAGATTGCTCGTCAGTTCTACCCCCTCGGCAGCATATTCAGCATCCTTATAGCAGCGGATAGGGGAGGGTTCTACTACTATCTGTATATTAGGGTGGTGCGCATTTATATGTGCGCACTGTTTAGGTGTAAAGGCTACTCTATCGTCTTGCAAATTCTTTCTTTCTCTGATCAGTCCTATACGGAGCATCTTTTCGTAATTTTGCCGCAAAGATAACAAATACCTTTTGGGGAGTGGGCATTACATATAAGGGCATTGAAAAATACCTTTGATACGTATAATGTCAATTGGTTATAAAAAATAACAGTTCTTCTCTCAAACACCCTGCGCGACTGCGCAGACATTGATCTTCCTCGCCGCTTTAGGGAGAGCCTGCCCGAACGACGTTCAGTCGGGCGGGGGTTGGGGGTGAGGGTAAATAGGGGAGCGTGTTTTTTGATACCTAATTGATGTAAAGTCTGAGCCCAACCCGTAACTATTATTGATATATCACTATGCAAAATTATTTCGAATTTTATGACCTGCCCATTTCCTTTCATCCCGATCAGGCAGCCGTCAAGGCAAAATATTACGAGCTCAGCCGCACCTATCACCCCGATAGGTATGCCAATGCCGATAATACCCGCAAGCTGGAAGTCCTCACACTGGCGTCGCAAAACAACAGCGCCTGGAAGACACTCAGCAATGCAGATGCGACAATGGCCTACATCCTAAAGCTGAACGGGCTGCTGGGTGAGGAGGAGAAATACGCCCTGCCACCCGCATTCCTTATGGAAATGATGGACCTCAACGAGGCCATCAGCGAATATGAGATGGATCCCGGTAATGCGCAACTCAGGCAGCAGTCAGTAGATGTGCTGGAGGACCAGTTTAAGGAATGGAACACCGAGGCAAATGCACTTACAGCCCGTTTCGATAGTGGTGAGCGAACTGAATCACTGCTGATTAAGATAAAAGATATGTACTTCCGTAAAAAATACCTATTGCGTATTCAGGAAAGGTTGAATAAGCACACATAAAGAACGAAAAGTATTACCAAAATTAGTACCACCTGTTCCTGTCCCTGTTTCTTCGCGCTCTGTAAATGCGCGCGGCAAATAGCGAGATTACTATAACGACAGGCACTACGGCCGTGAATATGTTACTGTTGGTCGACGAGCTAGTGCCTGCATCGGTGCTATTTTTAAAGCTGAATGATAAGAGGTCGTCAGTTATTTTTTTTCTGTCATTTGCGTATTCCGCAATTTCTTTGGGCGCTATATTGTCCTTGAAATATTCCAGCTCATAATCTATAGATAATTTATTTCCCGTTGTTTCTAGGTCGCAGGAGAAATGATAGGCATCGCGAAAAATTCGTTCATTTTTTGGGGGAATTGTCCAGCCGTTTGGCGAAATCACATGCACGGTGTAATGTATTTTATAGGGGTAGGCTACAGCAATAGGATACTTTTTGTTATTATCAGTCTGTGGCATCTGACGGGAGATCATACTTGCATAAAAGTCCGCGCTATATTCATGATTGCTGTTGTCACGATCATAAAAATCAGTGATGACATATTTCTCGATGGTCTCTAAGGTGTCGCCCTCTTTATTATCTATGATAGCAACAGAGTCTGTACTTTCTAAATGAGGGTATATTTTTGTATAGTAACTCTGGTAGCTTTTTTCGAGCTCAGCTTTACTTTGATCAGCCACATATGTGCGCATATCGTCTGCTTTGTTTCCGGTGAAAATGGTATAAACAGTAAGTGATACCGGTTTAGACTCATCGCCTCCTGTAACATAGTCCTCAGTATACCTTATCTCGCCTCCGTGCTTTTCAGGGGTGGCTATAACATCGGTGGTAGCAGGCGATAATATCAGTGCCTTGCTATAGCAGGGAAAGTATATGTTGGTACCCTTACCACCTTGGCCTGCTATGGTAGCATCGATCCATACATCTTTGCCCTGCACATGAGCAAGAGTCACTGCATGGTTGAATGACAAAGGGGAGGGAAGATAGTCTTCGATCTTTATTTTGTCTGTATTAACGATCGCCATATCCGCCTTTATGCCCACGCTATGCAGCATAGACACCAACAGTAGTGATTTATCTTTACAGTCTCCATACCTTTGGTTATATACTTTGCAAGGGTCATTTGCCTTGTGCGAGTAAGGGCCCATTTCCACACCCATATAGCGCACCTCATTCTGCACTATCGATACTATTGCTCTGAATAAACCTGTCGTATCAGTGCCATATTTTTCTTGTAGTTCGGAAATGCGTTTACCCAGCAGGCCATTCGGTTTATCGTTGGGTTTATTAATGTTATAGCCCCATACAGCTACTTCGTGCCAATTCCCGTATTCCGATATCTGCACAAATTGAAAAGGATCGAACCATGCAGGTGCGTTGCTGACGTTGGGTGCTCCGGCTACAGTTCCCAGGTCCCAGTTGTAGAGGGTAGCGCTGCCGGTGGTTTTTATATCGGGTTGTGGAGCATCGTTATAAGATTTGAAGTTGAGCTTTCGCGTTGTGGGGGCTATTATGCTATAATGTATCTGGCCAATAGGTTCGGTACCCTGAAAATAGTGGGAGGAAGCAAATTTTTTATTGTAGATCGGGTTACTGCCGCTTATGGTATAATCATATTCCAGCCTATCTCCCTTCCGTATATCGTCAAGGATGATATAAGCTGAGTAGCTGCCATGATAGACAAACATGGCTAGGTCTTTTTCATTCGCGAGAACTTTAAAGGCATTTTTCTGCATTTTATCAATTTGCTTTCCATCTCTCCAAACGCTTATATGGTGTATCGTTAGGCTTTCATACAGAGGATCAAAATTGATGGATATATCAGACACATTTTGCACACCGGCGTCAGTTGTTATCTCTTTTATCATATGCGAGTAAGCCTCGTCTTTGATCAGGTTTACCTCGTCTTCATACAGTCTTAGATAATAGCCATCATTTACATCTCTCACATTGATGTGCGATTCATTTTCTTTCACTGGTATCACCCACGACGGGGTAGGTCCGAAATGAATGGTGGGAGCTGCATCCGCTGTAAATGACAATAGCAAGGTAAGTACTACCAGGAGGGCAGATAAATTATATCGGGTCATAATAAATATAAGATGAAAGCCAAAAATAATCTAAACTGGTAAGAAATAGACATAATATACGGAATTGCAACCTATAACAGAAATTGGCAAAAAATACTTGTTGCGTATTCAGGAAAGAATTGATAGATTTGCAGCCCGCTAACAAAGCGGTTGGTGCCCGCCCGCCCGGATGGCGGAATTGGTAGACGCGCTAGACTCAAAATCTGGTTATCGCAAGGTAGTGCAGGTTCGATTCCTGTTCCGGGCACCTAAACCACTAGTCAAAACCTCAGACCTGCCAAGGTTTTGAGGTTTTTTCTTTTTCATTTTGGGACGAATTTGGGACGGATTTCAAACAAATAAAGGAAAACAGCCTGAAGTTTGATGGGAATATCGAGCGACTTTTTTTGAGGTTTCCACTCGGAAACGGAAACGGCAATAAAAATTAAATTTCTTTTCAAGGGACTTTTACCTTTGGAGAGTGACCGTCTCAAAAGAAACCGGCATAAAACGCAGCATTGTGCACATACTACATATCTTGAATAGCCGTAAAGAAAATACAACATAACTCTCCATTTTCAATGCAAGATTAGCGGTATGGCCTAGTGCTCAATGGGGAGCAAGATGACATTGAATTCCACCCAAACAGTTGCTTCCTGCGCTGCAAAATCAGTAAATGGTATCTTTTGCTGCTTAAGAGTTTTGCCGTTCCCGTTTGAGCAGGAAACGATTGCGGTACTGTCTTCGTGTCGGAGTAGTTTCCAGACCTGAAATTCTTCATTTGTAAGTTCTGGCTGATAGCTGACAATTATATCCAAAAACCAGTAGCAGGCAAACATTTCACATAGTGCTCTGACACCATCGGTGAAAACAGCCCCCAAATTGTGTTTGTAGTAATTGTCTGAAAAATTATGTTCTCTTAGTTGGTCATTTGCATTCATCGGGAAAGAAATTTTGTGATTGGAAGACCAGATTTTAGGACTTCTTCATGGCTAATATCCAATGAAAAACGATACGGAGTTACTGATGTATATTTTCTATTTTGCTTACAATTAATGAGCAAAATATCCGTATTTGTATAATTTTGGCTTATGCCTGATATTTCAATATTCATTCGTAAACTGTCGAAGCTAAAGATTGACCGATCTAAAGGTGCGCCTGCACCTCATAAAGCTGTACTGTTAATATCAGTAATACAATTAATAGACACCGGATTCATTAGCGATAATAGAATTCTCATTACACCGGAACTAGTCGCTCGGTTTAAGGACAATTGGCATTTCCTTGTTAAAAATGATAGATTCAATCCTAACTTTTCCTTGCCATTTTATCACTTAAAAAGTGATGGCATTTGGCATTTAAAGACGATTTTAGGCCGGGAAATCTTGTTGACTTCATCGCATTCCACCCCGAGATCACGTTTACTTGACTGGCACCGGACAATTTACCTGCTTCTACTTGTCCCCTGAACTGTTTTCATCTATTGGGTCTAAGAACAACAAATAATTGAGATATTGAAGCCAAAACAAAAAGCTGAATTCCACTCCTGATTGTTCGTTTTCAAAAAAAGCAATCGCTTAATTTTGCCTATTGGTATGATCAATTTTCAATCAAGAACGGTTGAAAGTATTTGACGCAGATTTATTCACCTAATCTATTTTTGTTTGACTTTTATTTGAAAAAAGTGCGGTTTATTTGAACAAGCTATTTATATCAATTAATTTCAAACAAAACAGACACTTTCTCAAATCAATTGTTTATTTTTTCCAAACTAGGCGAACTGAATTGCTAGTTAATCCCCTATGATGTAATCAACGAAACCATCCAGTTCATAGTAATTATGCCCTTCAATATCAAAGCCACCTTCATCTTCCAAATCTGTCAATTCTACTTCCCAATCAAGCCCTTCACAAAAAAGATATTTTCCATAACAATCTCGAATTGAAATTATTTTGTCACTACCTTTCTCGTTTTGTTTGAAGTCTAAGAGCATACTTCTGAGCAAGCTAGAAAGTGTTTTATTGTTTGATTTCTTCAAAAGTGAAATACAATCATTAAGGGAAATATATACGTTGATATTAATCCATTCACAAACAAAAACTGATGAAATTGCCGCGCATACATACGGTTTGCTTGATCTAATAAATTTCAATTCGGCAACATAACAATAGGTGAGCGACAAATATTCCGGGAGTGGTTCAAACTTCGTGGTGCGTATATCATCTACAAAATTCACATTGGCGCTTGAGCCACTTCTCTGTTCTATCTTTTTGCTTTTAACAAAATCCGTCCAATATTTTAATCCAATGTGTTTAACTTCTTTATCAAGTTTTCCTTTCAAAAGCAATGCAGTATCTATTCTCTTCAAAGTGAATAAAGGTATTTGATTGCCCTTCATCATTTCTTCCAAAATCAAGTCTATAGCATAGTGATCTGAATAGAACATTGATTCGTAAAGAAAAACATTGTAGCTGTTTGCATCGAATGCTGTTTGAGGTAAAATATCGCCTGCAACTAAGTTGTTTAACTTTCCTTCACAAAATATCTCAATGTCACTCTTCGCAGGTGAAGACAGATATTCAATTGCTTTGGCCTTAAGCTGTTCATAGAGTTCACCTACTTCTTGTTCGCTGATTGTTTCATTCCAACTGAATAAATCCAAAATCCCTCTGGAATTTTCGGAATCCGGTAAACCAAACTTTTTGAGGATTTCAAACTCAATGTCCAAGACTTCAATTAGTAAGTCTTGATTTTGATGGTAATCATTTAACCTGTGTAATTCAGTTGATTTATGATAATATTCATAAACACTTTTATTGAACAGACTTAATCCTTCTGTCAATTCTGAATTTTCAGACCTGAGTTTTGAGTTTGACATATTGTTTAATTCATTTAGTCTAATAATAGACGAATGTCATGGCGAATATCCAAAAAAGGAATTAAACTAATTTATATTCCAAAAGCTCTAAGTTCTCTGGTCTTAAACGTGGGTTTGCTGGATGAGCTGGATTTCGGCCATCTTCCGTAATTCCAAAGCAAAATAGTTTCTTATCGGGAAACAATTTTGTAACTTCTATGTCCCTTCTATGAAGTACACCATAGTCGCCCCACATGCAGATAATTTTTTCGCATTTTGCTACCATTTCTTTTAAATAATAATCATTGTCTTCGCCTACCGGTTGCTTTGATTTAAGTAAATCATTTGGTTTAGATGCTACAAATGCAAAGAGATTTCCAATATAATAGCCGCCATATCTCTCACTTTCCAAGTTCCGGACAAATTCTGTAAGCTTTCGCAAGGTTGGGTCGTCCTTTTCGCCATCTCCATTTGAAGGGTTTAAGCCTATAAACATTGCCAGCGGCTTTTTTTCATCCCATATTCTCCATAGTTGATACCTGTAATGAGAAAAAATTGCGCCACTACCTTTTGTAATTGTAGTCATAGAAGATATTGATTGATATAGTCCAAACTTACGCACAAACTCAATTACTCGTACAGGTAAGGGTGATATATTTTTCAAATCATTGATTATTTGCTGAAAGCAAATTCAGTGATTAAGCCATCTCATACTGCCATTGAAGAATACGTGATTGATGCAGTCAGGCAAAAGCGGATTGAGAAAGGTATCTCTCAAAAGGAACTCGCATTTATGCTGGATTTGTCAATTGGCTTTATCGGGGATGTTGAAAGCACAAAGTCTAGGGCAAAGTATAATTTGAACCACATTAATAAACTGGCTGAAATATTTGAATGCTCACCGAGGGAGTTTTTGCCCGATACTCCGGTTCAAAGGGTGAAGAAGAAGAAATAGGTCATTCAACCGGGTGTTCTTTGCCATCATTTTTGCCTGATTTGCCCTTTCCTGCCCAATTCCCTGCTGGGATAAATTGACGGCTAAAATCAGGCCGAAAAAAGCCCGCTCGAGGTGAACGGACTTGATAAGATATAATTGGATTTCGGGCTGTAATTATCTGTATTTGTTCAATATGTAAATTAGCGTTCCAACTGTGTACCTATATTCCTTTTTCATGCAGGCAGTATATTGCTTGTCGCATATGCTGTAATTGTATTTTGGGCTGAATTGACTGAACTCGTGAAATTTCTCCCTTCCTTGTTCGCCAAAAACTTTTGATAAAACACAGCCTATTTGAAACCACTCAATGTATACGTTGGTAATATCTATACCTAAACCTTTGATCTCATCGAGTATTGACAACACTTTCCCTACCTCATCTTTACTCATTGAGGGGATTACCGTTTTCATTACTTTAGCAAAGTAGATGTATTTGTTGAGAGCCTCAGCATTGTGGTTGAAATACCCATCCTGATCATAGCTGATAGTCCTTAACCTACATACATCTTTACATGCCACATCTATTACAAGTCCCTCGCTCAACGCAAAGTAAATGTCGGCAGCATTGAAATGAGCGCTATGATGCTCAGGGTGAGCAATAGGAAGAATAGCAAATACCCCCTTCCCTGATATAGACAAGCCGCAATATGCTATGTTTTTAGTGTGGGACAAGCGGTGTTTCAGCTCCTCCCAGTCTGTAACATGTGGATTGTCCTTGGCATCAAAATCAATACATAGCAAGCCTGAATGCTCTTTAAGGTTTTCCGAACTTCTTGTCGGATAGAATATTCCGCTCGGTGTTATTGCCGGAAGCTGTTTTTTTAGATGTTTCTTTTGGAGTTGGCTTTTGCATTCCCGGTATTTCTGCACTTCATTTTCAAATGCTGAGTTCTCTAGCCATGCAACAAGACTAAACTCTGCATATTCGGGGGAGGAAGTAATGCAATTTACAAATACACTTACATTCTTGTCTAGCCTAGCCCGTTGATCATGGCCTCAGTTATTTGTTTGCGCTTACTGCCGCTGCCGCTGGTTAGCACGCCCTTGGCACCCTCTGCAGAGTAAGATGCTGAAATCAGGAACTTCATCATTTCGTTTTTCTATTTTTATCCTACTCCTATGGCTTTTCGGATCTGCCCCGTTTTTTACTGTGATGGCTGGACTTCACATTGCTGTTACAATAATAGTCATAAATGTTTATTTATCATAAAGCTATGCATTAATTAAAAATTATTTATCTACTGAAAATTCTATAGTTATCTCCTATAGAAGAAAACGGTACCGCACATTCCGGTAACTTGTATCGCGCTCGATTTACTTCTATTTGCTTTGCCTTCGCAGCAGAACCTCTTCGATACTGTCATGCAAATTCACATGCAAATCATAAACACCCTGCATTTGACTCTGAAATGACGATGACGCCCCAAAAAAGCAGCCCCGCATTTGCGGGGCTGCCATAGATTTCATTTTATCGGTATCCTACTTGATACCCAATTTAGCTTTCACCATTGGAGTGATGTTGTAGTTATCCTTACCGAACAACAGGCCACCTGCATTAGCATCAAATATGTAGTCGAAGTTCTTGTCTTTAGCAACTGCCTTGATCGCCTTATCTGCCTTCTCAAGTATCGGCTGATACAGTTCTTGTTTCTTATTGCCAACCTTCTCTTGTGCGCTCTGCTGCAAGCCTTCTATACGTGCCTGCAGATCCTGAATTTCCTTCATTTTCACTTCCTTGATAGGATCTGTAAGGGTTTTGCTCGTAGCTTCAAAGGCCTGGCCTTTCTGCTGGTATTCCTTCATCATCGACTCTATCTGGTCCTGGAATACTTTAGCGTATTTTGCAAGGTCAGAATCAGCCTTTACCTTTTCAGGCATTGCAGAAAGCAGTTCGCCTGAGTTAAGGTAACCTATTTTCATACCGCCCTTGCTAGCGCTTTCATCATCAGATGAAGAGGTAGATGTAGCAGGTTCAGCAACTGTTTTTGCTGCTGGTTTCTGGGTCTTTTGAGCGAAAACGATGTTGCCTGTTATAATAGCACAAGCGAAGATCAGCAAGAATTTTTTCATTATTTTTTTTGTTATTTATTTTTATAAGAATTGCAAAGTAAATGCCATTATTTGTTTATTCCAAGAATTTTTAAAACATCGTCGCTATGGTCGAGCTTAGGGTCGGCATAGAATAGCGTTACGCCGCCTGCCTTATCCAATACCATATCAAATCCGTTGCTTGCTGCCATCTTCTGTACGGCGTTAAATACCCTATCCTGTATAGGTTTGATCATTTCCTGACGTTTTTTAAACAGATCACCCTCATAACCGAAGCGCTGTTTTTGCAGGTCTTTCGCGGCTTTTTCTTTTGCCACAATTTCATCTTCACGTTTTTTCCTCATTTCATCTGCCAGCATAGGGCGCTCAGCCTGGTAGCCTTTGTACATTTTGTCTACTTCGGCCATTTTAACGTCTATCTCGTCCTGCCATGCTTTAGAGATATTGTCTAGTTGGGCTTGCGCATCCCTGTAGTCAGTCAGCTTTTCCAGTATATACTTAGAGTCGATGATACAATAATGTTGTTGCGCCTGAGCCGCAAAACCCATTATTGATACGAGAAATAAAAAGATCAGTTTTTTCATATCGGTCATTTTAAGGTTAAACTGGTGATACAATAGTTTCTTTTTTACGCCATTATTCCGGCTCGAATCCTAGCATAAAGTTGAATTTAGATATATCCTTCACGCCTGTAGTACCTGTAGCCGGGTTATATCTATCAATTCCTATGCCATAGTCAAGACCCAGTAAGCCAAACATTGGTAAAAATATGCGAATACCCACACCTACGTCCCTGTTCAGCTTGAATGGGTTGTACTCACTAAAATTGTTCCATGCATTAGCCGCATCAGCAAACATGATACCATATATGGTGGCTGTAGGTGCCAGCGAGAATGGATAACGCAACTCCATAGTATACTTGTTGTAAATGGTAGCCGAGCTCGCATACACTTCATATCCACGCTGCGAAACGATGTCCTTACCAATGAAGTAAGAATAACCCGAAAGACCATCGCCACCCAATTGGAAGCGCTCGAAAGGAGAGAAGCCGATACCAGCGTTGTAGTAACCCAGGAACCCATATTTAGAAGCCATCCTTAATACAAGATTACCTGCTATCTTCTGATAGAAATCGGCTGTAAACTTGTATTTGTGGTACTCAATGAATTTATACTTCTGGTCTGTTCCTTCTGTGCTATAATCCTTACCGGTAAACGCACTGAATGGTGGTGTAACCTGAAAGGTCAGTGATATGTTGGAACCACTCCTTGGATACAATGGCTGGTCAATACTATTCCTTGAAAGCACGAACTTAAAGTGAATGTCGTTGGCGTAACCATTGGTAAAGTCAGTCGTTAAAGCATAGTTGTGCAACAAATAGTTATTATAATAAAGACCATAGTTGAACACAAAATAGTTATCAGGCCACTGCAGGCGCTTACCCATAGATATACCACCACCAAACATACGCAGGTAAGACAGGTTAGGATCTGAACCTACTGCGGCAGCAGAGTAGCGGCTATATGTAAGGTTAGCAGTAAACGAGTTGGGCTTTTTACCACCTAGCCATGGTTCGGTAAATGAGGTAGTAAGTGAGTTGTAATAAACCCCGTTTGAAGAATAGTTGATACCAAACTTCTGTCCGTCGCCTACAGGCAGTGGGTCCCAGTTTTTGGGCTTAAAGATATTGCGGATAGAGAAGTTGTTGAAAGTGATACCCACGTTACCATAGAAGTTAACACCACCACCAAATCCGGCAGAAAGCTGTAACTGGTCGCTCGACTTTTCGATCACTGTATAGTCAATGTCCACAGTACCGTCTTCAGGGTGTGGCTTAGGCTGGATGCCTATCTTTTCCTGGTCAAAGAAACCTAGCTGTGCAATATCGCGCTGAGAGCGCACCAACAACTGGCGGCTGAACTTGTCACCCGGTATGGTGCGCAATTCACGGCGCAGTACATGCTCGTTAGTACGGTCGTTGCCAAATATATTTACGTCCCTGATGGTAGCCTGGGCACCTTCAGTGATGCGCATTTCATAATTGATCGTATCTCCTACAATAGATATTTCTACCGGATCTATGTTGAAGAACAGGTAACCGTCATCCATATACAAGCTGCTCACGTCTTCGCCACCTTCAGGGTTCAGCTGACGGCCTATGCGTGTTTCCAGTAATTGCTGGTTATATACATCACCCCTCTTGATAGCGAGTACCTTAGAAAGCACATCTGCAGAATACTTGGTGTTGCCCTTCCAGGCTACATCACCAAAGTAATACCTATGGCCTTCCTGTACTTTAATGTCTACATTAAGATTACCATTCTCCACAGGGTATACCGTATCGGCAACAACAGCCGCATCACGATAGCCCAGTGTATTGTAGTAGGCCAGCAACGACTGCTTATCAGTCTCATACTTCTGCTGGTTGAACTTTGACGATGCAAATAACTTAAACCTGAAATACGGCTCCATGGCAGCCAATGTAGCCGATGGAGAAAGGAATCCAAAGTTATCAATATACTTCTTGAACGACCGCTTAGGCTTAGGATACACGCACTGCTCGGGATCGGGATGCAGCGTCAGGCGCATCATCTCTTTTGTCGATTTCAGTGTATGTTTCAGCTTAGCTTCCGATGCATGTTCTTCACCCACTATGTTGATCTGATTAATGTGTGTTTTAGCACCCTTATCGATAGTGAACACCAGCGATACTTTGTTAACACCACCTGTATCCGTCTTTTCAGCTACCCTTACTTTTACCCGGCCGTATCCCTTGTCTACATAGAATTTGCGGATACGCACTATCGCTTCTTTCTTAGTGGCCTCTGTAACCACTTTATTGGTCACCAATGGCAGTTTACCCTTTATTTCTTTAGCCTCAGATGCTTTAATATTCCTGAACTTGAAATTGCTAAGGCGCGGGCGCTCTTCTACTATCACCAGCAAAAACACCTTATCGTCAATGTAACGGGAGATCACCACATTGACATTAGAAAACAGCTCCTGTTTCCACAATGCCTTTATAGCCTTGGCTATAGCCGGATCGTTGGGCAGGTGCAGTTTCTGCCCTACTGTAAGATTAGTAACGGCAAGGATAAGGTCATCGTCCAGGTATTTGGCTCCGGTCACGGTTATTCCACCCAGTTCATATTCCTTAGGTTTATTGTTGTCAGCCAGGTTACTCTGCTGCAGCATTTTGCCCAGGCTTCCGTCCTGAGCTTGCGCTCGTCCCATGCACAACATGCACAGCATCACTAGTAGGTATCGCAGGGAGGTTTTATACATGCGGGGTTATGTTCTTTTGTATTTGTTCACTTGTCTTGCCAAAACGGCGTTCGCGGCGCTGGTAATCGAGCAGCGCCTCGTATAGGTCATGCTTGCGAAATGCAGGCCAGTGTACCGGTGTAAAGTACAATTCTGCATAGGCAAGCTGGTACAATAAAAAATTACTTATCCTGTTCTCACCGCTCGTTCTTATCATTAGTTCCGGGTCGGGAAATGCGCCCGTGTTCAGGTGTTGGTGAAAGGTAGCATCCGTGATATCGTCTACTTTCATTTCTCCTGCGGCCACCAGCTTTGCCACTTCCCTTGCGGCCGTCACTATCTCATTTCTGGAGCTATAGCTCAGTGCCAGCACCAGATTTAGCCCGGTGTTCATAGCCGTCATCGCCATACCTTCATTCATTTCTTTCTGGCATATCTCAGGGAGACTACTAAAGTCACCAATCACATGCAGTCGCACATTGTTTTTCTTCAGCTCATCTACTTCTTTCCTTATGGTATTCACCAGCAACTCCATCAACGCGTCCACCTCAGCTTTCGGTCGGTTCCAGTTCTCGGCAGAGAAGGCATAAAGAGTGAGGTAATCAATACCCAGATCACCACAGGCATTCACTATCTCGCGCACACTTACTACGCCCTCATAGTGGCCATATACCCTGTCTTCTCCACGTTCTTGTGCCCACCTGCCGTTACCATCCATTATGATGGCGATATGCCGGGGCAGTCTGTTGCGATCAACCTGTGCCAGTAATTCCATCAATATACGTTACGAAAAGTGTGCAAAGGTACAAAAATAGGTGGTAGCATAGTGTTTACACCCCTACCCATTTAGTTTAACTCGATTTTAACTGCATATATATAATATCATAAATTATTAGTCTAAACATAGCCCATGCAACCGTCATATTAATTGATAATGCCACACAAATGTGTGGCATTATTACTATTTATTTGTTTTGAAAGTTTCATCAGATAAAAATTATCCTTTCAGCACCGTACGGCTGATCACTATACGCTGCACCTCATTGGTACCCTCATATATCTGGGTGATCTTCGCATCACGCATCAGGCGCTCTACGTGGAACTCCTTTACATAACCATATCCGCCATGTACCTGTATCGCCTCGTTGGTCACTGTCTGTGCTATATCCGATGCGAACATTTTAGCCATAGACGCAGACAACGTATAATCCATATGGTTGTCTTTCTGCCATGCAGCCTTCAGGCACAACAGCCGTGCAGCTTCTATCTGCGTAGCCATATCAGCCAGTTTAAAGGCGATAGCCTGGTGGTTAGCTATTTCAGTGCCAAAAGCTTTACGCTCTTTAGAGTATTTCAGTGCCAGCTCATAAGCGCCACTGGCTATACCCAGGGCCTGTGCAGCTATACCTATACGGCCGCCTGTGAGCACCTTCATGGCAAATGTAAAGCCAAAGCCATCGGCACCTATACGGTTTTCCTTAGGCACCTTCACATCCTGAAACATGATGCTGTGCGTATCACTACCGCGTATGCCCAATTTATTTTCCTTAGCACCCACGGTCACGCCCGGCGTATTCTTATCTACTATCAGTGCATTAATGCCTTTATGGCCTTTTTCAGGATACGTTTGTGCTATTACCAGGTAGGTAGAAGCTGAATTACCATTGGTGATCCAGTTCTTCGTACCATTTACCAGGTAGTGGTCGCCCATGTCTATAGCCGTTGTGCGCTGCGAGGTAGCGTCAGACCCTGCTTCAGGCTCACTAAGCAGGAAGGCACCTATTACCTTACCGCTGGCCAGTGGCACCAGGTATTTCTGTTTTTGTTCTTCAGTACCGTATTCTTCCAGTCCCCAGCAGACCAGTGAGTTGTTTACGCTCATACATACTGATGCAGAAGCATCTATCTTAGATATCTCCTCCATAGCCAGCACATACGATATGGCATCCATGCCGCTGCCGCCGTACTTAGGATCTACCATCATACCCATAAAACCCAGTTCACCCAGCTTTTTCATCTGCTCAGCGGGAAATTTCTGGTGTTCGTCGCGCTCTATAACGCCCGGCAGTAATTCTGTCCTTGCAAAGTCGCGCGCAGCCATCTGCACTGCTATCTGTTCTTCAGTAAGTTGAAAGTTCATATATTATTAGAATAACGGCACAAAATAAGGCGAATTTTTCGAAAAATCAGGAATTATTCGTCATGAGATACTATATAGTTTGTATCTATATTGCCCCCGACCTGCTGTTGGGGCAAGCCGATTGCCCGATAACATTGCCATCGGGTAACGGCTTTTGGTAATTAGCTGTTTTTCAATGGTTTATATTTTTCTCATTGCCTGATCATTGCCTGCCCTGTCAGGTAACCGGGTATTGTCTTTTTGTCTGAATCCCGTCTGTCCTTCCGGGCGTGCGCAGATCAAATTGATGTAAAGATTTCGCAGAAGGATACGGACGGCGTGTCGATATCTCCTGAAACACCTTCATTTCCCGCTGACGGGTGGTTGGGGCAAGCTGATTGCCCAGTAATACATGAATCGGGTAATGATTTTCATCAATTAGTTGTTTTTCAATGGTTTGCATTTTCCTTATTGCCTGATCATTACCTGCCGAAAGCTACCGGGACAGCTTGACCATTACCCGATGGTATTGCCATCGGGCAATCGACATACTGATTGTGGTCGATCCGAATTGCAGCATTTTTATTTTTTGTGCAAATGTGCAGTTTTGACAATTAAGTAATTGATTGTCAATTGTTTTTGATTGCAGTTGTTTGCACCGGGCTTCCGATTTCTGCACAAATGTGCAGAAATGTGCAGTGACGTTCGACAAGCTCACGTTGACAATATTAATCTTGTAGGTTTTTCAAAGAGCTCTTTGTTTTTACTGGTGGCACGTTATTCGCTCCTTCGGCAAGCTCAGGATAAACTTAGCTCAAAATGACAGTCGTCGTTCCACCAGGTGCTTTTTTGTATTGCAGTATAAAGTTGAGGTGCGTTTTTGAGATGAGCAAAACGGATAGGCATGATGACCGGGAAAGTGGTGCATGATGACGTGAAAACTGCACATGATGCCCTATTTATTTTTTGAAAGCGAGACGGGATGTATGTGTAAGTATGTGGAGGATAGGGGAGTGGTGGCAGCATTGTTACTAAGCCCGCAAGTTATTTGTTGGTCGAAAGGAAGACCAACAAAGGCGGAAAGGGACCAATAAGTCGCTTGAGCAAATGATGAGAGTGGTAAACTGCTCATCATAACTAGCAGAAAACATAAGGACGTGCACTTTATAAAGCGCTGGGTGTGTTTTTTCATTTTGGTGCTTTTTAGAGTTATAAATTATTTATTGATCATAATTATGGCATTCAATTTCTTCCCTGATAATATTGCTGTCAGATAGTATACGCCTGTTGACAGCTCACATTTTATCTCTATGGGCACGTTTGTTGATGAAGTCGTCTTCAACAGTTCATCACCGGCTGAATTATAAATAAAAACTGTGGCTTGCTCCCCATGCAGCGATCGGATATAAGTGGAGAATATTCCTTGAGATGGATTGGGATAAATAGTAACACGATTGTCCAGTTTTTGCACATCTTGCAAATAGGTTGAGTTATCTATGTACCGTACCCTGCCATTTCCGAAATCACTTACATAGAGATTATTCGTAGCATCTATTGCTACACCTGTTGGAACTGCTAGTTCTGCATTAGTTGCGGGGCCATTGTCACCACTAAAGCCCAACGTTCCGTTACCTGCAACGGTACTAATTACTCCTGTTCCACTTGTAACTTTACGAATGCGATTTTGATCAATATCCGCAATATATAAATCTCCAAAATTATCAAATGTAATACAGGCGGGGTTTGACAGGCGTGCGGAATCTGCAGGTCCGCCATCACCTAACAATACACCTCCTCCGGCAAATGTTGAAATAACTGTCGAATGGTCAATTTTTCGAACAACATTTTCCATATAGTCGGAGAAGAATATGTTCCCGCTCCCATCTAATGCAATACCGTATGGTTTATTTATTTCAGCTGAATCGGCCGGTCCGTTGTCACCTGTATTACCAGCGATTCCATTTCCGGCAATGGTTGTGATTTGCCCCAGACTATTTATTTTACGAATACGATGGTTATCACAATCGGTAATATAGAAATTACCAGTTGAATCCAGCGCAACACAATGGGGCGCGAATAATTCTGCCGAAGTCGCCTGTATATCATCTCCATTAAAGCCCGCAACACCGTTACCGGCAATGGTACTGATAACACCCGTGGTACCGATTTTTCTCACTCGATTATTTAGTTCATCGCAAAAATATATGTTACCAAGACCATCGGAAATAATACCAATTGGGAAATTGATTTGTGCAGCTGTTGCCAGTATATTGTCACCATTAAACCCTCCGACTCCGGTACCTGCAATTGTAGTAATAACTCCGGCAGAACTCACCTTTCTGATACGATGATGATACCCGTCTGCAATTAATAAATTGCCTGATGGATCTATTGCAATATCATATGGACCAAGAAGTGACGAATTATTTGCATTACCACCATCGCCCAAACTTGTATCATTACTACCTGCTACTGTAACAATAGTCTGTGCATTCAAACTGGACTTGCAGGTAAAAATGAAGATAGACAGAACGATGTAAAAAATGTTTTTCATTCTATATAATTGAGTACTTATTTTTAGGACGTAAAAATAAAACCTAGTGAAAGCATCTCTTTATTTGAATGCAAATAACGATGTCTACTTTCCTATTTCCAAAAAAAGTTCACGAACGGTCGATTTTGTTCACGAACGGTAGTTTTTTAGAGAGAAAGGGATATGACAAGACAAAGTAGAGGGGTATCTATGCAAGCAAATGCTTGCCCGGTTTGGGGTCTAAGGAAATCCTTAGACCAGTGAGGTATTGTTTATTTAAATAAATCCTGCATTTGCTTTTCCAGCGCAGGTCCCCGTAAATCTCTGGCGATGATGATTCCTTCAGCATTCAACAAATAATTACATGGGATAGAATTAATTTCATAGTCTATGCTAGTTTGTGACGCCTGACCCTTTAAGTCTGAAACATTATCCCATTCTTCGATTCGATCTTTTTGAATAGCATTTAGCCAGGCATCTTTATCAATATCCTGAGATACGCTCAGCACTGCCAATCCTTTATCGTGGTATTTTTCATATATTCTTTTCACGTACAATGTGTTTTCTGTTCGACATGGAGAACACCAACTGGCCCAGAAATCAACGAGTATATAATTACCTTTCAGTTGGGATAACGTCACCATTTTCCCATAATTATCCGGAAGTGTTATATCGGGAGCCTTGCTTCCGATTTTTAAAAAATCAGATTCGCTTTTTAATGATGCACTAAATTGGCGAGCGTATTTTGAGTCAGGTATTTCTTTTTGATAGCGTTCGTTCATTTTTAAATAAAATGAATGGAACAAGTCTTGTGGCAAATAGGTCATCGCTAATAATGAAATATAGGGGTCGGTCACTGTGTCTGCAAATTTTTTTATATCTTCATAATAATTTGTTTTTAACGCCCCTTCACTTATTTGAGAGTTTATTGCTTTTAATGAATCGTCATAGCTTAAGGAGTTGCGGTCAATGTTTTTTCGTCTTGATACCAGCTCATCGATCATTTCTACATATCTTTTCCTAATTAAATTCAGGTTAGAGATGAGATGATTTTTCTGATCTGCTTTTGTGAAAAATAATTTTTGGCCTACCTGATCAGGGTGTGTAACTAATTTTATTTGTGAATGTTTATTGAGAAGAAAGAAAGCGAAATTCTCGTGTGTCCCTACCATATTTATGGCGCCGGGGTTGTACATAGTTGTGTTCACAACATTTAATCTATAAAAGGTATTGGGCTCAATGACACCAGCATTGGTAAATTCAAAATATCCTTTTATATCAATAACTGAGCTGTCTACCACGCTTAATCTGCTCCCCGAAAAAAGTTGATCGAGACTATTTATTTTCAATAAGTATACCTTAATACCGCTATCCTGATTGCTATACGTCAATATTCCTGACAATGAAAAATTTTGAGAAAAAGAAACAAACGTAGAAAATAGTATAAGTGTCAAAATCGAAAATGCAGCTTTCATTATGTGTTGCTTTTAGCTATTATTGAAATTATTGACAAATGGTGTCTAAAAAGCAATTTCCCAACTACTGATTAGTGCTATCTGTCTGGCTTAATTGAACAGTTCAAAAGTGGCCCTAAATTGTTGGTATTGGTGAACGTTCCCATTTGCGGAGTTGTCAGCAAAATAGTAATTATCAGGGTATTTCTGCAAGCCAATGCTTGTGAGATTTTGGATCTAAGGAAACAGTGATAGGATGCATACTTACATTCCCAATTTGAACAAATTGATGTGCTGTTTTTCGGGGGTTGTAAGGGTGATACTGCTCTCTCCTTTTTCGGCATAGTCGGTGAGTCCGGCGGCCTTCAGCGCATCTATCTTATACTTACTATCGGCAGCAAAGTAGGTAATGGCGGGCATAGTAAATTGTGTGGTCTGGTGCAAGCCAATAACGCTAATACCATCTGAAAGTATGGCCCATGGGTATGGCGATGTGAATGTGGACAAAGGTTCAAAACCCAGTGGCTTCCAGTAAGCAATAGAGGCCTGCAGGTCCTTTACAGGATGCGCCAACTCACCAAACATACCGCATACTTTATTGGGGTATGTTTCAGGGTTGAAGTAATCCTGCTGGTTCATCTTCAGCATAGTAGGGCCCGTAGGTTGGTAAAAACCGTCTACTATCAACACGAGAGATATATTTAATCCGTCGGGCGAGCGGAAGATATACCGCTGTATCATATCATCAGCCTTTGGTCGTAGTGTAAAGGTGATGCCTTTCTGCTCCAGGTCGGCAACGACGGTATCTATATGTTGCACATAATAGGTGAGCGCCAGGTAGGGTTTTGGGTCTTTGCGCAGCATGATGAGTAGTGCGCTATCGGTTATCTGTATCCACGGAAATGGCCAGTCGGCGCGGAACACCTCTGTAAACCCCAGCTTTTGGTAATAAGCAAAAGAGGCATCCAGATCAGGAGTTGTTATAGTAAGTGCGGTGATCTCGCCAAGTATAGGAGCAGGGAGTTGCATATCAGTCTTCTTCTTTAGGTGCCGGTGGATGAATAGTGAGTTTTACCCGTGCTATGCGCATCTTATCCAGCGCCAGTACGGTGAACTCGAACTGCTCATATTTCACCACATCGTTTACCGCGGCAAACTTACCACGTATCTCCAATATAAGCCCTGCCAATGAGTCGCTCTCGCCTCGTACGGCATCGAATGTATCAGAAGGAAGACCGAGCACGCGGCACACGTCATTGATAAGGGTTTTGCCTTCAAAGGTATAGTTATAATTATCTATCTTTTTGTAGTGCAGGTCGTCCTCATCAAACTCATCGCGTATGTCGCCTATCACCTCTTCCATGATGTCTTCAAGCGTCAATATACCCGATGTGCCGCCGAACTCATCGACCACAATAGCAAAGTGGATACGCTTCTGCTGGAACTCCTTCAAGAGGTCTTCAATGAGTTTGCCCTCATGCACAAAAAACGCAGGACGGATCAGCTGGTGCCAGTCGAAAGCATCGTTATCCAGGTGTGGCAGAAAGTCCTTGGTATGCATCACCCCGGCTATTTTATCCAGCGTTTCCTTATATACGGGTACACGGGAATAACCGGCATCAAGGCAAAATGCGCGAACCTCAGCGAAGGACATGTCATAGTCTACGGCGCTTACATCCAGGCGTGTGCGCATGACCTGCGTTGCGGTGATATTGCCAAACTTAAGGATACCCTTAAAGATGTTCACCTCTTCGCGCGTTGCTGTATGCCCCACAGTCAACTCTATAGCATGTTCAAAGTCTTCGCTGCTGATGTTATTAGCAGGCTTTGACGATATTTTCCCTTCAATAAACCGTGTGGAAGATACCAGCAGATTGCTTACCGGCCTGAACAAGCCCGATAACACCTTGATGAACGGCGCTGAAAATAAGGCCATCCGCAGGTTATTCTGCGTGGCATAGACCTTAGGCAGCACCTCGCCAAACAACACAAGCAGGAAGGTGACACTAACGATCTGAATGAGGAAGGAGATAACAGGGCTTACGCCATGCAGCAACGGCCCCATGAGCACGTTGGTAGTGATAACAATGGCTATATTGATGAAGTTATTGGCAACAAGTATGGTGGCCAGCAGCATCTTAGGCTGATCGAGCAGTTGAGACGCCTGGCGGCCACTGCCGCTTTCCTTTGTCTTTAGAAAATGTATGTCTTTTGCAGAGAGCGAGAAAAAGGCTGTTTCGGCGCCTGCTATTACCGCACTCATGAGCAGTAATATGAGTATAGCAATAATAAGTATGGTGGCGTTGGAAGTAGAGACCCCACTGGTAGCCTGCAGCAGTAAGTGAGTGTAATTCGTATCGCCTTCGGAAATGTCCAAGTGTGAAAAAAGTTTGGTGAATGTATCAAAATTAAAAAAAGGGACGAAATAAAGAACCATTTCTCCCCTTTACTATTATATAAATAATATGCCGCTAAGGAATGACGGCGAAAAACGCCCTTTAATCCAAAGCCTCATCTTCCGGAACATCAGCATCGTCAAATGCCTGATCGTGCAAGCCGGCGGCCTCAGCAGGCAGGTCCGATGCTTCCCTTCTCTTATCTAATAATACTATGTTATCGGCCACTATCTCGGTCGTAGATCTGCGGATCTTATCCTTATCCTCCCAGGTACGGGTGCGCAATTTACCCTCTATAAACACCTGGCTACCCTTGTGCAGCAGCTTTTGGGCCACATCTGCCAGTTTTCGCCAGGCTATAATGGTGTGCCACTCTGTTTGCGATGTTACTGTTCCGTTCTTGTCTGTATATGTCTCAGTAGTGGCTAATGTAAACTTGGCCACGGCCACATTGCCCTTGGTGTATTGGATCTCCGGGTCGCGGCCCAGATTGCCCAGGAGCATTACTTTGTTAAATCCTTTCATAGGTAGTTAAGGTTGAGGTATATTATGAATTTCTATTAAAAGTAAAGATTATTTTTCAAAAAGGAGACCAGCGTTTTCGGAAAAGCTATTTTGCCGAGGTCGGCCACCGGCACCCAGGCGCCATCGGCAGGCATAACGGTTGGTTCATTTTTCAGTGATACTGTAAAAAAAGCGCTCTGTACGATGCGATGGGTGAGCCGTTGAGTAAGTTTGCCAGTGGGGGTTATGCTTGTTACGGTCTTGCCCAGCGAAGTAAAAGCAGGGTGCTGCTGTATATCCTGCAGGGTAAGCTGCGAGGTATGCTCTATAAGCAGGGGCTCATGCAGCCCAGCCCATATGTCGTTATCGTCCCGCTTGTGTATCCATAGCTTATCGTCCCAATGGAGGAGCAGGTAGTGAAAGTATCGGGTTGCGACCTTGATCTTCTTATTTTTAACCGGTAGAAGGTCGGTCATTTGCTGTTTATGGGCCATACAGTGCTTGCTGAGCGGGCATGATGGGCACAAGGGGTTGCGCGGAGTGCACACGGTAGCGCCGAGGTCCATAATGGCCTGATTGTAGGCAGCACTGTTCTTATTATCCAATAGCTGCTCTGCCAGTGCAGTGAACAGGTTCTTTCCCTGTGTGCTATCAATAGGCGTATCTATGCCAAAATATCTGGATAATACCCTATATACATTGCCATCGACCACCGCATGTGGCAGGCCATAGGCAAAAGAGGCGATAGCCGCAGCTGTATAGGGACCAATGCCCTTGAGCGCAATAATGCCATCGTAGGTAGCCGGGAAAGCGCCGTTGAGCTCATTGGCGACGTAGCGGGCGGTAGCCAGCATATTGCGACAACGATTATAATACCCCAGCCCCTGCCATATGCGAAAGACATCGTCATCGGCCGCAGCAGCCATATCACTGATGGTGGGGTAGGCCTCAATGAACCTGAGGTAGTATGGCTTGCCCTGCAAGGCCCGGGTTTGCTGTAATATGATCTCCGATAGCCATATCTTGTAAGGGTCTTGCTCACTTTTCCAGGGCAGGTCACGGTCATTATCGTTGTGGTGCCAGGCAAGTAGTTGCGTTGTAAAATGCTTTTTGACGTTATCGGCGGTTTTCATGCTAGGCAAATTTCGGTAGTATCGGAGATATTTCACTCAAACAGCGCAGAGATTATGCAGAGGGGGCGTAATCGGGTTACCGACGTGACAAAAGGCAGCTTCATACATTGCTTAATTTTGATTGGAATAAATGGATGCTAAACCCTAATTTTGCGTCACAATTTCAGGATAAAATATGGAAAACACCAACCTCGTTCAGATGGCTACGCAGGTGCGCCGCGATATAGTGCGCATGGTACATGCCGTGCAAAGCGGCCACCCGGGCGGCTCGCTGGGCTGTACAGACTTCTTAACTGCGCTGTACTTCAACATTATGCAGCGTAAGCCAGGCTTTGACATGAACGGGACTGGCGAGGATATTTTCTTTTTGTCGAACGGGCATATATCGCCGGTATTTTACAGTGTGCTGGCGCGCAGTGGCTACTTTCCGGTAAGCGAACTGGCTACCTTCCGTAAACTAAACTCCCGCTTACAGGGCCACCCGGCTACACATGAGCATTTGCCGGGTGTACGTATTGCCAGCGGATCGCTGGGACAGGGCCTGAGCGTGGCATCAGGTGCAGCACTGGCTAAAAAAATGAATAATGACGATCATATCGTTTATTCATTACACGGCGACGGTGAGATGCAGGAAGGGCAGAACTGGGAAGCGATGATGTTTGCCGCACACCACAAGATAGACAATCTCATAGCTACTATAGACTATAACGGCCAGCAGATAGACGGATCTACCAAGAATGTAATGGACCTGGGCAACCTGAGAATGAAATTTGAAGCATTTGGCTGGACTGTATTAGAAATGGACGGCAACAATATGGATAACGTGCTGAAAATGATGGGGGAGGCTAAGGCTGCAGCCGGTAAAGGTAAACCTGTGTGCATGCTGATGCACACCATTATGGGCAAGGGAGTATCGTTTATGGAAGGCACACACGAATGGCACGGTATAGCCCCGAGCGACAAGCAGCTTGCAGAGGCACTTGAAATGCTGGGAGAGACCACTTACGGAGACTACTAATAGCTTTAACAATAATATTTGAAAATTATCGTTAGATTTGATGTACTAAACTGTGTTGCAAGCAACTATGTTTGGTACATCATTTTTTATGGCCGTATGCCAATGCTATCATGAAGTACCCTATTATCATATCAAGCCTTTCACTGATCACGTTCATCTGCGTGTTGCCGGCATGCAGGAAAGATACACTAGAAACGCAGTACACGCGCATAGAGGGGAAATGGAAACTGGTGAAGCAGGCACTTGATGACAATGCTGACGGGACGATAGAGAGTAATGAGATCCATGCGGTAGACCCATCGATAGATGACGAAATCCAATTCAATAAAGATAAGACCGGAGTTGAGACGGTAACGGCAGGCGGTTTCGCTACGCCTTACTCTTTTACCTATTCTATAGGTGCCGGCAATATCATACAGCGCATAGGTGTGGGCTATGATACGATCAATTACTATCTGTTCAGCGTATCTTCATCTGATCTGGAGTTGACCGTAAATGCATCATCGGGCCTTGCGGCTTATTTCTACCAAAAGAAATAGGCTCATCTGTATTAAAGATGAGCCTTTCCTATTCGTTATGATTTTATTGTACTTATTCTTTCACCAGTCGTTGAACCACTTTCCGGTCTCCTGATGTGATCTCTACCATATACATTCCTGAAGCAAGATGATCCAAAGGAACAATGACGTAGCCATTTTGCTGCGCTCCGAGGTCTTTGTTATACACACTTACTCCAGAGATATCCGTAATATTGATCATTGTGTTTTCTTTTTGCCTGGCTGAGAAGCTCACCTTTACCTCTTCGCTGGCAGGGTTCGGCTGCATAGACACCTGCAATGGTAGCTGAGGCACCACCGTTTCAGGCAGTTTCGTAGTTATTTCAAACCTATTGTCACCTTGTGTGTTCTTGTCTGCAGTTATAGCAAATTTGTATTCAGTTCCCTGAGATAATTGCGTGAATTTATTCAACAACTTATCATGCAGGTACATATCTCCTTCTTTTACTGAAGCCATTCCATCGACCTTAAAGATAAACTCCTGAGCTATGCTGCTGGTAACACCCAGTGGTATTACCTTATCTGCTTCATATGGCCTTGTATCGATTGCCATTTTCTTATTATCAGAAGACAATGAATAGAAGTTCAAATCGGCAGGACCACTAGGTTTAAGTGCATCATAATCGTTGTCTTCTGCCTCGGTAGCAGCATTATTAAACCTTAGCATCAACTTATCCCACGGGTGATAGTTGACATCATATACAGAGATGGTAAGGTAATCTGAAGCGGACGTTCTTAACAATGTATTGCTCGAAGTTTGTGTTTTGTAGCTTTCATAGAAATTGAGTGAGTCGCCGTTGTGTGCTGCGCGTACCTGGAACGAAGCACAAGCCTCGATGCTGTAAGGTATCGTACTATCAATAGGTATTGCCTGGAACTGACCCTGAGCACCCAAATATGGATTCCATACGTATATGGCACTACCTGTGATGTTTCCGGCAACCTTTGCGTTATGCACCACTGTGCCAATGTCTACAGGCGATGCATATGGATTGGCCACCATGTTGTAATCACTGTTAGCTCCGGTTCCTTTTTGCAAATGGATGGTAAGACTACCCTGGTTAAGCTGCCCGCTCATAGCTACAGTAACCGGAGAAGGAGTGTAGGAGATACCATCAAGGCCTTCGCCTTTAGCACCTCTGATAAACAAACGTATACCCTGGTATTGGTGGAATAAATTAGAGTCTGCAGCGCCTGAAGTTGCTGTGAATGCCTTCCATCCCGGATCATAGCCTAATGATGAATTAGCAATTAACGGGTTGTATCTGAAACAAGATGGCGCATTGGTGATCGTTGTGGTAAAGCCGTTAGCTGCACCTCCACTACCTGTTACGTCTATGGATTTCTCCAGTTGACTAATCGGTATCTGCGCATTGAAAGGATGTCCGAAAAAGCGGAATGCCCTGTGTCCGCCTGGTATGTAGTGGCGAACGAGTACGTTACCTGTCACTCGTGCATCAACAGACACTATCGTATTTAACCGTGCTGTACTAGCTGAATCAGAGTTAAGAACAAGGCTATCATTAGTAGCGAAAGTACCGTGCGACAGACTCAACTCATTGCGGATAATAACACGCGAAACTGTATCAATAGTAACACCAGACGGGTTGTTAATATTTAGATTGCTGATGTTACCAAAGCCAGAGATCAACTGAACAGAAGCACCCATCATTGATAAGGTACCACTTCCATTGACATTGGACCTATTAGTTAGTTTTCCCTTAACATTAAGCAAAGATGAGCCATTCATAACGATGCTGACACCTGAATCTACTATCAAACTATTAACGGTGTCAATAGCCGAACTTGCGAGCGTCGGGGTATGCGGTGTGCCTGCAGGAATACGCACGTCATTTGGTGCTCCCGGTACAAATCCACAACTCCAGTTAGCAGCATTATTCCAATTGGAATCAACAGCGCCGATCCATTGCATTTGCTGCGGAACAATAGTTGAATCGATACCTATGGATGTACTACACGTTGCTGTATGAACATCGATAAGGTGATAATGGTGTGAAGTGGTCATAGCAACGGTAGGCAAAGTGAATGTGCCGCCAGTAAGTACTGCATGTGCCGTTGCGCCGCTATCTACAGTATAATCAATTGTTGCTCCGGATGTACCAGTAAATACTATGTTGGTAGCATACCCGTTACAAGGCCTTACAGCTGAAGTAATAGATGCGACAGGAGCAGCATTTACAACAACACTGATCGCCGCTGGTGAACTCTGACAAGTACCGTTGGAGACGGTGAATGTGCCGTTATAAGTACCTGACGGCGCTAAAGCCGGAACAGCCTGAGTGATCGTTCCACTGGAAAGTGTGGCAGCTGTCACGTCGGTAAAACCTGCTGCATGAGCAGTTGCATCATATACTATGGTATAAGTAACCGGAGTGCCGGCCGTAACAGTGTAGGATCTGGACGCTATGGTAGTACCCTGACAAACAGCAGGCGCAGCACTAATGCTGACAGCAGGTAAGCCGTTGACCGTAAGTACCTTTGAAGTAGATGCAGAGAAGCAACTGTTAGACTTGGTGTAAGAGATGGTAACAGAACCGACGGACATTCCTGAAACCACACCTGATGAAGAAACCGCTGCGATAGTAGTATCCGTGCTTGACCAAACACCTGATGATACAGAGTCGGTCAACGTAGTCGTGCTGCCCAGACAAACCGCGGAACTACCTGCGATAGGCCCAACAGTAACCAAAGATGCAACACCGATCAGCGCAGTAGCAGTGGCCGTGCAGCCATGTATATCTGTACCGGTTACAGTATAGGTAGTAGTAGTACCCGGTGTCACGGAAACAGAAGAACCTGTACTAGCTGACAAAGACCCGGCCGGTGCCCATGAATATATACCTGCGCCAGCTGCTGAGAGCGACACGCTGCCGCCAGCGCAAATACTCATTGAAACAGGCGTGCATGTAACAACAGGTGATGCAGTAACGCTGATCAAATTAGTTGTGACACTTGCGCAACCATACGCGTCAGTACCCGTAATTGTGTAAGTAGTAGACACCGTTGGACTCGCTATAACTGACGCACCGGTGGTAGCACTGAGGCCAGCTGACGGGCTCCATGAATAAGATGCAGCGCCAAAAGCCGTTATACCCACCGCAGATCCGCTGCAGATTGTTGGAGAAGTTGAAGATGCGCTAACAAAAGTATTTGCTACAGAAAGTGCTTGAGTAACTATCGCAGTTCCGCAGGCATTTGTTTTACTATAAGTCAGTATAGTCGTTCCTCCAGCCAGTCCATTTACCAGACCGGCAGCATTGATAGTGGCTACGGACGGATTACTACTGCTCCAGAAACCACCTGTTGCGGTATCGGTAGCTGTAGTTGCAGAACCAAGACAAATAGCCCCGGTGCAGCTAATTGCTGATAATGTGATCGCCGGAGTACAAACATTAATAGGAAGAGATTGAGTAGCACTCCAATGACCGGCAGTGTCACAAAATCTAATATATGCCCTGTGAAATCCACTAGTGAGACCTGTTGTTGGCACAGAGAGACTTAAAGCAGCGGAATCTGCGGTAGCAAATGCCGGCAACGCTGTACCATTACCCTGACCCGGGTCTGTATCAATAAAATATTCTCCTTTACGAATCGGCGCGGAAGCGACCTCTGTAAAGCCCGCAACACTTGTCACAGTAAATAGAGCAGACTGAACTTGTCCCCAAGTACCGGCACTATCGGCATACCTAACATAAAGTATATGCCCACCAGCTGATAGACCGGTAGTTGATATAGAGAATATGGTCTCGGATACGGAATCTGCTGCAGCGATAGAAGACACTGTGCCATGACCTGCACCCGGATCAATATCAATAAAATATTCTTTTTTAACGAGTCTCGGAGACTGCACTTCAGCAATAGGAGTAGCTGCAATTACATTGAATGGCAGGGATTGTACCTGTCCCCATCTGCCTGCGCTGTCTGCATACCTTATGTATATTCTATGACTTCCTATGGCCAGACCTGTCGTAGGTATGGAGAGTGTAGAATCGGTAATAGAATCAGCAGCCGATATCGCTACAACAGTTCCGTTACCCGGACCCGGATCGGTATCGACAAAGTATTCTTCTTTAACCAATCGCGGAGACTGTGTTTCTACAAATGGGCTGGCACTGATTATTCTAAACAAAGCAGTTTGGGTTTGTCCCCATGTGCCGGTGCTATCCGCATATCTTACGTACAAAATGTGTCCTCCTGAATCAAGACCGGTGGTAGAAATGGCCAGGATAGTATCTGCAACAGAATCTGCTGCTGCAAACGATGTCACGAAACCATTACCTGGTCCGGGATCAATATCGATAAAATATTCGCGCTTAACTATCCTTGGCATTGCCACCTCTGCAGGAGGGATAGTAGAACTCACATTAAAAACAGCTGACTGCACCTGACCCCATACGCCCGACGTATCTGCATAGCGGACATAGATAATGTGCCCGCCCGAAGCAAGACCTACGGTAGATATAGAAAGAATAGTATCGGCAACAGAATCTGCAACAGGTAATAGCGTAACCATACCCAAACCTGGTCCAGGGTCTGTATCAACAAAATATTCTCTTTTACGAATCTTAGGCATCGCAACTTCTGTGTAGGTAGTTGCTCCGGGAATAGTAAACACAGCCGCCTGCACCTGACCCCAATGACCGGTACTATCTGCGTACCTGAAATAGATAGCATGGTTGCCAGCTACAAGACCGGTGGTAGGAATTGCAATAACAGTATCAGTAACAGAATCAGCATACGCCTCTATGGTTACTATGCCGTTGCCAACTCCGGGATCTGTATCAATGAAATATTCACGTTTGCGAATCCTGGGTGACAGTACTTCAGCCGGAGCAGCCATGCCGCTGATAACAAAAGATGCAGGCTGCACCTGTCCCCACTTACCCGCAGTATCTGCATAGCGTATGTAAAATGTATGTGGTCCGGCAGCAAGGCCGGTAGTAGCAATAGAGAGCATGGTATCAGCAACAGAATCTGCTGCCGCAATTGAAGACAATGTTCCATTGCCTACTCCGGGATCAGTATCTATAAAATACTCACGTTGGATAATAGCCGGAGAAACGCCTGCTGAATACCCACTGCCGACGATAGAGATTGTAAAGGGATGTGATTGAACCAGCCCCCAGTTGCCTGCGGTGTCGGCATACCTGATATAAAGAACGTGTCCACCTAGTGAAAGGCCGGTGGTAGGAATAGACATGATGGTATCGGAAAGAGAATCAGCTACAGTTGTTAACGAAACCGTACCCAAACCTGGACCTCTGTCCGTATCAATAAAATATTCCCGCTTGAAAAGCGGAGGTGACGGAGGCAATAACGCAACAGTTGACACCGTAAAAGGCTGAGATTGAACCTGGCCCCAAACACCTGTAGAGTCGGCATATCTTACATAAAGCATATGCGCACCTAATGGCAGTCCGGTTGTAGATATACCAGTAATAACATCTGTTACTGAATCTGCTATAGCTAAGGTCGCGACAGTTCCGTTGCCGGCACCGGGATCAGTATCGACAAAGTATTCGCGCTTGCGAATCCTTGGGGACTGAGTTTCGGCGATTGTTCCGGTTACCGCAAAAGAAATGCCCTGAACCTGTCCCCATGTACCAGCTGTATCCATATACCTTACATAAAGCATATGAGAGCCCGTGGCCAGACCCAATGTAGCAACTGATAATATTGTATCTGCAACAGAATCTGAAACGGCTATTGTAAAATCTACCCCAAAGCCGGGACCGGGGTCTACGTCAATGAAATATTCTCTTTTTCTAAGGCGTGGTGCTGCTACCTCTGCGGGAGAGGCAGCACCTGTAATATTAAAAGAAGCTGATTGTACCTGACCCCATTTACCAGCAGAATCGGCATAGCGGATATATAGCGCATGCCAACCGGGCGTGAGCCCTGCAGTAGGTATTGATAGAATCGTATCGGCAACAGAGTCTGCTACAGCAGTGAGCGAGACAATGCCTGATCCCGGACCGGGATCAGTATCGATAAAATATTCTCGCTGGCTTATCCTTGGAGAAGCGACCTCAGATGAGGGAAGCGATCCTGTAACTGCAAAACCAGTTGACTGCACCTGCCCCCACACACCCGTAGAGTCTGCATAGCGCAGGTAAAGCGTGTGGCTCCCGGCTGCCAACCCAACTGTAGATATTGAAAGAATGGTGTCTGCAACAGAATCACTGATTGCAATTGAAGCCCCGATGCCATTACCGGCTCCGGGGTCAGTATCAATAAAATATTCCCTTTTGGCAAGTCTAGGTGCAGCCAGTTCCGCAGGTGCAGGCATTCCTGTAATAACAATGGAAACAGCATTTACCTGTCCCCATTTACCAGTTGTATCTGCATAGCGGAAAAATAATAAATGCGGACCGGCAGATAACCCAGTTGTAGTAATAGCAAAAAAGGTATCTGTAGCAGAATCGGCAACTGTTGTTGGTAATAATATACCATTACCCGGACCCGGATCAGTATCAAAAAAATACTCGTGCTTAGCAAGCCTCGGCGATGAAACCTCCGCTATAGAGCCTGTAATTGTGAATTGAGCACTCTGTACCTGCCCCCACTCACCCGTAGTATCGGCATACCTTACATAGACTACATGCGCGCCGGCAGTAAGGCCAGTGGTAGGTATCGATAAGATCGTATCAACGATCGAATCGGCAGCAGACAACAGTGCTATAGCACCATGCCCCGGACCGGGATCAGTATCTATAAAATACTCTCTTTGGCGCAACCGCGGACTCTGACCATAAGAGGCCACAGTAACAAAAATGAGCAATACTGAAAGAATGAATTTCTGCATGACTATTTCTTTAAAACAACAATTAGAGCCTTTTTCAGGCACAAGATTACCCTCACCGGGTGCCGGTGTATTCGATCAGTCCCTAAAGGACATTTGCCGTGTTAAAGAATTAGTTTATCTTCTTAGCACGAACAGTAACGTTAACCGGAGTGCCGGGAGCAACGACTGTACTACTTGTGATATTGATACTGCGTACTGATGGAACCGGCGGCTCACCCGTAAGAACAGTGTTGGTAGATAAATAAACAGGGTAGCGACCACCTGTAGCACCTATACTTGTACCATCGGTAGCAGCAGAAAGGCAAGGTGAGCCAGTAGCAGGACGTATATTGTCTGCATTAAAATCAAGATAAACATTGGTAGCACTTGAGAATATAGTTGTGAACTGAGGATCTGTGTTATTGATATTACCACTACCGAAGTTACCAGTCTGCGGCATAGTAGACAATGTAGTACCTGAACGGAAACAGATGTTATTATTGAAATAGTTACCAGTGCAAGATGGGAGTATGGTTGCTGAAAAAACAGGTAAGTTATAGAATATGTTGTTGGTTATGATAGCGCTATTGCACCTCATAAAACCGCTACCTGTAGCAAATGTAGAACCTGTTACCGATCCGTTCTTTCCGTTGATGAACGTATTGTGATCGATCGTATCAGTTGCTGCACCGTTTCCTATATACAGTTTGTAGGCACCAGCCCCTATGTCACCGATAAATACATTATTCTTTATGTTAGTAGTTGTAGTAGTAGTGTTCATCTGGAACTGACCATATACAACACATTCAGTCATCAACAGATTGGCCATTGTATAACCATTGTACATACCATTACCAAAATAACACCTCTTGAAAGTGATATTACTCAGGTTGGCGGTAGAAGTAAGCTGAGAAGAAAAGACCAGGCCCATGAAAACTGAACCTGTACTGCTCGCATTAAGCGTAACTGTGCCTGACACTATAGTTGTAAGGTGATCTGAGTTTTGAGGATTGTAGCCGGCACCTATGAATACCAATTGCTTGCTTACTGTAAATCCGGCCACATCATATGGCGTGCTACCAGCGATCATCAATGTATCTCCAGCAGATGCGGCTGTAATTGCTGCGCTAATGGAGTTGTATTGTCCGGGATTGGGATAACCCGAAATTCCGGCATTAACGGTTCTAACAGTTGCCGAGCCATTCAATGCAGCTAAAATAGCAACAGACGTCATTAAACTTTTAATTGTGTTTTTCATAAAAATTTATTTTAGATAATTGGTTTCGTTAACAATTCAATTGCAAAGTAATAACAAATGTTTGAAACAAACAAACCGAAATGTTGCTAATTTGTAAAATAATTGTTAATGAAATAAATTTCAAAGCATTGTTTTACAGTCATTTGCATAGTGAATATTGCATTATTCGAAAAAAAATTGAGATTTTAATGTTATATTTTCCTAGCAAATAAGATAGTGATTCCGGGGTTGTATAAGACATGATTAATAACAAAATAGCGACATAAGGTTATTATATGTATAATTCTATTATTGTAATATCATAAATTTTCAGTTCGCAACTTTCGAGAGAAAGCTGAAGTTAACGCATGGTCACCGAGGTCTAAAACGGAAGGAGCCTATGCTTTTTTACGCCAAAAATATTCAGGGACGTACTACCTCCTATATCCAGCCCCAAACGCACAGATTCCTTTCAAATATATAAGAGCATGAGCGTTGTCGATACTGCGAGTTATCTTTTTACGGGGAGTAATACCGCAGAGCAATTGCCACCGGATATCAAATATGATCTGCCTTTTGCCTCCTACCATAGCCAGGTAAGCTTCGAGCAGGGCAACCTATTGAGAATAGTTACCGAATATAAGCAGAAGTCGGGTGTATATCCTCCTTCGATGTTTGCGGAATTTGCGAAGATGATAAAAGACATAAGTAACTACCACGCCTACGGAGAAGTAGTGCTTGCTGTAAAGCCATAAGTCTTAACCCATCACCTGACGCACCAATGGTGCCACCTGCTCACCAAACAACCGGATAGAATGTAGTTGTTTTTCGTGGGGTATGTCTCCGGCAATGGTTTGCGATAAGAACCTTGTGTTGTTGAATAGCTTATGCTCGGCGATGATCTTATCAGCTACCTCCTGCACATTACCCACCAATAATGGCCCCTCCGGCGAACGTAAGTACTCAAATTGAGCCCTGTTCATCGGCGGCCAGCCACGTTCCTTGCCTACTCTGGTCATCAAGGTAGAGTAAGTAGGCCAAAACTCATCAGCAGCCTGCCGGGAGTCATCTGCTATATACATGTGCTGATTGATGGCCAGTTGCAATTTATTGGCATCATGCCCTGCCTTCTCCGCGGACTTGCGGTATAAGGCTACCAGTTGCTGGAACTGAGCAGGGTTGCCACCAAGAATAGCAATAGTAAGAGGTAAACCGAGCGTGCCGGCGCGAACTACTGAAGCCGGCGTACCACCTACAGCTATCCAAACAGGTATTTGCTGCTGATAGGGTCGGGGATATACACCCAGATTGTCTATAGGTGCACGATGGTGTCCTTTAAAAGAAACCATCTCGCCAGAATTGATACGCAGCAGTAATTCCAGTTTCTCGGTGAATAGCTCATCATAGTCGTCAAGGTCATAACCGAAGAGAGGGAACGACTCTATAAAAGAGCCGCGACCGGCCATGATCTCAGCCCTGCCCTTAGAAATTAGATCAAGTGTGGCAAAATTCTGAAATACACGAACAGGATCGGCAGAGCTAAGCACCGTAACGGCACTGGATAGCTTTATGTGTTTGGTGACAGCTGCTGCCGCGGCAAGTATTACCTCAGGCGACGACACCACATAGTCCGGCCGGTGATGTTCACCCAGGGCAAACACATCAAGCCCTATCTCATCAGCCAGAATAGCTTCTTTTATCAACTCGTCAACGCGCTTTTGTGCTGTTACAGCACGACCAGATATATGCTCTATAGGTATCTCCCCGAACGTACTTATTCCTAATTCCATGATGACAAAGGTCGCATTTTTCGTATTTAGATCGTCTCTTAACTTTTATTCAGCATTGCAGTTTTCATAAAAACCTATCTTTGAAAGGTTGCAGTTGAAGAGCCTGCAACTTATTAATTATATGGAACCGGTAACGATATCATGCGAAGTATTCGATCAGTCTTCGCTGGATAAGAGCCCTCTTGCAAAAGGGGAATATGAACAATGTAGCTTTACTAATTGTGATCTGTCGAACGCCGACTTCAGTGATATGAAGTTTCTGGAATGCACATTTACCGGATGTAACCTTAGCATGGTAAAATTCAGGAAAACTGCGTTGAGGGTCGTATCATTCAGAGATTGCAAGATGCTGGGTTTGCGCTTTGACAGTTGTGAGCCATTCGGATTTGAGATCAGTGCAGACCATTGCATCATGAACTATTGTTCATTCTACCAATGCCGGCTAAGGAAAATGCGATTCAGCAATGTTACGCTTGTTGAGGCTGACTTTACCCAAAGCGACCTCACCGACGCTACTTTTGACCAATGTGAACTGGCGGGCGCTACTTTTGATAACACCATACTTGAAAAGGCTGACCTTAGAACATCCTTCAATTATTCTCTGGACCCAGAAAAGAATAAGATAAAAAAAGCGAAGTTCTCTTTACCTGCGGTCACAGGATTGTTACACAAATATGACATAGAAATAGACCACTAGCCGCATGCAAATAAAAAACAGTGGCATCAAATACTTTTTGCTCTTCGGCGTGCAGGAAGCGCTGTCGTGTGTATTCCCCGTCATTGTATTTGCGTCACTAGGGCTGTCGCACTACGTAAAAATTATCCCTCGTTACGACTTTATGCTGCTGGTATGCCTCGCGGCGCAGGTATTATTGTACCTGACCAGGGTGGAATCAAAAGACGAGGTAAAGGTGATATGTATCTTTCACCTACTGGGTCTGGCTATGGAATTATTTAAAGTACACGTTGGCTCATGGTCATATCCTGAGGCTGCCTATACCAAGGTAGCAGGAGTGCCGTTGTACAGTGGATTCATGTATGCCAGCGTGGCAAGTTACCTGTGTCAGGCATGGCGCAGATTCGATCTGCAGGTGCTGCAATGGCCTCATCATGTGCCGGTGCGGATAGCGGGCGCACTCATCTATCTTAATTTTTTTAGCAATCACTTTATGCCCGACCTGCGTTACTTATATGGTCTGTTTGTCCTTGTTCTGTTTCGCAGATCGGTTGTGGTGTTCCACCTTCAAGGCAAGCCATTTCGTATGCCTGTCACCGTATCTTTTCTGCTTATCGGGTTCTTTATCTGGCTGGCCGAAAACATAGCTACTCTGCTGGGCGCATGGAAATATACTTATCAGCATACCAGCTGGACCATGGTAAACTACCAGAAAATAAGTTCGTGGGCATTCCTCGTAATTGTGAGCTACATTATCGTAGCCGAAATGAAAATGCTGAAATCCGCTGCGGGATCTGAAAAACCTATTAGTAATAGTTCTTCTCTTTCTTAGCCCAGTTCCATGAGAACGGAAGTATAAGTAATGAAACGTTTAAAGAACTGGAGCCCTTGGTTGTCACATCCATGGTGCCTACAGGTCCCAAAGCATTGTAGGAAGAAGCATTGGTAGGATCACCGCCGGTAAGGCTCATCAGGTTAAGGTTGCCGGAATAGTAAGTGGCACGAATCTTCCATGCGATACCGGTGAGTACGCCAAATTCCACCATAACAAAACGTCTTGTAACAAACGCGGCATCTACATCATACATCTTAGAGATGGAGAAGCCCGGGGCTATACCCACACCAAAAGAGAAAAGAACATTATCCCGCTTGCTCAGCGACATCTCTCCACCCGACTTGTAGACAAGCGCGATAGGAACGGATATGATCTCCGTGATACCATCTTCCTGCACAGTAAATGAATTACCGTAGCTGATAGGGGCAGTGCTGTATTGGTAAGCCTCACCATTCACCGCTATATCCAGGCCCACACCACTATTACGGCTTGTTGCCATCAGAGGGCAAAAAGTACCTGCAGTAGCGCTGAAAGATTTAGAACTATTAACAGAAAATTTCTTTGTTACATCCGTTGCATCTACTGCCGGCGTCGATGATGCATCGCCCGATGATACGTAGTGCGCTGTTACGTCAAAGCTCATGGACTGTATGCCATAGCCAAAATAATATCTCTTAAGGCGGGTTTTGTGCTTCTCGCTAAAGCCATTGTAATTGCGCGAATAGTAGGAGATGCTGCGTAATAACTGTCCGTTAGCATGCATAGCAAGAACCAGGACTACAAATAAAAGGGTGATTTTTTTCATAATTATCTTTCGTATGCCGCTAAAAATATATCGTTAGAATGATATTGTATAACAATCCGATAGATAAAATTAATAAATAAATGTTGCCGAGACAGTTAATGCTACCTAACTGAAACAGTGAAGGGCTTTCCAGATAGAAAAGCCCTTGTATCATTATTGTCGTAGATACGGAACCAATTGGTTATTCAGGCCGGCCTATTCCTGTGGTCAAGAGTTGTGGTAAACTACCCATCACATGCCCCGTCCAGCCTTGCCGGCAATCGTTGTAACAGGCAATTTCCGGCACCAGTCCAATATGGGTGAAGTCAATTTTCGTTCCACCATTTTCAGGAGATAATTCAAATACAACCTGAGTTCCATTCCACTCCTTTTTGTCCTCCAGCCAATCCAGGTTGCAGTCTGTTACTGACCAAACTATCTTTTTATCGGCAATTATTTCAGTCAGCTTAAATGTTACATTGGTCTTGCCGAAATGCACGGTAAATACATCTCCTGTTTTGTCAGAGTGGCCTTCGTAGTTTTTTGCCCACCAACCCGAGACATTGCTGATTCCCTTAAGTGCTTCATGCGCAGTGACGTCTACAGTAACGCTGCAATTAAAACTATGATCTTTCATGTTGTTTGTTTTAAAATACAAAATGTAAATACGTAACTTAAAAGTTACACAAACATACGTGTAACTTTTAAGTTACCCAAATTTTTCCGAAAAAAATTACATCAGTCCTGAAGCAAGGCTGAAAAGAAATGTCATTCAGATTTATAAAATGGCCTGTTTTTTAGCTACCTAATAACTCAGTTACGAGATAGGGAGCCAGGTAGGTAAGACGGGAAGCATTTTCTAATTGCCAGAAATGGATCAGTTTATTCACATTACCGCCGAGCAAGGGACCCATTACATACAGGTTAGGTGCAGCCTCAAATCTTTCATTGACTTCAAACCCCTTGCCTGACATATTCATTACTGCTATTTTCTTATGAACGAGATTGTATAATAAGCGGGAGGATGACCTGTCGAGATCATGAGAACCTGTGCAATTGATTATGACGTTGAATGTAAGCGGGTAGGTTTTTGTTTCCCCTGTTTCCACATCCTGATAGTTGAATGTACTACCGGCCGAATCCGGGTTCGTTCCTATAAACCTGCCTTTCAGCAAGGTAGCCTGCTGCAGGTCTATCAATACCTGGGAGCCGTACTTGTAATCAGGTCCTGAACGCCTGAACATGTCTCTAAGCTTCAACCCGTAGTTGCAATAGAATTCTTTCTTAGCGTATTCCCCCAGGGGTTCCATCATCTTCAATGTAGTGCTCACAATAGTGGCTACATAGTCCATATTCGCCCCGTTCACCATTGCAGATTTTATCTCCTTTGCGGCAGCATCACATAGTGTCTTTATATCGTAATTGCCATCGGTTTTAAGCTCGTCTAAATGAGGGATCGGATGCGTAGGCAATACCTCTGTAGATATGTGATAAGGCAGCATTCCGCTTGTAGACACTACAACCACCTTATTGATAAGTTGTCGTAATGCAGGCATGCCTTCCAACAGGTATAATAGCTCAATACTACTTGCATTAGAACCTATCAGCAGAACGTTTCTGCTTTCTGCTGCCGTAGTACGCTCGAGTAGCACTTGCAGTGCCTTAAAGTTTTCTTTTGCCGATGGCTCATAAATATCATTTATGTACAGCACATTGCCATCGGCAGGGTGATGCATTGTCTTCACGGGAGCAGAGCCGGTAGACAATACGAGCTTTTTAGTCAGGATGGTTGATGTGTTACCACCTTCATGCTCTAGCACTACCTCGTGCAGGCCGTCTGTCATCACATTGATATCTATTGCTTCAGCCGTTATTTCAGTTACCTCTATTAGGCCCTTTTCTTCTGCAATTTTACGCAACCTGTCTAGCTTTTCAGCCATATAGTTGCCATAGAGAAACCGAGGTGTATATACGGCGTCCCATTGTCCGGCATCAATAAGAGGCAAGTTCTGATCGAGCCATCTTGCGGCGGTGATGCCCCCATGTTCCCTGCAGTATGCCGCCCAGGTATTCTTATTTTCCCTTAGCCATGCAAAGAAGGCAGGACGCTCTGATTCGTTGGTGAAATCGAGTACACTGGTGATAGTTAGTGCATTTACGGACGAGCGGGCCCCATACGGGATACCTTTCCAGAATTCACCACTGCGTTCTGCAACGCATATCTTTATTTTGTCTGCCGGAGGCTTGTTCAGCAATCTGTCCAATACCTCGATCAACGTTATAGTGCATGCAATGCCGCTTCCCAGCAGCGTGATATCCTGAACTTCCATTTATGGCAGTGATTAATAGTTATTCAATATATCAATTACCTGCATGATCTCTTCTTCTGTATGGCAGAAAGAACATGGGATGCTTAATGTTGTGTTGTGTATCTCATCAGCAACCGGGAAATCCATGCCTGTAAACATATCCTCTAATGCCTTTTGGCGGTGAGGAGGTACGGGGTAATGAATAACAGTGCCAATGCCCTTTCCCTGCAGGTATTGCTGCAGCGTATCACGCTCCGGAAATCTGATATTGAAAATATGGTACACATCAAAGTAGTCTTTGTCTTTAACAGGCAAAATGAACTTTGACGATAGGTTAGCCAGATACATATCCGCCAGTTTGTTCCTGTGTTTGTTCATCAGGTCCAGGTGCCTGAGCTTAACGCTAAGAAAAGCGGCCTGCATTTCATCCAGGCGATTATTATAGCCTACTACATCATTATAGTATTTACGATCAGATCCATAGTTACGCAATTGCATGATATTGTTTATGTACTGCTCATCATTACATATAATACCGCCGGCATCGCCCAGTGCGCCCAGATTCTTTGTTGGGTAAAAACTGAATGCACCCAGTTCACCAAACGTGCCTGCAAGTTTGCCTTTATAGGTGCCTCCGTGTGCCTGAGCACAGTCTTCTATCAGGTACAGGTCATGCTTCTGTTTTATAGCCATAATGGCATCCATGTCGCATAACTTACCATATAGATGTACGATCAGGAGCACCCGTGTTTTCGATGTTATTGCCTCCTCGATCTTAGAAGGATCAATGTTGTAAGTATGTATATCGGGATCTACCAGCACCGGCTTAAGGTTGCACGCGACAACAGCAAGTACGGTAGCAATGTAGGTATTAGCAGGAACAATAACCTCACTGCCTTCAGGTAAATTAAGCGCCCTCAATGCAATGATCAATGCATCAAGACCATTGGAAATGCCGGCACAATATTTAGTAGAATGATAGGCTGCAAATTCCTGTTCAAACACTTCCAGTTTGTGGCCAAGTATATAGTGGCCTTTTTCCAGTACCTCATCAAAACCTGCCCTGAATTCGTCTTCAAATGGCTGGTTAAGTCGCTTCAGATTTTCGTATGGTATCATTGCTCAATGATGGGTTCTACGTGGTTATAGTCATTGTGATCGTAATTGGTTGATGATACGCCCATCAATATCGCTCCGGGGCTGAATGTGTGTATCATGTGCCAGTCAAGCGGCTCCACCACAAGGCATTGATTACGATCGTTGAGGAAATACTCATTGATTGTCTTGCCGTTGTTGATATAGACTGTGAAGCTACCATAGACACAGAAAATGGCCTCCACTGTAATGTAGTGCAGGTGCCCGCCACGCTCGGCATCGTTAGATACATCGTCTATGTAATAAAGACGTTTGATATCAAAAGGTAGTACACCGTCTACTGGTGTTAATCGACCTCGCTGGTCGGTGAAAGTTTTCAGGTCGAGCATGTATGCCATAAGACGCAGTAGTATTGAATTTAAAGATTATTTGCTTTATCAAGCAGGTCAAATATTTTTTCGTCGGTATTAATGTCAAACTTGCGGCCAAAGAGTGCGTCAGAAGCCATTATGCGATCATAATCGGCAGCAACAAATACATTAGGCCTGCTGCCTACCTCGGGCCAGTTGATGTAGCGGTAATTATTATTGACAACATTTGCTTTGAAAGGAGATGCCATAATGATGGTTTGAAAAATGAACTCATCACTACCCCATGTGTATCTCAGGAACCGCCTTAGTTTGGGGTTGCTATCAATATAGTCAACCACATACTTAGCGCAATCCAGGCTCAGGGTCCAGAATGTTTCTTTACCGCACAATGTCATGTTGAGCGGGAACTTACGTTTTGGCGTCAGCAGATTAACTACCTTCTCCAGCCTATGCCTGCCTTTGAAATTGAAATCATTGAAATGATAGCGATCTACCCTTGAAATAGCTTCGGTCCATTCGGTATCAAAATATTTATACAGCATGAACTCTTTACCTATATTATCGGCCAGGAAGCCTGCTATATGATCTGCAGATTTAACAGGATAATCCTGACCAGTAATGAGGTTGACAAAATCGTATTTTATCCCGGATGCTACAATGGCTCTTATGCCGCTGAGTGCAGCCTCGGCTGTGGTATATCCGGCCCATCTGATGTCTATACGATCCTGAACAAAGAATACATTAGGAACATCGAACAACTCTTGATGCGTTTCCATGGCCACCTTTTTGTCCAGATGGATGTAAAAGTGGAATTTGCCATTATTAAGGCTGTCAATCAGCCTCTTAGTTTGCTTAGCAGAGGAATAGGTAACAATTAGTATAGCAAATTTCACAAGAAATGTATGGTCGATTTAGGACGGCGTAAAAATATAAAAGCATTTCATCAAAAAAGAAATTATTAACCTATGATTAATAATATTTTTACGTAAAGTCCTATTTAATAGATAAATGAGTGTCAAGGTAATCTAAAATACCCGCGTCAACTTCTTCATTGAATTTTCGGGCATATAACTTGCCCGACCCCATAAGCTCCTCTGCATTATCAATAGTATAAGTAACCGGCCTGTATCCCTCGTTAAGCCGTATGTGCCGCAAATTATCATTAAGCAGCTTCCCCTTTAAGGGGGAGTTGCAAAGAATGGTCTGGAAAAAGACCTCATCTACCGCCCAGGTCATTTTAAAGAATCGCTCAACTGCGGGGTTGTCTTTGACAAATTTCAGGGCGTAAACAACGCATTCAGAAGTGAGCGTCATCCATTGCGACCGGCCGTAGGCAACCATCTTACGAGGCAATTTTCTATCGGGGAGCAGTTTACTGACAACTTTTGATACATGATATCTGCCTTTAAACCCATAGTCACCAAAGTAGTAGGTGTTCATTCTGGCTTGTCCGTGCGACCACTCGTTGAATATCTTATCGTAGGCAATGAAACTGGTGTCGTTATTGGCAAATAGAAATTTGTGGACGGTATCTGCGCTTTGCAGCGGGTAATCATTACCGCTTAGCAGGTTGATATGGGTATATTCTTTGCCCGACCGCATTATTTCCTCCATTGCATTCAAGGTGCCCTGAATGGTGCTGTATTCACACCAAACCATATTGACCCTGTTTTTCACGAAAAAGGTATTGGGAATGAGGTTGACCGCCTCAAATTGATGGATGTCTGCTTTGGTATCTAAGTGTATATACACGTCTGCGTCATCATGACTCAGATGTCTGACCAGGCGAGCGAGTTGCGCCGGATTATTGTGTGCTAAAATGAGATGAGCCAGACGCATACCGCAAAATGCTATAAATAATGTGAGATACTGGCTGTTAGACTAATAGATATAAAAAAGGTTTAAAAAGTATTTTACAAATAGCCGAAAACACAACTGAAATGCCTTTCATTTTATATGCGAAGCTAAAGACGATGAGGTTCTGCCAACGTCATGGCATCAGAACGGCAACCGAATTTTCTTATGAAGATAATTTCTAATGCAAGTAATGGCATTTGACTATTCTTCATCTACCGAAACATCTGTATTGTTAAAGGAAATGTCGAAGTGAGGCATCGTTACGCCTCCCGTCTTGATATTGTCGATCCGGGCAAGCATTTTGAGTTTTTTGCCCTCGAGTTTGTCAGCATAGTCAAATATCGTGGTGTCGTCAACGTTGTAATGCTCAAAACAAAATATAGCTGTGCCATCCGCATTGGCTGCACAAACGAAAAACTCTTTCTTTCCATCTCCTTTACTTACGTAATTGAAGATGCCGTCTTTTTTATACTGTAGCGACGGGGTGATGACAGATTTGCCTTTAAAAGACTTCACCTTGGCCAAGGCCGTCTGTGGGGTATATTCCTTTGCGGCCAACCTGGCACCTATACATCTGATGTACATGTATCGAATAATATCTGCTGCATAGGAAGTATCGTCGCCTCCCTTGAACTTGCTGAGGTAGCTGAGTGATATCTTTTCGGCTGACTTCCAGTCTTCAATGCTGAGCGGTTTGATCACTGCAGCCCAATCGCTGTCTGACATGCGTGGCTGTGCCCCTACGCGTGTACTAGCTAAAAGAAAAACCACCATAGTGATGGCAAGTATACTGACTATGCGGTGCAACATAAGATGTAGTAATTTTAAGAGATGTATATCGGCTACTAACGTACATCATTTATCGAATATTATACTCTGCCCGCAAATATTTGCTGCAGCGCAATAGCCGCGGGGAAGCACTATAATTATGTATAAAAGAGATATTTTATGAGCCGTTTACGAACATCTTTGCGCGGTGTACCAGCGAAGACGTTCGGATTTCTGCTATCATTTAAGATTGTATTGTACAATCAGGTGGTTGGCTTTTAGTGGAGGTGTATCTTCGTTCGCAAAATGTGGTATGCCCGATATTACAAGATTATGGGGCATCAGGTGCATTAAAAAAGGGCCCTAAAGGAGCCCTTTCTAAATATTTTATTGGTGTAATTACTTGGAGTCGCCGGTAGAAGGGGTAGAGTCGCTGCCGCTGTCGTCAGATATCAAGGTTCCCAGCTTATCGAAGTCGAACAACAGTGAGAAGCGAACTGTATTGGACAATGGATTACGGGTGATACCGCTACCCTGAGGTATGATATAAGAAGCATTCACTGTAAATACGTTGTAACGGATACCGAGGCCGCAGGTAATGTATTTACGATCGCCATTGGTAGGGTCTTCATAGAAATAACCTGCGCGAACTGCGAATTGGTTCTGATACCAGTACTCGAGGCCCAATGATGCATCCAGTTCTTTTATCTGATCTCCTTTTGCGAAAGAAGAAGTGATGCCACTGATAATAGATATCTGGGTATCTCCGTTAGCCAAAGGCGGAACCAGCAGTTTGTTGAGGTCTAAGGCTAATGTAAATTTGTTATACTCATCAATCTGTGAAGTATAAGCGATACCAACACCAAGGTTCATCGGAATGAAGTCTTTGCGGCTGGCATTGTAAGAAATTTTAGATCCAATGTTGCTGGCTACAGCTGCAAAGCTGAAGGTATTAGCCTTGCCATTGTCCAGTTCTTTGGTCTTGGTGTAGTACATCCCCAGATCTGCACCGAATGCATTGCCCGGGCGATAGTCCACATTACCTACATCGCTTACTCCAGAAGCGATGGCAGAATGTATATACCTCATGCTGGCACCTACTGACAGGTTTTCGGACAGCTTCTGAGAGTATCCGAGGTCGAACGAATATTCGCGAGGCATACCTGTTCCGTTGGCATCACCCGTATTGGTAGTGTAGTTAATATTACCCAGAGAGAAATAGCGCATAGAGGCGCTTATAGCCTGATTATGATCTTTACCGAACTTAGCGAAGCCAGAGATATACGCCAGGAAGATATCCGGAACGAGGTCTTTAAGCCACGGAGTGTAAGTAGCAGATATGCCATAAGTCTTTTCGCAGAATGGTATTTTAGCTACATCCCAATATTGTGCGTTAGCATCCGGAGTAACAGCCAGTGCCGCATCTCCCATAGCACCGGCACGGGCATCAGGCGATATCCTTAAGAAAGGTACTGCTGTAGTTACGAAATTAGATGTAGTTCCGTTGTTGTTTTGTGCGCTGGCCTTTGGGGCAGCGAAACCAGCCAGTAAAGTAAGTCCTAATAGAGCAAAGCGTTTTGCCATTCTGTTATTATTGTATTTTTTAAAGTTTTGCAAAAATATTCAATTTTGATCAGTCTGTCAATTTTTAAATGAAGCCTGATATCCTCTTTAACGTACAATTACCAGTTTTTGGTATGCGGATGACCGATAACCTTTATCTGTAGTTAATAATAATTGATAAACGTATATGCCAGAGGCAAGTTTATTGCCATTGTTGTCAGTGCCATCCCAGGTAATTTCGGTGCTGCGGCTGCCGGATGGGGTGAACGTCTGTTTAATATTCTTTGCCAGCTTACCATCGGTAGCATAAATATTGATCTGTACATCCAACTGCTCATCCGGGTGATTATGTTCGAAAACGAAATGGGTGAGATCGCCAAACGGGTTAGGATAGTTGCCAAGATTTTGAATATCCACCATTGTTCCGTCGATAACTATAAAGTCAACGGAACCCTCTCCTTCATTATTATTAACATCCCATGCCTTTACGACTATAGTGTGCCTACCGTCTGCAAGGCCCTGCAGCGGATAATTTACGTAGCCGACCTGATAAGAATTAGGGGCGGTTTCGTATGAGCTGTTGAGGATATAAGGCTGTTCGGTATTGCCATCCAGTACGGCAGTGAGGTCGTGACCTATGGTATATCCTGAAACATTGATCCCGGTTTCATCAAACAATGAAACAAAGAGTGATGTATTTGACCCTGTGATGCCACCATTTATGAACAGGCTGTCATTAATGTATGGTTTTACAATAGGTTTTGCTGTGCTGGTGATAGGATTATCTGAGAATCCTCCTACTGCAACAGACGTATCAGACCCGGCAGCATCGGTAATGCCATTTTCGGCATAGGTGCTGATCTTGGCAGTGCCATAGTAATAGTTGATATCCTTAGGAGTGATAAATGTGAAGCGAAATACGCCATTAATTACGGTGCCTTTTCCTTTGTATATCAGGTTGTCCTGCTCCTGAAATGTGCGCTGGCCCCAATATGTCTGGTCAGTAATGTTGCGCGGTTTATCAAAGAACGATATATATACAGTGCCGTTGAAGTCGGACATGATCGTGCTGTCATACCCCCTTACGCTGCCTGTGATCACGTATTTACCCAACGCCTTTATCGTATCTACATGCTCAAATGTTGAGCCGTCTGAGATGCTGTCGATACTTATGTTGTATTTCGGAAAATCGGGAGTGAGTGCCGGGTCGCCCAGTAATACAAATTTTCTGTAGTTGGCCAGTTGTCCTTCATCAGTAGTAAGGACATATGTGGCATTTTTTGCCATAGCCATTGCTGTTCCGAATGTATTCCATTTACCGTTGCCTACGGGTGTGTATTGAGCGTCAATATAGTCACTGTTCATTACTTTATTGAAATCTGCAAATACGGCCTTGGTTGTTGTGATCATGGCAATAACACCGCCACCGGTGCGGTCTATCAGTTGCTCGGCTGCAGATACGAAGTCAGGATGGTCGAACTGGCCGAAGTCGCAGGTGCCCGTTATCATGAACGGAAGCATATGTGCATTGTTCCAGTTGTTGTAGTCGTCTTGAGTAAGTATTCTCTCAGAAGCCCATACCTCGGTATTGCCATGCCCATTATAGTTGACCATGAATGTGCCTTTGTATATCTGATCGTCTATGGCTGCATTGGCATTGGGTGCCCTGGTGCCTGCCGGCGTTGAGATGATGGGTATGTCATCGAGGTATACCTTCTGGAAATTATAAATGTTGTTGCCGCTTTGCGTAGTGGCCAGTGCGGCATACTCAGCGTGGTCCTGATGAGGACCGGCATCGTCACCATTATCTGCAACAAACATATCTGATATCCTCCATGGGCCGAGGGTAGGGGCCAGGTTGTAGTTAGTTACTTTGCTGGCCAGATTATTAGCATCGGCTACGTTGCGTGCGGGCAAGCGGCCTATACCAATATCCAGTGCATTCAGCTGCGTAGGATCTTCGATATATTCATTGTCATCCAGAAAGCCATAGAAATCATCGCTGGAATAGCCTGTGATGTCACCTGAATCGTCGGCTGTTTCATAAACGGGGACAAGGTTACAATTATTAGGCAAGCGAAATTTATAATCGTAAGAAGCGCCGCCAAACAGCAGCAGGTACTTTGGTCGCTCTATTGAATCTGTACCCGCTCTCTTATAGAACATGCGAACGAAATCTCTGATCCCGGAAATATCCTGTGCGCCTGATGAGAACTCATTGTATACTTTTGTGGTAGTTACGACAGTAGTGCGCATGTTGTCGTGGCTTGCGTGGTAATTAGCTACTGTATTTGCCGCATCGATAAAGGCGGGATTGGTGACTACGATAAGATCTGTCTGAGGGAGTGCATGCAGGTTCTGATTAGCTACTTTTTCAATAAATTTTGCTGTAGCAACATTGGCACCATTTAGTACTGCATACTGGTGCAGCATTTGCGCATCACGTGCAAAAGTATAAGTGCTGCCACTCAGCGAGCCCTGCACTACCACCGGCAATTGCGGGTTAGTTACATCCCATACCTGGGTAAAGCTATTAGCTCCCGTCAGGGAGAAAGAAGCGACATTGCCGGATCCAACTGTTTGCCAGTCGCGGAACCCCATTTGGGCGCCTGAGATAGAGAGCGGCCTGCGTGTATTTATTTCTATATAATCGAGGTAGCCTACGGAATTTGGATCAGCGGGTGAAAAGTTGACGCCGACATTGACTGTAGAAGAATTGCAGGTGCCTGTCCATGTGTTATTGCAATGCCTGATGAGTATACCGCCAAGGGCAGCTGTAAGATTCATGGTCGCAGACCCTATGGTGTTGCCATTAAGTGTTGCGCTGACCACGTTGCCTGCCGATCCGGCGGTGGTAGCAAAGGCGATATTACATTTAACCTGAGTGACATTAGCTCCGACATCAAAACTGAATACCTGTGAATTAGTGCCGGCATAGCTGATGAACTGCTCGCCATACCAGGTTTTACCCACGGTAACGGAGGCAGGGCTTACTAAATCGAGGTCGTGAACATCATAATAATCAAAGGCATTTGCGGTGACATTGGCCGTGGCAGATGCTACCTGCTGCACCTGTTTGTTAGCGCCCTTATCGAAACAAATAAAGTAATAGGCTGTATCGGAATAAACGTTCTTCTGATGATAAAAACTTTGGTTAATACTATCCTTGAACCATGCTGTGGGGCCGACTGCATAGAACATAACAAAATCGCCGCTATTGAATACATTGTTGGCGCCGCCGCTTACCCATACTGCATTCTCAATAAGGTCGGCGGGACGCGTTACTGCATTATTTTCAGACAACATATTGCCTCCATTGCCGAATACGCGGACATTAGCCGGGTTGACGCTGTTAGGATCTACCCCGAGTGACGTAATGAAGCCGGCATCCAGCTTACAAAACCCGGTATTGGTAATGCCTATTTTATACCATGTGCCTGATGAGAGCACAGAATTGTTGGTATCGGTAAAGTTGCTGGTTGTTTTATGGGAGGAAACGGGAGCCTCCTCAATATCGAGTGCAAAGCTGGACACCTGTCCGGGTGCAGCGCCATTAGCGCCGTTCTTGTAGGCGGGTATCCTGACTACTGCGAAAGGGCGTTGCTGCTGCATACCTATGTTAACAATAAGGTTTGATGGGTCGGAAATAGTTATTCCTGCCGGTAGCGTATCGCAAGAGATGTATTGAACATCAGAGATAGTGACGGTGGGCAGGGCAAAGGAATTCAACCATATTTTCTCAGTGACATACCCGTTATAGATGTCTTTAGGCTGAACGGTGAAATTATGAACGCTTGCAGATAAATGGGTGGCTGCAGCGGAAAGGCATATCAGTAAAGCGTATATATAGGATATTGTTTTTCTCATTTTTAACTAAAATATAAATTTAATAAATATTAAGAGTGAACTGAGCCGTATACCAAAATTAACGATTAAACATCATAAAAAGCTTTGCCCGCGGCTATCTGAATGTAATGATAACGTGAAATTTTGTAGTATATTTTATAATGATTCAATAAAATATTTATCGGTTTTTTCTTTTTTTAGGGGAAATGCTAAAAAAATTGAAAAGAAAGTACTAACATTGTTGCTTCTTTTAACAGTTTATCAAACTATTAGCCTAAAATATTTTAGTTTAATTATGAAAAGAAAACTCATAGGCATTACCTTGCTTTGCTTAGGCGCTACGACGTTTTTTCCTTCTTGCGAGTCATCTTCGCGCAAAAAAGGGAAAGGGGAGGGCGTATCTCCCGTTACTGGATGGTTTTATAACGACGGCCGTTACGGGGGCTACGATGTAGCAACTCAGTATCAGGGACAGCAAACCCCGATAGGTATGGTACTGGTGCAAGGTGGTCGCTTTACAATGGGAGCAAACGACGACGAAATGGTGACTCTTGACGCGAACAATACGCGTCGTACCGTTACTGTATCTTCATTTTACATGGACGAAACAGAAATCGCGAATGTCAGCTATCGCGAATACATCTATTGGTTGAGCCGTGCATACGGTAATGACCTTCCGGAAGTAGTACAGGGAGCATTACCTGACTCTACAGTATGGCGTTCTGCACTGGGCTACAATGAGCCTTATGTGAAGAACTATTTCCGTGCTGCGGCGTACAACAACTACCCAGTGGTAGGTGTTAGCTGGTTCCAGGCAAATGATTTTTGTAAATGGCGTACTGACCGCGTTAATGAGTTTCTCCTCATTAACAATGTACAGGCTTTGGCTCCTAACTGGAACCAGACCGGTGAGGACGTATTCACTACTGAAACTTACATGGATGGTGAGTACCAGGGAACTCTGGGCGCTCATCAGAAGGCTGACCTTGACAAGAACGGTTCTGGTAGCCGCCCTTACAGCATGTCTGACGGTGTGTTCCAGCCTGACTTCCGCCTGCCTACAGAAGCTGAGTGGGAATATGCAGCACTGGGTATCGTAGGTAATAACCCATCTCCTGAAACTAAGCGTCGCCGTGGTGAGGAAGTATTTACAGATCGTAATACACTGCCATGGGGACCAAGAAATACTTCTCGCTACGACATACATAATATGTTCCAAGGTGAGATCATGGGTAACTTCATGAGGGGCGAAGGTGACAACATGGGTGTTGCCGGTGCACTGAATGACAGAGCAGATATCACTGCCCCTGTAAAGACATATCAGCCTAATGCATGGGGTCTTTACAACATGGCAGGTAACGTAAATGAGTGGGTGCTGGATACTTACCGTCCTAATACTAATCAGGATGCAGACGGTTTCCGTCCGTTCCGTGGTAACGACTATCAAAGGCCTCGTTTTCAGGATGATGGTACTGTAGAAGAAAGAGATAGTACCGGACATATACCAATGCAGCGTGTAACACCTCAGGATCTTGCCGCTAACAACCGCTACCAGACAAGGAAAGCAGACCTGTATAGCTATCATGATGGTGATACCTCTTCAGTAGGTGCCTCTATGAACTACGGTTACTACAAGTATGGTGAGAACTCACTGATCAACGATTCTACTAAGGTATACAAGGGTGGTTCATGGGCCGACCGCGCATATTGGTTGTCTCCAGGTACACGCCGTTACATGCAGGGTAACCTGTCTAGCAATACCATCGGATTCCGTTGCGTAGTTGATCGCCTTGGTAGCCCGGGAGGTAACAATGAGTCTGCAGGTAACCAATTTGGTACGCCAAAAGGACGTAGAAGATAATTTGTTTTTAAGCTTTTTTGCAACCCCTTTCCTGATAAGAAAGGGGTTGTTTATTTTTACAGAAAAATATTTGACGTGCGCATCGACGAACTATATCAACTATACCTTCAATTCCCATCGGTACAGACAGATACCCGCAAACTGAAGCAAGGCGATATGTACTTTGCATTGAGCGGAGCTAACTTTGATGGTAATACATTTGCAGCAGAGGCATTGGCAAAAGGTGCTGTGTATGCCGTTGTAGATAATGCCGCTTACATAGTGAATGATCGCTGCATACTGGTGGAAGATGTGTTGACCACATTGCAACAATTGGCTAAACACCACAGGCAGCAATTCAGCATACCGTTCATCGCCATAACAGGCTCTAACGGAAAGACAACTACCAAAGAACTGATCGCTGCTGTATTGCGTAAAAAATTCATTACCTATGCTACCGAAGGTAACCTGAACAACCATATAGGCGTACCCCTGACCCTGCTGAAAGTAAAGCGGGATGCACAGATGGCCATTATAGAAATGGGAGCTAATCACCAGCGAGAAATAGCAGGATATTGCGAGATAGCACTGCCGGACTATGCGCTGATCACCAACTGTGGTAAAGCGCATATAGAAGGGTTTGGCGGTATAGAAGGTGTGCGCAAGGGGAAAGGAGAGCTATATGACTTTATAAGGGCGCACAACGGCCTTATCTTCCGCAATGCCGACCTGCAATATCTGGAGGACATGGCCAAGGGTATTGCGCGACAGGTAACCTATGGTACTAAAAACGCTGACCACATAGGCCGCCCGATAATGGATGGCGTATTTCTGAAGGCCGCATTGAAAACGAGCAATGGTGAGGAACTGCTTAACACCAACCTGGTTGGTGATTATAACTTCCCGAATGTGCTGGTAGCTGCGGCTATAGGCTGGCATTTCGGCGTGAGTATGGCCGACATCAAAGAGGCTATAGCCGGCTATGCGCCGGACAACAGCAGATCGCAATGGGTGAAAAAAGGAACTAATGAGCTGATACTGGATGCCTATAATGCTAACCCAACGAGCATGCGTGCAGCGATACTGAATTTTGCAGGGGCAATATTGCCTTCAAAGATGCTGTGGTTAGGCGGGATGAAGGAGATGGGCACTGAAGAAAAGCACGAGCACGAGGCACTTATAGACCTGGTGGACATGTATAGCTGGGCGCAGGTGATACTGGTGGGCAAAGAGTTTTATGGCCTGAGTAAAGACTACCAATGGTTTGAAAACTCGCAGCAAGCAGCGGAATATGTGCGCCACCACCTGCCGCAAAATAGCTCGATATTGATAAAAGGATCGAGGGGTAGTAAGATGGAACTGCTGGCAGATGCACTGCCCGCATAACGATAACAGAGCGCAATAAGATAGATAATCAGGCAATTAGCACGGTTTAGGTGACATAAAGTTTTGACTTTCTACATGCTACTGTCTACATTTGTTTCCCAACTGTAAATGATATAATGGATAAGATAACCATATTAAAGAAGAAAACACAGGAAGCCCTGCTGGGTGGCGGACAAAAACGCATAGACTCTCAACATAAAAAAGGAAAACTTACAGCCAGAGAGCGTATACAAATATTGCTGGACGAGGGCTCTTTTGAAGAGACGGGTATGCTGGTAACACACAGGAGCAGGGACTTTGATATGGATAAAGAAGTGTACCTGGGTGATGGTGTAGTGACGGGCTATGGTACAGTGAATGGCCGGTTGGTATACGTGTTCTCGCAGGACTTTACTGTATTCGGTGGTAGCCTGTCGGAAACACATGCAGAGAAGATAGTGAAGATAATGGACCTGGCGATACAGAACGGCGCGCCACTGATAGGTCTTAACGATAGCGGTGGTGCACGTATACAGGAGGGTGTAGTGTCGCTGGGTGGCTATGCTGATATTTTCCATCGCAATGTAAAATCATCGGGTGTCATACCGCAGATATCTGCGGTAATGGGTCCGTGCGCCGGTGGTGCAGTTTACTCCCCCGCTATTACAGATTTTATTTTAATGGTGGAGAACACCTCTTACATGTTTGTTACCGGCCCTAACGTAGTAAAGACCGTGACGCATGAGACGGTGACCAGCGAAGAACTGGGTGGTGCACATACGCACGCATCGAAGTCGGGTGTGACGCATTTTGCATGTGCCAATGAGATAGAATGTATAGAGCATATTAAGCAGTTGCTGAGCTACATGCCGCAGAATTGCGAAGAGGATGCTCCTGTGTATACTTATGATGCCGGCGACGAATCGAGACCCAAACTGGATAATGTCATCCCGGCCAACCCTAATCAGCCATATGACATCAAAGAGTTGATAGAAGAAGTTACAGATGGTGGCTCCTTCCTTGAGGTACATAAAGAATACGCAGAGAACATTGTAGTGGGCTTTGCCCGCATAGCAGGCCGCAGCATAGGTATAGTGGCTAACCAACCTGCTTACCTTGCCGGTGTACTGGATATCAATTCAAGTAAGAAAGGCGCACGTTTTGTGCGTTTCTGCGATGCGTTTAATATTCCGCTGCTGGTGTTGGTAGACGTGCCTGGTTTCCTGCCGGGTACCGACCAGGAGTGGCATGGCATCATCACTAACGGTGCTAAGTTATTGTATGCATTAAGCGAGGCGACAGTGCCCAAGATCACTGTTATCACCCGTAAGGCATATGGTGGTGCGTATGATGTAATGAACTCAAAGCACATAGGTGCAGACCTGAACTATGCGTGGCCTACGGCTGAGATAGCCGTGATGGGTGCTAAAGGTGCGGCAGAGATCATCTTCAAAAAGGAAATCTCTGAAGCTAAAGACCAATATGCGAAGATCGCTGAGAAGGAAGCAGAGTATGTAGATAAGTTTGCGAATCCTTATGGCGCTGCTGCAAGAGGCTTTATAGACGAAGTGATATTCCCTGCTGATACCCGCTCTAAGCTCATTAAAGGCTTTAAGATGCTGGAGAACAAAGTGGTAGCAACACCTAAGCGCAAACATGGTAATATACCGTTGTAATAAGTAATAAGTCAACGATACCAATGGCCCCGATCAGTCGGGGCCATTTTTTTGACGCAATATAGCAGCAGAGCGCTTGCCAGATGGCTTTTGTTTCCTACCTTAACTTCTCTATTTATCTATGAAACGATCAGCACCCCTATTACTATTTCTTTTTTTTGTGAATGCATCATTCGCCCAGAATAGCTTTGTAGCTAAGATAACAGATAAGGGCAAGAAGGAAGCTGTGATTGGTGCCGTAGTAAGGGTGATAGGTACATCGCTGGCTGAGGCTGCGAATATAGATGGGGTAGTGCACATGACAAATATACCCGATGGCAAGCAGGTGTTGCATTATCAATGTCTCGGTTATAAGGAGCGAAATGACACCCTTATGTTTCCTCTTGTGAATAAGGATACGCTGCAGGTATATATGGAGGCCGAGAGCGAGGAGATGGATGAAGTGACAGTGAGCAGCACCAGGAGCAGCAGGACCATACAGGATGTACCGACAAGGATAGAACTGATATCGGGTGAAGAACTGGGAGAGAAGGCGAACATGAAACCCGGAGACATAAAGATGTTGCTTAGCGAAAGTACCGGCATACAAACCCTGCAAACCTCAGCCACATCTGGTAATGCGGGCATACGCATAGAGGGTATGGATGGGCGCTATACACAGATACTTAAAGATGGTTTTCCACTTTACGCAGGTTTTTCAGGCGGGTTGGGGCTGATGCAAACACCGCCGCTGGACCTGAAGCGGGTAGAGATCATTAAGGGGGCATCATCCACTTTATACGGGGGTGGGGCCATTGCAGGTCTGATCAATCTGATATCTAAAACACCAGGGGATAGAGAACTGAAATTTTTGGTTAACGGCACCACTGCGGGTGGGCTGGATGCGAGCGGCTACTACGGGAAATTATATGGTAAAGCCGGAGTGACGTTGTTTGCCGCCTATAATGGCAGCAGGGCATATGCACCTGATAATACTGTGTTTACTGCCATCCCATTCTATCAGCGATATACAGTGAACCCCAAAATATTCTGGTACCCCGATGCTAAGACGGACGTTATTTTCGGGATCAATGCCTTATATGAGAACAGGCTGGGGGGTGATATACATTACATACTAGGGCAGCATGATACCGCGCATAGTTACTACGAAGATAATAAGACAACGAGAGCAAGTACACAATTAGAGATGAGGCGCAGGCTGACCGACAGCAGCACACTGACACTTAAAAACAGTATCAATCATTTTGATCGGATCATCAGTACAGGTGATTACACTTTTAATGGTACTCAGTCATCAACGTTTACAGAATTAAACTTTGTGACACACAAGAACAAGCTGGAATGGATAGCAGGTGCTAATGTATTTACAGATCAGTTTAGTGAGGTGAAGTCGACGCCAATACCCTTGAGGAACTATACGCTTTCTACTTTTGGGATATTTGTGCAAAGTACGTGGGATGTAAGCAAGTCACTGATCGTAGAGATGGGCCTGCGTTCAGACTATGTAGTGAAATATGGCAATTCCCTGCTGCCCAGGGTTTCGATACTTTACAAACTCAATGGCAATATCTCGTCACGGCTGGGCGGAGGGTTGGGGTACAAGACACCGACCATATTTACTGAAGAAAGCGAAAAGATCATTTACAAAAATGTCTTGCCTGTAAGCCCCGACTCTAATAAGCTGGAACACAGCTACGGCGCTAACTGGGATGTGAATTATAAGACCAGCTTTGCAGACGGCAAGATGACCTTCAGCATCAATCAGTTGCTGTTCTATACCCATCTGGATAATCCTCTTTTGCTGAAACCCGCGGGAGTTGGACTGTATCGGTTCGCAAATATTAAGCCGCACATAGATGCTAAAGGTGCAGAGACCAATGTGAAACTGGGTTACGGACATTTTAAATTATTTCTTGGGTACACCTATACCCACTCCCACATTCACAGCGGGGATGTATACAGGGAAACCCCACTTACCCCAAGGCATCATACTAATTCTGTACTGATGTATGAACTGGATCATAAATGGAAAATAGGTGTAGAGGGCTATTACTATAGTGAGCAACGACTTAGTGACGGTAGCACTGGCCGGGATTACTGGCTCTGCGGGCTGATGGCAGAAAGGATATGGAAGCACGTATCGGTATACGTGAATTTTGAGAATATGCTGGACAACAGGCAAACCCGCTTTGATACCATATATACCGGCAGTGTTACACAACCTACGTTCAGGGATATTTATGCGCCACTAGATGGATTTGTTGCGAATGCGGGATTGAAGTTAAATTTGTAGTCCATTACGCTATGCTGCTGTGCTGAAAAAACTGCTTGATCTTATCCTGTATTCTTCCGTTTTCACAGCGTGTTGTGCGACAGGATTATGTTGCGCCACAGAGTTGCTCATTAATCATGAGACACCGTATCTTTTCAATAGATTGCACATACTGGTGTTTGGCTCGGCATTGCTGGTGTATAATGTGCACCATGCAGCCAAGAAGAAAACCATTGTCTATGGGTTGGCATCTGTGACACCGCGGGCTAAAGAACTCTATATACTGTTTACAGTGGTAGGATTGGGAATGACCATCTATGGTTTATGGGGAATATCACAAGGTATGCTAGCGGCATGCCTGGTATTGGGTATGCTGTCGTTTGCCTATTCTTTTCCTATACTGCCCATAAGGCACGGGCGTAAGCTGCGCGAAATAGGCTGGCTGAAGATCATAGACCTTGCCGGTGTGTGGACCATTGTGACGTCGGTATTGCCGATGGTCTACTGGCAGAAGCATCTCACCGACTATCCGTTTGAGATATTGTTGCGATTCATTTTTATTTTCACTTTATGCATCATCTTTGATCTGAGGGATATGCAGACAGATGCGGTGAACCACATCAATACGTTGCCCAATAAAATAGGCGCGAATAGAAGCTATAGGCTCATAGATGTAACGCTGATATTGTTTGTCTTGCTGAGTGTCTTGCAGTATATGCACTTTCCTATATGGCAGCGATTGGCAGGGGCAATATTCACGGCCATCACTACACGGATGGTGGTGGCTTACCTAAAGAGATACCCGAGCGACAGGGGGTATATGCTGTTGGCAGATGGTGTAATGCTCGTGTATGCTTTTTCGGTATTGTTGTTTTAAAAGAAGGAAAGCCCCATCTGTATCAGACCGATTACGAACCCAAGCACGCCGCCTACGAGTTCCACAAACTTGAATTCCTTTTTCATTACAGCGGCCAATATCTCTTCCAGTTTGTCAGAAGAGAAGTTGCTTACCTTTTCCGTTACCATGCGCTCCACATCTATTTTGTGTGCAAGGTTGTCGGCATACTTGCCAATTACTTCCGGCAACATCAGGTTTATTTCTTCCAGCAGGCCTTCTTTTATTTTCTCCAGTGTACCCTGACCTACAAACATGGATATGACAGGCAGTTTTTCTTTCAGTCGTTCATTCAGGAATACATCAATATGTTTTTCGATGTCAGGCATTACTTTAGCCAGTTCTTCGGGGTCTTTTATCTGTGCGGCTATGTCCTTAAAGTGCAGCAGTTCATTGGCAACTACTGCTCCCAGTTTCATAGCAAACGTTTTCTGCCGCTTAGGGAATATGCCTTGGATAGTCATACCGAACAACCTTACGGGCTTGCGCGGATGGAATAGCATATAAAACGCTATCCACGTAGTGAACCATCCTGTGAAAGCAGCAATAGCAGGCTGTAACCAAAACATTATTCCATGCATAATAAAATCAATATTTTATAAAGTGACCACAAATGTACGTGAATGAACTATTTTTGTCCTTCGAAATTCAGAAAATGGAACTGACCACCTCAACCATATTAGGCCTTTTGGCTGTAGGCCTCATAGCCGGCGCCCTCAGTAGCATGGTGGGCATAGGTGGAGGTACCATTATCGTACCTGCATTGGTGTTTTTACTGGCATTTAGTCAAAAAATGGCTCAGGGTACGTCGCTGGCAATAATGCTGCCACCAATAGGTATACTTGCCGTGATCAATTATTACAAGGCAGGTTATGTGGATTTCAGGGTAGCGGCAATCTTATGTGTCACGTTTCTGATCGGTAGTTATTTTGGCAGTAAGGTGGCTATCACCTTGCCTGATGCAGTTATAAAAAAGATATTTGGTGTCTTTTTAATGGTATTAGCAGCAAAGTATCTACTTTTCGACAAATAAGGTTGTTACAATACAAGATACATACCGCCGGCAAAGGCAGGCAGTAAACTAAAAAGAAATGGCAAGGACAAAGATCAAAGAAATTTTAGGGTCAGAAAAAACAGATTATACAGTAACGGTAAAAGGATGGGTGCGCACCTTTCGTAATAACCAATTTATAGCGCTGAACGATGGTTCATCAATGAATAATGTGCAGGTGGTAATAGGCCTGGACACAGATGAGGCTATAGTAAAGAAAATAACTCCCGGTGCCTCGGTGAGTGTTGATGGTATGGTTGTGGCATCGCTGGGTAAAGGACAAAAGGTAGAGATAAAAGCGAGCACCATTACGATACTAGGGGAATGCGATGCAGACAAGTATCCGCTGCAGCTGAAGAACAAGCCAAGTCTGGAATACCTTCGAGAGATAGCGCATCTGCGTTTCCGCACCAATACATTCGGTGCAATTTTTCGTGTGCGTCATACGCTGGCTTATGCTGTCCACAAGTTCTATAATGACCGTGGTTTTGTATACCTGCACACACCTATCATCACGGCATCTGATGCCGAGGGTGCAGGAGAGATGTTCAGGGTCAGTACATTACCGGTAGATAATCCGCCGCGCAAAGAGGATGGTAGCATCAACTACGAGGAGGATTTCTTTGGCCGCTGCACTAACCTTACCGTAAGCGGTCAACTGGAAGCTGAGCTCGGTGCTATGGCATTTGGTGAGGTGTATACTTTCGGCCCGACCTTCCGTGCAGAAAACTCGAACACAGCACGTCACCTGGCTGAGTTCTGGATGATAGAGCCCGAAGTTGCTTTCAACGACATCAACGACAACATGGACCTTGCAGAGGATTTCATACGTTATGTCATCGGTTATGCGATGGAGCACAACCGTGAGGATCTGGAATTTCTGGCGACAAGGCTGACGGAAGAGGAAAAACAAAAGCCGATGAATGAGCGCTCTGAATTGGGTCTTATAGAAAAGCTGGAGTTTGTGCTGAACAATAAATTTGAGCGCATTACTTATACAGAAGCGATAGACACACTGGTTAACTCACCTGCATACAAGAAAAAGAAATTCCAGTATGACGTGAAGTGGGGTATAGACCTGCAGAGCGAGCATGAGCGCTACCTGGTAGAGAAGCATTTCAAGAAACCGGTTATCGTAACAGGTTACCCTAAAGAGATCAAGGCCTTCTACATGCGCCAGAATGATGATGGCAAAACTGTAGCAGCGATGGATATACTGGTTCCGGGTATTGGTGAGCTGGTAGGTGGCTCGCAGAGAGAGGAACGCCTGGATAAGCTGACGCAGCGCATGAACGAGATGCACATCCCTACGGAAGAAATGTACTGGTACCTAGATACCCGCCGTTTCGGTACAGTGCCGCATGCAGGCTTTGGTTTAGGTTTTGAACGCCTTGTATTGTTCGTTACAGGTATGGGTAATATCAGGGATGTAATACCATTCCCCAGGACACCGAAGAATGCGGAATTTTAATTGGTTTGAAATATTTTGTTGGAAAGCTGCTTCGTTTTGGAGCGGCTTTCCTATTTTGGCCAAACCATCATGAAACGCTTCTTTAAAGATTATACCTCCTTTACCCGTGCAGAACGAATAGGGCTTGCAGCGCTGTCGGCACTTCTTGCATTGCTGATAGGTGTGCGGGTGACCATGCACTATTGGGTGAAACCCAAAATAAACAGCGAAGAAGAGCAGCGACTGGTAAAAGCCTGGGAGGTATATAAGCGCAGCCAGCCTAAAGAAGGAAATGACCCGGATACGGTAATAACGGCAGCAGATGATTACCAGGATGCGTATGATGACAATGAAGCCCCGTTGACAAATATCATCAACATCAATACAGCCGACTCTGCAACACTGGTAAGATTAAAGGGTATAGGACCCGTTACGGCATCGCGCATTGTTGCCTACAGAAAGCAGAAAGGTCCATTTACTGCGGTAGAACAACTGCTGGAAGTAAGCTCAATACCTAAAGCGACGTTTAAGACGATAAAAGGGCACCTCAGCGTAGATCCTTCAGTAAAATAGAAACGGGCGACAATATGCCGCCCGTAGTGTTTCTATTTCAATACTTTATCGGTGTCCTTCTCCGCCCTGTCCATGGTCGTCATGCCCATGGTCTTCATGGCCCTGTCCTTTGTCACCGTGGTCTTCATGCCCGCGTCCCGGGTTACCATGATCTTCGTGTCCTCGTCCCGGATTACCATGCCATTGAGCATGTTGCGGGTGCTGCGGGTTTTCATAGTAGCGCTGATCGCGACTGTCGCGTATAGGTTGCTGGTCATGTTTGCCGCGATACCCACCGAACTGTGCACGGTAGTAATCGTTCCTGCGCCATGGATCTCTTTCATTGATCACTACTTTGTGCACATTGTACATATCTATTCCCCTGTATTGCTGAGGTAGTTCACCTCTTATTACCCATCCCCCGTTTTCCAGATATATGTATTTCCGGGCATTTACGTCATAGTAAGCATCGGCATCGGGCAAATAATAATAGTCTGCCTGTTCGTAGCCTACAGGGCCCCATATGGGTTGCACACCCAAGTTAATGCGCAGACTCACTTGTGCTGTTGCTGCATTACTGAAGAATGCTGCAAAAACGATCGCAATTAAAACAATTTGCTTTTTCATAATTGATATAAGTACAATAACCGAGCCACCAATTATTATGTCTCTTCGGGAACCATACTGTCAATCAGGCTATAGAATGAAATAATTATTTTATAAGTAAAAGGAATCCAAAAATTGTCGTAAACTTGCCGCACTCTTAGAAATATAATAAATATGGATTTTAGATATACGGATACGCAGGTATCTATAGCGGAAATGATCCGTGATTTTGCCAACAAGCACATCCGTCCGGATATGATGGAATGGGATGAATCGCAAAAATTTCCTGTTGAGGTGTTTCGCAAGATGGGTGAGCTGGGTCTGATGGGTGTGTTGGTGCCTACCGAATATGGTGGTTCTGGCCTGGGCTATTTTGAGTACGTAACTGTAGTAAGCGAGATCGCTAAAGTGTGTGGTTCTATAGGTCTTTCTGTAGCCGCGCATAACTCATTGTGCACGGGTCACATCCTGTATTTTGGTAACGAAGAGCAGAAGAAAAAATACCTGCCTAAACTGGCAACAGGTGAGTGGATAGGTGCATGGGGGCTGACAGAAGCCAACACCGGTAGTGATGCAGGCAATATGCGCTGTACCGCTACACGCGATGGTGATGGCTGGATACTGAATGGTACCAAGAACTGGATCACTCATGGTATCTCAGGTAATGTAGCTGTGGTGCTAGCGCGCACCGGGGAGCCACGTGCCAAGAATAATGTTACAGCTTTCATCGTAGAGCGCGGCACGCCGGGCTTTGCAGCAGGAAAGAAGGAAAATAAATTGGGTATGCGTGCCAGCGAAACTGCTGAGCTTGTGTTTGATAATTGCCGCATCTCTGATGCCCAACGCATGGGTGAAGTAGGCAGTGGTTTTCATCAGGCGATGAAAATACTTGACGGTGGCCGTATCTCTATCGCGGCTCTGTCATTGGGTATTGCAAGGGGCGCTTACGAAGCATCATTGAAATATTCCAAGGAGCGTCAACAGTTCGATCAGCCAATATCTAATTTTCAGGCTATCGCCTTCAAACTTGCAGATATGGCTACACAGATAGAAGCATCCGAATTGCTGATCTATCAGGCAGCTGACCTTAAGAACCGAGGTGAAAAGATGACCAAGGAGTCAGCATTTGCCAAGTACTATGCATCAGAAGTAGCCGTAAGGGTATCTACCGAGGCGGTACAGATATTTGGCGGTTATGGTTACACTAAGGACTTCCCTGTTGAAAAGTACTATCGTGATAGTAAGCTTTGCACCATAGGTGAAGGAACATCTGAAATACAAAAACTGGTTATCTCACGCGATATCCTGAAATAAATATCATTCATTAATATATTCTTTATATTCTTTGAACGGGTTCCGATCAGCGATCGGAACCCGTTTTGGTTGTTACTAACTGTTGTTCTATCACTACATATGGTGATAAAATCAACTAATTTTGATTGTTACACTTAATTACATAGATTTGAAGATTAATTTCAAAAACTTACTTCATCATATGAAGGCATTTTTGCTTACTGCTGCGCTTGCTATTACCGGTACCTGTACTTCATTTGCCCAAAAAGCCCTCTGGGAGAACTTTCTTCCTGATTTGAAGTGGGACGTAGGCGTTAACTACGGTGCCAGTGTCATTACTACTCCGCAGGGAGTAGACAATAACTATACCGGGTCTCGCACGCACCCTGTACCCGATTTTTCGGTGTGTGTACAGTATGCCATTTCTCCTAACTGGCACCTGATGTTTGATCTGGGCTCACGCAGGTGGGAGTCTTCAGGCACATGGCAGCAGCCTTATACCTTCGGTACATCATTGAAGGCACAGGATGTAAACTTCCTGATCGGTAAGCCGGCAATTACAGAATCTTTCAAGTTGAATTACGCAATCCCTTTTTACAGCGGTTTCAAATCAACCAACAGGGCTAATCTTACCTTCGGTATAGAGTTGGGTCTGGTGCAGACTGTCAATGACGGATCTGTACATTACAGCAATTACAATGCGTTGCCCGATTCTAATTATAAGTATGTATCCAGTTTCCATTATGGCTTTGGTATCGGTTACACTCTGGGGGCGCAGATAGGGTATACTTATTACTTTCTGCCTCGCTGGGGCGTAAGTGCCGAAATAGCAGCCCGCTATGTTGATGTTGGCGCAGATGTACCTGACGGCATCAACTACAGGCACAATATTTCACGTTACCATATGATGTATTTTCCTGAGACCGTTGGTGTAAGGTACAGGTTCAGATAAGGAATTGAATCGGCAGTGTTAAATTTTCGAAACACAGTTATCCGGGCATAGTTTTTGAAGTCTAATTAGTGTATTTCCAGAGTAGTGTGTGTGTTTGATGGAAATTTAAGGTCAGGAAATACCGTTAATTAGATTTCCACGAAGAGCGTCTATCGAGACGCTCTTTTTGTTTTCGGTAAGTACTGAAAACGATAGGTTTTACATAGCACATTTTTTCTTTGCAGGTTTGGGGATTATATCTTTTGCAATTACCGTACATCCCGCTAACTTTGTGTGATTTCTATATTGAAAGATTTATATTTTATTTATATGAACATGTTTTCTAGTCAAAATCACGAATTCACTCATCGCCACATTGGCCCGTCTGAACTGGATAAAAATGAAATGCTGGGCACCATAGGTGTGGAGAGCATGGAGGAACTGATAAGCCGCACCGTACCTGAAAGTATACGTATGAACCACAAGCTGCGTTTACCTGATGCAGTGAGTGAGGCGGAATATCTGTCGCAGATAAAAGAAACATCGTTAAAGAATAAAGTATTTAAGTCTTACATCGGCCAGGGTTATTATGATACGCACACACCGAGTGTGATACTGCGTAACATTTTTGAAAACCCGGGATGGTATACGCAGTACACTCCTTACCAGGCTGAGATAAGCCAGGGCAGACTGGAGAGCCTGCTGAATTATCAGACAATGATATGTGAGCTTACAGGCCTACCACTCAGCAATGCATCGCTGCTTGATGAAGCAACGGCTGCTGCTGAAGCAATGTCTATGTTCTTCCACACGCTGAACAAAGATGAGAACAATGTTACCCGTCCTAAGTTTTTTGTAGACCATGATGTGTTCCCGCAGACAATAGATGTTGTCATCACCCGCGCTACACCATTGGGTATAGAGGTAGTGATAGGTGACTACAGGGTTGCTGATATTGATATTACTTATTTCGGCGCACTGGTGCAGTATCCTAACGGTTGCGGTAGTCTCGAAGATTATACAGGCTTTATCAATACCGTGCATGAGGCGGGTGGTTATGTGGCTATGGCTACAGATCTGCTGGCATTGACATTACTCACTTCACCGGGCGAGCTGGGCGCTGATGCCGCGTTGGGCTCTGCACAGCGCTTTGGTGTGCCATTGGGTTTTGGTGGTCCGCACGCAGCGTTCTTTGCAACAAAAGATGATTTTAAAAGGCAGATACCGGGCCGTATTATAGGTGTGAGTGTTGACGCGCAGGGCAACCGTGCATTGCGTATGGCACTGCAAACCCGCGAGCAGCACATCAAGCGGGAAAAAGCAACTTCTAACATCTGTACCGCACAAGCGCTGCTGTCTAACATGGCCGCTATGTATGCTGTATGGCATGGCCCTGACGGACTGAAGAAGATAGCTAAGCGTGTAGCTGCGCTCACCCTCGCTATGGGTAATGCGCTCACCGATGCAGGATTGAAACTGCACAGCCAATATTATTTTGACACTATTACCGTTACGGTAAAAGATAAAGCTGCTGTGCGCAAGACTGCTGAAGATCGCGGCATCAATTTCCGCTATCATCATGACAACAGGATCAGCATCTCTCTGGATGAAACAACAACACCAGATGATGTGTTGAATATACTGGGTGTATTTACCCAGGAAGATGAGCCGGTATCTATGAGCATTGATGAGCACACGATGATGGCGCACATTCCGTCAGTGCTTTCCCGCACCAGCGACTTCCTTACTAATGCTGTATTTAACAGCCATCATAGTGAAACGCAAATGATGCGCTACATAAAGATGCTGGAAAACAAGGACTTGAGCCTTAACACCAGCATGATATCATTGGGCTCTTGCACCATGAAGCTGAATGCCGCATCAGAAATGATGCCGCTGAGCTGGCCTAACTGGAGCAAGATGCACCCATTCGCGCCCAAGGACCAGACAGGTGGCTACCGCCAGATGGCTAAAGAGCTTTCCGCTTACTTGTGCGAGATAACAGCATTTGATGCCTGCAGCCTGCAGCCTAATAGTGGCGCACAGGGTGAGTATGCAGGTTTGCTGACCATCCGCAATTATCACCTGAGCCGTAATGATGGTCACAGAAATGTGATACTGATACCAATCTCCGCACATGGCACCAACCCTGCCAGCGCGGTAATGGTGGGCTACAAAGTAGTAGTGGTAAAAGCACTGGAGAACGGATATATAGATGTTGAGGACCTGAAGGCTAAGGCGGCACAGCATGCCGATAACCTTGCCGGTATCATGATCACTTACCCGAGCACCTACGGTGTCTATGAAGAGACAGTAAAAGATATCACGGAGATCGTGCATAACCACGGTGGACAGGTATACATGGATGATGCCAACATGAATGCCCAGGTTGGCCTTACAGCTCCTGGCTTGATAGGTGCCGACGTTTGCCACCTGAACCTGCACAAAACCTTCGCTATACCGCATGGTGGTGGCGGACCGGGCATGGGCCCTATCTGCGTGAAGAAACACCTGGCACCATTCCTGCCGCATCACGTAGAGACCGTTAACCCTAATGCTGAAAATTCAAGTGTGCAACATGCAGTGTCTGCGGCGCCTTATGGCTCTGCCAGTATATTGCTCATATCCTATGCTTACATCCGCATGTTGGGCCCTATAGGCGTGCGCAGGGCTACTGAGTATGCCATACTCAATGCCAACTACATGCGTGCCCGCCTGAAGGATGCCTACGAAATATTGTATACCGGTAGTGGTGGCACATGTGCGCATGAGTTCATCGTTGACCTGCGTCCGTTCAAAAAGAGTGCAGAGATCGAGGCCTCAGATGTGGCTAAGCGCCTTATCGACTATGGTTTCCACGCACCTACTATGAGCTTCCCTGTTGCCGGCACTATCATGATAGAGCCTACGGAGAGCGAGGATAAAGCTGAACTGGATCGCTTCTGCGACGCCCTGTTGAGCATACGCGAAGAGATTCGCGCTATAGAAGAAGGCCGCATGGACAAGGTAGATAACCCAATGAAGAACGCGCCGCACACGCAGTTTGTTATTACGGCTGATGAATGGAACCACAAATACAGCCGCCAGCAGGCAGCCTTCCCGCTGCCATATGTGAAGAACAATAAGTTCTGGCCTAGCGTAGCCCGTGTTAATGACACTTACGGCGATCGTAACCTGGTGTGTATATGCGAGCCTACAGAGGCTTACATGGAAGCATAATATTATTAACTAAATGAGTTTAAATAAAAAACCACCTTTAATCAGGTGGTTTTTTATTGCTCCGTGCACAAGTGAGTGAGACCCTCTAACACACCAACGCCCCGAAAATATCAGGGCGTTGCTTTATGTAATGTTGATTATTGTTTCTTAGTGGTGCAGCACTTTTACATCCATCATTGCTCTTACTGCATCGGCAATCGATGCTGCATCATAGCCACATTCTTTGATCAGCTCTGCTGGTGTGCCATGCTCTACGATGTGGTCAGGTATGCCCAGCATCTTTACCTCAGGGGTGTAGTTGTGCAAGGCCATAAATTCCAGTATCGCGCTGCCGAAGCCACCTACTATGGTGCCATCTTCTACCGTGATGATCTTGCTGTATTTCTGCGCTACTTCATGCAGCATCAGCTCGTCCAGCGGCTTTACAAAACGCATGTCGTAGTGGGCAGGGGTAATGTCGTCCTCGGCCAGCATTTTGCAGGCAGACACGGCGAAGTTGCCCGGGTGTCCTATGGTGAGTATAGCTACTTCACGGCCATCGCATATCTTACGGCCTGTGCCCACTTCTATCTTTTGGAATGGAGTACGCCATTGCGGCAGCACACCCTGGCCACGTGGGTAGCGGATCACAAAAGGATGCTCTATCTCGGGTAGCTGCGAGGTATACATGAGGTTGCGCAATTCCGATTCGTTCATCGGTGCACTCACTATCATGTTAGGTATGCAGCGCATATACGGTATATCGTAAGCGCCATGGTGTGTAGGGCCATCGTCGCCTACAAGGCCGGCACGGTCCAGGCAGAAAACCACCGGCAGGTCCTGTATAGCCACATCATGTATCACCATGTCGTAAGCGCGCTGCATAAAGCTGCTGTAGATATTGCAGAACACCTTGAGGCCCTGTGTGGCCATACCAGCACTCAGCGTTACTGCATGCTGCTCAGCTATGCCTACATCTATCGCCCTGTCGGGCATGGCATCCATCATAAATTTGAGGGAGCTGCCCGATGGCATAGCAGGAGTGATACCCATGATCTTCGGGTTCATCTCTGCCAGTTCTATTATTGTATGCCCGAACACATCCTGGTATTTAGGGGGCTCAGGTATTGCAGATACTTTCTTGTTGATCTTCCCGGTTATCTTATCAAAGGTGCCGGGGGCATGCCATAAGGTCTGGTCTTTCTCAGCCAGTTCATAGCCCTTGCCTTTTACGGTTTTGATGTGCAATAATTTTGGTCCCGGTATATCCTTGAGGCTTTTGAGGGTCTCAGTGAGTTTCATGATATTATGACCGTCTATAGGACCAAAATAGCGCAGGCCCAGTGCCTCAAACAGGTTGCTGCTCTTAGACACTACACCCTTCAATCCTGCCTCTATCTTGGAAGCTAGCTTCTGGAAATCCTTGGTAGGCAGCATACCCAGCATCTTCCATACATCGTCGCGGAATTTGTTGTAGGTCTGCGAGGTAGTGATGTCGGTAAGGTATTCTTTTAGTGCGCCTACATTAGGATCAATGGACATGTTATTGTCATTGAGAATAATAAGCACGTTCGCATTGCTCACACCTGCATGGTTCAGTGCTTCAAACGGAAGACCTGCAGTCATGGCGCCATCACCTATCACGGCTATATGCCTGCGTTGGTCGTCTCCTTTGTATTTAGAGGCTATGGCCATACCCAGAGCTGCAGAGATAGAGGTAGAAGAATGACCTACGCCAAAAGTATCATATTCGCTCTCGGCGCGCTTAGGGAAGCCACTTATGCCCCTGTATTTACGGTTGGTATGAAAAACCTTGCGGCGGCCGGTGAGTATTTTATGGCCATAAGCCTGGTGGCCCACGTCCCAAACCAACTGATCGTAAGGAGTATTATATATATAATGAAGAGCTACAGATAGTTCTACCACACCCAGACTGGCACCAAAATGACCGCCATGAACACTCACACAATCTATAATGAACTGTCTCAGTTCATCACAAACCTGCTGTAATTGCATTTTGTTGAGTTTTTTCAGATCATCCGGCGTATTGATGAGCGTAAGGAGTGGCCCTGCTGCGATCTCTTCCATTCACTATAATTGAGTTGACTACAAAAATAGATAAAAGTTATTAAATGATTAAGAGATAAGGGTTAAACATGGTTATTTAAGGTTAATAGTGCTATCAGTTATTTATATAGTCATCATCTTATGTATTCGTTTAAATGTGTATATTTATACTTATTTTTAGTGTAGTAATGTATTTATTGACAGTCTGTACACCGGAAAAATGAACAAAAAATATCTGTGCTCACTTTCAGCTTCTCTCAATTTTAGTGTCATTATTTATTTATTGATTGCCTATTCTAAACCTCATAATACTGAGGCAGATAAATTTGCAGGAAGTTATCATGGCGTATTTGCCTATATAGGCAAATATACCGGGACCGTAAAGACACCATTACAATTGACGTGAAAGCCAATGGTGAAGCCGCTATTGTTGTACCAATTATCGTGGTTTATTCAGGCGGTTTTGGATCTTGTTTAAGACAAAGTGAAATATCCATTAATGTTAACGACGGTAAGATTGAACTGGCTAGTGCTTATGCGGTAGATACCTGCAGCGATACCTTTAGTGTAGAGATTTCGGGATCCGGCAGGTCACTTAGCTAACAAGCAATCCACATTTCAGGTCACGATATTATTATATGCAGATTTTCGGGTATTATATGATCATATTTAGCTGATTTCTATTTTATAGGCTATTTCCACTTGGCCTGTATCTTATTGTAAATCTGAGAAGTAGATATTAGTACTCAGATATGAATCTCTGTATGTACAAAATCAATAAAGGTTGCTACATCCATTTGTTAATGAATAGATACCTTTGCGGCTGATTTTGATCGTGAGAATGGTTTTGTTCCTTCAAAATACCTTCTGCAAAAAGAGCTTATGTTAAACCGGATCAAGTTTTTAGTTTTCCTTTTTTTATTGAGTAGCATCGCTGAGTTTTCCCATGCACAGGGGAATACAGACACTGAGATATATCATTTTACCCTTACGGAATGCATGCGCTATGCCCTGAAAAATCAGCCGGCCATGCACCAGTCCATGATAGACGAAGCCGTGGCGCATACCAATAAAAATATAGCCCTGGCAGGCTGGCTGCCGCAGGTAAATGGTTATGCCAATTATCAGTACAGTTTTCAATTGCCAACGGGTTTCTCCACGGTAAATGGCGTGCTGGTTGGCCCCGCACAATCTGGAGTTAAGAATATATCTATCCCGCAAGTCAATGTTACCCAGAATATATTCAGCCCTGACCTGTTTATATCCAATAAAACCGCCCGCCTGGGTATGGAGGCTGCCGGCGAAAGCACGGCTAGCACTAAAATAGAACTGGTGTCTAATGTGAGCAAGGCTTTTTACGATGTACTGCTTTCTCTGGAGCAAATAAATGTGTACAAAGAAGATACTGCGCGGCTGATCAAGAACAGAAGCGATGCTTATAACAGGTATGTAAGTGGTATATCAGACAAGGTAGACTATAAACAGGCTACCATATCTCTGAACAATTCCATGTCGCAACTCAAAACGGCGATAGAGGCGGTAGATGCCAAATATGCTACCTTAAGGGCCCTGATGGGTTTTTCAAACAATAAGAAACTGGTGGTGGTTTTTGATACCGCACAAATGATGCAGGACATATACGTAGACACGCTGGAGCCGTTGAATATATCTAAAAGAATAGAGTTTAAGCAACTGATGACCGCGCGTATGATACAACATGAGACCACCATGTATTATCAGCTGGCTGCAGTACCGTCTGTTAGCGGGTTCTATAATTACGCACATGAGTTCGAGAGTAATAATACCTCTGACCTACTCTCTAAAGCATATCCCTACTCCAACATCGGCCTGCAGCTGAACGTGCCGATATTCACGGGTATGAAGCGACTGGAAAATGTGAAGAAAGCCAAACTGCAGGAAGAGAGAATAGACTGGGATGAGGTAAACCTGAAGCTGAGCATTTACGCTCAGTACATGCAGGCGCTGGCCAGCTATAAAAGCAACCTCTATTACCTGCACGAGCAAAACGAAAATGTAGTGATGGCGCGTGAGGTATATGATATCGTGAAGTTGCAATACTCTGAAGGCGTAAAGGCTTACCTCGATGTCATTATCGCCGAGTCAGACTTGCAGACATCAGAGATCAATTACCAGAATGCATTGTTCCAGGTACTGGCCAGCAAGGTAAACCTGCAGAAGGCCATGGGCAATATACAAACAGAGTTTTAAATAGATCGGTCAGTAAAAGGATATGCCGGTTTGACTATCGGCTATCTATAAAAAAAGTTTATGAACAGGAACACAATTTTATTCAATGTCAGCCTGCTTGCAGCAGCTACTGTATTGTGGAGCTCATGCGGCGATAAAAAGCCGGAGGGAGGCAACCCTGCCAATGCAGAGGTGCCTGTCAACGTGTATGAACTGCACCCCGAGCATGCATTGTACTATGATGTTTATCCGGGAACGGTGAATGCCATGATGCAGGTAGACCTCCGTCCGCAGGTGGAAGGATACATTACCGGTATATTCTTTACAGAAGGTACGCAGGTAAAAAAAGGACAACAACTGTACGAGATAGACCGCAGTAAGTACCAGGCCAGCTATGGTCAGGCGCAGGCAGCGCTGAAGGTGGCAGAGAGCAACCTGGATCAGGCACAAAAAGATGCCGACAGGTATAACTACCTGAACACGCACGATGCTGTGGCCAAGCAAACCCTGGACCATGCCATGACCACTTTGCAAAATGCCAAGAACCAGGTAGCATCGGCAAAGCAGGATGTGGTAAAGACACAAACAGATCTTAATTATTCTATCATCAAGGCGCCGTTCGACGGAACGATCGGCTTGTCGCAGGTAAAGCTGGGAACATCAGTAGTGCCTGGGCAAACGATACTGAATACTATATCTACAGGTAGCCCAATGGCAGTAGACTTTGTAGTGAATGAAAAGCAAATACCCCGCTTTGTAAAACTGCAGCAACAGAAGTCGGCAGTCGCAGACTCTATTTTCACACTGGTAATGCCGGATAACAGCATCTATGGCTATCCGGGCCAAATATCTGTAATTGACAGGGGTGTTAATCCGCAAACGGGCAGCATCACCATACGGCTTTCTTTCCCCGATGTAGCATCAATACTCCGTGCCGGTATGAGCTGCCAGGTAAGAGTGCGCAACGACGATACCAGCGCGCAACTGCTGATACCTAACAAGGCTGTGGTAGAGCAAATGGGTGAATACTTTGTATACATAGCTAAAGACACATTGATACCACCACCTCCCGGAGCACCTGCTACAGGCGCACCTGCCAAGTCATCACTGCATGCTATACAGAAGAAGGTGACCCTTGGTGCACCGGTGGGCAACAGGATAATAGTGAAGGCCGGCCTTGAAGAAGGGGATAACGTAATAATAGACGGTGTGCAGAAGCTGCACGATGGCTCGGCTGTAGCCACAAAGCCCGCGGGCGCGCCACAGGGTGCACCTAAAGGCAGCCACTAATTAACATATAAACAAGATCACCTGAAAAGGAACTAACACTATGATCGCAGATACTTTTATAAAAAGGCCCGTCACCGCAATAGTCATTTCTATAGTGCTGCTAATGGTGGGTACTATTTGCATACTTAATTTACCCATCGGACAGTATCCGGAAATTACGCCTGCTACTGTGCAGGTTACCGGGCAGTTTACCGGTGCCGATGCACTTACTGTGGAGCAGACGATGACCACACCCGTAGAGGCACAGATCAACGGTACTCCGGGTATGGAATACCTGCAAAGCAATAGCACCAGCAATGGTGCTATGACGGTAAACGTGATTTTTAACGTGGGTACAAACATCGACGTGGCGACACTGGATGTACAAAACCGTGTAAGTATAGCCACTCCGCAATTGCCAGATGTAGTGAAGCGCCTGGGCCTTACCGTAAGAAAGAGGAACCCGAGTATATTGATGCTGGTAGCGCTGTACTCGCCTAAGGGCTCGCATAACGTAACGTTTGTAGATAACTACACCAATATATTTGTAAGGGACGCGTTGCTGCGCGTGAAAGGTGTGGGTGATATCTTCTCCCGTACCGACGATTTTAGTATGCGTGTATGGCTGAAGCCTGATAAACTGGCTGAGTACAACATATCGGCCAATGACGTGAACAATGCTATAGCAGAGCAGAACGTGCAGGTAGCCGCTGGTTCGGTTGGTGTGCCGCCACAGCAGAGCACACAGGTATTTGAATACAGCCTCATGGTGAATGGTCGCCTTAGTACTGCTGCCGACTTTGAGAAGATAATTGTAAAGACCATCCCAGCTACTGGTCAATTGGTATACCTGAAAGATGTAGCTCGTTTAGAGTTAGGTAAGTTCTCTTATGCCAGTAACTCATTTGTAGATAATAAGCGCGCATCATATCTGCTGGTATACCAGGCACCGGGTAGCAACGCATTGGAAACAGCAGAAGGCGTATACAAGAAACTGGAAGAACTGAAGAAGAGCTTCCCTAGTGACGTCGACTACAGCGTTCCTTTTGAATCAGTGACCGTAGTAAAGGTATCGATGAGCGAGGTGGTGACTACTTTGCTCGAGGCTCTGGGACTGGTTGCCCTTGTGGTATTCCTGTTCCTGCAGAACTGGCGCGCAACACTTATTCCACTCCTGGCCATACCGGTATCTATTGTCGGTACATTTATTTTCTTCATTCCGCTGGGCTTTACCATCAATACGCTCACCATGTTCGGTTTCGTACTGGCCATAGGTATAGTGGTAGATGATGCCATAGTGGTGGTAGAGGCTGTGCAACACTATATGGACCATGAAAACCTGAGTGCGCGGGAGGCAACCGCCCATGCCATGAAGGATATATCGGGCCCGGTAATAGCCATTGCCCTTATTCTTGCTGCGGTATTTGTGCCGGTAGGCTTCATTCCGGGCATTGTGGGCAGGTTATACCAGCAGTTCGCTATCACCATCGCTATATCGGTTATACTGTCCGCATTTGTGGCATTATCACTGACACCTGCACTGTGTACACTATTACTCAGGAAGTCAAAGATCACTAAAGAAGCCCGAGGCCTGAATGGATGGTTCTATAGATTCAACAGGTGGTTCGAGCGTGTGTCTAACGGTTACACCAAGGGTGTGCACAGTGCTATCAAGGCTGCTAAGGTTTCTATCGTTATACTGATATGTATTGCAGTGGGCGCGGTGTCCCTGTTCAAGCAAAAACCTACAGGCTTTATACCTACAGAGGACGAGGGCCGTATCTATATCACGTACGAATTGCCTGAAGCATCATCTACGGCCGCATCACTTGAAGTGATGAATAAGCTGATGAAAGTAATAGGTGAGACGCCCGGTGTGGGCCACTTCGCTGCCTTGGGCGGTCTGAACGTTATTACCTTCTCTACAAAATCAAACAGCGGTACAATATTCTGCCAACTGAAACCATGGGACGAGCGAGGTAAAGCGTCAGAGCAGGTGCCGGGCATCATTACAGAAATGCAGAAACGCATAGCTATGGCAGGACTGAAGCAGGCCAATGTGGTGGTAATATCACCGCCGCCGATACCTGGTCTCGGTCAGACGGCAGGTTTCAGTATCCAGCTACAGCAGCGCCAGACAACCGACAATGTGCAGACCTTTGAAAAGGTGGTAAAAAGCTTCGTAGCTGAGGCCAATAAAGATCCCGCTATCGGTAGGGCATTCAGCTTCTATAGTGCGCACACGCCTAGCTATAATGTAACAGTGGACCGCGAAAAGTGTAAGAAGCTGGGCGTGAATATATCTGATGTATTTGCTACGATTCAGACTTACATGGGTAGCTTCTATGTGAATGACATTACCCTGTATAGCCGCAACTTCCACGTGGTGGTGCAGGCCGATACCAACTTCCGCACCACGATTGCCAACATGGATAAATATTATGTACGTAACCAGAATGGAGAGATGCTGCCATTAGGTACGCTGATATCTTATTCGCCAACCGAAACAGCACCGCTCATTTCCCACTTTAATATCTTCCGCTCTGCAGAGGTAGATGGTACACCGAAAGAAGGAGTGAGTAGCGGCCAGGCACTGGAGGCACTGAAGCGTGTTGCTGCCAAAACATTGCCGGAAGGTTATGGTTATGAGTTCTCAGGTCTTAGTTATGAGGAAGAGCACGCAGGTAATACCTCTGTATATATCTTCATGTTGTCTATTGTATTCGTATTCCTGTTCCTTGCGGCATTGTATGAGAGCTGGTCTATTCCGTTCTCCGTGTTACTATCTGTACCTATTGGAGCTTTCGGCGCCATCCTTACGCTTACGCTGGTGCCGAGCCTTACCGACAACGTTTATGCACAGATTGGTCTCATCACCCTTATAGGTCTCTCTGCCAAGAATGCGATATTGATCGTAGAGTTTGCGAAGGAGAGGGTAGACAGCGGTGAAGAATTGCTCAGGGCAACACTGGAAGCGGTAAAACTACGTCTGCGTCCTATCATCATGACATCTCTTGCGTTCATCCTCGGTGTTATGCCGTTGGTGCTGGCTGAGGGAGCAGGTGCTGTAGCGCGCCGCACCATAGGATTTACCGTATTTGGCGGCATGCTGGCAGCTACATCAATGGCCATCTTTATTGTTCCTGTGCTGTTTGTAGTTATCTACAGGATATCGAACAGGAAGAAAAAGAAGAGTGACACCGAAACAATTGATATAGCAGAATCGATATAGCATTGTTTGTTTGGTTAATAAAGAAGAAGCCTCCCGTTACTGAGAGGCTTCTTCTTTTGTGTGTCGTGAATGTTATACCTTATGCAGCAGCACATTCGCGGTAGCCACTATGCCCTCTTCCCTGCCTATAAAGCTGAGCTGCTCGGTGGTAGTGGCTTTGATAGAAATATCATCAACAGTGATGTGCAGTATGCCTGCTATCGCAGCCCTCATGGCATCGGCATACTTCATGATCTTAGGTGCCTGCAGCAATACGGTGCTGTCTATGTTCACCACGCTATAGCCGCGCTCGGCTATCAGTGTATAGCATCGTTCCAATAGTATTTTACTGTCAATATTTCTAAAACTCTTGTCGGTATCGGGGAAATGCTTTCCTATATCTCCCAGGCTCAATGCTCCCAGCAGGGCATCACATATGGCATGCAGCAGCACATCAGCATCAGAGTGTCCTAATGCACCCTTGGTATGAGGTATCAATACGCCTCCCAGCCAAAATTCCCTGCCCTCTACCAGTTGATGAAAATCTATTCCCTGACCTATTCTGTACATAAATTCTAAATATTAAGTTCCACATCCTGAAACCGAAAAGCCAAAAATAAGTCATACAGGTCAAGAAAATCCTATAAATCGGGAAAATCATGGTTCAGACACTTTACTTTTGGATATGCATTCATTCACCATCACCGGGCATTTGGTCGATCTTTTTCAAAGGAGGATATATCCTGCTGAGATCATCGTAGATAATGGTACTATTACATCTATTGCAGAGGTGGCGATAGCTCCCGAACAATATATACTCCCCGGCTTTGTTGATGCCCACATTCATATCGAGAGTTCAATGCTGGTACCCACCGCATTTGCCAAGGCGGCGGTGGTGCATGGCACGGTAGCTACAGTATCAGATCCGCATGAGATAGCCAATGTATGCGGGATGGAAGGTGTACAGTATATGATAGATAACAGCAAGCTGTCTCCGTTCAAATTCTTCTTTGGTGCACCATCGTGTGTGCCTGCTACCATATTTGAAACGGCTGGCGCTACGCTTAATGCTGCCGACGTAGAGCAACTCCTGAACAATAAGGATATCTGGTATTTATCTGAAATGATGAACTACCCCGGGGTATTGTATAAAGACCCCGAGGTGATGGCGAAGATAGCCGCCGCACATAAAGCCGGCAAACCCGTAGATGGCCATGCTCCGGGGCTCAGAGGCGAGACGGCTATAGCCTATGCTAGTGCCGGCATTACGACCGATCACGAATGCTTTACGCTTGACGAGGCACTCGATAAGGTAAAGGCCGATATGCATATCCTCATCAGGGAGGGGAGTGCAGCGAAGAATTATGAGGCGCTGCACGAATTATTAAAGCTGCACCCGGAGCGGGTGATGTTCTGCAGCGATGATAAGCACCCTGATGAATTATTACTCAACCACATCAACAGAACGGTAAAGCGCTCATTGGCCAAGGGATATGATCTGTATGATGTGTTGCGGGCTGCATGTGTGCACCCGGTGCAGCATTATAAGTTGCCGGTGGGTATGCTGCGTGTAAATGATCCTGCAGATTTTATTGTGGTGAATAACCTCACAGACTGGCAGATAGAACAAACTTACATCGCAGGTGCATTGGTAGCAGATAAGGGCAAGTCGTTACTGCCTGATGTGGCGGTTACCCCTATCAATAATTTCAAGGCTTTGCCTAAGACGGAAGATCAGTTTGTGCTGAAAGCATCTTCCGCCAGTCCCGCTATTCGTGTTATAGAGGCTATGGAGGGCCAATTGGTGACCAATGAGATCATCATGAAAGCAAAGGTGCAGGATGGTAATATAGTAAGCGATACCGCGAACGATGTGCTGAAGCTGGCTGTGGTGAACAGGTATACACCCGATGCGCCCATAGCTGTAGCTTTTATCAAGAACTTCGGGCTGCAATATGGCGCCATAGCATCTACCGTGGGGCACGACTGCCACAATATCATAGTTGTAGGTGTTGACGATGCATCTATGTGTGCCGCAGTAAATGCACTCGTAAGAAGCAAGGGTGGTATATCTGTAGCTAAAAACAAAGACGAGGTAACGGATATGCCATTACCCGTAGCAGGCCTTATGTCCCTGGGCACTGCAGAAGAAGTAGGTGCAGCCTACACCAAGATCGATCATGCAGCAAAGGAACTAGGCACCAAACTGCCCGCTCCATTCATGACTTTATCGTTCATGGCGCTACTTGTGATACCCGCACTCAAGCTCAGCGATAAAGGGCTTTTCGATGGAGGTAAATTTGAGTTTACTAGCGTGGAGATTTAATTTACTTGAACATAAAAATAGAAAAGGAGAGCAAACTGCTCTCCTTTTCTATTATAATATACTTGGCATCACATTCCATCACATTTCTTCCACATTGCCGCATTCGCCTAAGCTCTTTCCGTCCATATCTGTGCCAGATGCACCAACACCTCTGTTGCTTTCTCCATATCCTGCACGCTCACATACTCTTGTTTAGAGTGTATACCCATCTCACCGGTAAACAGGTTAGGACAAGGCAAGCCCATAAATGATAGGCGGGAACCATCCGTGCCGCCGCGTATGCTCATGCGCTGCACGGTAAGTCCTGTGCGCTGGTAAGCTTCATCGGCATAGTTCATCACTTGTGGGTGCTGGTCCAGCACTTCCTTCATGTTGCGGTACTGCTCTTTTACTTTAAAGTCTACAGTCACGCCCGGGAACTTAGCTGCCGCTTTCTCTGCATATTCCTTAAGTCTCTGTTCATGTGCTGCCAGCTTTGCAGTATCAAAGTCGCGGACGATGAATTGCACGGTAGTACTTTCCAGCAAGCCATTCATAGAAGTAGGATGCACGAATCCTTCCATGCCTTCTGTCGACTCAGGGCACCAGCTATCCAGCGGTAGTGAGCTTACAAATGCTGAGGCAGCTTTAATGGAGTGCACCATCTTACCCTTAGCATAGCCTGGGTGCGCACTGATCCCGTTAAAGGTCACTATTGCCGCATCAGCGGAAAAAGTTTCACCTTCCAGATGTCCACGTTCGCCGCCATCCAATGTATAGCCAAAATCAGCGCCCAGTCTCTTCATATCCACGGCGGCTACACCACGGCCCACTTCTTCATCAGGGGTAAACAGTATGCGTATCTTGCCATGCTTTATTTCAGGGTGTGCCATCAGGTAGGTAGCCAGATCCATAATGATAGCTACACCGGCCTTGTCATCAGCACCCAGCAGGGTAGTGCCCGATGCGGTAATGATATCATCACCTATGCGCTCTTTCAGGTATGGGTGGTCTTTAGTGCTGATCACCACGCCCGCGTCATCTGGCAGTGTGATATCATCACCCGTATAATTCTTGTGCAGTATCGGTTTTACACCTGTGCCGCTGCAGTCAGGTGCAGTATCCACGTGCGAGCAGTAGCAGAGCACCGGTACGTTCTTATCTGTTGTAGCAGGTATGGTTGCATATACATAACCATGTTCGTCCAGTTCAGCATCTGCTATACCTATGGCATGCAGGTCTTTCACCAATATGCGGCTCAGGTCTTTTTGTTTTTCGGTCGATGGTTGCGAAGGGGATGTAGGGTCACTTTGTGTGTCTACCTGCACATAGCGCATGAAGCGCTCTGCGGCAGTATGGTTATAATTTGCTAATGCCATGATTTTGTTTTGAACCGCAAAAATAGGTATCTTAGTCTTTGTATGGTAGGAATCGGGCTAACTAAAACGGATATATCTGAGATCGTTACTGTGTCATTTACCCTTTTTGCGGTAATTGATGTACTCGGTTCCCTTCCCGTGCTCATTTCCATCAAGAAGAAGATGGGCGAGATCAATGCCCTGCTGGCCACTCTGGTGTCCGGTGGGTTAATGTTATTGTTCTTTTTCATAGGTGAGGAGATGCTCAAGTTCATGGGGCTCGACATCAAGTCCTTCGCCATAGCCGGGTCTATCGTTATCTTCATCCTCGGTCTCGAAATGGTCTTGGGGCTGGAATTGTTTAAACATGATAAGGACGATAAGACAGGTACGCTGGTTCCCGTGGCCTTTCCGCTCATTGCAGGTTCCGGCACCCTCACTACGGTCATGTCGCTCAAGGCAGCTTATGAGTACTACAATATCCTCATCGCTATCCTCATCAATCTGGTCATTATTTACATCACCCTCAAGTCACTGAATATTCTTGAAAGACTACTAGGCCCATCTGGCATAGCCGTGGTAAGGAAATTTTTCGGGGTAATTCTTTTGGCTATCGCCATCAAGATATTCCGCACCAATATCGGGGTCCTGAAGTAGTAACGGGTTGATCAGTAGATAATTTTTGCCGGCTCTTTTTTTATTCGTTTTAAAGTTTTTTCTCCAAACGGATTTACATCGCTTACGGTCAACCTTATCCCATTCTTGGTTATCTGGAAGTTGTATCCATGTTGGCCATTGTCTGCCTGTTTAAGGCTTATCTTCGATTTGTACACCACATCGTTCGCATTGATAGCAATGTCATAATCACCAGGCATCAATGAATCGGTATAAAACGTACCGTCTTCCATCATTACAGCATCAAAAAAATGGCTTCCGTTTATGATCGTAAGTGTTGCGTTTTCAATTGTCACACCTTTTTCGTCAGTTATCTTACCACATATACCTATGTGTTTTGTCCACACATCTTCGTTTCTGTCAATGAGTGCTACCGTACCGTAACGGTGATGCGGAGCAGCCCCATATTGGGTTGTCATCTGTGCGTGGGTGTCTAGAGGTCTTACACAGGTAAATATGGCAGCGAATAAGAGAATTGATATCAGGTATTTCATGCAATAAAGATAAATAGTTTTCATCTAATGATAATGCCGCCGTTCTAAACAGATCTACCTCAATAAACTAACAGCTGCCTCGGCACACCGCTCTCCATCTATCGCCGCCGATACTATGCCACCTGCATAGCCCGCACCTTCAGCGCACGGGTACAGTCCTTTTATTTGTGTATGTTGTAAGGTCTCTTTATCTCTCGGTATGCGCACAGGCGAGCTCGTGCGGCTCTCGGTGGCCACCATTACAGCATCATTGGTGTAGTAGCCCTTCATTTTTTTGCCGAAATCGGTCATGGCTTTTCTTAGTGCATCACCTACATCCTTCGGTAGCACATCTTTTATCTGTGCACTATGTATACCGGGTAGGTATGAGCAGTCGGGCAGGGTGGCAGATACTTTACCATTCACATAGTCTACCAGTCGTTGTGCTGGGGCTACCAGCGCTCCGCCACCTGCTTCAAAGGCTTTCTGCTCCACCATCTGCTGATAATGCATGGCAGCGAGCGGACCAGTGAAGCCATATGCGGCAAATTCTTTCTCGTCTACAGCGACTACCGTGCCAGAGTTGGCATAGGGATTGTTTCTTTTCGATGGCGACCATCCGTTCACCACCAGCTCTCCGGGGGCTGTAGATGCCGGCGCTATAATCCCTCCGGGGCACATACAGAACGAGAATACACCTCTGCCATTTTCCTGTGCTACCAGCGAATAGCTGGCTGGTGGCAGGTGTTCATCACGCACCGCACAGTGATACTGCACCTGGTCTATCAGCGATTGTGGGTGCTCTATCCTCACACCAAGGGCAAATGGTTTTGATTCTATCGCGATACCCTTATTATGCAGCAACGTAAAGATATCGCGGGCAGAGTGCCCCGTGGCCAGTATCAGTGCCTTGCAGTCTATGGTAGTGCCGTCAGCAGTGGCAACACCTTTTATAGCGTCGCCTTCCAGCAGTATATCGGTAAGTTTCTTGTCAAACAGCACTTCACCACCACAAGCTATTATCTGCTCCCTGATAGCGGTAATGATGTGTGGTAGCTTATTGGTGCCTATATGCGGGTGAGCGTCAAAGAGTATACTCGGGTCAGCGCCATACTTTACAAACATGTTCAGTATCCAGCCCACATCACCGCGTTTGTTGCTTCGGGTGTATAGTTTACCGTCGCTGTAGGTGCCTGCACCACCTTCGCCAAAGCAGTAATTGGATTCGGGATTCACAATGCCTTCCTTATTCATAGCCGCAAGGTCCCTGCGGCGTTGTCGCACATCTTTACCTCGCTCCAGCACTATAGGCTTGTATCCCAGTTTTATCAGTCGCAGGGCAGCAAACAATCCCGCAGGGCCAGAGCCGGCTACCACTATATGTGGTGCATTGGTAACATCCTGTAGTTGCGGGTCAAATGGAGTTACTTCAGGAGTGGCTTCATCAATGAATACCTGCAGTTGGAGTATGATGCGCACTTGCCTGCCGCGCGCATCAATGCTACGTTTTTGTATATGGTAGCCCGTTATTTTTTTAGGAGATACACCGCACTCTGCGGCGATGTGCGGTGTGATGTTCTGTTCATCAGCCGCCTGCGATGGCAGCAACGATAGCGAAATATTCTTGATCATAGCGTTAGGTGTTTATCCTAAAAGCGTTAAATTATATAGTGATTTTATGGTGAGCCTCACCGAACCATGACATCACTCCTACGGATGCGTCTTCTTATAATTCTCCTTCACCTCATCCAGGTGCTTCACAAACTTGTCTACATCCGGGTCATAAGAGTAACCCCCTTCTATCAGTTTGTTGCCATTCTCATCTACGTAGAAGTAGAATGGCTGTGAGTTAGAACCAAACTTAGCCGCCTGCAGGTCGGCATTTTTATTACCTAAAGTTGTTACCTGTGCATTCAGATCTTTAGAGAAATATTGCTGGTCCTTCGGTAGCTCTATCTTATTCATATCGCAGTACAGCGACACCACAATAAAGTCTTCCTTCAGTCTTTTAGCTACCTCTGCTTTCGACCATACCTGCGCTTCCATCTTACGGCAGTTTACGCAATTGATGCCGGTAAAGTCCAGCATGATCGGTTTCTTCAGTTTCTTCGCTGCGGCCAGCGCTTCGTCATAGTCAAAGTAGGTCACTAGCCCCAGGTTCTTCACCACAGGTGGTTCGTATATCTTCATGTCGCCTACATACTTTACAGGCTGCACATCTTTATTAGCATCATTTACTGTTGGTGCGTTAGGAGCAGCACCGCTGCCACCACCACTGGTAAACGCTTCAAATGTACCGGCCGGCGGAACGAATGCACTGATGCCGTTCAGTGGTGCACCCCACATACCCGGCAGCATGTATACGGAGAAGGAGAAGGCCGCAATGGCAAGGAATAATTTAAAGAGACCAACATACTCCTGCCCATACATGTTTTTAGGCGTCTCATCGTCATGCGATAATTTTATTTTGCCCAGCAGATAGAACCCTATTAATATTGACAATACGATCCATAACGTCAGGAATACCTCCCTGTCCAGCAGGCGCCATCCCTGTGCCAGGTCAGCGTTCGACAGGAATTTCAGCGCCAGCATAAGTTCTATGAAACCCAGCACCACTTTCACCTGGTTCATCCAGCCACCAGAGCCTGCTATCTTATTCAGCATGCCCGGGAATATCGCAAATAATGCAAATGGTAAAGCTAGTCCCACAGAGAAGCCAAACATCCCTATTGCCGGGCCTATCCTGCCACCCTTGCCCGCCGCTACCAGTAGCGGACCTACGATAGGGCCCGTGCAGGAGAAAGAAACAATAGCCAGCGTAAGCGCCATAAAGAAGATGCCGCTGAAGCTGCCGAAGCCAGCTTTAGAGTCCGTCTTGCTTGTCCAGCTCGATGGTAGCGTTATTTCAAACGCTCCAAGGAAAGATATACCGAACACAACAAACACGATGAAGAAGAACAGGTTCGCTATCCAGTTGGTAGAAAGCGAATTAAGTGCAGATGCACCGAATATCGCCGAAACCAGCACACCCAACCCTGTAAAAATGATAATGATGGAGAGCGAGTAGTACAATGCATTGCGTATGGCTTCCTGCCTTGTCTTGCTCCTCTTGGTGAAGAAGCTTACAGTAATTGGTATCATGGAGTACACGCATGGTGTCAGCACGGCCAGCAGTCCGCCTATAAATGCTGCTAAGAAAAGACCAAGGAATGATTTAGGTTGTTTATCAGCTGCGGTTGTATCCGCCGATATTTGTGCAACTGCTTTTTTAACAGAGTCCGTAGCGGCTTGCGCTGCTGCCATCGCCGTTTTTTGTGTCGTGTCTGGTGTCGCAGCTACAGCCGGGGCAACCGGAGTGGTATCTTTTACAGCATCTCCTCCTGCATCATTCACCACCATCGTAAACGATTTGGTAGCAGGTGGCAGGCACATCTCATCATTGCATATCTGGTAAGAATAGGTGCCGCTTATTTTCGTATTGCCTTTTATAGTAGCCTGCTGCACATAGTCTACGTGGTCTTTGTACATGTTTACCTTAGGGTCGCCGGGTACCAGCACTTCAGTCAGTAGCTTTCCTTTTTCTTTTACTTCACCATCAAGCTTTACATTAGGGTTTTTATTAAACGTAAATGCTGGTGGGTACAGTGTTCCATCGCCACCGGGTTTAAAGGAATAGATGTGCCAGTTTTTAGGCAACTTCAGGTGCGTCACCAGTTCATATTGATCACCGCTTTTTTTCTTCGCTTCAAAACTCCATTTGCTTTCATCCTTTACCATCTGCGCCTGAGCACAGGAAACAACAAAGAAGAGCAGAGAAAGAAGAGCGATTTTATATGACCTCATGATGAAAAACTTTATAGTAAAAATAGAAAAGTGTGTGCGTATCGGTTATATAGTGGTATTGATAAAACTATTGAATGGTAAATGTCATCTTCTTGGTAGTAGGCGGCAGGCAGGTGTTATCGTTACATATCTGGTCGGTGTATTCACCTGTTATTTTTCCGGTTCCGGTTATGGTGGCCTGCTGCACATAGTCCACACTACCTGAATACATGTTTACTTTCGGACTACCTTCTATCATCACTACCGATGTCATCTTCCCTTTTTCTGCCATCTTGCCGTTCAGCGTCAGTTTAGGGTTCTTGTCAAAGGTAAAAGAGGGTGGTGTCAGGCTGCCATCAAAGCCCGGATTGAAGGAGTAGATATGCCATGGCTTAGGCAACTTTACATGAACGATCAATTCATATTGGTTGCCCTTCTTCTTCTTTGCCTCAAAGGTCCATTTGCTTTCATCTTTCAGCATTTGTGCCCCGCTATTAAATGCGGTACACAATATTAATGCAGAGAGTAAGATCGCAAATGGCTTCATGATAAAAATTTTATTTTACAGTTATCGTAAATTTCTTCGTCACGGGTGGCAGGCACATTTTATCGTTGCATATCTGGTAGGTATATTCACCGGTTACGGTGTTTTTACCCTTCATCGTAGCTTGCTGCACATAGTCTACCTTGCCTTCATACATGTTCACCTTGCCTTTTATACCCGTTATTGTTTTAGATATCAGGTTTCCTTTTTCTTTTACTGCACCTGTTAGTTTCACATTGGCGTTCTTGTCAAATTTTACCCCGGTGCCCAGTAGTGTTCCGTCTCCTCCCGGTTTCATAGCGTATACATGCCATCCCTTGTCCAGTTGCAGGTGGGCAACCAGGTCATATTGGCCTGCCTTTTTCTTTTTGGCTTCAAAGGTCCACTTGCAGTTTTCCTTTGGTGCCGGTGCAGGTTCTGATGCTTTTGGCCTTGGGTCGGTTACGGTAAACTTAAAAGACTTGGTCTTTGGGGCTTCAGCCTTTTCGTCGTTACATATCTGGTAAGTATACTTACCGCTTATGGTGGCTCCGGGTTGCGCTATAAATTTCTGCACATACACAACGTTATAGCTATACATATTGGCAGTGCCTATCCCCTCCACCTTTTTACTCTCTATGATACCTTTGGAGTCTGTTTCTCCCTCCAGCACTATAGCTTCGTTCTTGTCAAATGTAAAGGTTGGTGCTATAAGTGCCTTATTCAGGTTCTTATTTTTAACAAATACATGCCACCCTTTCTCCAGGTGCAGGTGAAAGGATAATTCAAACTCACGGCCGGTCAGCTTTTTCATGGTCACACGCCATTCCTCGGGGTCCGGTGCTTTGGGTATCGGGTGGGTAGTGCCCCTCGGCATTTGTGCCTGTAATCCAGTGTGTACTGTAAGCAGGCAGAAGAACAGGTAAAGGATTTTAAATGGTTTCATGTTTATTATTTAACGTTTTGTGGCTGGTGTTTTTATTGCGAACATCACTATAAAATATAGTACGCCCCTCTACGTTCTCACTTATTATACAGGAGAAGCCTGTTGTTTATTTTTATTCCCCCTTATCTATACCATCAATCACTATGGCGTCAGCGGGAGCGCATTTTGCTTTTTAATTTTTACTTTTTTAGTTCGCAAGAGCCTGCAATATCATGCGCCCGTCAATGTTGTGCAGCGCTTCTGAGCATGCTCTTTCAGGGTGCGGCATCATGCCAAATACATTGCGGCCTGCATTGCATATGCCGGCTATATTGTTCACTGCTCCATTAGGGTTCGAGCTGATGTGCACGTCGCCATGTTCATCGCAATAACGGAATACCACCTGGTTGTTATCGTGTATTTGTTTTAGCGTCGCAGCATCTGCGTGATACCTGCCCTCTCCATGGGCTACAGGTATTTTCAGCGCCTTCTTGCCCACATGCTGGCCTATCATATTGCCAGTATTGTCGCTTTTAATGAATACGTTCTTGCAAACAAATTTCTGATGATCGTTTTGCAGCAACACGCCTGGCAGCAGTCCGGCTTCGCACAGTATCTGAAATCCGTTGCACACACCCAATACTTTACCGCCTTTATTGGCAAACTCGATTACCTGTTCCATCATAGGGCTGAAACGGGCCAGCGCACCGCAACGCAGGTAGTCACCATACGAGAATCCACCAGGTAGTACGATGCAATCGTCCTTGGTAAACATACTCAGGTCACGGTCTTTGTGCCATAGCATCACCACTTCCTGTTGCAGGTCATCACGCAGTGCGTGCATCATGTCTCTATCACAATTAGAGCCCGGAAAAACTATTATTCCAAATTTCATTAAAACGACTATTTATTCGCCAAAAGGCAAAACACAAGAAATACCAGAGAAAAATAAAAGATAAAATTACTAAACCGTTTGTTTTTTTCAAGCGCTAATGCATGCGTTATGATAATGCTTAACGCTGGGATGACAATCAGCCACGCACTTGTTACCTCCTTATCAGTAGCAAAAGCCACCATTATAGAGATGATCAGGTAGAAAGACAGGGCTATCCAATCCCTTCGAATATAAATATTACTCATGGCTACATTTTGTTGCATGGCAAAAACGCCTATGCCCAGCAACATAAATAGCCATACAAGGGTTACAATAAGGTGAAAAGGGCTGGAAACATGCGCAGCCAGCGAAAAGCCTATATGCGGCCAGTGGCCAAACAAGTAAAGCTTATCCAGCAGAAAAAGGATGCAGACGATGAAATAAATAGGGGTGATATAGCCCATCAGTGCTACCGACCACTCCCCGAGGCTCGGCGGCCTGAACAAAACCATACCGACCAGCAGCAGCAGGAAGTAGGCTAGTAAGGTAAACTGGAATAGGGCTGCAAGGCAAAGCAGAAATGCGGCATTAAATATGAGCTTACGTGGATATGAGGTCTGCGAAAAGCTGAACATGATGTCCATAGCACCCAGTAGCAGCCAGTTGAGTATGATCGTTTCACTGAAAAAGCTGAACTGAGGATAGATGGAAGATAATAATATGTAGGTAAATGCCGGTATGTAGGTATTCCGGGGAAACAGTTTATGACGCACAGCAATACTCTTGAGGTATATTGCTTGCACAAATATCAGGCAAATGGCTATCAGTGTATAGCCAAATGCAGCATCCCTGAGCACTAAGTGAAAACCCCTTAGTATATAGTTATATAGAAAATGACCTGCAACAGGGCTTGGTACTGCCGGGTTCAGCAATACATGCAGTTTCACCAGCAGTGTAAAGATGAACAGGATAATAACTGTAAAAGGATTATTGTTTCTGAATAAACGGAGCACTCAATTATTTTATTTGGCGCTAAAATACAACTTTGGCGAAGCATATCTGCTTTTTATGCAGACACGGCACCACTAATACTCTCGATGCGACCTGTTTTCCCGATTTTGGCAGCCAGTCAGGGTTATCATTGCCTTCTGCCGCAAATGAATTTACCTGCGTTTTCCCGTCAGCATCGAGGGTAGCCAGCTGAATGCGCGACTGGCGGCTGTTAAAGTCATTGAACAGGAAGGCGATCGTGCCGCCGCTGTTCAGCAAGGCATATGACGAGAAAAGGCCCCCATCTTCCTGCGAGTACTGCTCCTTGGGCACAAATGAGCTCCATTCCCGCAGGCCATCCTTGTTATAAGCCAGAGCCATAATGTCGTTGTAGTGAAACTCCCTCACCATGCTCGATGAGTAAGGGCTGTAAAACGAATAATAACCAAAATTGGGCGTATAAGTGCTGCGTGTGGTCACATAGTGTATCTCAGATATCAGCACGAAGCCACCATCGTTCTTTACAATGATCTGCTTTACCTGATAATTGTCAAATACATGTTTACGGTAGCGGGATCCCGCTGCATTGGCCAGCTGCTCGTCAAATGGCAGGAACTTTATATTCTGGTATGTTTTGGAGGCTATATCGTAAGAGGCATAGATAATGCCTTCAAAATCTCCGTTCTTTTTGTTGGCATAAAAGCCGCCAAAGTATACGTGATTATTGGTGTTGTCTATTTTCAGGTAGCCGCTGGCGGCATATTTTTCCTGCAATGGCATTTCATGAGCTTCAAATTTTGTTTCGCCTGGTGCCAGCGTCAGTATGCGGTATTGGTCGGCATAGTTGCGGGTACCTGTAGTGCTGTAAGCGGCCATATATACAGTGCCATCATTGCCTATATTCACTTCCCCGTTAGCTATATTATCATCGCCCTTGTACGTGGCGCGGCTACGCTTCGTGATGGTCAGGTTATCATCCAGCCACTTCCCGTCAAACTCCAGAGAGCTACCCTTATCATTTACTGTATAGATCAGTATCGACTTTTTATTCTCTGATACCGCCGAGAAAAAATAGCTCTTCATAGCGCCGAAGATGCCTGTTTTAGCACTGCCTAGTTCTACAGGCTTACCGTGCAGGAGGCCCTTGCTATCCAGTAGTGCTGCATATTGTATTACCTTATTGCTCTCCAGCGACTGATAGAGTACAATGATCTTGTCGGCATAAGCAATAAATCGTGTTTCATATATTTTAGAAGGGAAGAAATCCAGCATCACGGTGGCTGTCTTGTTCATAGAGTCGTCATAGGCATCCAGCATAGCCCCTTCGCTCGAGTTGCGGTAGGTATATAAATTGCCGCCCGCCATGCCCACCACAGCATAGTCTCCGTTTCTGAAGTCGAACTTATCATACTCAGAGTAGGTCACATCCTGTGCATAACCGTGCACTACAATAAAAACAAGGGATAGAAAAAAGAGAAAGGGCCTTATGTGCTTCATATACCGTGATTATTGGTCGCTACTAACAAAAGTAAATATTATTTACCCATTGTAGTTGGCAACTGCCCATTTTTGCAATTCTTTGGGTAAAAGACGGGAGTCTCAAATGTCTGCCATCCTAAGTAATCACGCCAAGCATTATCCCCATAGCTATCGGGGATCGCATTTCATCACATTACCCCACATGGCTATTCGGTTACTTTAACAACGCTATTGAGCATTAATTACTACATTTGGAAGTAAGATGATCCTCGAAAAACCCCTTATCGATAACCTTGAACTCATTGCCCGCCAGGTGGTGGAAGGGTTCATCATTGGTCTGCACAAAAGCCCGTTTCACGGGTTCTCGGTAGAGTTTGCTGAGCACAGGCTCTACAATCCCGGCGACCCGCTCAGGCATATCGACTGGCGCGTATTTGGCCGCACAGATAAGCTGTTCATCAAGCGGTTCGAAGAAGAGACCAACCTCAGGTGCTGCATCGTCATAGATACCTCATCGTCTATGCAGTTCCCCGATGATAAGAAGAAGCTTAATAAGCTGCAGTTCTCTTGCGTAGCGGCTGCCAGCCTCCTGCAATTGCTCAAAAGACAGCTGGATGCGGGTGCACTGACACTGTTCGATGATAAGGTCAATTATCTGTCCGACTGCCGCTCTACCCACAGCCACTACCGCATGCTTACTAATGAGCTGCAGAAAACCCTCGATCTCAAGTCAGACAATAAAACCACCAGTGCAGCCTCTGCCCTGCATCTCATAGCCGAGCAGATGCATAAGCGTTCGCTTATAGTGGTCTTCAGCGATATGATGGACGACGCAGATAGTATAGAAGATATGTTCTCTGCCCTGCAGCACCTCAGGTACAATAAGCATGAGGTCATCCTTTTCCACGTCATGGACGGGGCCATGGAGTTGGAATTCGAATTTGAAAATCGCCCATATGAATTTGTGGATATGGAGAGCGGCGACCGGATAAAGCTACAGCCGCAGCAGATAAAAGACCAATATATAGGCCGTGTAAAGGAGTTTCAGGCCATGATAGAAAACCGCTGCCACCAATACCAGATAGATAGGGTACCGGTCGATCTGTCAAAACCGGTAGACGAGGTACTGCATGCTTTTTTAATAAAGAGAAATAAATTGATGTAATTAAACGTTTTTTTGCTACCTTTGCAACCCGTTTGAAATTCCATGTGACCGACAGCCGTGGTGTTGAGAATATTTTTAATATAATTTGCCCCTTTACCGGGGGAGTGTTTATTTGCTCTTTTATTAGAGTTTGGGCTATGAAGCACAGCAGGGAATTTGAAATTGCGTGGCAAGGCTTAAAACCGGGACCCCACACCTACGTATACGATATAGATGATCGTTTTATGCAGGAGCGTGAAGTGGATGATAGTTTTAGGGATTGGAACGCTAAAATCACTTTGATCTTTGACAAGCATGAGAATTTTTTCATGCTGCATTTTGATATAGACGGTAAGGTTACTGTGCCGTGCGACAGGTGTGGAGATGATTTTGATCTTAAGTTATGGGATGAATTTGAGCTGGTAATAAAGCTGGTAAGTGATGATGCCGAGGGGATAGAAGATGAGGACGATGTGGTATTCATTCCGCGCCACGAAACCGTGATCGATATCAGTAAGTGGCTCTATGAGTTCCTTACGCTCAGCATACCGTTACAGCACATTCACGCTGATGGTGCTGATGGTACTCCCGGTTGCAACCCGCAGGCCCTCGATCTTTTAGATCAACTGTCTGAAAAGGGCGAAGACGAGAAAAAGAGCATCTGGAAAGGGCTCGATGCGCTGAAGGAAGGAACACCGCCAAAGAGCAAAAAACAAAAGTAAAAGAACACCGGTTGCCGCAGGGCAGCAGGAAATAATAAAAAAACTGCTTCGGCAGAGATTGTAATAACAAAATAATAAATTAAGTAAAATGCCTAATCCTAAAAGAAGGCACTCACAGCAAAGGGGTGCAAAACGCAGGACTCACTACAAGGCTACTGCAGAAACGTGGAGCATTGACAAGACTACAGGCGAAAGCCATCTGCGCCACCGTGCGCATTGGGTAGAAGGAAAGCTCTACTATAAAGGTAACGTAGTAGTGGACAACGCACCGGCTGCTGCCGCTGCTGAAGGAGAAAGTAATCAATAAACGCATTATTTTCGTTTAATGAAGATAGGGCTGGATATTATGGGCGGTGATTACGCCCCTGCTGAAGCCATTAAGGGCGTACATATGTTCCTCGAACAGTCGCATGACCCTGAAGTGCATTTGTTGCTCATTGGCGACAAGGCAGCGGCTGCCCCATACTTATCTTTACTAGACCCTTTCCAACACAGGTATACATTCATTGAGGCCGGCGAGTCAATAGGTATGCACGAGCATCCTACCAAGGCGCTGAAAGAAAAACCCAACTCCAGTATCGCTATTGGATTTGGGTTACTCATGAAGGGCAAGGCCGATGCCTTCCTTAGCGCAGGTAATACCGGCGCTATGCTCGTTGGGTCTATGTACACCGTCAAGGCTATTGATGGTATCCTCAGGCCCAGTATCGCATCGCCTATCCCGAGGCAGGATGGTAAGTTCAACCTGCTGCTCGATGTAGGTATCAATGCCGATTGCAAGCCGGAACACCTGGTGCAGTTTGCCCAGCTGGGTGCCATGTATGCACAGAGTGTATACGGTGTGGCCAACCCGCGTGTGGGCCTGCTGAACATAGGTGAGGAAGAAGGCAAGGGTAATCTGCTGGCACAGGCCACCTATCCATTGCTTAAGGAAGAGCAGGGCATCAACTTCGTAGGTAATATCGAAGGCCGTGACGTTTTCCTCGATAAGGCCGATGTTATCGTGTGCGAAGGCTTCGTAGGTAATGTAACCCTGAAGATGGCAGAATCTATCTATGATATCTTCGCTATCCAGAAAGGTATCTCAGACCCGTTCCTCGATAACTTCAGTTTTGAAAAATACGGCGGTACCCCGATCCTCGGTATCAATAGTCCTGTACTCATAGGTCATGGTATCTCACATGCGCCCGCATTTATGAACATGATCAAGGTGGCATCAAAGCTCATCAGCTCTAACCTCATAGGCCACTTTAAAGAGCACTTTACCCTCAAGAACGAACAGAAAGCGGAAGGTTAATTCTGTAATTTGACAAATGGTCCATTTATAGTGCTATATGCTTCGCAATGGCACGTTGTGTCATGAGCATTTGCTCCGTTTTTTCGCCTGTAAGCAATTTAACCAGAGGCGTATACTTTCGTATAAATATTTATAGAGGGGTGGAAATTAGTGTTAAAACGAGTGCAATAATAGTTTAATGTGTTTAAAATTACCCCCGTTTTTTACCGTTCGTGAACAAAAACGACCGTTCGTGAACTTTTTTTGGAAATGCGTGCGTTTGGCACGTAGCTTGCTCTTGAAGTCTATTACTCCGTAAGATTGGAAATTTAGATACCGCTAACCTTAAATTTGTAATAGAATGACAAGTAAGCTGATCATAGTTGTCTTTATTATTTGCGCATGTACTCCGGTACATGCCCAGATCAATTATGTTCAGAACGGAAGTTTCGAACAATATTCTATATGCCCTGACGGATATGATGAGGTGGCACTTGCTTATCGCTGGAATGGAATAGACACGAGCTGGGCGCCGGGTGGAGGGGGGGCAATTCCCAAATGTTTACCAGATTATGTCAATGCATGCAGTATGTGGGCTGCTGCATCGGTTCCTTCAAATAACAAATTCTATCAGTATCCTCGTCACGGGAATGGGATGATGGAAATTACAATGTTTTATGACTATGGAGTACCCGGTTATGTGTTGCGCGATTATCTACAGCAGAAATTTCTAAGTTCATTAGTAGCAGGGCAATCGTATTGTGTGACTTTCTATGTAAATATGGCTAATAGCTCATATGCCATAAATGGAATTGGGGCTTATTTTGACAATGGATTAATAGATACCACAAGCCATTGTGATACTCCTCAAACGCAATACACTCCGCAGGTGCTTGAAACAGGTATTATCAGTGATACTGTTAACTGGGTAAAAGTGCAAGGAAGTTTTATTGCCAATGGCACTGAAAAATTTATGACTATTGGTAATTTTTGGGATACTGCGCATACATCCAAAATACACTACGGTTCAGGACATTTTGGTTTATATCTTATAGATGATGTCAGCGTTATACCCAGTAATGCAGTAGCAGACGCCGGGCCAGATGTGAGCATAGCCGGTGGCGATACTGCCACTATAGGTGTTGCTGTGAATGGCGATGGTATGCCCTGCTACTGGTATGTGAGCGGCAGCACTACGCCCATAGATAGCGGTGGCACCATAAAAGTGCACCCGCTCATAAATACCACCTATGTGGTCAGTATGGATCTGTGCGGCACAGTCACCTACGATACCGTTAATGTAACAGTACACCCGACTGGTATCAACACACAGTCAGTGACAGATGTAAGGGTGTATCCCAACCCGGTAAATAAAACGTTGCAAGTGCAATATATGCCGGGCAGTGCAAACGCCTTCATTGAAATAGAAGATGTTGTGGGCAAGACCATGATGGTTGCTCCATTGCAAAGCAGTAACACTGATGCGGATGTGAGTACCCTCCCTCCGGGATTGTACATATACAAGATCATAGACGGTGGTAAAATAATTAAAGCAGGCAAAGTCGTAAAAGGCTAGCCCGTTCTTATTGGATTGTGGTAAAAGAGGCTGCCCGGAAGGGTGGCCTCTTTATAGCATAGGCCATTCTGCGTCATTGTGGGTCTTCCTACCTGCCAATAACTAATTTGCCGGCCAAGGCGATCTGGCTCCCGGTTACTTACACATACAGCTCACTTCGCTTTCGAAAAATAAATATGGCATCATGCACCGCTGCTGCGTCATCATGCCCGCTATTCACGTCATCATACCCACCCGTTTTGTTCATCTCAAAAACTCCACT
>Ga0164296_1000030_pt1 | contig 182216 bp, 137 predicted proteins | sample GEODES057metaG_FD_113533 | JGI IMG/M metagenome (GOLD analysis project Ga0164296, IMG submission 113533) | Dystrophic lake water microbial communities from Trout Bog Lake, Wisconsin, USA - GEODES057 metaG | ecosystem: Environmental > Aquatic > Freshwater > Lake | place: USA: Trout Bog Lake... | reverse complement strand
TGACCATGCATAGAAGTTCATGCCTGATGGACCTGACGGACGTACCGCATCCCATGCATTGTCCTCATTGTCAGTTGCCTGGTCGTTGAACTGGATGCGCAACATATCCCATGGCTGGTAGTTTACATCATACACCGCCAGTGACAGGTAGCCTTGTGCCGCCCTCAGCAGTGATGCTGATGAGCTGGATGCCTTGTCTGTTTCATGGAACACCAGTGAATCACCATTGGCAGCTGCCCTTACCTGGAACGATGTATAAGCCTCCATGTAGTATGGTGTGCCCGTAGTTACATTCACGGATACCCAGTTACCGGAAGGTATGATGTATGGGTTCCACAGGAAGATCGCAGAACCGGTGATCTGGCCGTTGGCCCATGCTGTGTGTGCTATGCTGCCGATGTTCACCGGTGAAGCATATGGGTTACCGATCTGGTTGTAGTCCTGGTTGGCTCCGGTGCCTTTTTGCAGGTACACCACCTTTGTGCCCTGGTTAACAGGACCGCTCATGCCCACTGTGGCAGGATCGACCGTGTATGGACCAGATGTAGGATATGCAAGACCTTCGCCCTTGCTGCCGCGAATGAACAGGCGGAAGCCCTCGTATGGACGCACCTTATCTGTATCATTAGCTGTTGACATCGCATTATGGATCGGATTCCATCCCGGATCATAACTCAGGGCTGAGTTACCATGCAACGGGTTGTACCAGAACGCTGATGGTGCATTGGTGAATGTATTTGTAAAGCCATGAACAGAACCACTGTCACCAGTTACATCGATGAACTTCTCTATCTCGCTCAGCGGCATAGAGCTGCTGAACGGATGGCTCCAGAAGCGGTAGGCCCTGTGGCCGTAGGCAATATACTGGCGTACCTGAACCTTACCGCTGATGCCGGCACCACCGGTTGTGATCGGCGCAATGCGTGCAGTACCATTGGTCGAGTCTGAGTTCAGCACCACGCTGTCACCAGTGCTCAGCATACCGCCGCTCAGGCTAAGTGCACCTGTGATCACCGGCCTTGCGCCGCTGTCCACATTCACACCTGCGGTGTTGTTGATATCCAGATTGGATACATAACCCATACCCTGCATGTGCTGTGCTGTTGTGCCACTCATAGAGAGCGTACCCGCGCCGGTAATTGTACTGTTATTGGCCAGTGTGCCCTTCACATTGAGTGTTGATGAGCTGTAGAGCTTGAGTGTAGCACCGCTGGCGATGCTGAGGTTGCGGGTAGTAGCGCTGCCTGAAGCTGCCAGTGATGGCGCATATGGAGTGCCGGATGGTATACTCACATCATCGCTGACTGTTGGCACAAAGCCGCAAGACCAGTTGGCTGCATTGTTCCAGTTGGTATCAGAAGCTCCGGTCCACTGCATCGGTATCGGGTTGATCGTGATGATAGTATCGTAGATACTGTAACATGTACCAGTACCCTCGTGTATGTCTATCAGCTCGTAATTGGTGGCCGATGTAAGTGTACCAGTAGTAAGTGTGTATGAACCACCTGAAACTACTGTGCTCAATGTATCACCCGCTGCGACATAGTCTAGGACTGCACCTGTACTGCCGCTGAACACCACGCTAGTAGAATACCCTGTGCAAGGAGGTGTGGCTGATGTGATGGCCGCAGTTGGTATTGCGATCACATTTACAGTCGCGGTATAATTGACACTTGTGCAGGTGCCATTAGATACCGTAAGCGTACCGCTGTATGACGCCGCCGGGGCTGCCGCAGGCACTGCCAGAGTTATAACACCGCCAGATAAACTTGCAGCAGTAACATCTGCGAAACCTGCAGAATGAGCAGCACTGCTGTAAGTGATGCTGTAAGTTGTAGGACCTCCGGTTGCACCAGAATACGCGAGCGCTGCGGATGTGATACCTTGACACACTCCTGGCGTACTGCCAAGGGTGATAGATGGCCCGTTGTTCACGGTCACAGTATCAGTAGCCACTGTGGTACCACAGCCATTTGTTTTGCTGTAAGATATTATTGTAGTACCTGCCGTTGCAGTTGTAACCACACCGGTAGTTGCATCTACGGTAGCGACAGACAGGTTGCTGCTGCTCCAGGTACCACCCGTTGCAGTGTCAGCAAGTGAGGTAGTGCTGCCCGCGCACAGTGTGCTGGTACCAGTGATAGCAGGCACAACCGGTAGCGGATTAACCGTGATGGTAGCGCTGCCCGATACGGTTGAGGTACCCAGGCTCGTAACTACGCTTACCAGTGCATAAGTGTTCACCACAGGAGCACCTGTCGCTGTATATGTACCGCTCAGTATTGCACGACCCGTAGCATTTGCTGTAACTGATGCCGATGAGCCGTTGAGCGTGTAGTTAACTGTTGCACCTGGGTTGGTGTAGAAGGTAACTGTATCTGAGTGACCGGTGCATATTGAAGATGCACTAACTACTACCTTGGCGAATGCATTCGGTGTGAACGCTACGCCCCTGAAGTTGCTGGATGACGGTGCATATGCGAGTGTGTCTATCGTTGAGCCTGCGCCATTGTCTATGATCCTGATCAGCGCGTTGGTACCTGTACCAGGAGCTGTTGTCGCATAAACACGGTATGGCGTTGTAGAGAAGTCGGCTGTGAGGCCACGGCAAACAACAGAGTTAACTGTGTAAGTATAAGTATAAGTAGAACCAGATTTGGTATAGCGTTTAACACCGGTAGCGTCATCTGCAAGGTACACTGTATTACCGTCAGGGCTTACTGCGAAACCGTAAGGGCTGGTGCCCGTGCCGGTAGCCACGTTCACGGCTGTGATGCCGCCGGTGGTTGGCACACCTGTACCTACTGTATACAGACCCTGTGTGCCGCTACCCGTCGTCATATACAACTGACCATTGTATATCTGCACCACACGTGTATTGGTTTGTGGCAGAATAGATATCGGAGTAGCAGTTGTACCCACCATCATCTGAACACCGGCTGTACCGGTAGAGCCTGATGCGGCTGTACCCACTGCGTAATATTTAGTACCATTACCTGTTACACCACGGATATTATTACCGTTAAAGGCTGAAGTTTCTACCACATCGGCCACATTGCTGTAAGAACCGGTAGGTGTAATAGAGAAGATTGCCCTGCGTACGTTGGCCAGACCGGCGATACCTGCTGTACCTGCCACAGTATCGTAACCGGAGATGATCAGGTGCGTACGTTCTGCATCCAGAGACATCATGCCTTCAGATGTTGCAGAACCACTGTTGGTGACGCGCGGGCTGCTGCCTGTGGACGGAAGGTTAGTGGTAGATACCGGAGATGACTGCAGGAGTGTAGACGTATTGTACTCTGCCACAGTAAGCGATGTAGCTGCACTTGATGTACCGTTCTCACGCATTACTACGAGGTTGCCCACTGTGAAGCCCGTTACGGTAACGATTGCAGTAACAACAGTGGTACCGCAGCCATTTGATTTAGAATAAGAGATAACCGCTGTACCGCTTCCTGTTCCCGTTACAACACCGGTTGTCGAACCAACAGTTGCAACTGATGTGCTTCCGCTACTCCATGTGCCGCCAGCTGTGGTATCGCTGAGGGTAGTTGTTGAGCCTACTACCGTGCTAAGTGTACCGGTAATCGCACCTACGACAGGAGGAGTATTAACAGAGATCACCGTGTTATTGTAAACAGATCCGCAAGTATTAGTTACTGTATAACGGATAGTGTCCGTGCCACCTGCAACACCTGTTACAATACCTGTAGCTGCATCTATAGTGGCAACCGAAGTATTAACGCTACTCCACGAACCGCCGGCAGTGGTATCTGTCAGCGTGATAGTTGCGCCGCTACATACTGAGGTTGCACCACCTATAGCACCTGGAGCAAAAGGAATGGTATTTACTGTTATAGGATCCGTTGTATATACTGTACCACAGCTATTGGTCACGGTATAAGAGATAGTTGCAGAACCGGTATGGACACCGGTCACCACACCTGTTGCGTTCACAGAAGCTGTAGTTGTATCGCTGCTGGTCCATGTACCTGACGGAACACCATCGGAGAGTGTCGTACTTGCCCCCTGGCAAACAGAGCTTGATCCGCTGATTGAACCTGCAGATGGCGTTGAGGTGACGTTGATAACATAAGATGCAACCGCAGAGCCACAAGAAGCAGAAGTAGTAGTATAGTAAATGGTATCTGCTCCTGCTGCTACGCCTGTAACAACACCAGAACCATCAATAGTAGCTACAGATGGGTTGCTGCTGCTCCAGGTACCACCTGCAGCCGTATCGGTGAGTGTAATGGTCGTAGCAGGACAAACTGATGTTGGACCGGCGATAACACCTGCATTAGGCGCGAGGTTCACAGTCACTGTATCAGTAGCGACAGCCGTGCCACACAATGTAACCTTGCTATATGACACGATAGTTGTTCCTGCAGACAACGCCGTTACCGCACCCGTAGTAGCATCAATTGTAGCAACAGATGTATTACTGCTGCTCCACGTGCCACCGGCAGTTGTATCTGTGTATGTAGTTGAGGTACCGGAGCATATAGAAGATGAACCACTTATTGCACCGATAACAACTGCCGCATTTACAGTAATATTTGCAGAGCCGCTTGATGAACAAACACCATTAGATGCTGTGATCGTATAAGAAGTGCTGGTTGAAGGTTTTGCGTAAACAGTAGCAACCGAGCTGCCAGCGTAGGCAACGGTAGCTACAGTATCCGTATAAAGCGCTGTTGTCGGCGACCAAACCAGTGCCGGAGCTGTTGTATAGTTGATGGTTATTGACCATGAAGATATAGCAGACGCGCCGGATGTATAGTTATCGTATCCGACCAGATCCCATGTGCCGTTAGGTATAGAATACAAGCCTGTCCATGACGTTACCGTAGACGCATATCCAAGGCCACCGACACCGCTTCCGGCATCTGCAGCAAATGTGCCGGTATATGTGCCGGTACCTGTAGCGAGAGATGTAGAGGATGCTGAACTAAATACTGTATTTACAAAACCAAGAGCACTACTACCACCTCGGGCATTGTCCAGATTAAGGATACTACCGTTCGGCGCCTTCAGGTTGTAAATAAAGTCTCCATCATAAGTAGTAGATGCGTTCATCTTCACTGACACGCTGGTAATGGTAGCACCTGCCGGAACGCCGCTCACGGCGATCGGAGAAATGCCGAGTGTGCCTGATGTAACCGCATAACCGGTGCTGGTAGAGAATGTAACTGAACCAGGTATCAGGCCACCGGTGGCAACTAACGGAACTATTGCTCCGGCACATATCGTATCATTTGCAGGAGCAACTGTGATGGACGCCGGGTAGTTATTCACGGCGATGATCTGAGACAGCGTGTTGGTACAGGTGCCATCAGAATATGCGTACCTTATTGTATCTGCGCCTGTACTCACAGGAGTCACCACACCAGAGGCATCCACAGTAGCTACTGAAGGTGTACTTGAACTCCAAGTGCCACCAGATGTTGCATCTGTGAATGTGGAAACAGTACCAGTACAAAGTGTTGACGAACCGCTTATAGAAGCAACTGTTGGCAGTGCATTAACAGTTATTGTTTTTATAGCAGTACCTGAGCATGTGCCGCTGCTTAACGCGTAGGTTATGTTAGCTGTCCCTGCAGATACACCGGAAACAACACCGGTTGATGCATCCACGGTAGCTATACCAGTATTACTGCTGCTCCATGTACCACCTGCAGTAGAGTCTGAGTATGTGGTTGTTGAACCGGCACACACAGTGGACGCGCCTGTAACCGACGGCACATAGAGAGAAGAATTGAAGTTAGCTGTGATGCTGGACGAAGACGAACAAGTTCCAAAAGAAGCGGTTGCTGTGTAGACAGTCGTACTGGTTGGCAGCGCATAAACCGATGCCGTAGAGCCACCCGCATACGCAATTGTAGCCGCTGAATCTGAATACAGACCGGTAACAGGAGACCAGGTAACATTTGGAGCTACCGTGTAGGAGATGGTGATCGACCAGTTCTTGAATGTATCTTCAGTTGCACTATACGTGTTATCTGTTATGAATGTCCATTTGCCATCAGGTATTGAATAGAGGCTAGACCAAACAGTTGCATTCGACTGGTATGCAGAAGCAAACGCACCAGATGGAAACGCACTTGCCAATGAAGCTATGTAGGTATTTGCAGACGTCATTTGTAATGCGCCCTGTGCTGTGGTACCGTTAGATGCGATCGTTACGTTTGTGAAACCACCTATGCCTGAGCCAGACGCGCCACTCGCACCATTACCATTATCCAGGTTGATGATGCTGCCATTCGGCGCGCGAAGGTTGAACTTGGCATCCGACTGATATACTGTGCCTGTCGTCAGCCTTGCTACATTGAAAGTAACAGCCACGTTGGTGATAGTTGCGCCAACCGGTATAGAACTTACAATAATTGAGCTTGTGTCTGGATTATTCTTAGGTATAACGAAAGTGGTAGATGTGTTTGATAGTGTCACGGAGCCATGTAGCGTATCGCCGGCAGCGGCGATCATTGAAGATGTACTACCCGGGCAGAAGCTGAGCGACAGAGGTGTGATTACCGGCACAGACGGAGTTGGATTGACCGTCATCAGTGACCTAGAAGTATATGTACCACAGCTGTTTGTAACCAAATACTTAATGGTATCGATAGCGCCGGCAGCAACTGCGGTCACAACACCAGTTGATGCGTCAACAGTGGCGACAGCAGTATTGGTGCTGCTCCAGGTGCCGCCCGCAACAGTGCTGGAAAGTGTGGTTGTGCCAGCGATACACAATGATGTACCACCGGATATGGTGCCTGCGTTAGTTGGCAGAACAGTCACTACCGCGCTATTGTATGAAGATCCGCAAGAATTGCTTACTGTATACTTTATTGTGTCTGTGCCTGTTGCAACTGCGGTAACATGACCAACTGTATCAACAGTGGCCACTGTCGGGTTCGTACTGCTCCAGACGCCACCTGTTGTTGCATCCGATAGCGTAGTGACAGCCGCAGGACAAACCGACGTTGTACCCGCTATAGAAGCAGGAACGGCAGGTGTTGATATTACATAGAACGGAGTTGTTGCTGTAGTTGTGCCACAGCTTGAAGTAACCGTGTATGAGATCGTGTCTACGCCGACAGCTACTCCAGTGACAACACCGGTTGAAACATCTACAGTAGAAACAGCGGCATTGCTGCTGCTCCACGAGCCACCTGCATAGGCATTTGAAAGGGTAACCGACGAGCCAGAGCATACGGTATCTGTACCTGTGATAGCGCTCGCAGCAGGCGTAGCAGATACTGAGACAGCCAAAGTAGCATAGCTGGTGCCGCAGGTACCTGTAACCATATATGATATCATTGCGCTACCATTAGCAACACCTGTCATCAGGCCGCCAGAGGTTACTGAGGCTATCGTGCTATCACTGCTGCTCCAGGTGCCACCTGCAACTGTATCAGTCAGAGTGAATGAAGCGCCTGTACATATTGCAGTAGGACCGACTATAGTGACCGGGTTTGGCGATGTGGTGATGGTTACAATTGCACTATCAGTAGTCAGCGCCTGGATACAACCGCCGGTTGATTTAACGGACACCAGTTTGTAAATTGAAGTTGTTACCGGAGCAACAACCAGCGATCCGTTACCCGACCCGTCAAGTACTGTGGTCATGTCCGATCCACCGTTCACAGTATAGGTTACTGTATCACTCGCATCACCTGTCAGCGCAAGCGTGACGTTAGTGCCTGAGCAAACTGTACTGCTACCGCTGATAGCGGCTGTAGGCGGTGTAGTTGTATTAACCGTGATAGTATTAGTGCTGGTACAAGATCCGTGTGTTGCTGTCGCAGTATAAACTGTTGTTGAAGCAGGAGCTGCATACACAATGTGGGCGCCTGTACCCAATACGTAAGCAGTAGTATCTGCTGCGTTGGTAAAGAGGCTGGTTGCAGGCGTCCAGGTGATCGGATCGAGATAGCTAATTGTTATTGACCAGCTGGAAACATTATAGTTACCTGAACCGCTCGATGCATTACCCGTGCCCATCAGGGTCCAGTTACCGTTAGGGTTGGACTGGTTAAGCAAGTTCGTCCATGAGGTAACTGTAGAAGCCGGAGTACCTGTAGCCGAAGCTGCATCAGCTGCATAAGTACCTGTAAATGGCGCTGTAGATGAAGCAAATGTTGAGCTGCCTGCAGAGCTGATGACCGTATTTACAAAGCCGGTAGTAGAAGCACCGCCTTCATCTTTTATGAGGTTGATGATCGATGTTCCATCCGGAGCCTCCAGATTAAGAATAGCGCCACCGTCTGTTACTGTGTAATCAGTACTCATATTTACGTTTACAGAAATTCCGGTAACCTGTGCACCCGAAGGAACGCCTGATACAGATATAGCCTGAGTGTTTGTGCCTCCGATGTTGGCAAAGTTGAAAGTAGTGCCGGATGTGCCGGTTACTGAGTATGTATTAGCAGGAGTAGCCGACAATGCAAGGCCGGTAGTTGCATCAGGGCATACTGTGGCAGAAGCAGGAGACACAGAAAGTGTACCTGGAGTTGGTGCGACAGTTGCCGTATAAGATGCCGTGGCCAGACAGCCGGTCGCATCCATTACAAGCACGTTATAAGCAGGATTAACCGGAGTTGTGCTGACAGACGACACAGTTACTGAACTTGCTGTTGTTGAAGACAAGCTACCAGGGCCGCTCCATGTGTAACTATAGCTTGGAGAACCACCTGTGACGTTAACAGTAAGACCTAGGTTACTGCCTGCGCACACAGCAGTTGACGGTGTAGCAGAGATCGTTGCAGAGAAGCCTGAGCTACCGGACGTTGTGTCGCTACCTGGGTTCCCTGTTGCAGTTGCTGTATCATATACTATCGTAGAGGCTGTTGGAGAGGTAGCGCTGTTGGCGTTGTACTCAAATGCGCGAATTGAATAGCCGGTGCCACAGCTCAGGTTGGTGATGTGTACACTGTCCCCTGTGCCATCGTAGATACAATAGTAGCCAGATGTACCCAACTGAGAGCCAGGGCTACTCCAATCTGCACTCGCAGTATAGTGTGTATAGTTAGACGGAACTGTGATAGCGCCTGTACCCTGCTTCATGAACACTGCACGACGCATACCATTACCGTGTGTCCAACCAACAGTCATCGAAGTAGTTGAAACTGACGGGTCTGTGATGTGGGTGGTCTGAACAGTTGGAGCCGGGATCGGGTTACCTGTAAGTGTAATATTATTTATATTGGCATAGCCAGTTCCGGCGGAAGGGTATGCAATATTCTTGATCTCCATTGATGCGGAGTTGAACCTGATCTGGAAATACATGTGAGCATTGCTACCTAAAGGAATGGCATGCGGGTTATTCTGCGCAGGCAAACATACTGTTGTTGTAGAGTGCGTGATCGTATCAGTAGAGTAATACTGATAAGTAGAGCCACCATCGTTGCTATAATAAACATCGTATTTATTAGGAGCCGTAGAGCTACCACCAATATTGAATGTAAGATTGATGTTCTCATAGCCACTCACATCCGCGTCGAAGTACCAGTATTGGCCTGCCACCATCGCGCCGCTGATCTCGTAGACATAGGTACCAGAAACACTGAAGTTCGTTTCGCCCGCAGCAGTACACAAAAGCTGCCTGTGGTAGTTCACATCAGTTGATGAAGTAGGCGTACTCGCATTTGGGGTGTAAGTTGATGCAGCCAGCCACTGAACGAAACCGACAGAAGTGCTGTAAACAGATATCACTTTGCTTGCAGAAGCTGTTCCGCACGCGCCTGACTTAGTATACATAACCGTATCTGTACCGAAGGCAACACCTGTAAGAACACCGGTAGAAGCGTCGACGGTAGCAACAGACGTGTTGCTGCTGCTCCATGTACCACCCGAAACGGAGTCGGCCAATGTGATCGTTGAACCGGCAGTAACCGTAGAAGCACCGGTGATCATTGATACTGTTGGCAGAGCATTTATAGTTATTGGCAAGATGACTGATGTAGAACCACACGTATTTGTAACGGTGTACCTGATCGTATCAGCACCTGCCGCAACGCCGGTAACCATACCTGTAGTAGCATCAACAGTTGCGCGGGAAGTATTGGTGCTAGACCAGGTTCCACCTGCTGTAGTGTCAGAAAGAGAAGTTGCAGCACCAACGCATACCGAAGATGATCCGCTGATTGCTCCAACTGATGGTGTAGTCCCTACAGAAATAATTGCAATGGACGAATTAGAACCACACGAGTTAGTGACGGTATAACTAACCGTATCTGTACCAGCGGTCACGCCCAGCAACACTCCGGTCGTGGCATCTATAGTCGCGATGGCAGTACTGCTGCTGCTCCATGCACCGCCGGTAGTGGTATCAGAAAGTGTAATAGATGAACCAATGCAAACTGATGAGCTACCAGAGATAGCACCTGGTATTGCAGGAGCGGCCATTACAGTAACATACGCAGAAGTAAGCGCTGTTCCGCAGCTATTAGTTACTGTGTAAATAACAGTATCTGCTCCAGCAGTAACTCCTGTCAATAGGCCAGATGAGCTAATTGTAGCAACAGATGTATTGGTCAGGCTCCAGGAACCGCCAGGAACCGCATCTGCAAGACTCAGTGTGCTACCGGTACATACAGTACCTGCACCAGTAATTGAACCGGCGCTTGGTGTTGAGGATACGTTAACGACAGCGGTAACGTTGGTTGTGCCGCAACTGTTCGACTTAGAGTAAGTAACCGTATCTGCACCTACGCCGACACCTGAGAGAACACCGGTGGTCGCGTCAATAGTTGCAATAGATGTATTACTAACGCTCCACGAACCACCGGTCACGCTATCTGAAAGGCTGATAGAGGTGCCGGGACAAACTGCAGAAACGCCGCCGATAGCAGCCAGGTATGGAGCAGTGCCGATGGTAACAACTGCCGTAGCTGTAGCTGTTCCACAAGTTCCCGTATAAGCATATTGTACAGTGTCTGTGCCACCGGCAACTGCAGTCAGCACACCAGTTGAAGCATCAATTGTAGCAAGAGACGTATTGCTGCTGCTCCATGTGCCACCAACCGAAGTATCAGTAAGCGACAAACTACCGCCGGAACAAACAGCAGATACTCCGCTGATAGGGCCGACAACAGTAGCAGGCAGCACAGTCACAGCTGCAGTTGAGTGCGCGCTGCCACATGTATTGGTAACTGTGTAAAGAATATTTGCTGATCCAGCTGCTATACCCGTAACAACGCCAGATGCATTCACTTTGGCAATTGTAGTATCACTGCTGGTCCATGAACCGCCAGCAGTAGTATCAGCAAGCGTAGTGGTACCAGAAGTACAAACCGTTGCAGTTCCTGTTATAGCACCTGGCATTGTCGGTATCGTATTAACAGCAACAGCATAAGTTGCGCTCGCAGAGCCACAACTTACGGTAGTTGAGGTATAAGATATAGTAACTGAACCTACTGCTACACCAGTAACAACACCGGAAGTATTGACGGTGGCCCTGGTGGTATCACTGCTGCTCCAGGTGCCGCCTGTGGCAGTTTCAGAAAGACTGATAGAAGAGCTGGTACAAACTGATGTAGGACCAGATATAGTACCCGCATTTGGAGACGGATTGACAGTTGCCGAAATAGTTGGTTTAAGCAGGCAGCTCATATTATCCCTGATCGTGTCTGCATACGTTCCAGATGCTGTGGTAGCAGCTGACGCGATGCTTGGAGTAGCAGAAGTGCTGCTATATGAAGCGGGACCTGACCACGAATAGGTATATGGGCTAACGCCACCGGATACAGTACCACTCGTCAGGCTAAGCGTATTGCCAGAGCATATTGGTGCATTGGTGGTAAGGCCAGTGGTAGCCAGTGTTGCCACACCATTCACATAGGTAGCAGCCAGACCTGTAGGGCCGTATATCCTGAACGTACCAGCGCTACCAATAGTGCCAGATGCACCCCAGCCGTAAACTTTGAAAGTATCGGTCACTCCCGGAGGAATACATACTGTACCCAGTGCACTAACTGTACTTTGCGATGTAGGAATTGCAATTACATTACCAAAAAGATTATTACTTGAGCCACTGTTCGAGTAAGTTACCTGCATGCTCGATGGGCCGGTGCTGCTCCTTTGGGTATTTAGAGTCAACCTGGTCACTTTAACCTCGGTATTAGAACCGTTGGTTACGGTAAATGCTACGTAAGCCTTATTAGTAACGGAAGCAGAATAGCTGGTATTACTTGTAGCCCAACCCGTAGATCCCCAATAAGCACCTGACGTGGTGCCGACAGAAACACCAGCCCCCCTGCTCCACTGAGAAACGGATACATAAGGAGAACCAGGTGCAGTTCCACCCGGAACGATACCAAATGTCGCAGAAGTACCGCTATAGCTTTCCCACGCTGTGTCAGAGAATACTGCCGCGCCCGCCAGGTTAACTGTAACCAGTGCCGCAACTGAAGAAGAACCGCAAGTATTTGAAACTGTGTATTTGATCGTGTCTGCACCACTCAGAACACCCGTTACCACGCCTGAGGAGTTAACAGATGCTACTGATGGTGTAACACTACTCCACGTGCCGCCTACGGTGCCATCGCTAAGCGAAGTAGTACCGCCAACTGTTACACTGAGTGTACCTGTAATAGCGGCAGGAGCAGATGGAGTGGTAGATATTGTTACTGGTTTGGAAGCAGCAACTGTTCCGCAACTGTTAGAGACCGTGTAGACGATCGTATCGGTACCCGCAATTACGCCGGTAACCACACCAGTCGTCGCGTCAACTGTTGCTACTGAAGTATTAGTGCTTGTCCAGGTGCCACCAGAAACCGTGTCAGACAGCGTAGCCGGAGTGCTGAGACAGATAGTTGACAAACCAGTAATTGAAGAAACTGTTGGAAGTGGGTTGATAGTTATTGGCAGTGTAACATATGCTGAACCACAGCTGTTACTTACAATATAGGAAATAGTTGCAGCACCGGTCGTAACACCTGTTACAACACCAGTTGTTGCATCTACAGTAGCCTTTGAAGTATTACTACTTGACCAGGAACCACCTGCCGTAGTGTCTGAAAGAGTGATGGTAGCAGCGACGCAAACAGAAGAAGTACCGCTAATAACCGCCGGTGTTGCCGGAGTAGCTATCACGGTAACAACAGCCGATGCTGTTGATGTGCCACATGAATTGGATTTGGTGTATTTTATTGTATCATATCCTACGCCTGCTCCGGTAACTACACCTGTAGTTGCATCAACCGTTGCTACAGATGTATTAACACTGCTCCATGTACCGCCTGTAGTAGTATCAGCAAGCGTAGTAGTTGAAGATGTACAAACAGACAGAGTGCCGGTGATCGGTGCTGTAACAGGTGCCGTGAGCACGGTCACGGTATCTGAGCCCGTAGCGCTGGTGGTAACGCCGTCATAACTTACAGTAGCTGTATAAATAGTTGTCGCAACAGGGCTCACACTCTCGCCGCCGTTTCCTGAGCCATTGAGTGTGAAGCTGCTGCCATCGCTCATGTTAATGGTAGCACCAGGGGTTCCACCAGTAACTGAAATAGACGTACTACTACCGCTACATATAGAAGCAGTACCGGTAATAACTGCTGCAGGAAGTTGGCTGGTAACTGAAATATTCGTAACATTCATTCCAGGCCTTGTACCGGTCACCGTACCAGCATAATAATATATCCACCTGATCTCAACCATTGACTGGTTATCGCAGGTTGATGGAAGTTGAATAGGACCGAAGTTGTTAGAAGTAGGTGCAGTTGCAGTAGAAGTATCTTCTATCTGGTTCAACGTAGTGTACGGCAGATCATGATATGAACCTGTATCGCCAATGCGGTATTGGCCACGTATTGCGTATGTTCTAACACCAATTGCATTAGTGCCCGCGGTCCAGGATGCCTTAACGTTTATCCTGCCGGTAGAGTTCAGGGCAAGTACGGCTTCACCAATAGAAGAGCCACTCTTATTGTAGAATACAAAGCCTGTATCTGCCTTGCCTTCAAACTGGGCGTTACCCGTAATTGAGTAAACGCCACGATAATCGGCATTAGCAGTTGAAGTAAGCGTTGGGTCAGCAGCATTCATATAGTGGAACACCATATTAGCCGGATAAGTACCCGCCGCACTTGCCGAAGGCCAGTTATTGAATGTGTAGTTGCCACCAGACAATGCGAATGGTGAAGGATCTGTGATGATGAATGTCTGTGTATTGGCAGCCGGAACGGGGTCGGTACCTGTCTTCACAGCGCCACCCAGATTTATATTGCTGAACGCGGTGCTGGCAACGTTGATCGTATGACCGATGGTTGCCGCATCCGCAGCACTAGCTGTAATAAATACATAGCCATTACCTACCGGTATGCTCTGTGGCGTGAACGAAGGGAATACATGGCTTCCCGCACCCATGCCAGAAGTTATTGACGACAGCAGTGTAGCTGTAGTAGAATCAAAGGTTGCTGAACTAGAGTACCAGCATTTGATGTTATTGAAATCTGAACTTGTATAGGTACCTGCAGTCGTTATGGTCAGTCCGTTCAGCGTTGCCGCCAGAGAAGAAACGGACATATCGTAGGTCTGGAGAACGATGTTTGTCTGACCTTCATGAATAGTGCCTGCTGCAGGACTTGTATTGCTGATTGCCACTGTTGGAGGGGCAACTATAGTAATAGAGCTTGCAGCAGCAGCAGGGTCGGTGCCACTTACGGTCGCTGAACCCAGGTTGAAACCAGACAAGGCACTTGCAGCCACATTGATCGTGTTGCCTATCGTAGCTGAACCTGCAATATCGGCAGTAATAAATATATATCCGGTGCCTACAGGCAAAGACTGTGAAGTAAACGAAGGGAATACCTGTGAGCCGCTGCCCAAAGACGTTGTTTTTGTAGAAAGCAATGTTGCGGTAGCAGGGTTAAACGTTGAAGACGATGCATACCAGCACTTCAGATTGGTAAGATCTGATGCGCTATAAGTACCGGCCGTATTGATGGTAACGCCGGAAAGTGTAGCGCCTGCCAGTGTAACTGCCATATTATAGGTCTGGAGCAATACGTTAGTAGAACCCTGTGCCTGACTGCTTGCAGATGGGCTGGTGGTGCTGATGGCCACAGCAGCGGTAGGTGCTACTGACGCATGAACATCAATGTTCGTCACGTTCAGCTCGGGATAGCTCGTGCCGGAAGAATCGTAATAAATCCAGCGGATCTCGAGATCAGACACGTTATTGCACGTTGAAGGCAACAGTATAGGACCAAAGCTCACGCTGTCACCAGCTATTGACGAACTGTGATACTCGATATTATTGAGCAACGTATATGGCAGATCGGTGAACGAACCGCTGGTGCCAATGCGGTACTGAGCACGGATATTAATATAGCCAGAGTTGGCAGCAACAGTGCCCGCAGTCCACCTTACCGTAACAGAATCCAGTCCGGTCGTATTTACAGCAAGTACAGCTTCACCATATTGTGTTGCCGGCATGCCGCCGTTACCGCTACCATTGTTAAAGAAGCCGAAACCGTTATATCCCAGACCATCGACCCTTGAAGCTGTAGCATAGTTATACAACGCAAGGTAGTCACCACCAGTAGCTGCGGTAAGTGTAGGGTTAGTAACAGCCATATAATGGAACACCATGTTCGGAGGGTATGTACCCGCGGCGCTTGACGAAGGCCAGTTATTGAAGATGTAGTCACCACCCGAAAGATTATATGGAATAGGATCAGTGTATGCTTCGATAGTTTGCGTAGCGCCTGCAGGTGCCGGATCAACAGTGCCTACAGATGCCGAAGCGAATGAGAAATGAGAAAGTGCATTGGTTCCAACGGCAATAGTATTGCCGGCAGTTGCAGAGCTGGAGATATCAGTAGTAATATAGATGTATGAGGTTCCAATAGGTAAAGTTTGTGCTGTAAGTCCACTAAACGTTTGTGCACCTGCAACAGTTGGGCTGGCAACTGTTCCCAGCAGAGTTGCTGTTGAAGTGCTGAATGTTGACGAAGAACTGTACCAACATTTCAGATTTGCAACATCAGCAGTCGCATAGGTACCGCTTGTATTTACTGTAAGACCATTAAATAGGGCAGCAGATGAGCTTACGGCCATGTTATAGGTCTGCAGTAGCACATTTGTGCGGCCCTTACCTACATACCCGGCATAGCCTGCAGTGTTGGTAACAACTACTGAAGATGAGGATATAGTCTGTACGTTAGAGGCAGGGATAGCGGCAACAGTAGTTACTGATGCTGTTCCAAGGCTGAAATTGCTGACTACAGTTGTATCGAGATACAATGTGCGGCCAATGGTAGCAGCAGTTGACAGATCAGCAGTAACATATATATAGCCAGTGCCTACCGGTATGGTCTGTGATGTAAATGACGGGAAGGTATGTGAGCCAGCTATTGAAGGACTGTTCAGCGTTGAAAGCAAGGTCGCTGTCGCTGCATTGAAAGTTGATGATGTTGAATACCAGCATTTCAGGTTAGACAAAGAAGCTGAGTCGTAGTTTCCGGCACTGAGAATAGTGAGACCTGAAATAGTAGCAGGCGCGCTGGTTACGGCCATGTTATATTGCTGCAGAACGTTGTTCGTAGTACCAACACCAATATTGCCCGTTGCTGGGGAAGTGGATGTTATTGCAACAGTTGGATTGAGTATGGTCTGCGTATTGGCGGCCGGTACCGGGTTTGTACCGGTAGCGGCGGCTGTTGAGCCAAGGCTGATATTAGAGAAAGGTGTTGCAGCTACATTTATTGTGTGGCCGGAGGTGGCGGTAAGCGGCACATCGGCAGTTACAAAGTAATATTTGGTTCCACCAAACACAGTCATCATCTGGCTGAATGCCGGGAACACCTGGCTACCGGCAACTGACGGTGAGGTGATGGTAGAAAGCAGTGTTGCTGTTGAGCTATTGAAGGTGGACGTAGTTGAGTACCAAAGCTTGAAGTTAGTGACATCAGAAGTAGTGTAAGTGCCGCCTGTTGTGAGCGTGAGACCGGTCATTGTATCCGGAGCAGCGGTGATGTTCATTGTGTACGTCTGTAACAGAACATTGCTGGTGCCTGGAGTAATGTTGCTGGCAGCCGGGCTTACGTTAGCGATGGCTACGGAAGGTGTTGCGCCAATTGCATTACTTGTTACTAATATTGTGGTAATGTTATGCGCCGGGCGACTGCCGGTAGTACCCGACAATTGCCTCATTACCCAGCGAACCTCCACCATCGGCTGATTGTTACAACCTGCTGGCAGCGTTATAGGGCCGAAGCTGAACTGACCCGGAGTATGTGCGGATGTATCGGTATACGTCCATGAAGAACCTGAAGGTGCCGTCCACGTGCCGGTAGCACCGATACGGTAGTTCATGGTCACATTATAAATGCGATCAGCGGCGCCATTGGCTATACAACCACCCTTCCACTGAACCTGCACATTCTGGCGATTCGACGTGTTGATGGCAAGTGAGGCCTCACCCAGCGTAGCACCGGTTGTGACCCACTCAATACCCTGACCACCAAGGCCAACCATGCGAGTACCGGTAGTACCGTTGTATGGGAAAGAGGAACTTGAATAATCGCCACTGGCAACAAACGGAGATGTTTCAGCTGCGCTAGTAGTATGGAATAACATGTTGGCGGTACCCGCTGAAGCTACGTTATTGCCAACAGAGTCGGCATTATTAGCAGGATACCTCAGGTTAGCAGTTCCTGAATACCAGCCATACAATGCCCAATCGCTGGTAGCCAGGTTCCAAGGCTGCGGCTCGGTGTATGCGCCAATAGTGATGGCATTACCGGCAGCTACTGGGTTGGTACCAGAAAGTGTAGCTGTACCAAGGGAAAAGTTTGAGAATGCTGTGCTGCCTATAGAAATAGTATGTGCAGCAGCCGCTGTATCAATGTCGGCAACAATGTACAAGTAGCCTGTTGAACCAGCTGGAATGCTCTGTGAAGTAAACGATGGGAAAACCTTGCTGCCAGCCGCACCCGGGCTGGTATAAGTAGAAAGCAAAGTAGCTGAACCGTCAAAAGTAGAAGATGTTGAGTAGTAGCAATATAGCCTGTCAAGGTCGGCAGAAACATATGTGCCGGCAGTGGTAACTGTGAGACCGGTTAATGTAGCCGGAGCACTGGTCACCGCGAGATTCAAAGTATGAAGCAATACAGACCTGGCACCCTTACCAACTGTAGCGGCCGTAATGGCTGTGCTTGAAAGCGCTACGCTCGCTGATGCACTCGTCACGGTGATAACAGCATAAGCATAGCTGCTGCCACATGTATTGCTTACGGTATATTTTATAGTATCGGTTCCTGCCGCTGCCGCAGTAACAACACCTGTAGATGCATCGATAGTTGCTACTGAAGTATTGGTGCTGCTCCATGCGCCGCCAGTTGTGGCATCAGTAAGCGTTCCGGTTCCACCAATGGCAAAAACAAGCGTACCACTGATAGATCCAGGTGCAGCCGGAACCGTATTGAAATAAATAGATTTAGATGCAGAAGCACTGCCGCAAGACCCTGTGCTGATCGTGTATATAATGGTATCTACACCCGAAGCAACTCCTGTAACAACACCCGTGGATGCGTCAACGGTTGCAATAGATGTGTGCGCGCTGCTCCATGATCCACCCACGGTGCCATCAGTAAATGTTGTGGTAGCAGAAACACAAAGCGAGTCGGCGCCGCTGACAACGCCAGGAGTAGCTGGCAATGCATTTACGGTAATGCCATAGGTAGTATATGCACCGCCACAAGCTGTGGTGGTATAAGTAATGGTAGCAGTGCCAACGGCGTTACCTGTGACAATACCTGATGTAGCATCAACACTTGCAACCGAAGCGCTGTCTGAGCTCCATGAACCTCCGCCAACACCGTCAGAGAGTGTGATGGTGGAACCCATACACAAGCTGGTTGAGCCGGTAATGGTACCAGCACTTGGCGATGGTGACACTGTCACCGTATAAGTTGCCGGCGCAGCACTGCCGCAGGCATTTGAAACAGTATAAGAAATAACTGCAACACCCGCCGAAACGCCCGTGACAGCACCAGAGGCAGCATCAACCGTTACATATGGGCTTGTTGAACTCCAGGTGTTGGTAAGATCAGTTGTTGCATCACTAAGTGTAATGGTTGAACCAGGACACACCGAAGTGATGCCGGAGATAGAGCCAGAAGTAGATGGTGATGTATTGACCACTATCCCAACTGTATCTCTATTTGTACAGCCAGTAGCAACTGATGTGTATGTATATATCACCGAGTCGTTCCCGACAACAGAACCTGTCACTACACCACTTGTCGCGTTAACCGACGCATTAGTGTTTGTCATGCTCCAGGAACCTCCTGTAGGCGTGCCCGTCATCAAAGCTGTACCACCGCCGGAACATACTGTTGATGCACCCGAAACAGAAAGTGAAGGCAACGCTGTAATAGTAAATACAGTTGTAGCGGTAGCGGTATCACCACCGGATACCTTTGAGTAGCCGATGATCAATGTATCCCCTATCGTACCCGTGCCGGTAGTGACTACGCCCAGAGCACTTACTGTTGCTTTAGCTGGATTATCACTCCACCAGAAGTGAGTACCCGTAACTGCAGTATCAGAAAGGGTTGCAGTGCCCCCGGCAGCGCATGCTGTCGTTGTACCTGTAATTGGGCATACAACCGGAAGTGGATAATTCTGGAATATGGAAACCGTGTTAGTTCCGCTATTGCCAACTACCAGGTCTGGATAAGTATCTCCATTGAGGTCTCCGGCGACCACTGTAACCGGTGTTGAGCCCGTAGTAAGGCTAACCGGGGTGGAGAAAGAAATGCTACCGGTAGATGAGGCATTTCGGAAGAGGGTCAATGAATTGGATCCGCCATTAGAAGTAACAACATCCAATTTACCATCGCCGTCTAAGTCTGCGACACAAACTCCGGTAGTCGTTGTTCCGGAGGTAAAGTCAACTTTTGCAGCAAACGAGCCCGAGGTGAGTGAACCTGAGCTAGCCTGATTAAGAAAAACAGAGAATGTACCATCGATCTGGTTAGTAGCTATGATCTCTGGCTTGCCGTCGCCATCTATATCCGCTGCTGCAATATCTACAGGTTGGGTACCTGTTGTCAGCGACGCAGGGCTATTAAATGCAATCGCGCCGACAGTAGAATTGTTCCTTACTAATGTAACGCCACCTGAAACAGCATTGACCGCCGCAAGGTCAGGCTTGCCATCCCCGTCGAAATCCGCGACACACAAACCTTCTATATAAGTACCAGCGGTAACCGAAACTGCTGTTCCAAAGGAAAGTGAACTAACAGTTGAAGTATTTGGAAATACCTTAATAGTGCTGGCAAAAGTCGATGAGTTGAAGCTGGTTATCGCGATATCCGGCTTTCCATCACCATCAAAATCGGCGATGACAGGCACCGCCTGGTCATTTCCGGAAACCGTAAGGATACTTAATGGGGTTGAGAAGGAAGGCGCACCAGAAGTTGAGTTGTTCAGGTAAACATAAAAGTTGCTGCTGTTGTCAAAAGCCACAACCATATCAAGCTTTCCATCACCATTAAAGTCAGCAAGTTTGATATTATTAGGTCTTCCTATCAAAGTGACCGAAGTACTATACAAAGTGAATGTACTGGCAGAGATATTACCCGACGAGCCTGTGTTGCGAAAGATGCTGTAGTTTGAAGATCCGCGATTATTTACGACAAGGTCAGGATATCCGTCACCGTCTATATCGCCGATAGCCGCTCCGTATGGTGTTGGCGAGCCTGAAGCTGTAACCAACTGAACGCCCGGCTTAAAATTGAGCAGATTGCTTTGGAAGGAGGCATTGTTGAACTCAGGAAGGAAGCTGCCATTCTCAAGACCAGTAAGACCATAAGCAGTGTTCAGAACGCTTACCGGTGCATAAGTAGCGCCATATGGCACGGTAACAGTCAGTGAAGACGTAGTAGGTGAGCCGCTTACAGTTGCTTTTGTAGCGCCGAAATATACGATGTCATTAGCCGCGGTGGCGTTAAAATTGCTTCCTGTAAATGTAACCGATGTCACACCCGGTATGCCGGTATTCACCGACATGCTTGAAATAGTTGGCCCTTTAGGTACGACCTCTCCAGTTGACAATTGCTGAGCCGAATAAACATTGCCCGACGCGTCGGTGAAGGTGATCTGTGCCAATTGACCTGATGTAAGGCCTGAGGCAGTTGTACCCACATAAATATGATTGGTGCCCGACGTATAACCGGTAATGTTCAGTTTCTTGCCGGAAGCCCAGGTCAAAGCGCTGCTGTTGCTGAACTTAAGGGAGTGAGTAACAGATGTACCGAGGTCAATGGTCGAGTTATTATTAAGTACAAGAGTACCGAGTGTGATGGTTACCCCATTTGAAATACCCGTAGTAGTAATACTACCACCATTTAAAGTATCCGGAGCAGTCATCGTGACATTGACACCTGAAATAGCAGGGTTAAAACGGACCTCACCCGCATCTACCCTTAAGCCACCGGTAAATGTGTTGGAGAACCCGGTCAGTGTGAGCAAACCCGTTCCTTGTTTCACAACTTTTCCGCTACCCGCTATCAAGCTGGTATCAGAAGATGTTGCACCTATGCCAAAAGAGGTATTGGTATTCTGGCTCAGAATAAGTGTTGTTGCTGCACTGAGAGAGATCGTATGTTTTTTGTTCGCTGCGGACGTTGAGCTACTAAGACTTGAAACAGTCTGTACCGCATTGTTTAATGTAACAACAACGCCAACAGAGCCATTTGAAGCTATTGAGAGCGCTCCGGTGCTCAATGATGAACCAGAATTTACAGTCAATGAACCATTGTTCATCACCGTTCCGCCAGACCATGAATTTGATGTGCCAGACAATGCAACTGTTCCTTTGCCCAGTATGGTCATAGCGCCCGAACCAGAAATATTTCCGGACAACGTAAGCGTATTTCCACTTTTACAATATATTGATGAATTGGATTGCAGGGCAATATTGCCGGTCCAAGTATTGGTCGCCGCCGAAGCCAGGGCCGCAGTACCAGTTGGAGACCAACCAGGACTTGCGCCATTTAGATTAAGTGATGCGGCAGCATAACTGCCTGCAGCAGTCAGGTATAATTGACTATATTGATTTATCGTAATAGCATTATTGCTGGTTATTGCATTTACGTTATCTAATTCCAGAACGCCTTGAGAAGTGCCACCTGAATTGCCAATAGCGATAGTACTGCTAAAGTTAGATGGATTGCTTGCACCCGAAAGCGCAAGCACGCCGCCCATAAGTGTTGAAGTGCCGCTTCCAAGAAATGTAAGCGGAGCACTGCTGTAGATACTGTCACCGATATTGATAACGCTGCCAGCGGCAGTAGCCGTACCGACAGTTCCCGCAAGTATGTTCAAGTTCGACGAACCCGGAAAGGATAAGTGCATCGGGTTAGACGTCTTCAGGAACAATGTATCTGCTGCTGGTGCTTCGTTAGAAATAATAGTGCTAGAAACAGTATTTATCGTAGTTCCGTTCAACACCAACTGTCCGGCAATGGTGGTTGAACTATTCGCAATATATAAATTGCTGGTTCTGCCAGATAGCATCTCTAAACCGCCGATAGACAAATTATGCGCTCCATTACTCGGGAACGTAAAGTTCATATTCAGCGAAATAGGCGAAGCAAGTGTCTTACCAACCGAGGACGCACCTGTAGCACCCCATTGGGCAAGATCCGTTGTCACTCCGCTGGTGCTACCCGGGTACCCTGAGGTCCAGTTGGTTCCACCTGTCCAAGTTGAACTAGAGGTGGATGCCCATGTATAGATAGTTTGGGCAAACACACCTCCACTTGCACATCCTAAAACGAGGATCAATGAAATGAAGAAAAAACTCTTGTTTACTTTCCGGCGTAAAGTAAGTTTCATATTGCGTGAATTAGGCCGCAAAGGTGCCGTATGAAAATCAACCAGTAAAACAATGTCTGTTACGGTAATTTGAAGAAATTGTTACTCTCAAAAAGAATAACGTGCCAATAACAAAATACCCCTATACCCCACAATTTTGTTCTCACTGAGTTAACATTAATCGTCTAACGTTCTCATCAAAAACTGCACGAAAGGCGAGGACAACCAACTCCGGGAAAGGTTCCCACAATAAAAAAGCGGCCTGATCAGAGCCGCTTTTTGTTTAAATCCTCAACTAAAATGAAGCGTTTATTCTACAATTAATTTCTGTGTCTGCACTGAATTTTCTGTGGCGATGCGAACACAATAAATGCCCGGAGCCAAACCCGCGATCTCCATAGAATGGGTGCCTGCCGATCGTACACCGGCAGTTCCCTGCACTTTTACCATGCCGTCCATGCTAATTACATCTACACATACTGTTTGCGGCGTGGCAAGTGTATAAGTAAGTGTGGCACTGTTTGTACATGGATTTGGCGCTAAGAGCATATTCTCCACATCTTTTGTAACAGCGACAACTCCCGTTGGGCAGCCAGTTATTGCCGTCAGAGTTCCACTCAGCGACGTAAAATCCTGCGAAAACGCCTGGTAATAAATATTTGCAGTTGTTGCATCATGCACGATCACCGTATTTTCGTCGTTCTTCGTATTGGCACTTGTTGTCCAGTTATGAGAACCGGTAAGCAGCATTGGATTGGAACACGCATCAGACGGATCTACGACCAGGTATTTATTATGATAGATGCTGCTGGAGCCCCCGTTATACACCTTGAAATTGCTGCCTAACCCTGATGTAAATGTTGAATAAGGCGAGTAACTATTGCTGTAGCTGTCGTCAATTCCCGCAACGTATACACCACTGGTGTGTTTGCTGACGATCATGGTAGCGTCAGTGTTGTCAGTAAAGGTGTACATCCCAAAATACAGGTCTTTGTCGGCGGTAGAAATAGTAGATTGAATATGCGTATTTGTACCATCAGAAGGACTGAAATAAAGTTCAACAGTATCACCGCCAATGATAAATGAGTGATGGTCAAGGTCTGTTTTATCCGGTCCGAATTTTGCAAGAGTCGAGTTCGGAACTGCACTTGTATCGCCCCACATCATGTTGAATTCTGCAGTGTATGCATGCGCAAGGGCTGAGTCCTGGAAAATAATCATATTGTTGTGGTCAGAGGAGAACTGCTCAGACGACCAATCAAAAGAGCCTGTAACTACAATGGCATCATTGGCATTGGAAGAGCTTGCATCAATAGTCATAAATTTATTATGCATGATGCCGTAAGAACTAGATGTAGGGCTACCAAGCGTATGTATGCCTGAAGTAAGCAGGCTGAGCCCGCTGTTAGAGGAACTGCCGTCATATATCCAACGCACCTTTACTCCACGACTGTATGCATTGTTCACCGCCGTGGCAATGTTGGCAAAACTACCTTGTATGTAATCGTATTGAGCTATGTCCAGACTGTATTGGGCGCGGTTGATGTATGCCACAATTGTATCTGCCGTACAATTGTTCAGATAAACCGCATCTGTGCCCGTAGAAACTGAGGTATTCACAGGTGTATTGAAATATACTTTGATCTTGTTATTGGCGTCTACTGTTATTGACGCAAACACCAATATTGCGGCGAGAGTGCCTTTCATTTTATTCATAAAATTACAAAATTTACAATATAATATTATCAATTGAATTACCGTATAAGCTGCACCTCACCTTTTTTTACAACTATTCCGCCAAGGATGCAACCAAAACTAAACGTATAGTAGTAAGTGCCCATCTCCGCATCAGCGGCCCCGAATTTGCCATTCCATTTTCCTTCGGTCCCGCTGTAAACCAATTGTCCCCAGCGATTGTAAATGGATACAGCCTTTACGTAGTAACCATAATCTGGTCGGGCCTCAAATATATCATTGAGGCCATCATTGTTGGGAGTGAATGCAGTTGGTATGAAAATGCTGCCATCGCAACACTGTTCAACAATTATTTGCACAGGAACCTGTCTGCTGTTGCATCCTTGTGACGCCTGCGTTACGAAATACTGATAAATTGCCGGAACGTTCGTTGCAATGTTTGGTGAGCCGTTCAGCACGGTATCGTTCGCATTGTACCATGTGATACCATTGCCAGGCACGTCTGGCTGCATATTGCCGCTATTGAGACAAAAGATTATTGGTGCGATCTGCGGCGTATCCGGCGATATTATTCCGATGTGAATCGTATCTATTGCGGTACAATTGTTTGTATCCAGCGTGACGGTCAGCGAATACACACCTGAATTGCCGCCAGCGATAGCTTCCACCAAAGGAGTCAATTGTGTCGACGTAAACCCACCCGGCCCCGACCACACGTAGCTATAATAGTTATCCGGTGGCGCCAGTGATGCAGGCAACATGAATGTAGTGCGGTCGCAGACGGTTGTATCTGCCGTCAGTGTCAACACGGGTGATCGTTTTACATGGACCGACGAAACCGCACTCTTTGCCGGACATGCACTGCCTGGCAGCGATGCAGTCAGGGTATATACAGTGCTGCCGGATGGCGTGCACAATGGCTGCTTAACATTATCAGCGGTGAGGTAATTAGCCGGTGACCAGCTATAAGTGTATATGTCATCCCCGGTTACATGCATGGTAAAATTGCTGCTACGGCACACAGATGTATCGGCAGGCACAACGGCAAGGGCGAGTGAATCATAGATCAACAGTGAAGCACTGTCAACTGCTACCCCACTACCATCACAAGAGGGTGCCAGTATGGCCATTTGCAGGAATCTTGTGCCATTTACTGGTGTGGGCAGGCCATTAATAAGTACGTCGGCCGAATATGCATTGGCAGGAATAACCACGCTGTCGGCAACCGGCGAGAAATCATAACCGCTTACGGCGCTACCATGCAGCAGGAATTTTACCGTTTGCGCTTGTGGCCTGGCAACAGATCTGCGTACAGTAAATCTGCCAGGCAGGCACCCTTTTACACAAACAGCAGTCGCGGTATCATACACAGGGTTAACAACGGCACTTACATTAAATTGCTCCGTCTGAAGGCTGCCTGCTTTGAGAAAAACGCCTGAGTCATAAAGTGCATTACCTGCATCGGCAATCACGATCTTAAGGTGGTATTGACTGCATTTGTCTACCGGATGAATGGCATGTAAAACAGTTGTCAAACCATTGTGAGTAAGCTGCGTACCATTGGAGTTATTCACAAAATAATCGGTGAACGGCGAGCCTGGCCCCATTGACGTGCAGTTGGAAATATTCCCGGTAGAGCCCGGTACACCATCGTTGATCGTATTTATGGTAACGGGAATATTGGTCCCGGGAACCAGCGCAATATTCTGATTGCCGCTTATTCCGGGGCCGGAAATAAAAAACGCGAACGCGTCATTATATGGCCCACATACCGCTGCAATGTACTCCTCGGAGCTGAATACGTAGTCGACACTGATCGTATCGCCGAGCGGAAGCATATCAAACTCGAGACTACAGGCATCCATTGTTGTCTGTCCCGCAAGTGCATTGAGCATAGTATCGCCTGCGCCGCCATTGTTGTTGCTGGCAAGATAGGTGGAGTATCCGTTTACCCCATATTGACTTCCGTTCGTCTGGGCTCGCCCATTCGTCAACACTATGCCGCTGTCGAAGCCGGGAAGAGAGCCAACCGAGGAAAAAAAGCCGCTGGCGTAAGATGGGCAATTAAGTACCGGATCAATGATAGTGACACCCTGCCCTGCCAGTTTTTGCGCCATTGCAGCGGCAGTTTGTTCCGGGCTTACTGTTATTTGGCCAAAAGCGGCATTGGTCAACAACATGATCGCCGTTAACGCTGCACTGATGATACCTCTGTATGTTCGGATCGTCATTCAATTAGTCAGTGCAGGCCAGTGAAAATACGGAGTACTTTTAGTACTCGTATATCACCTTGAAACCCGTCACCTTCCCCTTTTTCCAGTATTTAATGTCTTCCTGGTAGAGCTTCTGGTTGCGGTCTGTGATATACTGCGGATCAAGCCCGGAAAGATCCGGTTTGCCGGCATTCACCCAAGCTGTGTACCAATAACTGGCCACCTCCTGAACTGCAGCACGCATTTGTGATTCTACCATTCCGGTAATTAATTCATTATAAACGTGGGCATAATCATACGCGAATATCTTCTGGCCGTAACTGCCCGTTGCAGGCTGTCCGTTACTGCCTTTTTTATACAGCATTTCCAGAGGCTTGTCCTTTCGCAATTTCTTGTCATTGTAGAGCAACGGACCTACCAATTGAAAACTACTATCAATGACCGCCCAGGTTTCCTTGTCCACATTTTCAATAAAATGAGGTTCGCAATAAAGGCTGTAATTCTTCCCAAACTGTTCTGGTATCTGCGACTCCCAAAGCGCATGGATACCCTCCTGCCCTGTTAGCTGACCATCATGATTGAGCGAAGTATGCAATGGCATGTGCGCATCCGCTATGTAATGCCCTATGTTGGCCGCCAGAAAAAGGATCTCTTCACGGTTCTTTTTGCGCATAGCTTCCGTAAGCTTATCCATCAGCTCCTCTATGGTCCATGGCAGCGAACCGTATTTATCTACCGAGTCTTTACCATACTTCCTGCGCGCTTCATCCAGCGTACGGGGCATTTTATCCGGAGACGAATACCCATACCACTCCAGGTCTATATAGTGTCTTGGAAATTCCGATCTGTCGTTCAATGAATATTTACGTAAATCGGGAGCCACCGATTCCTCGGTAAGGAAGTCGGCGTGGTTGTAAAAGAACATCCCCATCTCCTTCGGGAGCGCTAATACAGCACCTCTGTTGATCTTGGTATGCCCATAAACGCCCCAGCCATAAACATTGGCATTGGTGAACAGCATGCCGGCCAGTGACAGATATACAACAAATAATTTCATACAAAATAAAGTTTCGACTAATATACGGCAAACCTATTGGTTTGCATAAAGCCGTCACCTTGTATTTTTAAAATATACGTTCCGGAAGTAAGCTTGTCGTCCAGTATCCACCCGCCATCCAGGCTCGCCAGCTTATGTTCACTGATGAGGGCACCGGTAATACTGAATACAGAAATCGTTACATTGCTAAGGGGAGCTGAACAGGCAATATTTACCGGACCAGTTGCAGGGTTAGGATAAACAGTGACTTTTGTTTCAGCAACTCCCGTTTCAGTTATAGCTGTAGTACCTTCATAAGCCAGCCAGATTGTGGCATTCATAATGAGCAATCGATGATTGCCTGCGGCATCAGACCAATACCCATTATACAATGTACAGGTAGGATTGCCGGTGCCATCATCAAAGGGTGAGCTATCGCCGAGCGCTGCTACCTTTCCACTGCCATAGCGTGCATAAGCAACCATTACATTAGTATTGCCCGGCGTGGTGCCTGTTTTGAAAACCACGCCTTTTACAGATGGGTTTACAGTAGGGTCAATGGTCATTGTGGTGCCGCCAGACCACTGCACTTCGGTAACGTTTCCCATTGGGCCGTGGATCAATGAATCCGTTGATGTAGCAGACACATTGGTAGTGGTCTGGGAAAAATCGACCGTATCAAAATAGATACCAAACGGATAAGGTTGTACTGAATTATTTGCCAGCAGATCGTCCCAGATATGCGGAGAGTCCCAGCCATCACCGTTCCTGTCACTGCCGTTGTGATCTGATATCATGAAAAGGCTGCCGCCGTGCTGCACGAACTGAACGATCGCCGTCTTCTCTGCCGCGCTGAAGACCAGGTTAGGTTCATCCACAACAAATACCTTGTAATTAGAAAGGTCCTGTGCATTAGACGTGCTGCCGTAGGTGATCTGCCCGTTCCACGGAAGCGTCTCAACCGTATAACCGCGGTTAACGCAATCTATACCCCAACTGGAAAGCGCGCCACTCCAATATGTTTCAGCCGTGCCGCTGGTTACGGTGCTTTGAGCAGGTGTTGGTATTTGCTGAGGATTGCTCTGATGGCCTGATGATGTAAGATAGCAGCCTGAAGAACCAACTCCCAGATTTGTCTGGTCATAGTCGATCACCCAATCTGCATTACCGGCCATCTCAGCCTTGGTAGCATCAAATAATATCTTCACCTGGGCATTTGCAGTTACCGCGCCCAGCAATAACAGTATAATAAAAATTTTACTGGTCTCTCTTATCATTAAGTAAGTTTTTTTGAGGGTCAGCAGGTTCATTTATCGATTAAAAATACAGGTGCAGAGCAGTTTTCCGACGACGGGACATTTTGCCAAAAAAGGGTGTTTCTGCTTGTCAAGCGAAACACCCCATATAAATTCGGTAATTTAGTTCTTAGTGGACGATCACTTTTGTGAAGCCCTCACTCTCGTTGTTACCAACCTTGGCGATATACATGCCAGGAGCAAGATTCAGACCATTCAGAGTGACATTCTGGTTGCCATGTACGGCAGATACGCTTTGTGTAGCCACTTTGCGACCGACCATATCGAACAGGTTAACAACATAGTTGCCGGCATTCTCCACATCAAAACCAAGTGTAATGTCGCTTGTAGAAGCAGATACAACCGTTACAGGCATCTTAACGTTTGCTGCTACATCATTGATGCCTGCAGAACCGGTCCAGGTCAGCTTGAAGCTGTCTATTGCCGTGCTGGCACGGTTGCCAGAACCTGAAGAGAAATCGAGTGTTACGATCCTGATGTAAACGTTACTTGACTTATTATCAAGTGCGGTGCCAAAACTTGCAGTGATCGCATTGTCGCTGAAAGTGTTGCCACCTGTAGTCATCGTACCTGTTGGGGTCACTTCGGTCCAGGTAGAAGTGCTGCCAACTGCATATTGAACCCTCCATGTAGTTACACGTGGACTGGAGCTATCCAAAGACTGCAGCCTGAAAGAACAGCCAAGGTTAGTGATGCCGCCAGTGTTAGCAACTTCAAAAACAAATGCTGCACCTGAATCCAGGTTAGGGTGCGACGCATTTGACGGGGAAACCTGCCTTACACCAAGCGCCCTGTTAATAACGGACGGCTGGGCGGTACATGCCATGCCTGCAGTAGCAGAAGAAGCAGATGGATAGTTTTTGAAACCACCGCCTACAACATCAGATACGTTGCAAGTGGTGTCATTAAAAAGGCCATAAGAAGCAGCACTGCTGTAATCACCGATCAAACCTATGCTTGTTGCACTTGAACCGCGGTATGTTGCCCAGCCGGTAGGGAGGCCGCCGGCAATGCCGTCAAAATTCTGTACGTAGGGCGAAGAACCAGAGAGGCTATATTGGGCCTGGGCAGAAAGAGCGATGACAGTCAGAGAAGTGAGCAGTAAAACTTTTTTCATATTTATTATTTGTTTTAAAAATCGTGTAAAATTAGTTTGGCTATATTATCGCATCATTAAGCGAATGTTACGTAACTATGGACAACGGGTTCCTGTCATTCGCACGTCTGATGTATCGCGAAGCAACAACTGAACAGCGCTATTATAGTTTGAGAATATTGCGGTGATGTAGCCGTTGCCAGTGGGAGTGATCGCTGGCTGAAATGTTGCATATGCACTATTGTACAACGTCATTGTTGCAACGAGATTGCATGTTGCAGAGTCGTGACCTTCCACCGTAAGCGATGTAGAAATAGACCCTGAAGAAGTAGGCGCAGCATATTCTACTCCTGCATTCGAACTGGCAAATTGCGTGCAGCTTATCCGAACTAAAGTGTTGTAGTAAGAATTCTGATTGGCAAAAAGATCATTTACCGAAACCGTTTTTGCAACCACTGCATTCGGATAAGATGCTTTGATAACATAGTTATTGACCAGAGAAGAAGGGATGCCTGTTGTTGAACCTGTGGAGCTTACACTGGCTGTGATCTCGGGCAAACCTTTATAATTTACCAGCAACAGCCCCTTACACTTGATGTATACTTTACGGCCAATCGGATAGTCCGCATAAATATTGGTTTTATCGATGCCAATAGTGATACCGCCTGTTGTGTCCTGGATCACGATCTGCTTGTAAAAATTTCCCGAACGGTCGTCGGCAGTAACAATACCATATATTGTAGTATCGCCCAGCACTCTATACTGGCCGGCACCCATGCTCAGCGCCTGGTTAGAGAAATCGCGTAATGTCGTATTCACCGGCAAATTTGGATCGACAGCAGAAGTATCAGGAGGTGCCGAAAAATTCTGCTTGACGCAGGAGCCGGCAACCAGCATTGTGAGGGCAACAAACGAGGAGAGTTTCAAAAAATTCATATATCTGGATATTAAAATCTAATGTTTACTGACGCATAGTAATTTATCCCCAGGCCGTACTCATAGGTATTTGGGAATTTGGCCGGATTACGATATGTGTAATCATACCTGAGTTGTTCATAGCCCAATACCTTGATGTCCTGATTATTGAGCAGGTTAACAATACCTAACTGAAAGTAAGCTGTTGTCTTACGATCCAGTTTTTTTATGTATTTCGATATCTCAAGTGATTTAGATACATGCAAGTCGATAGTAAACGCGCCGTTGAGTTTTTCCTGTCCGAGGATACTTTTCCATTGCGGGCTGTTTTGCTGTACGAGGTCCACAGCTTCCTGAGTGCGCCTGTCTGGGTTAATGTCCACATAGCTGCGGTCCTGGTAATTGAAGCTGATACTTCCATTCCAATAATTACGCGGCCTGTAATTGACAGCCAAAGAATATACCGACTGAGGACCAATACCGAGATAGTAATCCTTTATGTAAACCTGGCGTGAGGTAGAAGTAAGCGTAGGATCATTATCCTGGTAGATAGCAACAGACGGGTTATTGGCATAAAATGCCTGTCCATATGCTACCAGACCAGTAAGACTCCATTCATTGTCAATACGATAATTAGCAGTTCCTTCAAGACCTAAGGAACGCTCGGCCACGTTGGTCATCACATAATTCACAAACGTATAGATCGCGGGGTCGTCATTATAAAAGCGCTTGATAATGGTTGCATCAGTGATATCAGTAGCATAGCCTGTGATGCGCGCAGTTAACTTAGGCGATTTGAAATTGTAGCCGATCTCAAATGATTTATTTTTCTGAGTGGTCGGGTTAGCAACTGTAAAATCACGTGTGCTCACTGAGATGTAGGTATTGGCAACGGTTGGCGCATCGGCAGTGTAACTTGCATTGACGAAGAACGAATTCCTCGGATCAAGCTTGAACGTAAGGCCTGCTTTTACACCACCGGTCAGGAAGCTGTGTGTGGCGCTCTTGCCATAAGAGTTGTCTGGAAACACACCATTGCGCATGAAGCCATCCCTGAAGAAGCTATTGTAGCCCGCATTCGCGGCTGCAAAAAAATCCACGCGGTTATATGTATAAGCTGCTTGCCCCCAAAGATTGCCGACATTCACATGCTCGCTATAGTCATACCCATATTTATCGCCCTTCTTTATTATCTGGCTGGTATCGTTCAGGTTGTTGTATAGGTAATTAGGATTGCCGAGCGATTGCTGACTGGCAAACTGGTTATAGTTAACAAAGTAGCTGCCACCTAGCAGATCCGCAAGTTGCTTATAGTTTTCGTCAGATTGAGATACCATGCTAAGACCACCGAATAAAGTCAGATGTTCATTCTGAACGTGCTCAAATTGAGTGTTGAAACTTGCTTTTTTAAGATCGTCCACGCGATTGCTCAGCACATACACAGACTGGTGACCAGCAGCGGCATTGAGATAGTTTGCCTGGTAAAGATCGTTCCAGTCTATTTGCAATTGAGATGGATTGCTTTGTAACTGCTGCTGCACTTCACTTGCCATGCCCGGAACAGGTGGATTCAGGTTGAGGTAATAAGAAGGTAAGTTGCGGTAGTAATTAGGATATGGGCTGTAGCCATTGTAGTAATCCAGACTTGAGTTCTTGTTCTTGCCAAATTCATAACCTATTGCCGTATTCCAACGGGTCTTATCATCCGGCTTATAGGTATAGTTGGCAATAAATACGGGCTGTGAAACGTCCGACACATTCGCATTTCTTTTAACGCCATTCTGATAGCCCCAGTCTGCGTTGTAATAATGAGTGCCGGCAAGTGTAAACAACTCGTCGGTTGCAGTTGATGCTTTACCACGGATCGTTGGCGATGTGAAAGCAGTAAGATTCAATTGACCCTTCTTGGTTACTTTGCTTACAGCGCCATACAGGGAATAGCTACTGTAAAATGTTCCCGGAACATATCCTTCCTTTGCCCAGCGATAGGAGCCGGACACAGAATAAGCCCATCCCTTATCATTGACACCTGAACTATAAGTAGCCATTACACGATCATGGAAAGACCGGTTACTGTTATAAAAGGAAACATCTGTGCCCTTACGTTGATCGGCAGCCGTGGATGCGATGTATGTGGAACCCTTGAGGCCGCCAAACGCATACTCAGACGGGCTTAAACCGTATGTAGTGATCCTGTCGCGAAATACGTCATTCAAACCACCTACCAACAATGTAGAGGTAAAACCGGTCTCCTGGTCCTGCACCGAAATACCATTGATCTGTATATCTGAACTGTTCAGGCCACGTGGGCGGTAACGGTAAGAAATGAATTTGAGTGTAGCGTTATAAAGGAACGGATCCTGGCTGAAACCATATACGTTCTGTGCACCTTCTGCAGCCGCAGCTCCTTCGTCTCCACTTTCAGTGTTGCTCTCTTCAAACGCAATAGTTGGTATCTCCACTGCATCTGCAGCACCGGCTTCCGTAGTTGCCGCCCGGTCGTTAGGCTTCAGCAGTATGTCACCGAGGTCGGTAAGTTCTTTAGACACGTTAACGGTCAGCGTATCGCGTTGCGCATCTCCGCCTCCGACGATCACACGCTGTGACCCATAGGGCACCTCGCTGATGGAGAAAACCCCATCACCACCCGATGTGGTAAATGCATTCATATCGGGCAATGTCACCCTGATATCATGAAACGGCTGTTTAGTGGCGCTATTGATGAGCTTGCCCTTAACGATACCGCTTTTGTTTGCCTGTGCGAAACCTGCGAGGCTGATAACGGATAAAAGACAAAGAAGTAACAGCCTTTTTGGCATACCTAAGAAAGTATTAATCAGTAGAAATTAACGAGGTGCAAAGCTACTTCCGCACAAGTTTGAGGCGGCCTCCAATCAATTAAGTAATTGTTACGTAACCGTAACCAAAACATTAATAAATGGAATGAGCCGGGACTGTATTCCTTGAATAATTTTCTTTGCTTAAATTTTCCCACCCCAATGAGAATTCTGTTTATTTCGCTGCTGTTCGTTCTTTCTTCTATGCGCACCAACGCCCAGGCCACACAGTATAAAGTGCTGGCCGTCGGCTTTTACAACTGCGAGAACTTCTTTGACACGCTTGATGATCCGAACAAAAAAGATGAGGACTTTCTGCCCAAAGGAGAGTATCATTACACAAGCGAAGTATATCACCAGAAACTGCACAACATTGCCACCGTTTTTCAAAAATTAGGTACAGACGTAACACCAGACGGACCGGCCATCATAGGCATGGCCGAGCTGGAAAACGATAATGTGCTCAAAGATCTGATCGCCCAGCCCGAAATAGCCGACCGCCATTATAAGTATGAATGGTTCTACACGTCTGACGAACGCGGCATAAGCACAGCTATGCTCTACAATCCAAAGTATCTTAAGGTGTTGCACAGCGAGGCGATAAAAGTGCCGATGGAATCAATTGGCCAGACGCGGCCAACCAGGGACGTGCTATATGTTTGCGGCATACTTGCCGGCGATACAGTGCACATAATCGTGAACCACTGGCCGTCAAAAAGCGGCGGCGAAGCTGCCAGTGCCCCCGGCCGCAGGTTGGCAGCAACAATCGACAAGCACCTTGTGGACTCCCTTACAAAAGCCGATCCAAATAACAAGATCATACTGATGGGCGACCTTAATGACAACCCCACAAGTGAGGGTGTGATAGACGTACTGCAGGCTAAATCTGAGAAAAAGGAAACAGGCCTTTCCGACCTCTATAATCCGTGGATCAACATGTATAAGCGTGGCCTGGGTACGGAAAACTACCAGGGCGAATGGAATCTCATAGACCAGATCATGGTATCCGGTTCGCTGTTAAAGAACCCGAATAACAAATGGAAGTTCTATAATGCCGAAATATTCAACAAGGATTTCCTGATCAACCAGATGGGGAAAGATAAGGGTCTGCCACACCGGTCATTCACCATAAACAAGAAATGGGACAACGGTTTCAGTGATCACTTCCCGGTGGTCATGTACCTGGTAGAGAAAAAGTAAGCTATCTGTCGGCAAGTATTTCTTCTTCTTCCAGTTCCGCCTGTTTTGTAGCAAACGTGAAGAAACGCTGCGATATGTAGCTCAATATGGCGGTTATCACCATAATAAAGATGTAGGAAATGTCTGCACGTACCATCGGAAGTGCGATTGCAAAAACTTTGATGAGCACGTAGGTGAGCAGTATCAATGTAGCCGTTGCCATGGCATACCTGAAGAATTGCACCCGTCCGTGCAGGTTCGATTCAGGAAAAACGATATGCCTGGAAAGTATAAAACCCAGAGGAAAACTAATTGAAAACGAGATAACATAAGCTGCAACGCTCGCAGTTATGACATACGGCCCATAAATCGGGATGTCGTGCTGGTGAAGAAGGTTGAGAAAGGCAAAATGATAAATGAGCCAGTTCAGCACAGTATTCGATCCACCACAAGCCAGATACCTGAATGTCTGGGTAGGTATCCAACGCTGGAAGGGTTTATGAAAAAAATCAATAATTCCTACAATGATATGTCGTGACCTGGCAAACAATTCGCTAAAAAATCGGGTAAAAATAGCGCAAAATATGTAAATCAGCTAATGGCCGTGGCGATGCCTAATTAAGTTTTGATAATTATCACAAGTTGCTGACATTGCACCAAATTCCGACCAGTTTCAATGACATCCCGTTACATAAGTGCCGATAAAATTCACAATGGCAGGAAATGGCTACCCGCAGGAACAACGCTGCAGGTTGCCGAAAACGGCACGATATTGGATATTTTGACCGATCCGACGCCAGAAACGCTACATTTTTCCGGCACTCTGTCGCCCGGATTTGTAAACGTACATTGCCATACGGAACTCTCTCATATGAAGGGCCTGATCCCTGAACATACCGGACTGGTACCTTTTTTGAAAACAATACCCCGGCATCGTAATGACAAGACGGCCGACGAAAAACTGGTAGCGAGGCATGCTGCATACCATGAAATGGTGAAGAATGGCATAGTTGCGCTCGGAGATATTGCGAACACCGTTGACAGTATGGATATCCGAGGAAACGGAGACCTTCACGTTCATACATTCGTTGAAGCGCTGGGATTCACGCCAGTCAATGCCGCCCGGTCTTTCGGCTTTGCCTTAGAAACATATGATGCGTATGCAGACCAGGTAGCACCACCGGACGTTTTATTGCGCCAGACCATCACACCTCATGCCCCCTACTCCGTCTCCGAACCCTTATTCCGGATGATAGACGAACATAATAGTGCCGGGCCATTGAGCATTCACAACCAGGAATGTGCTGATGAGAACGCTTACTATGTCTCAAAAAGCGGCAGAATAGGCGAACTGCTTGACGTACTTGGCGTTAATGACCAGTGGTTTCAGCCATCAGGGATGTCTTCGATCCGGACTTACCTGCCGTGGTTGTCACATGGCAAGCCTTATATTTTTGTGCACAACACATTTACAGGCAGACAGGACATACAATTTGTGCAAACAACGCTCCGCGAAGCGTTCTGGTGCCTATGTCCGAATGCCAATTTATATATTGAAAACAGCTTGCCAGATGTAGCCATGCTTATGGAAGAGGGCGCTACGATATGCTTAGGCACGGACAGTCTCGCATCCAATCATCAACTGGACATCATGGCCGAGGTGCTCACACTGCACAGAAATTTCCCGGCAATTGGCTGGGAGCGCTTATTGACATGGGCAACATACAACGGTGCATTCGCGTTGGGCATGCAGCACCACCTCGGCACGCTGGATATTGGCAAAAAACCCGGCATTTTATCGATCACAGGATTAGAAGATGGAGCACCGGCGGTTACCAGGATAGTATAGTTGACCACGAGATCTGCCAATTGGCCTGCTTTCCCACCCAAAAAAAGGGCCGCTATCCGCGGCCCGTTAAAACTATAATTTTTCGTAGAGTGCCCTGAGCTTTTCGCGGGTCATGATGCTCTTCCAGTCTGCGCCAAGGGCATTTTCCCAAAGCGGAGCCATGCCCAGCGATACATCGATCATCTTATCGAATTGCTCGTCAGAGAGACCTTTCGTAATGCCTTCGGGGATATGGATGTTATTCTTCTCCACCATCTTGTGGAATATCTTAACTCCTTCCGGATAGTAATCCTGCAGGTGATTGAATACGATACAGTTTCCGATGCCATGTTTTGTGCCCAGCAGGTAGCTGAGGCCATAGCTAACAGCATGTGCTACGCCTACTTGCGAATAGGCAATACTCATGCCGCCTGCAAATGATGCCATCATGAGTTTCTCATCGCTGTCATCGTCCCAGTTATCCTTGTGCAGGAACACTTCTTCGCACAGGTCCTGCGCCTTTTCGCCATACGAGCGGCTAAACTGGTTAATAAAAGTACCCTGGAGCGATTCAACGCAATGTATGAAGCAGTCCATACCGGTGTAGAACCGCTGGTTTACAGGTGCGCCCTTTATCAGCGCAGGGTCGAGCACTACCTGATCGAACGGCGTGAAATCTGAATTCATGCCCAGTTTGCGCGTAGGTCCGGTAAGCACTGTGGTCCGCGATACTTCGGCGCCGGTGCCGGACAATGTAGGTATGCCTGCTTTATAGGCTGCCGGATTCTTCACCAAATCCCAACCCTGGTAGTCGTGAGCATTGCCGGGGTTGGTCATCATGATGGAGACAGCCTTGGCAAGGTCCATAGCGGAACCACCGCCTATGCCGATGACCCCGGAAACCTGGCCGAACTTGCCCTTGAGCATATTGGCCAGCTCATCAATATACGTTGTCTTGGGCTCGTGGGTCACATCGGCATCAACTAAAATGTCGTTGCCACGGATGGGAATGCGGCTTTTGAGCGCTGTGTCGTTTTGAAAATAATGATCGAGCAGGAAAACCATTGGAGCACCGTCCTTGCGGCGTGGCGCCAGTATCTCGTCGAGCTGATCGAAGCAACCGCGGCCAAAGACCACGTAATCAACCATCTTAAAATTGCGGAATTTCATAAAAGAACACGTAAATGAGAGGCCAAAAATAGTGTATTAGACAATAATATTCACCCTGCAAAGAGAGATAACCCGGGGAATTGGTTGCCCTGTGTTTAGTATTTTTAACGCAAATTATTATTGTTGACACTTCCTCCCCAACTACTGGAAAGCCTTGCTTCCGTTGCTAGTTTTGACAAGGAGCGCTTTGTTGCGGCTCACAATCAGGCAGCGCAGACGTCTGTAAGAAGGCACTCGATAAAAGGCCCGCATCTGTTTGCAGACAATAAACAGGTCGCGTGGTGCCCTGAAGGTATTTACCTACCAGAGCGGCCGGTTTTTACACTCGACCCACTGTATCATGCGGGCTGCTATTATGTGCAGGAGGCATCGTCCATGTTCCTGGCGCATGTATGGCGGCACCTGATAGCGGGGAAAACCGGCCAGCGCGTGCTGGATCTGTGTGCGGCGCCAGGCGGTAAGAGCACGCTGCTCGCCTCGCTACTGGACTCCGAAAGCCTGCTGATATCTAATGATGTGATTCGCAGCAGGGCTACGATATTGGAAGAGAATATGACCCGCTGGGGGTATATGAACACTTGGGTAAGCTGTAACGACCCGAAAGACGTCGGGAAGCTGGAAGGATATTTTGATGTTATAGTTACTGATGTCCCCTGCAGCGGATCGGGGCTTTTCAGAAAAGACGCCGCTGCTATGGACGAATGGAGTGAAGAAAACGTGGCGCTGTGCAGCGGCCGGCAGCAACGGATACTGGCAGATATATGGCCTGCGCTGAAAGAAGGAGGCATATTGATCTATGCCACCTGCTCATTTTCGAGACAAGAAAATGAAGATGTACTGGATCACCTGAAGAGTGAATATGACATAACCACACTAAGCATACCATTACAGCCCGACTGGGGTATAATTGAGGTAACGAGCGATAAGGGCATGACGGGATACCGGTTCTTTCCCGACAAGGTAATGGGTGAAGGTTTTTTTATTGCTGCCTTACAGAAAAATGAATACGCAAGCGGTATGCGGCCCGTGAAATTCAAACCGCAGCACCATGTAAAGGCATTGGAATATGCGCAAGGGATATTAGATACCCCATTGCAATGTGTGCAGACCGAAAATGGGTACCGCGCTATATACCCCGGTCACGAGGAAGACCTGCAATTGCTGCAGAAAATGGTCTATTTCCGCAAGGCCGGCATAGAAATTGGCAGCCCCACTGCCAAAGAATGGGTGCCCGCTCACGACGTGGCGCTGAGCACCACCCTGCATAACCACCCTGCCCTGCAGGTAACCAGGGATCAGGCCCTGCTCTTTTTGAAAAAGGAAGATATGCGGCTGGAAAATGCGCCAAAAGGCTGGCAGGTGATAGAATTTAACAATCATGGGCTTGGCTGGGTAAAATCGCTGGGAAACCGCGTCAACAACTACCTGCCGAAACATTGGCGCATCAGAATGGAGATACCCGATTTGGATAGGGAGTAAAAAGGGCACTATTTTTGTACCTTTCAGGCAAACTCGCAGGGCATTATGGGTAAATATTTGATATTACTGGTTTTGGCATTTGCTGCCATTAACGCAACTGCGCAGACCAACGATAGTGTTTTTGCCGCGCGCAAAGGAGCTAAGTTGGCTATCATATACGTAACGAAGCCGGGAGAGACCGTTGCCATGCTGGCCAACCGGTTCTATGTGCCCGAGGAAAAAATAGAAGTACTGAATTCGATAGATGGCAGAAAAAGGCTGACGCCGGGCACATCACTGTTCATACCACTGGATGCCGATAACTTCCAGGGCAGCAGAGAGCCATCGGGTATAGAGAATCATGAAAGGCTATACTACAAGGTTCATGAGCACGATGACATACCGCTGATCAGCATTTATGCGGGTTTAAAAAAGGACGAACTGATATTGTGGAATAACCTGCGCGGCAATTCGCTGAAAGAAGGACAACCCCTTTTTGTAGGATGGGTGAAACTCGTACCCAAAGATTCCATAAACATAGCTAATGGTATCGCATATCCCTCGCGGCTGCGGTTGCCCACAGCGCCAGATACTGCACGTCATGCATACGGCGAACTGGACAGCTTGTATAACGCACAGACACGCAACGGCACCAACACCATCAGTGAAAAGGGTACGGTGGCGTTCTTTGAAAAAGTGAGCAAAAAGAATGTGTTCTATGCTTTTCATAATACAACAGCACGCGGAACCGTTATTAAGGTAACAGACCTGGGAACCGGCAAATATATTTTTGCCAAGGTGATAGGTCCGATCCCCGATACCAAACTATATGCAAACAGCATATTGGGCCTGTCTTCCGGTGCCAAAGATGCACTGGGTGTAACCGACAGCAAACTCTGGTGCGAACTTTCTTATTCTCCCAACCAATAGACCAGCAGGCGTTAAGGCCAATGAAAGTACTCGTAATCCGCTTTTCGTCTATAGGAGACATCGTACTGACCACTCCGGTAATCCGTTGCCTGAAGCAACAGAAACCGGGGATCGAGGTTCACTATCTCACCAAAGCTTCATTCTGGCCGCTTCTTGCATACAACCCGTATATAGATAAGGTCCATTATTATGACAGAGACCTGGAGCTGGTAATAGAAGAATTAAAAAAAGAAAAGTTCGACCAGGTAATTGACCTGCATCATAACCTGCGCACCATGCGGGTGAAAAAGGCCCTGAATGTGCCCGCAGTAGCCTTTGATAAACTAAATGTACGCAAGTGGCTGCTGACCAGGCTAAAGATAAATGTGATGCCCGACAGAAGCATTGTGGACCGCTATTTTGACGCAATACGGCCCATGGGCATCACCAACGACGGAAAGGGGCTTGATTACTTTATACCCGACAAAATGAAGCTGGGCAACCAGGACATACCCATGAGCCACTGGGGTGGTTACGTGGCTTGCGTGATCGGCGGATCGTATGATACAAAGAAACTGCCAGCAGAACAGTGGAAGAAATTTTGCGCTGTTATACCCTACCCTGTTGTTTTGCTGGGTGGCCCCGAAGACCGCGACGAGGGCCGGAAAATAGCAGAACAGGATACGGTGAAGATCTACAATTCGTGCGGCAAATTTAACCTGAACGAGTCGGCAGACCTGGTGCGGCTGGCACGGGTGGTCATCAGTAACGATACCGGCCTGATGCATGTGGCCGCTGCATTTCAGAAACCAGTGATCTCACTGTGGGGCAATACTTCGCCCGAAATGGGCATGTTCCCCTACTATGGTTTCAACAATCTGAAAGAACGGGTGGCCCAGCAATCGGTGATCTTCGAGAATAAAAATATTCCCTGCCATCCTTGCAGCAAGCTGGGTTATAACAAATGCCCGAAGGGTCATTTTAAATGCATGAAAGACCTGGACATGCAGGAACTAAGCAACCAGGCCGTGCGGTTGTGGGATAGCGTGAAACCTGCCTCCGTCACAGCTTAGTGAACCGGCAAGCTCGCAAGCCTTCGGCCTGTATCACGTACATTCCGGGATGCAATCCACTCACATCTATCTGGCAACGCCTACCAATTAAAATATTTTGCCGGCTGAGTTGGCACCCTGCCATATCGGATATGGACACAGCAACAGGTTTACCAGCAGCAGCCTCATCATCAACGAAAATGAACAGATCATCCTGAACAGGATCAGGGAAGACCTGCATAGTTGGCGCGCTTACCACAACCTGCGGCAGCCCTGCCGGGATGGTGTATGGCTGATAGTAATACGTCGTTGTAAAGTCAGGAGTAGATGGGAATGAGGTAAAATTGTAATCGTATTCGTAAAGGGTATCCGGTTGGTTAGCCGTGTCATAAATAACTACCTGTTGCATTGAAGGAACCCACGCATTGGAAAGGCTGTCCCACCCATAAATATTAACGGTATCAGGCCGGGAGAAGGTGTTGAGATGCTTCTGCATGTCGTAGATGGGCGTCCAGTAGGCATTGATGGGATCATACTGATACTCTTTCCAGGATGTATGAAATGACGCAGCACCCGTATAACCGAATGTATCGTTAACGTAAGGCGACAGGGTATCCCCGTCGAACTGGCTGGTTTGTATGGACATAAGACGATGGCTGGCATCATAGGTGTTCACATATTTCAACTGCTCGGTAAGCGGCAGGGTGAACGTAGTATCAGTAGTATTGCTGAAATTATCGATCTGGATAAGATCGCCTGCTACGCCGTAGGTGTATAGCGTTCGCGAAGCCAGATGCCAGCCACCTGCGTGATATTCAAAGGTGCTGTCCTTTGCCAGCTTGCCGGACGTGTTGTATTGAAAAAACTGCTTAAAAGCACTGTCAGGCACACCACCCAACCAGTTGAACGACCACGAAGTATCTATGTTATGTGTTGTAAAACGGTTGATATTGCTTGTATTGGGTGTTGTGGCCGAATCGGTATATACATGGTGAAATGCAGTCATGTCACGGGACGTGTTGTAAGTAGCGTACATTGATTCGTAGAGGCCGAAAGACAAAGTGAACGGATTGACTGTCCAGTGCAGAACAGTGTCTGTCCACACCTGGGGCGTAGTGAAAACACCATTGAACGCAAAAACAGGCGAAGTTGAATAAGGATAGTTGTAGGGATAGATCATGGTGTTGTAATCGTAAGCTGAACCGCGCCCGCTGAGGTAGGCAAACGCAACCGAATCCTGGAGGGTATCCACACCATTTGCCCGCACGGATATTGCCATCACCCTTTGTGAAGGTAGGGAGACAGAGGTGGTTTTAGCTGCCGTCGCGTCATTGCCGGCTAAAAAGCCGTTGACAGTTGCGCGATGCTGTTGCAATGAATGAACCTGGGCCACGCCCTCACCTACGCAACACAAACAGATAAGCAGAGTCAATATCCTGAACATAGGCGATGATATGTTTTGAAAAGATACAAAAATGTTGGATAGGCGCATTTAAAAATGCCGGATTATTGCATTTTTTCGTAAATTGTCAATTATTGACCATATAAACAACGTTATGCAAACATCGCTGTTACGTAAATTATCTATGTCATTGCTGCTGTGCGCAACAGTCGCGATCGTTGTGCTGGATGGTTGTAAAAAGAATAAGTCACAGCCGGGCATTGACAAGCAGGCGCCGGCAATCAGCGTGAACGGAAGTACCGTCACCCGCACTATGAGTGTTGCGGCTATAACCACCAATGGCAGCCTGACGAGTGTATTGTTCAACGAAAATGAACAAATACTGCAAACGGCCGATGCCTCCCTTATTAGCCTGCTGCAGGATGCAGCAACAACGAACAGCCCAGTCAACGTTACTTACAATCCGTGGCAGGCGATGATCACCGCCGCGGTTAAAACATCCCGCAATGCACGAAACGTTATTGCAGGCAGCAGCGGAGCTCAAAAAATAGACCTTGCCTCTACTGCTCCCGAACTCGTAGATCATTTACCAGATGGATTGGGGATAATGAACGCCACTACACCTGGACTGACCCCGGTCATACCCGACTTCACGACTGCCCAGCAGATGTTTGACTATATCGCCCACCAATGCTGCGCGCTGTCAGGGCCATTTACTGTTGACTACTGCATTTCTTTTCAGTATTGCGAGGACGGCTGCTATGCCCGTGCCCACAAGATGTGCTGGATACTGAACAACAAATACCATTACGCCACACAGAAGATATTCAGCTTTGCCAATGCCGGGTCTGATGTACTGAGCGTGAAGGCTGAAAAATGGGGCGGGTGCTGCATCAACTGGTGGTATCACGTTGCGCCGTTGGTGACGATCCAGACGCCAACAGGGCCCAAAGCCTATGTGTTCGACCCGGCGATGTTCGACCAGCCGGTTTTGCTTTCTCAGTGGCTGCACGCACAGGAAAACCCGGCTTGTGTCAGCGGATCTTCAACTGCGCATGTAACCATGATCAACGTGCAACCTACGGCATCCTATTGTCCTGCAGGCGGCAGTGGTTACTATTTCTATGACGACCCGTATTATGCTGATACAGACTCAACGCTTGTTAATTATGCACCGTTGGTTTCGTGTCCATAAAGTATTTGCCTGCTTCATTGGGCTATTTCTGTGTGCCGGCAATAATGCGAACGCCCTGCAACACAACCACCTGGTCACAACGCCAATGACCGTTGTACGGATGCTGCCTGCAGCGGATACTTCCAGATATGTTGATGTTTGTTTTGAAAAATCGCAGCGGATCTACCACATAAGGAATAAGCCGCATGGACGCTACCTGCGCATGTTGAAGACTTCTTTCGGCACAAAGAAACCGGTATTGGTGACAAGGCCATCCGAAACATCAGACGAAATTATTGCCGTCAAACGTATCCAGAAGCATAAATAATTACTCCTTCGTGCTCACCCCCTTGAACTGGTGATGCGTTTCTTTGAACAGCACGTTGAAAGTAGTGAGGGAGCCATAAATGGCAGTAATGTATTGCTGCAACTCCACTTTATCGGCATCGTCCATCAACTTATGCGCATTGATCTTTTGCTCCATCACGCGGAGGCGGTCGCGCACCATTACTATTTTATGAAAGAAAGTATCGATGGGAACTTCTTTGATGGCCATGGTCGGATCACCCGGCTTCAATATCATCATGCCGCGTTTCCATTTCAGGCCAATGGGCACCAGTTGCGTATCGTGCAGGCGTTGATCCAGTATATTATTGAGCGCTTGTTCAATGTCCGCAATAGTAATATGCTCGCTGGCCGGCGCACCTTCCACTTCTTCTACAACACTCAACCCTTCATAATCCTTGCTGATACTTTTAGTGCCTTGCTGGCTCTTGAACCAGATGATGTAAAACTCAGTTGCTGTATCAACAATAACTCCCTTTCCGAAGTGCTGATGCTCAACGCGCGAACCAATACCTAGTGATGTACTCATAAGGCAAAACTAATAAGGTGAGCGCAAAGAACAAATTCAGATACGCAAAACGTGCCAGGGGAATATCTACTATCCTAATGGCCAATGCCCTGCACCTTCGCGAATAAGCTCGGGAGCTCCATCAGTACAGTCGATTACAGTTGAGGCGATGATGCCGCCGATGCCACCGTCAATGACAATATCTACAAGTTTGCCGAATTTTTCATGCATGATCTCCGGATCTGTATAGTATTCCACATCTACATCCATAGGCAGAGACGCGCTCATGAGCGGATGCTCCAGTTCCCGAACGATCTCATGACAGATCTTGTTGTCCGGCACACGAATGCCTACGGAGTCGCGTTTTGTTTTGAGCAGCTTAGGCACTTGTTTGCTGGCCTGCAAAATAAACGTGTATGGCCCTGGCAGGCATGCCTTAAGCACACGAAACATTGATGTGTCCACACTTTTGGCATAATCGCTGAGGTGACTGAGATCGCAGCAGATAAATGAAAAGTGCGACTTCTTAACATCAATATTTTTGATCCTGGCTATACGGGCCACCGCATCGGCGTTGAAAATATCGCAGCCGATCCCGTATATGGTATCGGTAGGATAAATGATGACCCCTCCATCCCTCAGGCATTCGATCACGGTCTTGATATTCCTTGATTGTGGATTATCGGGATGGATGTGTAACAGCATACTGCAAATTTACCGAAAAAAGCAGGCGGGTGCCGGGTTCAGATAGGTTTGTGTATAAAGTGTTCCCATCCATTAATGGCCAAAATTGTATCTTGCAATTCAATAAATATCAATATATAATATGAAAATGGATAAAGTGCTCGGTAAACTGGGCGTTAAAAAGGTAACCGAAGGTGCCGCTACAGGCACTAAGTGGCTGAAAGGCGGCGGCGAAACGCTGAACTCATTTTCGCCAGTTGATGGCAATAAAATAGCGTCTGTAAACACCGTAAACAAAAAAGTATTTGACAAGATAGTGGACCAGGCTCAAACAGCGTTTGAAGAATGGCGTATGTGGCCGGCACCCAAGCGTGGAGAGATAGTGCGCCAGGTGGGAGAAGCACTGCGCAAGTTCAAAGAACCGCTGGGCAAACTGGTTTCTTACGAAATGGGCAAGAGCCTCCAGGAAGGATATGGCGAGGTGCAGGAAATGATAGACATCTGCGACCTGGCTGTGGGTATGTCGCGCCAGTTATATGGACTGACGATGCACAGCGAGCGCCCCAGGCACCGCATGTATGAGCAATGGCATCCGCTGGGTGTTGTAGGCATCATCAGCGCATTCAACTTCCCGGTTGCCGTATGGTCCTGGAATGCTGCCATTGCCTGGGTGTGTGGCAATACCTGTATCTGGAAACCATCTGAGAAAACGCCGCTTTCTGCAATCGCTTGTCAGAATATCATTGCAGATGTTTTTCGTGCAAACAATGTACCTGAAGGTGTGAGTTGCCTGGCGATAGGTGCCCGCGACGTTGGCGAATGGATGAGCTATGACAAACGCATTCCGTTGGTATCGGCAACCGGCTCTACGCGCATGGGCAAAGCCGTAGCAGCTGCTGTGGCCGGCCGCTTAGGCAGGTCGTTGCTGGAGCTCGGTGGTAACAATGCCATCATTGTGAGCGAACACGCTGATTTGGATATCGCATTGCGCGCAAGCATCTTCGGCGCAGTAGGCACCGCAGGCCAACGCTGCACAACCACCCGCAGGCTCATCATCCACGAAAAAGTGTACGATGCGTTCAAGAAGAAATTGGTTGCAGCTTATAAACAACTGACCATCGGCGATCCGCTGGATGAGAAGACGCATGTTGGGCCGCTGATCGATATTGATGCAGTTACGGCATATGCTACAGCAATAAAAGAAATAAAGAAAGCAGGCGGCAAAGAGATAGTTGCAGCCGATATACTTACGGGCAAAGGATTTGAAAGCGGCTGTTATGTAAAACCATGCGTTTATGAAGTAAAAAATGAATGGCCTATAGTGCAGCACGAAACCTTTGCGCCAATTTTGTACATAATGAAGTACAAAACCGTTGACGAGGCTATTGCTATGCAGAACGGCGTTCCGCAGGGACTGTCTTCTTCTATCATGACACTGAACATGCGTGAGGCAGAACAATTCCTGTCGCATGTGGGTAGCGACTGCGGCATAGCCAACGTGAATATAGGCACCAGCGGCGCTGAAATCGGCGGCGCTTTTGGCGGCGAAAAAGAAACCGGCGGCGGACGCGAGAGCGGCTCCGATAGCTGGAAAGCATATATGCGCAGGCAGACCAATACCATCAACTGGAGCAACCAATTGCCATTGGCCCAGGGTATCAAGTTTACTGTGTAAGTCAAAGAGTTCATGCAGATCCCGGCTACCCTTTTGGCGGCCGGGATTTTTTTTGCGTTATTTTGTAATACTATGAGACGTTTTCTATTATTTGTTCTGATGTCTTCCATCTGCCTTGCAGGCCATGCCCAGGTAAACGATATGCAGGTTGAAAAAATGATGACGCGCCGGGCACTGAGCTGCGATGATATTGCATACAATGCCGTATGCCTGATACCGAACCTGTACCGGAACAACAGGCTGGACACGCTACACGCATTGCTGAATTATACCGAACGTAACTGCGGCATGTATGAGTTCACGTTTACATTGGATGTATTACTGGCCATCAAAGACAGGAACTTTCGTGAAGCCATTCACAACCCTTACAAATACCCCAATGGCAGCGCACCGCAACAGGATGAGGAGTTTTATAAGGATAACATCATCTCCTACCTGAATACCTACAGGGAGCAGGCTGATATACCTGCGCATCCGGGCAATAATTTCAACTACATAGTAATGGCATACCGTGACTATTATGGGTTCATAAAATCTATGGCGTCATCATTAGCCACCACGCCGGGGCTGTCATCGACTGAAAAATTCCTGTTGAACTACTATGCAAATCCCAATGACAGCACTTTAAAAAATCTTGCAGACTCATCGTTGCATGGCTCTAAGATCCAGTCGGCATACGCTGATAATCAGAAAGACGGGGGCATAAACATTGCAGCGGTATCCGGTGTGTGGATACCTACCGGTCAGCTAAAAAACCTCGGCACACACCCCTATCTGGGATTTCTGCTGGGAGGCAAATGGCGCAGGTTCACTGCCGATATGAACCTCTCCATCAGCTTTCTAAATGCATCCCAGGCACACACTACGAAGATCTATAATGACTCTCTTGTAACCGTCCGCGACTTTACCGGTTTCTATTTCGGTATCGACGCAGGTTATTCCATTGCACAACGCAAAAAAAGTGAATTGGATATCTTAGGCGGCATAGCCTATGATGGACTTGAGGTGTGGCGCGACCCGAATGCGAACAGCAACAATAACAACAGCACCAATAACAGCAAATATCTGAACTCCGTTAACCTGAATGCAGGGCTCGGCTACAAGTACTATTTCCACACTGTACGCGATAGCAAAAAGCTGACCCGTGGATACTTGTGGCTGCAGGCAAAATATAATTATGTGGACTTCCACAACAATGGCGGAACACCTGTCTCCGGAAATGCGATCACAGTCTCTGTACTTTGCGGCATGTTTGGCCGGGCACATAAGCAGTATTACGATCAAAACTGACCCCGGGTCATTTCACACTTTGCCTCTGAGACTGGAAGTAAAACAAGGAAGTAAACAGCGCATAGAAAATGATGCCCTGTTGCCTGGCAAGAACACTCTCGGTAAAGAATGTGATGGTAAGCACGATGAGCAAATATAGGTAAAGATAGTTGCGGCCGGAGAGCGCCCTGCGGTAATGCATTGCGAGCGCCATGCAAAACAGTACCAAGCCCGCGAGACCGGCGGAAAGCCAGATATACACATAGAGATTATGCGGATCGAAATAGCTGACGTCATAACCCTGTTGTAACGAAATAAATGCCCAGCGTTCGCGCATGAGGTGCATCATGCGGCCCGGCCCGGTGCCAGATAGCCAGTGGTGCCGCACCATATCCTTATCAACAGAAAGGATCATTTTCCGTGTATTCACGGAGTTATCTGTAATACTCCCCCCTGTGCCACGCCCTGCCAGCTCCTGCAGGCGCTGACCGATGAAGGGAATGAACGTGCACGCCACCGCAATAGAGAGCGCCAGTCCTGCAAACAGATATTTGTAGCGAGCCAATGAAGCCCGGCGCAGCCATAACTGGTGCAGTAAAACAATGGCAACTGCAATGACTACCGATTTGGCCAGCAATGCCAGAAGAAAAATAAGCAGCAGGCAAAAGAGCACGTATTTGAGAATGCGGTTAACACTGCCTCCGGAAAAAAGCAATATGCACATGGCAAAAGCAATGTACACGCTCATATAAGTGGGGTGAAATGAACTGAACTGCTCGAAGAAAATGCGATAAGTGACGTGGGTAATGTGCAGGCCCGAAGGATGCAGCAAGACATACATCCACAGGAACGCAATATTGGTGATGAGCGCAAGAGCCACACATGCATAAACAAAATAGGGCAATTCTCTGATGATCGCCGCCCTGCGCCCTGGTGTGGCCAGCGCAAATACAAATGGGAACAAAAGGTAGGCTATCCAGTTGCCATACACTTGCATCGCATCATTATGATAGACCAAAGGCAAAAACAGGATCGTGCTAAAAAGAGCGATATATAATGCACCCAAACCCAGTGCGCGCCAAAGGTCACCGGCTACAACTGTACCACCCCGGCTGAACAGTGTTGCCCCTCCAAAATAAACAGAGGCCGCCATCACAAGGATCGCCTGGGCCTGCATGGGCAGGAACATGGCCACCATCAGCAATCTGGCAATATATCGATCAGGCTGTAGCAATAGGCCGGGATTTGGAGTTACTGTAAAACTTCGCATAGCACTGCTGCACGTAGTTGCTGAACTCTTCGCGGAAACGTTCATCGGAAAATTTCAGCGAATGTTGCCTGATGGTTTCATGATCGGTAAGCGGAGCAGCCTCAAACCTTGCGACCGCATCCATAACGCTCTGCTCAGTTTGCTCCTGGAACAAATAACCGGTTACTCCATCCACAACTGTCTCCTGGTAGCCGCCGTAGTTGAGCGCCAGCACCGGTGTGCCGCATGCCTGCACTTCTACGCAAAGTATGCCGAAATCTTCCTTGGCAGCAAAAATGCAGGCTTTTGCGTTTTGGATGTATCGTATCATTTCCTCATCCTCCCTGTAGCCCAGCCACTCAACATTGCTATGTTCCTTCAGCAGCGTCTTGAATTTGCGGGTTCCATAACCCTCCCCTATCAGCACCAGCTTTTTATCAGGCATGTGCGTGAACGCCTTAACGATCATGTCGATCTTTTTGTAGGGAACAAAACGCCCGAGGCACAGGTAGTAGTCGCCACGGCCAGCCCTGTTCAATTCAAATTTTCCCGTGCGCACGGGCGGGTAAATAACTTTCGCCTCCCTGTTATAGCTATTTTCTATACGACGGCGCACATGCTCTGAATTTGCGATAAAATAGTGCACCTGTCCCGCAGTGCGCAGGTCCCATTTGCGGATCTTACCAATAAACCAGTCGTAAAGAAAGAAACGGGCGTAGCGGTGATGGGCAACGTAGTCGTCATACATATCCCACACATAGCGCATGGGCGAGTGGCAATAACAAATATTAAGTATGGCCGGGTCTGCACCAATACCCTTAGCCACGGCATGCGACGATGAAATGATCATATCATAACCCTGCAATCTGAACCGCTTCATCAGCCAGGGCATGATGGGCAATGTGAACCGGTATATCTTATGAATGAAGGGCACATGCTGCAATACCGATGTCTTTACGGGAATATCTTTAAGTATGGCGTCATGGTCGCGTTTGCGAAAATGGTCGAACAGTGTAAAAACAATAACATCGTTTCCCTCACAGGTATCCAATATGTCGCCTGCCACCTTTTCGGCGCCACCATTAGCTTTGAACCAGTCGTGTACAAAAGCGATCCTCTTCATGCCATTACACTGAACGGGAGAACGCTCCCGGAAAAATAGCGGATAATATGATCCGGGCAGCGTGCCCGTAATTGAATTGCCGCAACAGAACATCCACGTTCTGAGGCGCAAAGGTATCATGATTCAGGCACAACGAGTCCAATGTTGCTGAGATGCCACCGACGTCACCAGGGTTGCAGAACGAAACATAGTTACTGAACAGCTCGCGGTAAACGGGAATATCGGAACACAATACTTTGCAATCGTAATAAAGGCCTTCCAACACAGGAATACCGAAACCCTCATATGCAGAAAGAGATGCCAGCACCGAGGCACGCTCATAGAGGCTGCGCAGCAGTTCGTCGGTGGCATGTTCGTGAATGATGATATTTCCCTCGCTAATGTCTTCATCTGATATCCCGGTTTCGGCAAACACCTTGCTTTTGTCACCTATGATATGCAATTGATGCGTGGCGCGCGCCCTGCCTGACAGGAAAGCCCTGATGAGTTTGTCGTGATTTTTCCGGAGATTGAACGACCCAACAGCCAGGATGACAGGCTCTTTTGCCGGCTTCACATACCCCTCCGGTTTCAGCAACGGTGTGGCAATGCCGTTATAAGTCACAGACACTTTGGCATCATCAATGTGATAATACTCCCGCAGCTCGCTTTTGATAGTATTACTAACCGTAAATATATGTTTAGCACGCGCGGCCAGTCGTGGCACCAGGATATTATACCAGGTAGCAAACGCCCGCGAATTCCACGACGGAAAGTGATGAAACGCCAGGTCGTGAATACAAATAAAATTATTTTTATATAATAAAGGCGCTGTGTTGGCCAGGCTGAGCAGGGGAACCCCTTTATTACCCGCAAGATACCTGGGCAGGTCCACCTGCTCCCACCGGTGGCCTGTATGCCGGCCCACCTGCACCGCGTTCAGCTCGTTAGCTACCTCAGTATGTATCACGTTACCTGGTACAAGAAATACTGCTTCAGGCAGCAACCTTTTTATTTGTCTGCTGCACTCAATTCCATACCTTTGCACACCCGAAACGGGTTGTGTAAGGAATCGTGCATTAACAAATAATTTCATTTATTTCAGTGCGGGAAAAGAATCCGCTGCAAAATATCAACAAATAGAGGAGCGTGCAAAATATCTCTCGTATATATGCGTTAAGCAAGCGGAATATTATCCTGAGGTATAAAAACTCCATTGCCGGATTTTTCTGGGGCTTCTTCAAGCCGTTGCTCTACCTGCTCATATTTATTGTTGTTTTCAGCCGCCAATTCTCTACTATCGACAATTACGTGCTCTACGCCACGTCGGGCCTGGTATTCTGGTTCTTTTTTGCAAATGTCACCAATCAGTCTATTGCCAGCATCATATCGTCATCTGGCATCATCAAATCGCTGAACGTGCCCGTGGTCTTTTTCCCGCTGTCAGAGCTCATCGGCGAATTGTTCAACCTTTTCCTGTCGCTGCTCGTTTTTTCTACAGCCATGTACTGGTTCGGGCTCAACTATTCGCCAAGGCTATTTATGGTGATACCCGCAGTATTCCTGTTCGGCACATTTTCATTGGGGCTAACGCTTATCCTTTGCTCACTGAATGTATTCTTCAGGGATGTAGGCATATTATGGACAACAGTGCAGCCGGCCTTGTTCTACCTTACACCTATTGCTTACCCTGAATCCTTGATCTCCGGTAAGTACAACCTTGTTATCAAGTGCAATCCTATCTACTATTTTATCAAGCTGGCCCGCAGCATTTTTTATGAACCTGCAATGCCGCCCCTCTCTTTGTGGATGAAATGCCTGGCCATAGCGGTGGTTATGCTCAGCGTGGGGTACTTTGTGTTCAATAGATTGAAAAACCAGTTCATTGCAGCGATATAAATGGGGAACGATACACTCATAGAATTCGATGATGTTACTGTCAGCTTCTGGCAGAACAATGTGGGTATCCATTCTATCAAAGACCTGGTAACGCAACGGAAGAACCCATTCAGCAACAAAACCATTCTGAAGGACATTTCCTTCAGCGTGAAAAGGGGCGAATGTATGGGCGTACTGGGGCGCAACGGATCTGGCAAAAGCACACTGCTGCGCACTATAGCCGGGCTCATTAAGCCACAGAAAGGCAAAATGACCATCAACGGTACTTTTGCGCCCATCCTCGCTATCAGCGCAGGCCTTGAACTTGAACTTTCCGGATACGAGAACATGGAGCTACTGCTGGCATTATATGGAAAACGCCGCAAGGACACCGACGCCATACAAAGTATCGTATCGTTCTCTGAGCTCAGTGACGAGGTGCTGCGCATGCCCACCAAACGTTATTCTTCCGGCATGCTGGCTCGCCTCACTTTTTCCATATCAGTTGCAAATGATGCCGATATCCTGATCATCGACGAAGTGCTGGCCGTAGGCGACCAGGGTTTCCAGAACAAGTGTATGGACAAAATAATGCAGGTGCGGAACGAAGGAAAGACGATACTGTTTGTTTCGCATTTTCCCGATGACGTTGCAAAGATCTGTGACACAGCTATTTTACTGGAGAATGGTGAAATAGCACACCGCGGAACCGCACTTGACATGTGCGAGCACTACAAGCAGCTATTTTAACTAATTTGGCCGGTACCACCCGGCGGCCAGCTGCCGCCGCGGGCTAAGGAAAGGAATGAAGAAATTATTCAACAAGGCCACAAAATCCAACCAGGGCGTTACCACCAGCCTGTTGCAGTTTGCTTTGTTCCTGTTCACCCGGCCTGGCGCAAAATATTTTAGCCATATAATCGCCAGGAATATTCAGAAGTTACCTGTTTTCAAAAAGAACATATTGTCCTACCATGACTGGTTCATGAAAACGCACCAGCCTGCAGCATTACGTAAGGAGTTTGAAGACGGGTATGGCATATTGGCCCGCAAACCCTCATTCAGCATCTTACTATCAGTTGGCGACCATTGCCTGGAGACGATCGAATCAGTGAAAGCTCAGCAATATCCGCATTGGGAACTGTTGCTGATAGCCAGCGGCAAGCATCCCACCCTATCACCGGCAAACTACGATGAAAGCAGAATAAAGCGCGTTGAGGCAAATGATATTGCCACTACTGGTGAGTTTATAGTTACCGTTGAAGCCGGCGACATGCTTACATCCGACTGCCTTTTCCAGGTAGCAAAGTACATAAACCAACACCCCGACGACAAACTGATCTACGCCGACAACGACGAAGTAGGCGTCGACGGCAGGCTTTGCAAACCACAGCTAAAACCTGATTGGGCGCCCCATAGCCTGCAGGAAAGAAATTATATAGGCCATAATATTTTTGTTGCGCAAAGCATTTTGCCGGGTAGTGCTAACCTGGGGGCAAAGTCCGTGGACAACGAGGTCTATTCTTTTCTTCTATCTGCTGGTCGTCCTGCTGAACATATTCCGAAAGTACTCTTTCATACCCGGCAAGACGCATTAGATCACCCGACGGCAAGTGAGCACCATTTTGACCTCAGCCAAAACACGCCCCTGATAAGCATCATCGTCCCCACCCGCGATCAGGCTGCACTGCTGAAAGTAACAATAGACAGCATACTTGAGCTGACACACTACCCTGCCTATGAAATAATTATTGTCGATAACAACAGCGGGCTACCGGAAACAAAAGCACTGCTGAAAAGTTACCTGGACCATTTTCCCGGAAAGATACACTTGATAGATGCTGCCTACCCGTTCAACTTCTCAAAGCTGATCAATGAGGGTGTGCATAAGGCGAAGGGCGAATTCATTGTGATGCTGAACAACGACATGAAGGTGATCGATGGCAACTGGCTCTCAGAAATGGTGAAGTATGCCCAACTACCCGATGCAGGTGCCGTTGGGGCAAAACTGATCTTCCCCGACAATACGCTGCAACACGCAGGGATAGCAGTGGGCCTGGGCGAGGCTACAGGACATCTGTTCATCAACAGCGCTCCGGGCGAAGCAGGATACCTCAACCACATCAACCACATTGGCAATGTAACGGCAGTAACGGGCGCATGCCTCATGTGCAGCAGGAAAACATACCTGGCGGTCGGTGGTATGGACGAGAACCTGCCTGTTGAGTATAACGATGTGGACCTGTGCCTTAAGTTTCGTGCAGCAGGCTTGCACAATATTTACCTGCCCCAGGTTGTACTATACCACTACGAATCGGCAACGAGGGGGCATCCGTTCCGGAGCATCAGGTCCTACAAACAGCATGAGCGCGACCTCAACATGTTCAGGAGAAAATGGGGGCAGCAACTTCACCATGATGCCTATTTTGGGAATTACCTGAATATGAAGGAATGCGGGATAACGATTGAATAGCGGGCACAAAATTTTGTGAATTGAGCAATCCACCCGCACTCCGCATCTTTTTCAAAGTATATTTGCCACATTTTTATTTCATTTATCAAACACATTAAGGCTTTGCTTGTATGTAATTGATAGATGACATTGTGTAAATGATGGTCGGTAAAGCAAAGAGATATTTTTCATATGTAAAAAGATTTGTCAGGAGCCCCAGAAAGGGCGAAGTTCTGGACACGCTGTTCGAACAGATCAGGCAGAAGGGTCTGGTAAGTGGTGTACAGAGTTTACTGCACATAAAAAGTGGCAATTTTGAGATGGATGCCAATGACCCGTATTATGACGACGGGGCACTGAATATCCTGACATTTGACGGAGATATCCATCTTACACTTCCCGCTGAAGCTCAGCCAAGGGTCTCAATTATTATTCCATGCTACAACCAACTTGAATTTACGCACAATTGTGTTCGCTCCATATACGAAAATGCTGGCTTCGATGCTTATGAGATCATCATTGCAGACGACAATTCCAGCGAAAGCCAGGCATTGTTGCAAAAAAGCTTTACTAATCTTATTGTAATAAGAAACGAGAGCAACCTTGGCTTTCTGAAGAATTGCAATAATGCGGCAAAGCATGCAAAAGGTGAGCTGATCGTGTTTCTGAATAACGACACCCAGGTTCAGCGGGGGTGGCTGCAGGAACTGGTTTGGGTGTTTGACAATGTTGCTGGTACTGGTATTGCAGGATCGAAACTCATCTACGAAGATGGCACTTTGCAGGAAGCCGGTGGCATAATCTGGAAGGACGGCCGCGGTCACAATTTCGGCAATACCGGCCAGCCCGGTAAGCCTGCATACAATTACATCAAGGAGGCAGACTACATTTCTGGAGCATCGTTAATGATCTCTGCCAAACTGTGGAAGGAAGCCGGTGGGTTCGACGAACGATTCACACCAGCTTATTGCGAAGATTCGGATCTGTGTTTTACAGCCAGGGCACTTGGATATAAGGTCATTTACCAGCCGTTCTCTTCCGTATTACATTTTGAGGGAATATCGCACGGTACCGATACCAGGTCGGGGGTCAAACAATACCAGGTCATCAACAAAGAAAAATTCAGGAAAAAATGGGCCGCTGAACTCGCAAAAAAGGCAGCCTTCGATACAGACATTTTCCAGGAACGCGACCGCAGCAGCTCAAAAAAGCATGTTCTGGTCATCGATCACGACATACCTCGTCCCGATGAAGACGCAGGATCGCGCACTATATCCAACTTTATGTATGCGCTCAGGGCCGCAGATTGTCATGTTATATTCCTGTCGTCCAATACCAGGCCACCACAAAAGTATGTGCACCCACTGCAGCGCATCGGAGTGGAAGTACTTTACGGATCGGAATTCAGCTACCCGGAACATAAATGGGAAAAATACCTGAAGCAATACGGAAAGTATCTTGACGCCATTATCATGAGCAGATCATCTATCTGCATGCCAATTCTGGAACACATACAGAAAAAGAAGTACCACCTGAATACGATCTATTACGGCCATGACCTGGGATACCTGACCATGGAACAAGAAGCCAAACTCTCAGGAGATGCCAAGTGGCTGCGCATGGCCGAGAAAATAAAGGGAGACGAGGATTACATGTATCACAACGCAACGCAATCCCTGGCTATTAGCTTTGAGGAAATAAAATTGCTGAAGCAGTATGTGACAAAACCAATACACTACATTCCGCCTTTCTATTTTGATACGCCCGATATAGTACCCGGCTATGCCGAACGGGAGGGCATCCTGTTTGTTGGTGGGTTTAATCATCCGCCGAATGTTGATGCAATGAAATGGTTTTTAGATGAGGTATATCCGCTTCTGGAAACCCACCACATTCCATTTACCATTGCAGGGTCTAAAATGCCCCAGTTGATTTACGATTACCAGGCCAAATATCCGCTGCTTACGGTTAAAGCGAATGTGCCGAGGGAAGAGCTACTGGAACTGTATGACCGCACGCGGCTTGCAGTGGTCCCTTTAAGGCTGGGCGCTGGTGTAAAAGGAAAAGTGATCGAGGCCATGTCAAGAGGTGTTCCCATCGCCGGCACCACACGTGCATTTGAAGGTATTCCCAAAAACAATGATTTTCCGTACCAGGGAATAGACAATGCTGCAGAGCTGGCGAAAGAGATCGCAACACTCTGCAACGACAACACACGCTGGGATAACTTATCTTTTTTCGGAACTTCATATGTAAAAGAATATTACAATGAAGCAAAAATGAGAGAGGTGCTCATTGCCGCAGTGAGCGGTCAAATATTTTGACTTCGATAACATTTATTCGAAGACAAATGCAAACCTTTACTTAACTTTGCGGCTGTTTACAGATAATTAACGGGAAAATCACTTCGGAATATTTTTAGCATGATTTTTGCTGTAGAGGAGTAAATTTATTTTTTGGAAGCCGTAATGAAAGATAACGTTACTTTGGAATACACCCTGGAACGCCCAAAAAGGGTGGCCATTCCTACTCCCGATAAGTCCAGCATAAGGTACATGTTCCATGAAATGGATCAGAATTACCTTGAGCACAGGCCATCAGCCGTGTTCTATCACGTAAAGCGGGCTATTGACGTTGCTTTTTCACTGATATTTATAGTTGCTGTGCTTTCCTGGCTTACTCCGTTACTGGCACTGCTTATCAAATTATCTTCAAAAGGGCCCGTATTCTTTATTCAAAAGCGCACCGGGCTCTATGGCAAAGAGTTCAATTGCTATAAGTTCCGCACCATGTTTGTCAATGCAGATGCAGACCGGCGGCAGGTGTCCATCAACGATAAACGTATTACACCGGTGGGCAAATTCCTGCGCATCACACATCTGGATGAGACCGCCCAGTTCTTTAACGTACTGCTGGGCGACATGAGCATCGTTGGCCCAAGGCCGCATATGTTGTATCATACCGAGTACTATTCTGAGGTGATCCCTTATTATAACCTGCGCCTGGAAGTGAAACCTGGCATTACTGGCATGGCCCAGATAAAGGATTATATCGGCGAGATAAACGGCGAGCGCGAACTGCGCAAACGCATTCAATGGGACATTTTCTACATGAAAAACCAGAGCATGGGCCTGGATATTCATATCCTCCTGGAAACGCTTCGAAAGGTATTCGTAAAAGCGTTCGGTCTGTTCCGCGACGAGGATAATTAATGTTTCTCTTCCGTTTCAGGGCACGATTTTGATTATTTTTGTAAAAAATATCATATGCCCTTCATTATTGCCACTACAGATTTTTCGGAAATAGCAGCTAATGCAGTGCATTATGCATGCAATATGGCTATAGACCAGCGCGCTGATGTGGTGCTACTGCACGCCTATTCTATCCCCATCATGTTCAGCGATATGCCATTACCGGCGCCATTGGCAGAGACAGAACAGGTGGTGCAGCAGACCATGAACACGTTTGCAGGCAAAATAAGAGGCCTTTTTCCCGATGTTAGCATCACAACGGCAGTGATCTATGGCAATGTGCTGGACGGAATAGAAGATTATTCCGAAAAAAATGGCGAACCACTGTTGGTAATAGCTGGTAACGGCTATTCGGCAGAGAACCCTGCCTGGATGGACAGCGCCCTGATGCAGGCGGTAAAACACATGAAGTACCCGCTGCTGGCCGTGCCGGCCGGCGCAGCTTATCAGCCAGTCAATAATATCTGTTTTGCATATGATAACAAATATGCGGGTAGCGATGTGGCACTCCTGAAGATAAGGGAACTGGCAAAGAACCTGGGAGCAAGGCTAATGGTATTGCTCGCTGCCACTGACGCAACAAAGATCACAGATTTGGAAAGCATTAATGAACAAGCCAGGAATGTGCTCGAACCGGCAAACCCTGAATATTTCGTGATACATGGCACACATGTGAATGACGCCATACAAGACTATCTATCCCAATATGATGCCGATTGGCTGGCAATGATACCCAGGAAACATTCCTTGATAGATGGTCTATTCCATAAAAGCCATACCAAATTCATGGTCAGCAACACGCACCTGCCACTACTTGCGCTGCATGAAAGTTAGAATTTGAAATTGTAGGTCACACTCGGCAGTATAGGAAGAATATATACTTCATATACCTTCAGCTTGATGCCGCTTTGCGCATTGCCCTCGGCATCCACATACAGGAAGTAAGGATTCTCATGGTTATAAACATTGTAGATGGAGAAATTCCAGCTGCTTTCCCATTTGCGGGGCTTGGAATGATGAGGCGTATATGTCGCTGAAATGTCCAGCCGGTGGTATGCTGGTTCACGGTAGGCATTCACCTTACTGAACTGCTCTACCAGGTTATTATCTATAAAATAGAACGCTGTAGGCAAGGTAATGGCATTACCCGATCCATAAATGAATACAGCAGAGAAGGTCCATTTCTTATTCAATTCATAAGTACCTACAACAGAGACGTCGTGGCGGCGATCGTATTTGGCAGGAAAGGTCTCCCCATTATTCAGCAACGGAAAGGTTTGGTTGGTCCATGCAAGGGTATATCCTATCCAACCTGTGAATTTGCCCTCTGTCTTATTAACGAAGAACTCGGCGCCGTAGGCCTGCCCGTTGCCAAAAACATAAGACAGTTCCGGGTCTGCAGTGTTGTTGGGGGTATAGCCATCTTTGTACTGTATCTGGTTTTGCATGGACTTGTAATAAAGTTCCACGGACGTTTCCAGTTTATTATCAAGAAAATTGCGGAAATAACCTGCAGAATATTGCCAGGCGGCCTGTGGCTTTACAACATATGTGCTGGGCACCCACACATCGGTCGGCAGTGTAGTGCCATTGTTCGAAATCAGGTGCATGTACTGATATGTATGGGCAGCACTGGCCTTTATGGACGAGTTATCATCAATACCATAACGGATATTGAACCGCGGTTCAAATCCGCCATAGGCCTTCACTAACTTGCCTGCGCCATATTGCGAGCTGTCGGTCTTGTTACCATTGATGTCATAATTGTACAGCGTGTAAGGACCCACCTGGCCAAACCACGTGTACCTCACACCAATGTTCATCTTGATCTTGCTGCCAAGATCAAATTCATCAAGCACATATACCGCTGCCTCGTGCGCATACTTGATCAACGCGTTATCAGGATTAAGAGATATTGAATCTGCCACTCCCGACACCTGGTTAGGGATAAATTTGTGGTGGGTATAGCTGATACCTGCCTTAAAATGATGATTGAAAGACGTATAATAGTCAAGATCACTCTTCAGCCCGTAATCCTGTATCCCGGAAGCCAGTTTGATGCCAAATGCGGACGGGCTGTTGGCCACACTCTGCCTCAGATCTGAAGAGAAGTTATAGCTGCTATAAACGGCCGTGGTATTGAGAAAGAGCTTATCGGTGAACTGGTGATTCTCGCGTAGCGTGGCTGTAGTGTTGCCCCAGGGAATGGTCGCTTTGAACGTTCCGGCATCATTGGAATAGGTAAATTTGTCCAGACCGGTGTAACCGCTCAGATAGACCCGGTCGTTCTTACCGAGCCTGTAATTTGCCTTCAGGTTCAGGTCATAGAAATAGTAGCCACTGCTTTTAAGCGCAGGCGCAAATGGCCTGGCCAAAACATCTATGTAGGTGCGGCGGCCAGCCAGCATGAACGATCCTTTGTTCTTTTTTATCGGCCCCTCAACTGTAAAGCGCGAGGCAATGAGGCCTATGCCCCCCTGCCCGTGAAATTCCTTGTCATTGCCGTCTTTCATACTCACGTCCACTACCGATGACAGGCGGCCGCCATAGTCGGCAGGGGGCGCGCCCTTGATCAGGGTGACATCTTTGATGGCGTCTGAATTGAACACGGAGAAGAACCCGAACAGATGCCCCGTATTATAAATAACAGCATCATCGAGCAGCACAAGATTCTGATCCGGGCCGCCACCGCGCACATAGAAGCCGGAATTACCGTCGCCGGCAGACTGCACACCCGGCAGCAACTGAAGCGACTTCAGAACATCAACCTCGCCAAACAGCACCGGCAGCTTCTTGATCCGGGCTATGGATAATTGCACCGTGCCCATCTGCGTGTTCTTCACATTTGCGTCTTTGCGGCCCGCAGTCACTTCTATCTCCTTCATGGCCGTAGCTGGCGGCATCTCAACATTGAATGACGTGCTGGCTTTCAGGTTGAACGACCTGGAAATGGTTGTATATCCAACATAGGAATACAGTACCGTATAGTTGCCCGCGGGCACGGAAACCGAATAGAAGCCATATGCATTGGTTTGCACTCCAACATTGGCCTCTTTAACATAAACGGTGCCTGATACGAGCGATTCACCGGTGGCCGAGTCGCGCATATAGCCGCTAAGCGATACTTTTTGTGCAAGTGCAGGTGTTATTGCCAATAGCAACAGGAGGGACAGGATAGGACGGAAATATGTTTGCATAGCTAATTCTGCCAAAAGTAATTTATAAAGTCAATTTAAAGACTATCCTTCACCTCGCCACACTCCAGCATTTTCTGTCCAAAATAAGGATTACGGATCTCTGTCTCGTCGCTCAGCCAATAAGCTCCCTTTTCATTGAATGCCATAGGGCAATATTCATGAAATGCACCGCAGTTCTTCACGTTCGCATGTATCAGCAGCCCATACATCGCACTGGAAACAGGATCGAACCCAATGCGCTGGCGTTCACCCGTTGCATCTTCCACTTGACGAATATACCGGGAGTAACCGACGATAGTATCGAGGAAAATTGCGACCCTTTTTCCACTTACAGTATCTGTAGAAAGCTCAGCCCTGAATGAATCGGCAACGGCGCCCAATGATAAGGCGGCTGAACCGATCTTTCCGCTGTCACCAGCAATCATCGCATCTTTGAGTTGGTAGTACAGCGGCAACAACTGAGTAATACGCCGGGTTCCTGCCGGTGACAGGTCGCTGCTGACTGGCCCCTTAACCGGCTGCTTATGTGAATGCCGGCATGCGCCAAACGGCAATGCGGCAACCAGAATAAGCAGAAAAACAGACCTCATATAGCAATAGTGCGGTGGCAAAAATACGGTAAGTAGCTATACATCCGGGTGGGGCCCCGCCCGAACAGATAATATAACATTATCTCAACATTCTTTTGCAACATTTACTAAATCACCCTATTTATAACACCGGAATTCATTTACTTTTGTTATTCAACCAACAAAAGCAAAATGAAAGCATTACAATTATCAGTTGTGGCTCTGGGCATCGCATTGGGCGCTCACGCACAAACTGCGGAAGAAGTATTTAAAAAGCACGTTGCAGCGGTAGGCGGAACTGAGAACTGGAATAAGATCAACACCATGAAACTCACCGGCTCCATGAGCGTGCAGGGTATGGAGATTGGCCTTACACAAACAATGGTGCAGGACAAAGGTTTCAGGATGGACATCAGTGCCATGGGCCAGAATGGGTATATGATCTATACGAATACCGGTGGCTGGGTGTTCATGCCATTTCAGGGTATGACCGAACCAAAAGAACTGACCGCAGACGATGTTAAGGACGCCAAAGACCAGATGGACTTCCGCAACCTGCAGATGATCGACCAGTCGAAGATCGCCAAGATGACCATGGATGGAAAAGATACGATCAACAGCGTTAGCTGCTTTAAAATAAAGGTGACCAACAAGTCAGGCGATGATATGGAGTGCTATATCGACAGCAAAACATTCTACCTGGTAAAAATGGAGAAGAAAGTAAAAGTGCAGGATGAAGAACAGGAGATGGCAAGCAATTTCTCTGACTTCAAAAAACTGCCTGAAGGTATAGTAGTTCCTATGACATGGGGCACGCCAAATGGCGATCTTTCCTTCAAGACCGTGGAAGTGAATAAGCCGGTAAGCGACGCTACATTCAAGCCAGACGGAAAATAACAACGAATAGATATTAGAAAAGCCGGGAAGTGATTCCCGGCTTTTCCTTTTGGCTTGTTCTGTGAAGCCTTTATGATTTCGGATCAGACTTTATCCATCTACTCCCCTGCCTTGAACTGAGCTTCCATCACAGCCATAGCAATGATGTTCACGATCTGGCGGATGCTGCTGCCTAACTGCAATACATATACCGGCTTGCGCAGCCCAAGCAAAATAGGGCCTACAGCTTCTGCCCCGCCAACCTCCTGCAACAGGTGGTAAGCAATATTGCCGGCGGAGAGATTAGGAAATATGAGCACATTCGGCGACTCATTGACCAGGTCGGAGAATGGATAATTCTCGCGCAGGAGGTCTTTATTGAACGCCACACCAGCCTGTATCTCACCGTCAATGATCATCTCCGGGTGCATCTTTTTGATGCGGGCCACGGCATTGCTCACAGTCTGCGCCTCCGGAGAGGGGCTGCTGCCAAAGTTGGAGTACGATAGCATGGCTATGCGCGGCTTGATGTTGAACCGGCTCACAGCCTCGGCCGTTTGCAGCGTTATGTCTATGAGCTCATCTTCAGTAGGGAAGAAATTGAGCGTAGTATCGGCAAAGAAAAGCGGGCCCTTGCGAGTGAGCATGAGGTACATGCCTGCCACCCGCTGTGCGCCCTCCCGCATCCCTATGATCTCCAGCGCAGGGCGAATAGTGTCAGGGTACTTACGGGTAAGCCCTGAAACCATGGCATCGGCCTGTCCGTTCTGCACCATCATGCAGCCATAGAACGGTCGCTCGCGCATGGTTTTGCGGGCTTCATACAGATTGGTGCCACGGCGCTTACGCTTTTCAAAGAACACGTCGCCATAGCGGGCGCGGTTCTGTTCCTCCTGCTCGCTCTTGGGGTCTATGATCTCTACGTCTGCCAGGTGTATGTTGTTCTCTTTGATGAGGCTACGGATACGCGCTTCATTGCCCAGCAAAATAGGAATGGCGATACCTTCGTCCTTCGCTATCTGAGCCGCTTTAAGTATCTTGATATTCTCCGCCTCCGAGAACACTACGCGCTTGGGGTTCTGTTTCGCCTTGTTGATCACATAGCGCAGCACCCTGTCGTCGCTGCCCATGCGGCGGTACAGGTCGGCCTCGTAGGCAGCCCAGTCTGTGATCGGGTGGCGGGCTACACCGCTGTCAATGGCCGCTCGCGCCACTGCCATCGACACAGTGACCAGCAGGCGCGGATCCATAGGTTTAGGGATAATGTAATTAGGGCCATAACTGAGGGAAAGATCATCATAAGCCACATTCACTATCTCCGGCACCGGCTCTTTGGCCAGGGCTGCAAGTGCGCTTACAGCGGCCAGCTTCATTGCTTCATTAATAGACGATGCACGCACATCCAGTGCTCCGCGGAAAATGTAGGGAAAGCCCAGTACATTATTCACCTGGTTAGGGTAGTCGCTACGGCCTGTGGCCATTACCACATCAGGGCGTGCAGCTACCGCTTCGTCGTAACTGATCTCCGGGGTCGGATTGGCAAGTGCAAAAACCACCGGCTTCTCAGCCATGCCCTTTACCATATCCTGCGATACTACCCCGCCCTTTGAAAGGCCAATGAATACATCGGCTCCCTTCATGGCATCAACAAGGTCCATCGCTGCCACAGGCAGTGCAAATTGCTGCTTATGTTCATCAAGGTCGGTGCGCGAGGCAGTAATGAGGCCCTTACTGTCGAACATATACATATTATGCACGCTGGCCCCGAGGGCCAGGTATATCTTACAGCAGGAGATGGCCGACGCCCCCGCCCCGCTAATAACAATTTTTACTTCAGATATCTTCTTGCCCACTATCTCCAGTGCATTCAGCAAAGCCGCGCCTGATATGATGGCAGTACCATGCTGGTCATCGTGCATGATAGGGATGTTAAGCTCCTTCTTCAGACGTGTCTCTATCTCAAAACATTCAGGTGCTTTGATGTCTTCCAGGTTAATGCCGCCAAACGTAGGCTCCAGCGCCTTCACTGTTCTAATAAATTCTTCAGGGTCGCGCGCATTCAGCTCTATATCAAAAACGTCAATATCTGCGTATATCTTAAAGAGCAGCCCTTTACCTTCCATCACCGGTTTAGAGGCTTCGGGGCCTATATCCCCCAGGCCCAGCACTGCGGTACCATTGCTGATGACTGCTACCAGGTTGCCTTTGGCCGTATATTTATAAACATCTTCGGGATTAGCGGCTATCTCCAGACAGGGATCTGCAACGCCCGGTGAGTATGCGAGGGCAAGGTCGCGCTGCGTTTTTGTCTCTTTGGTGGGTATTACTTCTATCTTTCCGGGACGCCCTTTGGCGTGATATTCTAATGCATCTTCCTTGCGGACCAGTTGCGCCATTGTGTATGATTTGGATGCGTAAGGTACGAATAAGAAATTTCGCCTGAAATGACCTTGATTTGTTAAACTTTCCCGGGTACAGGTTGCAAAAGCCGCTGCTGTATAGTACTGTTGCCCTGCAGCCCGCCGGAATGAATGCACAATATCCGGTCTTCAAAATTAAAGTATTGCTTCTTCAGGAGGTCCCGGACGCCGTACATCATTTTGGCGGTATAGACCATATCCAGCGGGATGTTATTCTCCTTATAAAAATCATTCATGAACGCTATGAGCTCTTCGTTTACACGGGCAAAACCGCCGAAGTGCCAGTTGTCCATCAATGCCCAGTTGGTATCCCGGCCGGGGTGCAGGTGCCGGCGAATGTGATCATGCAAATAGACGCCATCCTTCATGGGTACCATGCCAATGATCTTTTGTCCAACATCCGCTTTATTGCGAATACCCGCCATTGTGGTGCCAGAACCCACTGAGACAATGATGTGCGAATACTCGTTGCTGATGAAGCGGCAAATAAGTTCAGCCCCTTTCCTGCCCCACTCGTTGGCGCCACCTTCCGGTATGATGAACACTTCATCGAAATGAGCGGCGATCTCCTGCAGCCAGCCAGGCTCATCTTTACGGGCATAGTCGGCCTGGGTGGTAAAAATGAGCTCCATTCCGTCGCGGGCACACTCTTCCAGCGTAGGGGTGAGCTTATCATATTTTCCGCGTATGATGCCAATGGCGCGCAGGCCAGCAACCTTAGCCGCATAAGCCGCAGCCGCGAGGTGATTGGAGAAGCCTCCGCCAAAAGTGACGATGGTGCCTATGCCTTGTTCCTGCGCATGCAGCATATTGAGGCGCAGCTTGTACCACTTATTTCCAGAGATAACAGGATGCAGCAGATCAAGACGAAGCATATCAATGCAACCCGCTGTATCGCCATACCAAGTTCGGGACAGCGATTGTATCTTTACCCGGCGCTCATCAATTATATCCATATTCGCGAAGGTGATTCTCGTTGTCGCGCCAGTGCGGCCGCACCTTCACAAAAAGTTCCAGGTGCACCTTTCGCTGCAGGAATTCTTCGATCTGTTGCCGCGATTGTATGCCCAGCTTTTTGATCATGCTTCCGCCCTTGCCCAGCAGTATCATCTTTTGTGTTTCCCGGCTCACAATAATATCGGCCTTTATCACATCCAGGGTAGCCTTTTCTTCAAATGCCTGTATGATGACGGCGGTATGGTAAGGTATCTCATCTTCAAAGAGCGCATATATCTGCTCGCGGATGAGCTCGCTGACAAAAAAACGAGTACTGCGGTCGGAGATGTCGTCTTCCGGAAAATAAGGCGGAGCCTCAGGCAGCAGCTTTAAGATAAGGGGCATTATCTTATCCGCATTATACTTGCTGCGGGCGCTTATGGGTAGTACTTCCCACTTGGTGTATTGCGCTTTGTAACCGTCCACTATCGCGTTCAGATCGGCATCCTTGCCCAGTTTATCTGTCTTATTCAACAATAATATTGCCGGCACATTCAGCTTCAGCGATGCCGTAATATTCGCCAGATCTTCAGCCGGCAGGTTAATATCGTGCACCAATATCGCGACATCCGCATCCTCCAGGGCGCTTTTCACATGCTGCATCATTTTTTCGTGCAGCTTGTATTTTGCATCTATGATGCCGGGCGTATCTGAAAAAACAACCTGGTAGCCAGGTTCGTTGAGGATGCCGAGTATTCGATGCCGCGTAGTTTGCACTTTAGGCGAAGTGATCACCAGGCGCTCGCCCAGCAAAAGGTTAAGCAAAGTAGATTTACCCGCGTTGGGTGCGCCGAAAATATTGACATAGCCGGCCTGGAATTTTTCCTGCATTAGTGCGAATTTACGGCTGCGGACTTAATTCAGGCAATTTTACGCGCCGCTGCAGCTTAAAAAACCTGTTAAACAGCTTGCCTAACAAGAAACCGACGATGCAACCAATACCTGCACCCACGGTCACGTCGAGTGGATAATGTACCCCTACATATACCTGCGCATAGCAAACAGATGCAGCCCAGATGATGGCTACAGGCCACACCCAGCGAACATAACGCCCCAGCGTAACCGCACTAAAAATGCCAATGGAAAAATGATTGGCTGCATGAGATGAAGGGAAGCCATATTGCCCGCCACACGACACCAGCAAATGAATGACCTCGGCAAGCGCGGGATTATGGCACGGACGCAGGCGATGAAAATAGGGCTTCATAACAGAGGCCGTGAGCTGGTCGGTAATAACGAACGCCAGGATAAAGCCCAGGCACCACAGCCAGCCGCGCGAGCGGTAATTATAAGGCATAAAAATGGCCAGGAAAAGGTATAGCGGCGCCCAGAAATTAGGATTGCGAAACAACGGCATGATGACATCAAACAAACCATTGCGCCACTGGAAGTTGATATAATACCAGGCAACATGATCGCAATAGATAATGACGTCGTGAAGTTGTTTCAAATTCTTTTATGCTTTTTTAAATACCATTACCATGCGGGGCGAGGTTTGCTCGTCGTATGCGGTAAGCTGATAATCACCAAAGATATGCAGGAGTTGCAAACCTGCAGAGCCGAACATTTCTTTAAAATCTGACGGGGAGAAACCCGCTACCCGCTCTTTATAAGTGCGATGTTTGCCATCTGCATCGGTAAAGCTGATGTCTTTAACAATGTGCCGGCGTTCATCGCGCTTGGTTATGTCGAAGGTATAGCTGCCTCTGTGAACTGTAGCTGCCGATACCAGGTTGTGCCTAACGTATTCGTAATTAAAATAATCGATAACTAATGTGCCGCCCTTTTTCAGGCAGGCAGCAAAGGAGCGGGCAGCAAGTTTGTGATCGCGGTCGTAGCGGAAATACCCGAAGCTGGTGAAGAAATTGAAGGCATAGTCGTAATAGTTGATGTAGAACGGCATGCGCATATCCTGGATATAGAAATGAAGATTGTCAGCTTCATGAGCTTTAGCCACCTCAATAGCGCAATGAGAAAGGTCTATCCCTGTGACATCATAACCATGGCCCGCGAGCTGCCGTGCAAAGCGGCCATCGCCACAGGCAATATCCAGCATCAGCGAGCCGGCCTGCGGATCAAGCAATTTCAGCAGTTTTTCAACAAATGCAGCTGCTTCCAGGTCATCCCTGTCTTGATAAAGTATTTTGTAGTAGGGCGAATCGAACCAGTTTTCGTACCAGGCCATGCGGCAAAAATCGTAAATAATCGTACTTAAGCGAAGAAATGCCCGACAATTACCGGAAATAAAGGCATTAACGGAGGGAAATGGCTGAGAAAAAATGAGGTATATTTGCGGCCCAATTTATATTATGAATTTCAGACGTTTTATAGTAATGTATCGTATCCCGGTGGCCATCGCACTAATGGCGCTGGGTTTTCTAATAGGTTTCAAGCTCACCTGGTGGGTGGCATGGATACCCATGCTGGTATCAATATTGATGGTGGTGGCATATTTTATGCTGGGACCAATGACGTTGATACAGGGCTACATGGAATCGGGCGATATTGAAGGGGCACAAAAGCTACTGAAGCAGGTAAAATTCCCCAACCTGCTTTACAAACCTATCCGTTCCACTTACTTCATGATCCAGGCCAATTTCTCTACCATGAGCGAGGATCTGGACACGGCAGAGATACAATTGAAGAAAAGTCTGGAAACTGGCATGGCCGAGAAGGAATTTGAAGGCAGCACCTATATGCAGCTTGGCTTCATTGCCTACAAAAAAGGAAATACCAAAGAGGCGTATGAGCATCTTCGGAAAGCAGTGAACCTGGGCCTGCCAGATGCAGACAGCAAGGCGAACGCATTCCTGGCACTTTGCAACATCTGCGTGCAGCGCCGCGACTTCCGCAATGCCAAAGTGTATTTCAGCAAGGCCAAGAATGCCAAGCCCACCAACGAACAGCTGGTGGCCCAGATAAAGGATACCGCCAAGTATATGGCCCGCATACCGGGATAATTAGCTGAATTGCTAATGGCTGAATTACTCAATGGCTCAGAGAGAGCCAAAATCAATAAATGGTTTGCAAATTGGTGGAAATGATTACATTTGCACTCCCTAAAAGTTGCGGCGATGGCGAAATTGGTAGACGCACTACTTTGAGGTGGTAGCGCCTGTAACGGGCGTGGGAGTTCGAATCTCCTTTGCCGCACGATTAAAATGGATGAACAATTTTGTTCATCCATTTTCTTTTAGCACCACTTTCATGCGGTTGTCCGGCACCTGCTGTACAACTGACCCATAAGTTCTAATCCGCTTTGCCAAACAAAACTTTTATGTGAACTATTGCACATCCTTGTGCTCAAAGACGATTCCATTTTCTTTTAACAATTTTGAATTCTATTTTCTGCAACCTATGACTACCTTTCAGAGTTATCTGGGGTCGCAATGCTCAAACGCCTTCTGAAAATACTCTTTAAAACCATATTAGGGATCATCCTGTTCCTGCTGGTAGTGGCTACCAGTGCCTATGTATGCTCGCGGATAACAATTGACAAAGAGGCCGGGCAGCCAGAAGAGATAACTATTTACATCAAGACCAATGGCGTGCACACGGATATTGTGATGCCTGCGCGTAATGACCAGATGGACTGGACGCAGCAAATAAAATACAGCAACACCCCCGGTGCAGATAGCAGCTATCATTACGTGGCCATGGGCTGGGGCGACAAAGGATTTTACCTGCAAACCCCTACCTGGGCCGACCTGAAATTTTCAGTAGCTTTTAAGGCGGCGACCGGCCTCAGCAGCACCGCAATACATGCTACCTACTACCGCGAACTGACGGAAAATGAAAGCTGCAAAAAAATAGTGATCAGCAAGGCGCAGTATGGCCGGCTTATTCAGTTCGTACGGTCGTCTTTAAAAACAGATCCTTCGGCACATTTCATCAACATAAATACCCACGCCAATTACGGGCCTACCGATGCCTTTTACGAGGCCCACGGTCATTATTGCATGTTCTATACCTGCAACACCTGGGCCAATAGTGCACTGAAACATTGCGGGCAGAAATGCTGTTTATGGACACTGTTCGATACAGGCATATTCCTGAAATACCGGTAAGCAAGTTTCCAGAGGGAGAGGCATCAGGTCTCCCGCCACACGTCAGTTCCTTTCGCCCGGATCACCGATATGTATGCAGAAAAAATAAAATTAATAGCCAATTTCATTAAATACCTATTGCAAAAAAGCAAAATAGCCAATGATTTTATTGGAATAATTTATCAATATAATATTTTGATATTATCTTTGCAATTCCAATAACATATTATGGAACAAAACATACCTAGCATTTTAGTTGTTGACGACAATGAGATCGCCTACAATGCCGCCCGGAAATTATTAGTAAAAGATGGCTTTAAAGTGGACGTTGCCGTTGATGGCGTAGACGCGATAAACAAGCTTGTTGATGGCAAATACCAATTGGTGATCACGGACCTGGTAATGCCTACCATTAGCGGCGAAAAGCTGATAGAGGCTATCAGGCGCAATAAATTCAGGAGAATAAAGATACTGGTCGTATCGTCGGTGACCAATGAAGCAAAAGTTGGCCAGGCGTTAGCCGCCGGGGCCGATGACTTTCTTTCAAAACCTTACAACCCCCAGGAATTACTTACACGAGTGCACAAACTACTGCAGGAATCAGGCATAAGGCTAGAGAACAGCAAGCTGCCAAGTATGATTTAACTTGGCCATTTATCGCCAAACATGCATCCCTGATCATCCTTCACACAGAGAAGGCTACATATATTTTTAAGTGTGGTTATCTTCGTTGCCATTCCTTGTTGATGACCATGAAAAAATTTGCATTTAGGGCACTTCTTTGCGTTCTCATCTGGTGCTGTTTGCTGGGATGTACAAACAACCATGGTGGTGATGCAAAACCAGACCCCACATGCAGCGCTTTCATGGGCGCGACAATGAAGGCCTATCAGCTCGGAAAGATCCTCTCTTTCGATCGTCTGGCTGATTCTTTTATGTTGTATCCTGAACATCAGACCAATGACTGCATATTACAGCATTACGGCAACAAAGTGTGGATATACTACATAGCCAAACAGCGATACGACTCTGCCCTCCTCTATAATGATTCCATTGCACACTACATTGTAAACAAAGGCCTTTTGCCAGCCTACCAGGCCAAGTACATCAATGTTTTCAGCGCGAGGGGCGAAATATTCTATAAGATGGAGAATTTCGACTCGGCCTATGCCAATTATTTTAAGGCAAAAGCAATGGCCGAGCGGTCAGCAAATAACTGCGCCATGGTGGGCGAATGCCAGGGGCTTGGCATGGTTTGCTACCGTCAGAAGAAATTTCGTGAAGCATGCTACTATTTCCTCGACGCATTCAATAATGCCCGGAAATGTGACGATGGCCAGAATGTGAACCTGATGCAGGAAATGCTGGATAATGCAGCGCTGAGCTATCAAAAGACCGGGATGGCGGATAGCGCGCTGTTCTACTACGACTCTACACAGAAATTCATCCGGGCCGTTTACAGGAAGTTTGCAGATTCGCTTTATGCTATGAAGGGGATTGGCGTGGCGCTGGGCAATATCGGCACAGTATATTATGATCGTGGCCAGACAGACAGCGCGCTAAAATACTTTGAGCAAAGCTATGCGATCAACATAAGAAGAAGCTATGAACAGACCGATGCAATGATGGTGCACGTGCACATGGCACAGGCATGGATGAAGCAGGGAAAAATGGATCAGGCGGCTGACGCCATAAAATTGATCGACAGGGAATTTGATACGATATGGCACACCGCAGAAAATGAAAAAGAGTTAGACCAGTTGCTTTATACGTTCTATAAACACACCGGCAACCTGGACAATGCGTTGAAGTATCATGAGCGATACAGCAGCCTCCAGGATTCAATTGCGAAAGACGACCTGATACACCAGCAGGCAGATATTGACAAGAGCCTGAAGCAAAAGAAGCAGGGATATGACATAGAGCTGTTACAAAAACAAAATAAACTCAACAGCGTGTATCTGTGGGTGTCGGTCATCGGGCTACTTATGGCTATAGTCATCATAGGCCAGGTTTACCTGAGCTACAGGCGGAGCCGGCAGCATATTGAAGCCCTCACTGAGCTGAACAACCAGGTGACCGCGCAGAAAAGCGCGCTGGAAAAAAAGAACCAGGAAAAAGACAGGATATTGCATGTAGTAGCGCACGACCTGCGCAACCCTGTTGGCGGTATTCAATACCTGGTGACCGAACTGCAACAGGAGAATGCTGATGACTGGAAAGACGATGATGTGCTGGGAATGATGCAACGCGCATCCAACAGCGCATTGACACTTATCAACGAGTTGCTCGGTTATACCACCGATACCAATTCAAAGTTAACGCTGGCACCCACTAATATCGGGCAATTGGCTGACGATGCGCTGCAACTCCTTCGCTTCAAAGCCAGTGAGAAGCGGCAGACACTGCGCGCAGTGATGCCTTCAGACCCCATTATCGCCTCTGTGAACGCCGAGAAAATAACACGTGTGATACACAACCTGCTGGGCAACGCCATGAAATTCAGCAACGAGAGAACAGAGATATTGCTGCGCGTCGAAAAAGCGTCTGACAGCGTCCGGCTCAGCATCCGGGACCATGGCATTGGCATACCCGAATCCTTACGTGCAGACATCTTCGAAATGTTCACGAACGCCCGAAGACATGGAACCACAGGGGAACGTTCATACGGCCTTGGTCTATCCATCTGCAAACAAATAGTGGAGCTGCACAATGGTCGAATTTGGTTTGAAAGTGAGGAAGGATCCGGTACAACATTCTTCGTTGAACTGCCTCTGTCGCAGTAAAACAATATCTGCATATACCCGCTAATGGCACTCGTAACCTATGGTGGTGGTCCTGGTAAAACCGTTGCCCGAGTATATCTGCTGAATGGATACAAGTTTACCGGACGCATCAGCTATGTTATTGTAGGTATAATCGTCCAGGCTGTCAAAAGTTGACCGGCTCAAAAAATGTTTGCTCGACAAAATGCCCCGGCCATAGTTTATGAGATCATCGATATCTGTGGGCAGATTTGCAGTAATGTAGTTGGCAGTATCGTGTTCAAATTGGTAAAAGTCAGTGCCCGATGTCTGCCGTTGTATATCGCCATTCTTCCATTCATAAACCGTACTGCTTACACTGCTATAGCTGTGGCTGGTAACAACTGCCATAGTGCCAAAACTATCGTACTCATAGGTCTCATAAACTGAGTTATCATCCGGCGGGCTGCCGTTATATTCGTAGTGGCTGATATAGACAACCCTGTTCTGAGCGTCGGTCACCACAGAGTCCCTGCCATACGGTTCTCCCTGGTCTGTGGTATTAACGATGATACAATTGGTTTTGTAAACGTAACTACGCACAAATACATCGTTCCCTTCCTTGCTTCTAACCGATGCAACTGTACCATCGCTATTGTAGGTGAAAGTGTAGATAGAATTATCTCCTACGCTCAGCGGCGGAATAACGATCGAGTCCACCCGGCAACCTGTGAAATTGGAGCCAGAGGTAGTTGACGAAGCCGCAGGCTCTTTTCTGCAGGAAACACAGACGATACTAAGAAATATAAATGCGAGTAACTTTTTCATATCATCAGGGCTGATTGCTGAGCATTACGGTACATGAATACTGCGAGGTGTCGGTATGATAAGTGCGGGTGAGCATTGCACTGCCATTGCTGAACGTGCCGGTTCCGGATACAGCGACGCCGTGCACCATCTGCGAAGGAATAATAAGCGTATTGCTGAAAGAATCAATGTTACAGTAAGTAGTATCATACCAGGCATTGGTAGTATAGTAGCCGGGCGACAGGTACTCAATCAGCCGGCACTTGTAAGGCTGTCCTGCAGGATCATCGACAGTGGCGCTGATGAAAACATTTTCACCGCAACTGTTAGAGCCATAGTAGTACCCTGCCAAAATAGAGGCACGATCTATCGGGGCGCCAACAACAAGGTTGAAGCTGTCCGTCTGCTGACCAGCAGGAGTAGAAAAAACAGCCTGTACGGGATATGTGCCCTGAGGCGCATTGCGGGCAATTACCGAATCGGAAAAGAAATAATTGGCCCTGAAAGTGATGCTATCCTTTATGGCCACGTTAGGCGGCAGGCCCCGAAATATGACCGTGATCGGTTCATTCTCCGGGTTGCCGGAAATCAGCGTTATCTGGCAACTGAGCGCACCTCTGTCGTTCGATGGAACATTGACTGTGTTCAGCCCGGAAACAGAATATGCAAACGGCTGGCCTGAATAATCCGGCAATGGCTTGTTGCACGCAACCAGCCCCGTCAACGCCACAATGAAAAGTAGTTTTCCGATCATTTTCTGAACATATTATACGACAGGCCGGTATGGAAAACGCCCTTGTAACCAAAACCGAAATCAAAAAAATATTGCAGGGTTCTGCCCACGCTGATACCTACTGGCGAGTAGTAAAAATTAACGTGCGATCTACTGATCGTTTGCCTCATGGGCCCATAGTTATTGATGCCGTTATTGTAACCGCTATTATAAAAAGAGGGGTAATACTGATCCGTTTCCCGCTCCATTGTTCTGCCCATACCCAATATGGTATAGGTCCTGAATAGCTCCATCTTAAAATAATCCCATCTTACCTCTGAGGCTACGGTATAGCTGGCGCGGTTAAATAACCCCTTAGGACTTGTCTGCAATTCAAAAACGTTACCATCAGGTAGCTCATTGTCCAGCCATTCTCCGTTTTGCTGCTCTACCGTGACACACATGCCAACCGACAAATGCGGTGTAACATGGTATGAATAACTGAGAGATACAGTTCCGTAATCCGACTTGTTGTTATAGTCGAACTCAGTTGGCCGGCCAGGGTGATAGCCATCCAGCAGATAGTCAGTAGTAAGTACACCATAACCAAGCATGATGCTGTGTCGGAGTTGAAGCCGGCCACCTGAAACTGTATCCTGGCCAAAGGCCATAGGGTGCAGGAACAGAATAAGCAGAGCGTATACAAATGTATTTTTCAAAAGTCACCAAGGTAAGGCAACTTCTGTGCCAAATTTTAACACGGCATTAGCGTGCCATGAACAAACTTCAGTGCTTAACTGCCCGCCGGGTAAACGTACGTCATCATTTCCTCGATCAATTTACGATCGTTGCTGAGGCGGGGCACTTTGTGCTGACCGCCCAGCTTGCCCTTATCCTTAAGCCACTGTTTAAAACCGCCACTAGGCATTTGGTGAACGACAGGCATGCGGAGCGCAATGCTCTTGTGTCTCTTTGCCTCGTAATCAGAATTAATGGCCTGGAGAGATTTATCAAGAATGGTAGTAAAGTGCTCAATAGACACCGGAAGGTGATCAAATTCTATGATCCATTCGTGCGCGCCATTGCTCTCCCCGGTCATATATTGCGGCGCTGCTGAATAGTCAACCACAACTGCGCCAGTCTCTGCACAGGCTATGGCTATTGCATTGTCTGTGTTATCAACAATTACCTCTTCTCCAAAAGCATTGATGAAGTGCTTGATGCGGCCAGAAACTTTAATGCGGAAAGGATTGAGCGATGTGAACTGGATAGTATCGCCTACCAGATAGCGCCATAAGCCGCCGTTGGTGCTGATCACCAGCGCATAATTCTTGTATAGCTCAACTTCTTTCAGGGTAAGTGTTATAGGGTTCTCCTTGCCATACTCGCTCATAGGCATGAACTCATAGAAAATGCCATGATTCAGGAAGAGCAGCATTCCGTCTTCATCCTCCTTATCCTGCGCCGCAAAAAAGCCTTCAGATGCATTATAGGTTTCCCGGTAATGCATATTAGGGCTGGGTATGAACTGCTCGAACTGGCGACGGTAAGGCGTAAAATTAACGCCTCCGTGCACATAGAGCTCCAGGTTGGGCCATATGTCCAGCAGGTTGTTGGTGCCGGTTATTTCAAAGATGCGCTTGATCAGAACGATCGTCCAGGTAGGCACGCCGGCTATATAGGTCACATTCTCCTGTATGGTGCTGTGCGCCATGCGTTCGATCTTCTCTTCCCACTCATTCATCAACGCTATGGACAGCTCCGGCAGGCGGAACATCTTGCCCGCAAATGGCAGGTTTTGCAGCATCACTGCAGATATATCTCCGAAAAAAGACGCGGCGTTCAATTGATTGATCTGGTGGCTGCCTCCAAGTATCAGGCATTTGCCGGATGTAAGGTTGCTTTGAGGATTGTTTTTCAGGTAGAGGGCCAATACATCCTTTCCGCTGCGGAAATGCGTATCATCAAGCGACTCTTTACTTACCGGGATGAATTTGCTTTTATCGCTTGTGGTGCCGCTGCTCTTGGCAAACCAGGTGATGGGAGATGGCCACAGTATGTTCTGGCTGCCTTCAAATATGCGCTGTATATAAGGCTTCAGCGTTTCGTAATCATTGATCGGAACATTCTTCCTGAAATCGGCAATGGAATCGATACGCTCGAAATTGTATTTTTTACCGTACTCGGTAAACTGGCCAGATCCTACCAGGTGATTGAACACCTGCAACTGCGTATCTATAGGATTGTGCATAAAGTTATCAATAGCGCTCTGCCGCAACTTGATGAAACCTCGGAATGCAGGGCTGATGATAATGCTCATTGGCGAATTGCTTTATAGGAAAGTTAATGGTAAAAAGTGACAATCAGTGCCTCGGTGGCTCAGAGGGGACCGCATAGTTTTTGCGCTTCAGCACAAAGTGCTGCCCCAGATAGACGCGGCGCACCTCTTCATTTTCGGCGAGTTCCTCAGCCACACCGGCCATCAATATGCGCCCCTCAAAAAGCAGGTATGCCCTGTCGGTAATTGAAAGTGTCTCCTGCACATTATGGTCGGTTATAAGGATGCCTATGTTTTTATATTTCAGCGTGGCCACTATGCTCTGAATATCTTCCACGGCTATCGGGTCAATACCCGCAAAAGGCTCATCGAGCAGGATGAAGCGCGGGCTCACGGCCAATGCACGGGCTATTTCCGTACGGCGGCGTTCACCACCACTCAGTACATCTCCATTGCTCTTGCGCACATGCGTCAGGCGAAATTCTTCCAGTAATTCCTCCAGCTTCCTCTGCTGTTCGCCACGGGTTAGGTTCGTCATCTCCAGCACGGAAGCGATGTTGTCTTCTACTGATAATTTGCGGAAGATGGATGCCTCCTGCGGCAAGTAGCCTATGCCCATTTTCGCCCGCTTATACATGGGCAGTTTGGTAATGTTCTCTCCATCCAAAAATACATTGCCGGTATCGGGTTTTATGAGCCCCACTACCATATAAAAAGAGGTGGTCTTCCCTGCCCCATTTGGCCCCAAAAGCCCCACGATCTCCCCCTGGCTCACTTCAAACGAAACGGATTTCACCACGGTCCGTTTGCCATATTGCTTCACTAAGTTCTCCGTATGTATTCTCAAATGAGGGTGTTTTGTGCAAAAATAAGGAAACTTATGCGCCCCGGTAGATCACACCGGCGGAGCAATACTTTACAATATCTAACAAAAAAGCAGGCAAAAAGCCCGCCTTTTCAATTGTCTTTTATTGATCGGCCTACGCAGCCCCGATCCTATGCTTCAGATCGCTTACCTGCGAATTCCAGAGCTGCTCCTGGTCCTTTATATCCACCTTATCTGCAAAATCCGTAATACGTAGAATGGTCTCGTTGGTAACCGGGCTCTGCTCAATACTGAATTCAAAAAACTCATCTTTTCCCTGGTAATCCCAGCGATAGCGTATAAACTCACCTTCTATATGTTCAAGAACATCTGCACTATCGGTTGAGCCATTCCAGCTAAAAAAGAACTTATGATCGCGCTGATCCACCTTATCGGCAAACCACTCCTGCAAACCCACAGGTGTAGATAAAAATTCATATAATATGGCTGGAGAACAACGGATAGGGAATTCAACCGAATACATAACCTTCTTCTTACTCATTGTTGTACTGTTCACTGTGTATATTATTTACTTGACGTTGCAATAATAAAAAAAGGTACCAACAAACAAAATTATCGTGGTTATTCCGGTGAATATTTATAAACGATATGAGTTCGTTTGCGCCTTATCAACTCAATACAATCCTAATTTTTTTTGGGTTGAATCGCTTTGCCCCGTAGTTTTGCCACCCAGTACTTTTGTTAGTTAATTAACAAAAGTTTTGATTCTCTAACCACACACTCAATTCTTGCCTATGTCAATGCGTCAACTAAAAATCACGAAGTCTATTACCAATCGTGAAAGCCAATCTCTTGAAAAATACCTGCAGGAGATAGGAAAAGTGGACCTGATCACCCCTGAGGAAGAAGTACAATTAGCGATTAGGATCAAACAAGGAGACCAGCGCGCCCTCGAAAAACTTACTAAGGCCAATTTGCGCTTTGTGGTATCTGTAGCCAAACAATACCAGAACCAGGGCCTGTCGCTCAGCGACCTTATTAATGAAGGTAACCTCGGCCTGATAAAAGCTGCCCAGCGTTTTGACGAAACCCGCGGTTTCAAATTCATCTCCTATGCCGTATGGTGGATACGCCAGTCGATACTGCAGGCACTTGCCGAACAATCGCGTATCGTGCGCCTGCCATTGAACAAGGTGGGGCTGTCCAACAAGATCAGCAAAGCCTATTCACAACTGGAACAGGAATATGAGCGCGAACCCTCTACCGAAGAACTGGCCGAGTTGCTGGACATTGGCACTGAAGAAGTAGAAACCACTTTGGGCGTAGCGGCAAGGCACGTGTCTGTCGATGCTCCGTTCGTGGATAGCGAGGATAATTCACTCCTCGACATCCTGGAAAACCCGAACTCCGTTGCCGCAGATGCCGACCTGTACCACAACGAATCGCTCCGTTGCGAAATAGAACGCTCCCTGAGCACACTTACAGATCGCCAGCGCGACGTGATCAAGTTGTACTTCGGCATTGGGGTTGCCAACCCAATGAGCCTGGAAGATATCGGCGAGCGCTTCTCCCTTACCCGTGAGCGCGTGCGCCAGATAAAAGATAAAGCAATTACCAAGCTGCGCACAGCCAGCCGCTGCCAGTTGCTGAAGACATACCTCGGTAATTAATAAAACCGGAAGAAATATATTGGAGCAGGGCTTTGCCCTGCTTTTTTATCTCCATAACTAAACGGCTGTAGCCATCATTCCCGAACCACTGACCGTCCTCACCTTTCAGGAAATTCCATTTTCTATATTTACAGGCAAATTCGCAGCTATGGGCAATTCAGGCACGCATAAGGAGGAACATTTTCACAGCTCCGAACTGGTAACGGATATTGTTATAGGAATGAGCGACGGTTTGACCGTTCCTTTTGCACTGGCGGCTGGCCTCAGTGGCGCAGGCATAGCATCGCAAACGGTGATAACCGCCGGCCTCGCCGAAATTGTGGCTGGTTCTATTGCCATGGGCCTTGGCGGATACCTTGCCGGTAAAACCGAGTTGGACCATTACCGCGCCGAGCAAAAAAGAGAAGAATGGGAAGTGGACAACCTGCCCGAACGCGAAAAACAAGAGGTAAAGGATATCTTCAGAGAAATGGGTATGAGCGAGGCGACCCAGAACCTGATAGTGGAAGAAATGGCGAAAGACAAAGAAAAATGGGTGGACTTTATGATGCGTTATGAATTGGGGCTGGAACGGCCTGATCCCAAACGGGCAGGCAAAAGCGCCCTGAACATTGGCATTTCATACATAGTAGGTGGCCTTGTGCCCCTGACCCCCTACTTTTTTACATCCCAGGCTATCAGCGGGCTGAAATTCTCTGCAGCCATTACCGTCATGTGCCTGCTTACGTTTGGCTATTTCAAGGCAAAGGTAACCGGACAAAATCCATGGGCTGGCGCGGTGCGTGTGGCTGTTATTGGCTCAGTTGCCGCAACAGCAGCCTTCCTCATTGCCGGGTTATTCAAATAAAAAAGCCGATTGGCCGTTTTAGCTTAACTTAGAATAGCGAATACGCGCCTACAAATGATCAAAAAACTCCGAATATACCTTACCACCCTATTGATCCTGATTATATCTGCGCTACCTGTATTCGCGCAGTTATCGCCCCGGCACTTGCTGAAGCTGAATGACCGGGCAATAACCCCTGCCACCAACGCACGCCAGTGGACGGATAGCATAAAGCAGATCCCGGAAAGAAAACCATTGCTGGTTTACCTCCACTATAATAAGCTGCCGGACAGATCAGGCCATTCCAGTCTTGCCGCCAACGGCATCCGTTTACTGGAATACCTGCCCGACAATACTTACGCTGCCATCATAGCGCCCGATGCAGACATAGATGCGCTGACCTCGTCCGGGGTGTACGGCGTGACCGCAGTAAAGGCAGAATATAAAGCAAGCTCGTATTTATGGAAAACGCTTGCCGAACAAAAAGGCATCGCGGGCATATTGGTTTCCTTTTATCCAACCATCAGCAGGGCTGATGCGCTGCAAATGATCGCAGCCTCCGGAGGGGAAGTGGTAGCCGGTCCTAAAGAACAATATGCCGCCTACCAGGTGCATATCGCGGCCTCTAAAGTAAAAGGGCTTGCCGCATGCTACGGCGTCAGGGCCATAAGTCCGCTCAGGGAAATGGAACCGCTGGACCTGCAGACACGGCCTGCGGTAAAAGGCAATGTTGCCGTAACCCCTGCCGCACTCGGCGGCTATGGCCTGCTGGGCGATAGTGTTACAGTAGGGGTTGGAGACAATTGCTCGGGCATATACCACGCAGACCTGAAAGACCGCATCACCAACTTCAACCCTGCTGCACCAATAAGCCGGCATGGCGAACACGTGAACGGCATTGTTGGCGGTGCCGGAAATATAGACCCCGTGGCACAGGGCATGGCCCCTCACGTATGGCTGGCCGACCACTATTTCGATTACATCTTCACTGCGACAGGCGTTATGAGGCACGACCTCAACATGACCATCACCAACAGCTCATTTGCAGTGATACTTGGCGATTGCGACTATGCTGGCACCTACGATGGCTATTCGCAATTGCTGGATACGCTGGCGCTTCAATACACGGATGTGCTGCATGTTACAGCTGCAGGCAACGATGGATTGAACACCTGCTCACCCTTCCCTAACGGGTATGCAACCGTCGCAGGTGGATACCAGCCCGCCAAGAATTGCCTGGTTGTGGGCAACATACAGGACGATCTTATAGAACTACCCGAAGAATCTAGAGGCCCCACTAAGGATGGACGACTGAAGCCTGAGATCGTGGCCGTAGGATTCAACGTAAACTCCACGGTTGGCTACGATCAGTATTTTGTAACTGCAGGCACCAGCATGTCCAGTCCGCAAGTGGCTGGCGGCGCGGCATTGCTTTCGCAACGGTATAAGCAGTTGAACAGCGGTGCCAACCCCGCATCCGATCTGCTGAAGGCCATCATTCTCGATGGCACCATGGATCTGGGAAATCCAGGGCCCGATCTCAATTACGGATTCGGCGAACTGGACCTGTACCGCTCCCTCAAGATCATCGATAACCACAGCTATTTTACTAACGAGCTGAACAATGGCGATTCGCAAACCGTGAGCATAAACGTTCCGCCGCACATCGGGCAATTGAAGGTGATGCTCTACTGGCACGACAGGCCAGGGAGTGCCTCAGCGGCGCAGGAATTGGTAAATGACCTGGACCTGACGGTGGCCACACCCGGCGGCGCAACACACTACCCATTGGTACTGGACACCTCACCTGCCGGCGTTAATAATGACGCCACCGAACAGCCCGATCACCTGAATAATGCAGAGCAGGCTATCCTGAATTACCCTGCTGCAGGCACATATACTCTGAAGGTAAAAGGTTATCACATTCCCTTTCCCGCACAGCATTATGTGCTGGTGTATGATATGACACCGGACAGCCTCATACTCACCTACCCTCGTGGCGGTGAAGCCTGCAACAACACCGACAGTCTGCGTATTTTCTGGGAAGCGCCGGTGGACACCGGTTCTTTTACCGTTCAATTCTCGCAGGACAACGGCACAACATGGACCACGCTGGCTAACAACGTGCCGGGCTGGCAGCGCTATTGTGGTTTTGTGCCCGCTGGCATCAACTCCGGGAAATGCCTGGCCAGGGTAACCAGGAACAGTACCGGCGATGTGGTAACATCTGCACAGTTTGTCATCAACGACACACCGGCAGTATCACTGGATACAGCCCAATGCCCCGGGTATATTTCTGTTCATTGGCAACCCATTGCCGGGGCCACGTCCTACGAGATGCTGAGTAAGCAGGGGCCATATATGCAGGTCGTAGCCACGATCACCGATACCACCTACACGTTCAGGGGAATGTCGCAAACGGAAAAATCCTACGTGGCTGTGCGCCCCATCATCAACGGCATGGAAGCTTACCGGAGCGTGGCTAAAATAGTTGTTGCCAATACCGGCAACTGCACGAACCCTATATCGCATGGCGACCTGATGGCTGTAAAAATAATAGGGCCGCAAAACGGCAGGATGTACACCGTCACACAGCCCGGCAGTGCCACCACTATGGCCATACAGGTGCAGAATCTGTATGATGCCGCTTGCGACAGCTACCTGTTAAGCTACCAGGTAAATGGCGGCGCATGGACATCCTCTCCTATCTCCATCCCGCTCGCTGCTAATAGCAGTCAGATAATAAACATACCCGGTCCGGATATTTCCGACACTGGTTTTTACAATATCGTTGCCGCTATCACTGATCTGCAGGTACCTGACCCCTTCCCAGCCAACGACACTATTCACTACGTTATCCGCACCATTCCCAACGACACTTTGACCCTGCCGTTTGCCGACAGTTTTGAAGATGTCCCCCAGCTATCCGTTGCCGCCCGTGATTCCTTTGGTATAACACCTAACGGCCACTGGGACTTTTCAACCAACGACACTGCGGGCCGGATACGATCCTTTGTGGACGATGATGTCACTATTACGGGCAGCCATTCCATGAGTATGGACGAAGACCAGGCCGTGGCGGCAGGCGGCATGAACTATCTCACGGGCACTTTTAACCTTGCAACTTATGACACAGCCAGCACAGAAGTGCGTGTTGACTTCGACTATGTGTTGCATAGCACACCCAAAACAGCCGCTGGCAATGTGGTGAAAGCAAGGGCAGATGATGCACAATCCTGGTCGTCTTTCTTTACCTATGATCTCAATGCCTACCCCGGATCGCTGAATCACGTGCAGTCATTGTCCCTGACCGACATGGCGCTCGTGAGCCATAGAAACCTGTCCACCAGCACACAGATAGCTTTCGGCCAGAACGACACCTCACTCATAGAAGGGCCCAATTATGGCAACGGCATTACGCTCGACAATTTTAAGCTGTACACCGTTGCCAACGATGCAGCGCTGGTGAGTGTTATTTCGCCACTGCCCACGAATTGCGGCTTACCATCTCCGCAGCCACTTACCGTGCAGGTGCACAATGGCGTTAATTATAAGCTTTATAACGTCAGCCTCTTTTATAGCCTGGACAGCGGAACTGTTTACTCAGATGTCATCGATTCCCTGCTGCCAAAGGCAACTGTTGATTTTACCTTCACACAACCGCTGGCCATATCATCCAGCCAGACACATGCGCTCAGCATCTGGCTGGCAGCGCCAGGTGACACGTATCATGCGAATGACAGCATCCTGAACTATCATTTCCGCAATAGTCCCATCTACGCCACATTCCCCTACCTCGAAAATTTTGAAGACGGCGATGGCGGATATTACAGCGATGGCATCAATAATTCGTGGCAGTATGGCGCACCTGCCTCCACTAAAATAAACAAGGCTGCCAGCGGCGCCAAAGCATGGAAAACCAACCTCAGCGGCAACTACCACAACCTGGAATTGTCCTACCTCTACTCGCCCTGCTTTGATATTTCCGCCCTTATAAAACCGATGCTGAGCTTCAGCATGGCCGAAGACATTGAGAATTGTGGCGCTACCCTCTGCGACCAGGCGTATATGGAATATACATTTGACGGTACCAACTGGGCCAAGCTCGGAGCATCCGGCCAGGGTACCAACTGGTACGATTCCACGTTCGATGCATGGAACACGATCGGGTTTACCCGCTGGCACGTGGCATCAATCGCACTGCCGCAGCCGCCGGCGGGGGAAACCATACACTTCCGGTTCGTGCTCAATTCCGACCCCGGCGCTAACTATGAGGGGCTGGCCATTGATGATATTCACATTTACGATCTCGCACACGCCATCTTCCCCGATTCTGCCAATGTGCTCACCACACAAAGCACAACCGCAAATAACTGGACCGATGTGCTGGAAGGAGACGAACTTTTGCTATCGCTCGATCCGGGCAACCAACAATTGGGGGCAGTAGCTACAACCCTGTACCATCACGATACGCTATACAACCCCGGCAAAACCCAGTACACCACCCCGCGTAGCTATACGCTGGAACCGGCAACCGACAACAATGATAGCATCACACTGAAGGTCTATCTGTTGGAGAACGAAGTGCGCCAGGTGGTCAATGATACAAGCTGCCGGTCCTGCACTTTTACAGATGCCTACCGGCTGGGTATCACCACGTACAACAGCACAGCATCCCGCGTTACTGAGAATGGACATTTAACAGACGATGACCCTGCCGGCTTCAGATACTACCCTTTTCAGCGGGTGCAGTGGGTGCCATACGACAGTGGTTATTATTGCCAGGTAAAGGTGGCCAACACCGGCGAAATATGGCTGAACGATGGCGGACCAACCGCAACGATATCTGCCGGCACAGACTATATTGCTCTTGCCGCATTGCGCACGGCAAACAATGTACTGCTTACCTGGCAATCGCTCATAGACACCGCATGCAGCCAGTATGAGCTGCAACGTTCTTTGGATGGCATCAACTACGCACCAATAAAAGACACCAACGCGGTGCATAGCAATATTGCCAGCTACGATTACGCAGATGTCAATGCCTTTACTATAGCCGATACACTTTACTACCGGCTGCAATGGCGCCTGGCCACAGGACGAACCGGCTACTCACCTGCCCGCGAAGTAAGCATGGAAGACTCTGCCGCCAGCTTTATCACTTTTGATGCAGAACCATCGGGAAATAATTCGGTGCTGACAAGCTGGATTTCCAATATCGATCTGATCATTGATCACTACACATTGCAGCGGGCCATTAATACCGGTGCATACGCAACACTGCAAACGGCAGTTGCCGCCCGGCAAAATGGTCACCAGTATTTCTATACCGACCAGCCCATCAACGAACCAAAAGGCACTTCCATACATTACAGGCTAACGGCAACAACTGTCGCTGGCGACGTCATACCACTGCCGGTGCGCACGTTGGTATGGGGCTACAGCAGCTTTGTCACAGACGTCTATCCCAACCCGGTAACAGATGGCCGCATACACATCCATTGGCACGCACCTGTGGGCACCACAATGAACATTAGCATCTCCGAAATAGATGGGAGACCTTTTTACCGTTCATCTGCAACAGCAACGCAAAACGACAATATGACCCTGCTGCAAACATCGCAGCAGCCCACAGGTGTGTATCTCTTGCGATTGCAGTTAGGAGATGATATTTTTACAACGGAACTTCTTTACCAGCAATGATCGACAATACGATTTTCAGAGACCCGCTTTTACTTCAGGAGCTTGAGAAAAATTCCCGCATAAAACACATACCCAAGGATGGAGTGTTGATGACACCCGGAGAAAAAGTCGTGTTTGTCCCCATTGTGCAAAGCGGTATACTGCGCATATTGCGACAGGATGAGGAGGGCCGTGAAGTATTTCTTTATCACCTGTATCCGGGGCAAACCTGCGCAATGGCCATCAACTGCTGCCAGTCCAACAGGGAGAGCATGGTGAAAGCTATTGCAGAGGACGATACCGAAGTACTCTTGGTTCCCGTAAAATTGGTGGACGACTGGTACCGCTTCCCCGAATGGAAGACCTTTATCAACAGCACCTACGGAGCCAGGTTTGCTGAGCTTATTGAAGTCATAGACCTCATTGCCTTCAACAATATGGACAAGCAACTGCTGCACTATCTGGAACAGAGGGCCAAAGCAGCCAATTCAACTGCCCTGTTCATCACCCACCAGCAGATAGCCGACGAACTCCATACCCACCGCGAAGCCATCAGCCGCCTGCTGCGCAGCATGGAACAAAAAAACCTGGTGAAGTTGGGAAGGAATAGTATTGAGATATTATCCTGATATGCGCCATTTGGCGAGGCGGTTAACAGGTATAAGGCACAAACCTTCTAACCTCTGGCGCGAGTCCGTCCCGAGCCATGTGTGCCGCAGACTCGCGTCTATAAAATAAGCAGTTTTCAAACTGCCATCAAATTACTTATCCACCCTACTACTACTTACCCCTCATGACCACAACGTTAATAGCAAAAAGTCATCCCGATAACCCCTTTTTTTGAGCAAAAGCCATCGCAACATCACTAACCAAAACCAATTTTCACTTTCTAACTTCTACTTTTTAAGTTTTTAACTCGTTTGGTGGCGATACAATTTGGCGTAGCGGCCATCGAGGGCCATCAGCTCGTCGTGGGTACCCTGCTCAGCAATGTGGCCGTTGTCCATGACGATGATCTGGTCGAAGCTCCAGGAGGTGAAGATGCGGTGGGTGATGACGAAGGTGGTTTTGTTGCGCAGGAAGTCGCGCAGGTTGTGAAGAATGTTCTTCTCGGTCTGCGTGTCCACAGCAGAGAGGCATTCATCGAGAATGAGGATAGGGCTGTTCTTGAGCAGTGCGCGGGCCAACACCATGCGCTGCTTCTGCCCGCCGCTCAGCATCACGCCGCGCTCCCCTATTATGGTCTCATATTGTTTGGGCATGGCCATAATGTCTTTGTCGAGATCGGCCATGCGGGCGGCTTCGCGCACCTCCGCCTCGGTAGCATCGTTCTTACCAAACTTTATATTGTTGTAAATAGTATCTGAAAACAGGAATGCCTCCTGCGGGGTGTAGGCCACCTGCTGCCGCAACAGCCCCAGGTCCAGCTCGCGGGCATCCAGCCCGTCGAAACGGAGGGCGCCGCTTCCCACATCATACATGCGCAGCAGCAGATGCGCCAGGGTAGATTTGCCGGAACCCGTTTTGCCGATGATAGCTACCTTTTGCCCCGGCTGCACCCTGAGCGAGAAATGCTGCAGCGCGGTGATGCCGGTATGGGCATAGGTAAACGACACATCGCGAAACTCCACCTCGCCCAATAGGTTGTGTGGTATGGCATTCTCAGGATTAGTGATGGTGGGTTTTGTATCCAGGAACTCGTCTATGCGCTTTTGCGAAGCGCCTGCGCGCTGCGTCATGCTGGCCACCATGCCGATGCTGGAGATGGGGAACATGAGCAGGTTGATGTAAAACACGAACTGGGCAATGTTGCCGAACGTGGCGCGGCCATGGATAACAAAGTAGCCGCCCACCATCACGGTGAGCAACATGCTGAGGGCCGTGAAAAAGTTCATGGCCGGGAAATAGAACGCCTCAGTAAGCGACAGGTTGATGGAACTTTTACGGTAAGCCTCAGTATTCTCGTTGAAGAAGCGCAGCATGTTCTGCTCCTGCCCGAACGACTTGATGACGCGGATGCCGGAATAGGACTCCTGCGCAGTAGTAGTGAGCCCGGACAGCTGCGCCTGAATAGTGCTGCTTTTGTTGAAGATGATCTTATTGATGAAGTAAATGGAGATGGCCAGCAACGGCAGTGGCGCCACCACATAAATGGTGAGCATCACATTTACATTCAGCATGTTGGCAACGCAAAACAGCGTCATGAACACCATGTTGGTAAAGTACATGATGGAGGGGCCGGTGTACATGCGCACACGCGAAACATCTTCGGAGATGCGATTCATGAGGTCGCCGGTGAAATTGGCCTTAAAGAAGCCGGTATGGAGCGCCTGGTAGTGATCGTATATCTCGTTCTTCTGGTCGTACTCGATATGCCGCGACATGACGATGAGCGTTTGCCGCTGAAAGAACATGAGGATGCCGCGGGCGAGGGCGAGGCCCAAGATCTCCATGCTGCCCCAGAACACAAACGTGAGGATGGTATTGCTTTTTTCGCCTGCATCGCGCAATTGCAGTACATGGTCTATGATGGTTTTGACTATACTACCGGTAAGCACCGCAAAACTGCTGGCCACTGCCGTGAAGAGCAGGCCAGCAATGAGCCGCCATTTGTATTTGAGGAAGTATTTATTGAGCGAACGAAGTTTTCTCATGGAGGTGCAAAGGTCGGGGTTATTTGGATAAAACCTCACCCCCGGGCACTCTACCTTCCGGAGAGGAAGATCGATGTCTGCGCTGTCGCGAATTATTTGGCATCATTGGGGCCTTTTTCCGCGGTTACCGGGATAAATGAATGGGTGTTTAAATAACTTTGCGGCCTCGGATAAAGATATCAACCAATGAAAGTAGCAGTAGTAGGCGCAACGGGGCTGGTGGGCAGCACCATGCTGAAGGTAATGGAGGAAAGGAATTTCCCGGTAACGGAGCTCATACCAGTGGCTTCGGCCAGGTCCGTAGGGGCAAAAGTGAGCTTTAAGGGAAAGGAATTCGATGTGGTGAGCGCCCAAGAAGCAATTGCCAGGAAACCTGAGCTGGCACTTTTCTCCGCCGGCGGTAGTGTATCGCTGGAGCTGGCGCCCGAGTTTGCTGCCGCTGGCTGCCGCGTGGTGGACAATTCATCGGCATGGCGAATGCACCCGGAAGTGAAGCTGATAGTGCCCGAAGTGAACGGCGACACGCTGACCAGGGATGACATGATCATTGCCAACCCCAACTGCAGCACCATACAAATGGTGATGGTGCTGAAACCGCTGCACGACCGCTATGGCATCAAACGCGTGGTAGTGAGCACTTATCAGTCGGTGAGCGGCACCGGGCAAAAGGCAGTCTATGAGATGATGGACGAGCGGGCCGGCGGCAAGGGGCATGGCGTGTATCCCTACCCTATTGACTTGAACGTGATACCGCACATAGACGTTTTCCAGGAGAACGGATACACGAAGGAAGAAATGAAAATGGTGCTGGAAACCTGCAAAATAATGGGCGACGACAGTATAAAAGTAACCGCCACCACCGTACGCGTGCCGGTGACAGGTGGCCACAGCGAAAGCGTAAATATTGAGTTCCATAAGGACTTTCACGAGTCGGACGTGAGGGAATTATTGTCCAACACTTCCGGCATTGTCGTAATAGATAACCCGGCCATGAATGGCTACCCCATGCCGCTATATGCCGAAGGTAAGGATGACGTTTTTGTAGGCCGTATCCGCCGCGACCATACCCAACCTAATACGCTAAACTGTTGGATAGTGGCCGACAACCTGCGCAAGGGTGCTGCTACCAATGCGGTGCAGATCGGGAAGGTAATTGCGAAATGGCTGAATGGCTGAATTACTCAATTGTGCAATTTGACAATTCGACAATTTGGCAATGTAGTTGTTTGTGCGGCAATGTGATGTAATGCGATAATGCGGTGCGTTGACGACCTTTATGATGACAGGACGCGGATCATGTCCAGCATGTCGGTGCCGATAGGGGTTTCGCCTTTTACCACGTTGCAGAAGGGAGTAAATACCACTTCTCCATTAATGATGCCTGCCATTACCTGGGTATTCCCTGCCAGCAGTGCATTTACCGCCGCATAGCCCAGGCGGCTTGCCAGTACCCTGTCGGCATAAGAAGGTGAGCCGCCGCGTTGTATATGCCCCAGCACGCAGGTGCGCACATCCAGTTGCGGAAAGCGCTCTATGATAGCCGATGATACGCGCTTGCCGCCGCCATCATCACCCTCGGCTACTACCAGTATATGCACGGTCTTCTTGCGGCGTTCATCGCGATCTATGCGTTGCAGCACATCTTCAATTGTGTTGGGCTGCTCCGGTATCAATGTATCTTCGGCGCCGCAGGCTATGCCGCTGTTCAGCGCTATGTAGCCAGCATCGCGGCCCATTACTTCTACCACAAACAGCCGGTCATGAGCTTCGGCAGTGTCGCGGATCTTATCTATGGCCTCGACGGCGGTATTCACTGCCGTATCGAACCCGATAGTAAAGTCGGAGCCGATGAGGTCTTTGTCGATAGTGCCAGGGATGCCGACAGCCGGGATTGTGAACTTCTCGAAAAAATGGTTGGCGCCCCGGAAAGTGCCATCGCCACCGATGAGGATGAGGCCGCCAATATTGTGTTTCTTCAATTGGTCGTAGGCCTTTTGCAGCCCCTCATCCGTCATAAATTCCTTACTGCGTGCAGTTTTAAGAATGGTGCCGCCGCGCCCTATGATGTTGGATACATCGGTCGTCTGCATTTCAAATATATCCCCCTCTATCATGCCCTGGTAGCCCCTGCGAATGCCAAATACCCGCTTACCCAAATGCAGTGCGGTGCGCACTGCGGCACGGATAGCGGCGTTCATACCGGGGGCATCACCGCCGGAAGTAAGGATACCTATATTGTTCGTTTCCATAGTTAACTGCTGATGAATTTGCGAAATGCTGCGCCATTTGGCCGGCAGCACGTAAATTTATCCATTGTTTATGTGGATTAAAAAACTATTCCCCTCGTTAATACTTATTTCATATGCCGTTGCAGGCAGTGCTCAGGAAAAATGGCCATCGCCAGAGGTAGCACAAATGTATAGCCACGCGCACGAATACCTGCAGATGGGTAACCTGGATGGCGCCATCACCACCTATAAACAATTGCTGACGTTTGTGCCGGGCAATGCAACCGTGAGCACCGAACTGGCCGATGCCTATTACCGGAAAGGCGACTTCCAGCACACCACTGACGTGCTGGCAACCGTGACCGGCACCGCAGCAGCCAGCGAACAAGCGTACCAACTGATGGCCGCCGGACAGGCAGGCCTTAACCATTATAAGGAAGCCAAGGAAACAACCAAAGCCGGGCTGCAACGGTTCCCGAATTCGGGGCTGATCTATTTTGAGCAAGGGAAGGTCTATTTTGAAGACAACGAGGAGCCGGATGCCCTGCGGAGCTGGATGGATGGTACAGAAAAAGCCCCGGCATACGCTCCCAATTATCACGAGATAGCCATGAGCTTCTTCAATTGCGATGAGGTGCTGTGGGGGCTTGTTTATGGCGAACAATACCTGGCCATGCCTCATGACACCGCCGGCGATGATGGCTTCAAAAAGTCGCTTTTCGATGCATGGAAGAAATTCTTCAACCATATTGCAGAGCCGGCGGCCAAAGTAACTTTCTCCGGCACGGAGCGCGATATATTGAATAGCTACAAGCAACTGACACCGGTGGTAAGTGATGGTACTGGTACAGAAAATCTCACCATGGTGCGCACGCGCTTCCTGATGGAATGGGGCAAACGCGGCGACATGCAGGATATTTTCAGATATGAAGAAACACTGGTCCGAGAAGGATGGTTTGATATCTATAATGAATGGCTGTTTGGCAAGGCAGAAAGTGATGTGCAGTACCAGGCGTGGAACACATTTCACGAAGGGGCGATGAACAAGTACCTGGCATGGCGTGCGGAGCACCCTTATTTACCTGCCTGGCACCTGCGCCCCGCTGACCGGAACCTGGATATACTGCTGGCCAGAAAGAGAAAACGTTAAAATAGGGATGTGGCTATTAATAAGGGGCCAAAAAGGCTATTTTTGCGATTCGCGCATAATTTCGCACATTTTTTGAATATGATTGTTTACAAACCGCTGAAGAAGTCGCTGGTTACCGCTTTTGTTGCCCTGGCTGCATTTACAGGCGCCTATGCCCAACGCAGTGCCGACCGTATCATATCAGTAGTAGGCCGCAACCGCATCATTCTCCAGTCGGAACTGGATGAAGCGGTAGGCGAAATGCACCCGCAAAACCCATCTGCAACAGACACTTGTGGTGTACTTACGTCGATGATCATTCAAAAATGCCTGCTGGAGCAGGGCGAGCGCGACAGCGTGTCCATCACCGACGATGACGTGGACGGGCAGCTGGACAACCGCCTCCGCTATTTTATTGGCCTTTATGGCTCAAAAGAGAAGCTGGAGCAGATGTCGGGCAAAACGGTTTACCAGATCAAGGAGCAGTTTCGCGAGCAGATCCGCGACCAGATGATAGCCGACAAGGTACAGGGCACTATACTTGAAAATGTCAAAATAACGCCTGCAGAAGTGGAGGCTTTCTACAAAAAGATACCGGTGGACAGTCTTCCGTTCTTCCCGGCAACTGTGGAAGTGGGCCAGATAGTGATAGACCCGCCCGTGAGCCCGGAAATGAACCAGTACGCACGTGAAAAGCTGGAAGGCATCCGCAAGAAAATAGTTGACGGCGCCATATCTTTTGAGAATGCGGCCGGTATATATACCGACGACCCGGGCAGCAGGGATAACGGCGGTCGCTATGATGATGTGCAGCGCAACGGCGCCTTTGCACCGGAATTCCTGGCAGCGGCGTTCAAACTGCAGAACGGCGAGATATCACCGATATTCAAAACGAAGTTTGGTTACCATATCATCCAGATGATCAACCGCAAGGGAGACGTGGCCGACCTAAGGCACATACTTATTAAACCGGAAGTGACCACCGGCGATTTTAAAACCGCGCTCAACAAACTGGACAGCATCCACACACTGCTGGTTACTGGCAAAATGACCTTCCAGGAGGCTGTGGGCAAATTCTCTACAGACGAGGCTGCGAAGCGCACCGGCGGCATGATAGCCGACCCTAATACCGGCAACACAGAACTGGACATGACCAAGTTGGACCCAGGAATGGTGCTGATGCTGGATTCACTGAAACCAGGCAACTACTCAGGGCCGCACGTATTTTACAACGACGCTCACGAACAGTCTTGCCGCATCGTATATCTGCGCAGCCGCACAACGCCGCACAAAGCCAACCTGAAGGACGATTACGCCCGCCTGCAGGATGTGTCGCTGGCGCAAAAGAAGAGCATGAAAATGCAGAGCTGGCTGAAGAGCAAGGTGCCTACTTTCTATATCAAGGTCTATCCTCCGTATGACGACTGTGTGAACCTTAAGGAAATGCTGAAAGATAGCAACCAGGAGCAAACAAGCTTTTACGATTCAGCCGAGTAATGACGATAACGCTCGAACAACTTAGCAAGCGATTTCAGCGTCACTGGATATTCAGGGATATCAATTACACATTTCAGAATGCAGGTGCATATGCGCTGCTGGGCGCCAATGGCAGCGGCAAGTCCACCCTGTTGCGCATAATAGCAGGCATGCAGTCGCCCTCAAAAGGCAAAATGACCCTGCGCAATAAAGACGCGCAACCAGTTGAACCAACAGAAGTATTCAAACACGTTAGCTTTTGCGCACCGAGCCAGGAACTGGTGGAAGAATTTACCCTGCGCGAATTCCTGGATTTCCATTTTTCATTTAAGCCATTGCTTCCCACCCTCAGCGTAGAGCAGGTGATAGCGCTTACCGGCCTTGGCCCCGCGGCAGACCGGCACATTGGCGACTACTCGTCGGGCATGAGGCAGCGGGTGAAGCTGGCCCAGGCAATATTTTCAGACACGCCGGTTTTGTTGCTGGACGAACCCTGCACCAATCTGGATGAACAGGGTGTTGAGCAATACCGCAACTGGATGGAACAATATGGCAAGGGCCGCCTGGTGATAGTCGCATCAAACGATGTGCGCGAACACTATTTCTGCACAGAGCAACTGCGCCTTCAGGATTACAAATAACTGTTACATAAACGCCGCCATCTCCTGCTGATACTTGCGCGCTTCTTCGTGCGCGCGCTCGGCGTAGGATCTGTCCGTGCCGGCGAAAATGATGCCACGGGATACGTTGATGAGCAGGCCGCCGTCTTTGTTCATTGCATTACGGCAAACGGTGTCCACATCTCCACCCTGCGCACCCACGCCAGGCACCAGGAAGAAATGCTCCGGCAACAACTGCCTCACCTCCTGCAACTGCTCGTGGCGGGTAGCCCCGATAACGAACATAGTATTACCCGGTGTGCCCCATGAGGCAACGGTGGTGAGCACTTTCTTATAAAGCAACGTATCGCCTGAAGGCTGCAACTGGAAATCGGCACTGCCGGCGTTGGAGGTAAGGCCAAGCACAATGGCCCATTTGTCCTCGAACTTCAGAAAGGGCTGCACGCTGTCGCTGCCCATGTAGGGGGCAACTGTCACGCTATCGAACGGGTAAGTGTGGAAGAAAGTGCGTGCATATTGCTCAGACGTGTTGCCTATGTCACCGCGCTTGGCATCTGCTATAGTGAAAATGCCTTGGGGTATGTATTCAAGCGTTTGCTGCATACGCTCCCACCCTTTGAGGCCCTGCGCCTCGTAGAAAGCCGTATTGATCTTATAGGCTACGGTAAACTCGTGCGTGGCATCTATGATGGCCTTGTTGAAGGCAACCACGGGGTCGTCCTCCTGCAATAGGTGTGCGGGTATTTTAGAGATGTCTGTATCCAGCCCCACGCACAGCACCGAGCGTTTGCTAAAGATAGTTTCTGTAAGTGTCTGCCTGTTCATTTGTCTGTATCGGTGGCGCAAAAGTAAGCAATAAGCAGTGCTACTGTACCTTCCACGTCACGGTGTTGCCGCTGGTTTGCGGCACTTGCTGCTGTCCATGTTGCTCCGGGGCCTCTGTTTCCTCAGGTACGTCGTAGCCGGGGTTCATAACTTCGTTCACCTTCACCGCTTGCTTTACTGGTTTGCTGATGCCCGATACGCCCAGCAGGTGGCGCTGCTGAATGGACTCTATAGCTGCCTTGCGCTCCAGGTGCTGACCCAGAACTATTTTTATGTTGGTGCCCGCGGTGTGCAGTATGTTGTTCTTCAGGCGTATCTCGCGGGCCATGCGGCCAATAACGAATATGAGGATGGTAAGCAGTCCGGCCAGGCCGTATACCCCCAGCGAAAAATAGATGAGGTTCATTTTGCCAGACAGCGCCTCATACTTAGGATTGTAAATAAATTCCGGCAGCAGTGTGAAGGGGTAAATGCGGTGCATCATGGCAATGAATGCCACGCCACCAAGGCTCAGTGTGTAACAGCCAAACTCTGCAATAGCCAGTGTGGTGCTGCTGAGCAGGCGCTGCGCCGCGGGCATGCGCAATGCAGTGCCCAAAGGATCCAGGAGCTCCATTTGTTCATTGATCATGATACACTCTTCCCGAAACTCCTGCAACAGATCATCTTTCAATGTGGTCAAAGCCATGGCCAGGTGATATTTGGTACAAATGTAAACGCTCATAACACTATGTTTCTGAACGAGTAATCCACATAATGTGAGAAAGTTTTTTACTATAAAGTGTGATGGGTTTTCAATGGGTTGTCACAAGGTCGTAAAGTGCACATTGCTGACCTGAGGAACAACCGTGTGAAAAATGTATTCGATAAGCGGGAGCGCCAGCCGCGGAAAAAAAACTGGTGACACTCGCCTGATAATCGCAAGCAGGACGCATTTATGAAGCCGGACCAGGAGAGACGCCCGGACCAGCGGCAGTAGCGATGAAAGCGACCTGCAATAAGCTGTTGCACAATCTTTTTGTGACAGCACAAGAAACACAACACACACTACTGCATACCAATAACTTACATTCGAATGCGGGTATAAAAAACATTAAATTCGCTATAAGCGCGTTCCTTCAAATGGGGCACGGCGATACTATGCTCAGTCTCAATGATTCCATGATCCTGGTCTCCGGGGCATTTGATCTTTTTCCCGATGCCGTGCTGGTTGTTGATTCGGCAGGCACTATCCGCAACACCAACAAGCAGGTGAATATGGTGTTTGGCTATACTGGCAACGATCTGATAGGCAAGAGCCTGGCCATTCTTCTGCCGGAGCGCTTCCGCGGCAACCATGGCCATCATATTTCGTCGTTCATGCAAACCACATCCATCAGGAAGATGGGCACCGGCCTGCCACTGATGGGCCTGCACAAAAGCGGCAAAGAGATCAATATAGACATTGCACTTTCGGCCATAAACGTTGGCGAATCGAGATATGTGCTGGCGGTGGTGCGGGATATAACGGACACTATAAACATTATTACTCGCCTGGGCCAGACAGAAAAAATAAAAGAGGAGCTGGAGAAATTTGCCTATGTGCTGACGCATGATCTGAAGGCCCCGCTAGCCAGGATAAAATCCATCAGCCAGTTGATACACCTGGAACTTTCTGAAAAAGATAGTGATGAGACGCAATCGATGATCGCGCACCTGCTGCAAAGCGTGGACGGCATGGAGGCGCTGATATATGGCATACTGGATTACTACAGGGCCAAACTGTCTCGCGACGAAGCCATTTGCACCAGGGTAGATCTGAATGAAATACTGCAACAGTCACTGGCTTCCGTCAACATACCGGCCACATTCAAAGTAGCTGTGCCAAAGAGGCTGCCGGTGATGATGGGCGACAAGACGGTAATGCTGCAGGTATTCAATAACCTTATTGACAATGCGGTACACTATAACGACAAGGAAGCCGGCCTTTTGCAAATAGACTACAAAGAATCGGAGGGCCGCATTATTCTGTCGTTCTCGGACAACGGAGTGCGCATACCCGATGAGAAAAAGGCCAGCATATTTGAGCTGGCTGTGCAATTGCAGAAAACACGCTATGGCAATCATGGCCTCGGCCTGTCCATCATACAGCAACTGATAGAAGTGGCTGGCGGCCGGATATGGTGCGAAGACAGTATGCAGGGCGGCACCTGCTTTTGGGTAGATCTGCCAAATGACGCTATGTAGGCCGCATTGGACTGCTATTTAAGACTGCTTGCCGACCATCGGACGCTATTCGCCGACGCACCGTTTACTTTTGTGGCGCGGGCGGCGTAAATTTGAAAAAAAAAATCATTTACAATGAAAGGATTGTATGTATTCCTCAGCATCGTTTTATTGCTGGTACTTTTGGGCGGTTGCTCTTACAATGGTATGAACAGCGCCCGCGTAAATGTGGACCAGAAATGGGCAAACGTGCAGAGCAGCTATCAGCGCCGCGCTGACCTCATCCCTAACCTGGTAGAAACAGTAAAGGGAGAAGCCAATTTCGAAAAATCGACACTTACAGATGTGATACAGGCAAGGGCCAATGCCACATCGATGAAGGTGGATGCCAAAGATCTGTCGCCCGATAAGATCAAGCAGTATGAAGCATCGCAAGGCCAGTTGAGCCAGGCACTGGGCAGGCTGATGGTGGTATCTGAGCAATACCCTAACCTGAAATCGAACGAGAGCTTCAGGGCACTGCAGGACCAGCTCGAAGGCACAGAAAACCGCATCAAGGTATCGCGCGACGATTTTAACCAGGCAGTGAGCACCTATAATGTGAAGGTGACCTCCTTCCCGACCAATATATTGGCTGGTATGTTCGGCTTCAAGGAGAAGGGCATGTTCCAGGCAGCAGCCGGATCGGAAAATGCGCCTAAGGTGAAATTCTAAAACAACCGCTCATGTTCTCATTTTTCAAGCGCCCGATGCTGGACAAGGATAGCCAGATGAAAGTATCTGCTGCCATCCACGAGGCTGAAGCTGCCACCAGCGGCGAGATACGGGTATATATGGAGCACAAGTGCCCCGCCGGTGATGCCATGGCGCGCGCAAGGGAGATATTTGCGAAGCTGCAGATGGAAAAGACGCAGGCGCGCAACGCGGTGCTGATCTATGTAGCCATGACCGACAAAAAGTTTGCACTGTTTGGCGACACGGCGATATATGAAAAAGCGGGTGGCGCGGCCTTCTGGCAAAAAGCCGCCGATCAGCTTACCGGGCATTTGAAACGCAATGAGGCCGGAGCAGGCATCTGCAATTGCATCCGCCAGTTGGGTGTGGCGCTCGCCGAACACTTCCCTGCCGACCCGGCCATAAAGAAAAATGAATTGCCTGACGAAATAGTATTTGGCAAATGAACAAGATAAAACCGATCAGCCGCATAGTGTGGGCTTTATTGCTGCCCCTTTTATTTGCCACATTCAGCGGGCGCGCAGACGATAAAGACTTTCCGGACAGGCCTAACCCGCCCATGCTGCTGAACGACCTTGCACACTTGCTGAATGCACAGCAGCAGGCCCAACTGGAGCAGAAACTGGAAGGTTACGAGACCAGCTCATCCTGCGAAATAGCTATTGTTACCGTGCACAGCATTGGCGACTACGACCCTGCCGACTACACGGTGAAGCTCGGCAAGAAATGGGGCGTGGGTAAGAGCAGCAAGAACAATGGTGTTGTGATCATGATGTCGCTCGATGACCGCAAACTGTGGATCGCTTCCGGCAAAGGCCTGGAAGGCGCACTCACCGACTATACCTGCGGCAAGATAAGGGACAAGATGACCCCTTTTCTTAAGAAAGGCCAATATTTTGAAGCACTTAACGAGGGCGCCGACGATGTGGTGGCTGCAACCAAGGGTGAATTCAAAGGTGATGACAAGAGCGTCGAAACCATTCGTAATGTGCCGTTGAAGGTGATCATTGTCCTCATCATCATTATCTGGCTCATCATCAGAATGGGTGGCCGCGGAGGCGGTGGCAACTACATCAGCCGTGGTGGTGTTGGCAATATGGCCACAGGCTTCTTCCTGGGCAGCATGCTCGGTGGCCGCGGAGGCGACTGGGGCGGCGGAGGTGGTGGTAGTGGAGGCGGTGGCTTCGGTGGTTTTGGCGGTGGCGACTTTGGCGGCGGTGGCGCAGGCGGAAGCTGGTAGTGCCTTAGAAAATGAAATTATAGAAGTGGCCGGGCAGCAATTGCTGCCCGGTACGCATTTAGGGAAGAGAAGAAAAATTTGTTTTTATAAGTACACTTATTATATTTGCACTTATAAAAAATGATTTATGTGGACCAAGACACACTCAATGACCACCAAAGCAGCCACCAGAGAGCAGATGTGGCGCCTGTTTGCCGACGTGAACAACTGGCATACGTGGGATGACGGTATAGAATATGCACAGATGACCGGCAAATTTGAACAAGGCAATCACTTTATTTTGAAGCCCAGGGGCGGCCCTAAAGTGAAGCTAACCCTGGTGGAAACAATAGAGAACCGCACATTTACGGACCTGACCGTTTTCCCGCTTGCAAAAATGTATGGACACCATATCTTTGAGGAGACCGACGACGGCCTTAAAGTGACCACCACCATGAGCGTGAAAGGGCCGCTGGCCTTTTTGTGGAGCAAGCTGGTAGCCGAAAAAATAGCTGCCCACCTGCCGGAAGAAATGATAGCCCAGGCGGAACACGCTGCAAAACTTTGACAAATGAAACCTGCCGCAGACAAGGCATTTAGCGTAGACACACCGGAAGAAAGCACCGGCTTTCTGCTTTGGCAGGTGACCAATTTGTGGCAGCGGGAGATAAGAAAGGCATTGGCACAACATGACCTGACGCATTCGCAATTCGTGCTCCTGGCGAGCATCATGTGGTTGTCTCAGTACGACAAACCTATTACACAGATCGTGCTGTCTGCCCACACCAAAATAGACCCCATGACCACATCAACCGTACTACGGACATTGCAGGCAAAGGGACTTGTGGCCAGGAAAGAGCACGCAACAGATACAAGAGCAAAAACTGTGGCCCTGACCCAGGATGGTGAGCAAGTGACCCGGCAGGCCATAAGAGTAGTAGAGGCTTTTGATAATGCATTCTTCAAGCCGCTGGCTAAGGATACAGCCGACTTTAATGCCCGCCTGTTGCAATTGCTTTCGTGGCAGATAAGCGAATAAACATACTTACTGAACGACCGTTTTTATGAGCGCTGAACCATGCGCAGCAGCGATGCGCGTGAAATAATTGCCGGAAGGCGCAGTGCTGATATCTATGGAGCGGCGATTCATGCCACCGTTCACCCACCATGGCTGGCTGTAGATACAATGGCCGGCGATGTCAGTCACCTCAACCGAAACAAGGCCGGGCTCTGCCGCTGTGTAGCTAAGCGTATAAATACCCTTACCAGGATTGGGATACAGGAAGCAGTCGAGCGGAGTTGTATTGACATATTTGATGCCTGTGGTGCCAGCCAGGTAATACATGGCCCTGTAGGCATTGATCTTGCCATGGCCCCATGTAGTGGTGCCACTTGCTGGCAGAGTACCTGTATATGCATCCTGAATGGCAGTGGCATTAATGATGGTCTTTACAGAATCGGGCGTGAGCGTGGGCGCCAGTTGCAGCATCATGGCCACAATACCCGCAGCGCAGGGCGAAGCCATTGAAGTGCCGGCCAGCATGGCATAACGGTATGCGCGGCCGGCAATAGTGTCGGCACTGATAACACCCAGGTAGTTGGTGCCGGAAGGCAGATAGGATGTATCGTATGAATTAACGGAAGAAGCGAGCGCGAAACCGGGCGCTGTGATATCGGGTTTTATACGGCTATCCTCAGTAGGGCCTATGCTGGAAAAAAATGCAATATGCCCATAGGTGCTGCCCGAGTATGATAGCGAAGTATTATTGATATTGCGGAAATTGACCTTGGACGTGTAAGCGCCAACGGTGAGCGCAGAGCGCGTGCTGCCCATGTCAGACACCGTGTATTTAGTATCGCCGGAGACCGCCCATGGATAGCCCAGCTGCTTGAAATATCCGTAATAGCCCTCCGGAGGCAATACGTATCCCTCCCACTCGTGCACCGTGCCATTGGTGGCCTGCGTGGTTAGGCAAATATTGTCGTGCACTTTGCTATGCAGGAAAATAAACGCATGTGCCTTATCATTGAACTCTAAAGGAACGGTGGTAATGGTAACAAAGCAGGTATCGCTATTACTGCCGATAAGATTGAAATTGTAAGTGCTGTCTGAAGCCAGGCAAATAAAGCCGGTGCTATCGATTGCCGAGAGGCCATTAAACAGGCGGACGTTGAGGCAGAATGTGCTGCCAGTATCGCCCCAGGCGTCTATATAGGTTGACTGGTTGTTGGAATCGAGGTAGGGAGAGAAGGTGACAAATGTGCTTACCTGCGTATCTGCACTTGTAAATGAATGCTGCAGGTGAACAGTGTCCACGCCGTTGTTGCCTGCGGCGCAAACAAATATTTTACCCGCACCGGTGAGTGCATCGCAGGCCTGGCTGAACAAAGAACTGCCATCGTGTGGGCCAAGGGTGCTGCCCCAACTGAGGTTGATGACCGCAGGCTTCCCAACAGATGCTGCATAAGTATAGATATAATTCATACCATCCACCACATCGCTGACACCGGTATTGATCCACTCAGGGGTTGCAGGCATGATGCCCACCATAACCAGGTCGCTTTCGTAAGCCATACCGCGGAAGCGGGCATTGGCCGCATTGCTGCCATAGCCAGACCCTGCAGCTATACCAGCCACGTGAGTGCCATGCGACAGGATAGCCGTATCGTAACCGAGTGCGCGGATGGCATTGGAATCGGTGTACTCACTGCCATAGGAAAAACCTGAAGGGGGTGTGCCGGCAATTTTTTGCGCCCAAACGCGACGCACCCGATAGGTACTATGCGTGGTATCGTAGAACGTGGGGTGCGTGAAATCGAACCCGGCATCGATGATGCCCACCACCACATTCTGCCCGGTAACCGGCATGGTAAGGTTGATGCCCCTATGGGCTGAGTCCACATGTGTTTGCCTGCGGGCAGAGTCGAGCGTGGGATACAGAGGCGCATCCAGATCAATAGCCCGGATGCCGGATATTTTAATGAAATCTGCCACCCTGGTTGCAGGTATCTGGGCAGTCCATACATTACCGGCACGTGTACCGATGTGCGCGCCTATGGCCTGAATAGCGCCCTCATCTACATCCGGCCATACCTGCACCAGGCCGCTGACACAATACTGTCCATCTATGCGCTTGTACACGTAATTGGGGATGATATGATCGGTGCCGCCACTATGATGCATTGCGGACAGGTACTGAATGGTTTGCGCCGACAGGCGAGGTGAAGGATGTTCGTTTGTCTGCGCATTAGCAGCAACGAACAGACACACCAGTGCGGATGTAAAAATGGCTTTCATTAACAGCAGTTAGCAGTTTTAAAATTAATCTTTTTTTGGCGGTGCAGTACTCTTTTGCGCGTCTTTAAGCAACATCATCATAGTAATGAACGGGGCATTGGCTATAGCGCAGGGATTGATACCGGGCACCCCTTCAGGCACGGGCCGGTGCAGTTCGTTGTAGTAGGCCAGCCAGGCGGGGAAGGTCTGGTGTGATTCAGGCGAGCGGAAGGTCATGGGCTGTAAAGAAAAAATGGGCTTGCTCGTCCTGTCCCGGAACGACTCCCAAACCAGTTCCGAGCAGTAAAGCGCAGAATCACCGGGAAGAAACGCATCGTCGTAAGGAGTGCCGAGGTAATGCCGTGCCTGGATCAAGGCTTTGGCCATACACGAAGGATCGCCCCAGGGCACGTGGCCCCAGTCTATCCGGCCCACATAGATCACACGCTCCGTGTCGCGCTTTTCGAAATCGGCTAAGGAAGTCTGCTGCACGGCCTTACCGATCGCTTCGAGCACGAAAGGCGCTCCCTTGTCAAAATAAATGATGCCGCAGTGATTAAAAGCCAGCCCCGGCTTGCAAGGGGTGGTAGCTATGATGGCGTCGCAAAGCCCGCCGCAGGGTAGCTTCTGAAAAATGATGTCGCCATCATGCAAGCTCGTCTGTGCATACAGGCCACCAGTTATAGTGAGCAAGAAGAGCAATAAAGACCCGCCAAGCTTGCAAAATACTTTCAGTTCATTATTATTTAACATGGCCGCCTCCCGGTTTAATATTTTAATGAAAAGCTTCTTCAAAGTGAATTATTTCTCTTGGTTCATCGCCGTCCATAGTAATACTGATAATATCGAAGCGGATATTGCGGTAAACAGGATTTTTTGCCGAAAAGGTGTCGGCGGCAGCTTTCAGCAGCTTTCTTTTCTGTGCCGTAACCGCCTCCTCAGGAAACCCATAGGTTTTGCCTGCACGTGCCTTCACCTCTACAATGACCAATAAATCATCTTTTAATGCAATAATATCCACTTCTTTGTGCCCGTCGCGCCAATTGGCATGCAGTATATTGTAACCTTTTTTTAGCAAAAAGGCTGCGGCCAATTGTTCCCCCTTAATTCCAATTTTACTATGTTTGGACATTCAAAAGGTAAAAATAGCATGAAAAACCTGGTACTGGCATTTCCTACCCAATTACAAGAAGCAATAATCATAGGCAAAAATCATAAGTTCAAAGCAGAAGTAAAGGAATTTGACAATGTAGTGGTCACCGGCCTCGGCGGCAGCGGGATCGGCGGATCCATTGTTCAGAATTATGTTTTTGATAAGCTTAAGGTCCCGTTCATTGTCAATAAAGACTATTTTCTGCCATCGTTTGTGAACAAACATTCGCTGGTACTTGTTTGCTCTTATTCGGGCAATACGGAAGAGACACTGGAAGCGTTTGAACAGGCCAGGAAGACCAAGGCGACCATCGTATGCATCACTTCCGGCGGAAAGATCGCTGAGATAGCAAACAAGAAAGGGATCGACTGCATCCTGGTACCTGCCGGAATGCCCCCAAGGGCCTGCCTCGGCTACTCGCTGGTGCAAATATTGTTTACGCTCGGTCATTTTGGACTGATAGATAACAAGTTTCAAAAGGAACTGAGTGCGTCTGTCAAGCTGATGAAAGCGAATGAGCAGGACATACAGAAGAAGGCTGCTGTTATTGCTAAAAAAGTGCTGGGCAAGTTGCCTATCATTTACTCTGCATCGACATTTGAAGGCGTGGCCGTACGTTTCCGCCAGCAGATAAATGAGAACAGCAAAATGCTGGCATGGCACGGCGCCATACCGGAAATGAACCACAACGAACTTGTTGGCTGGCGCGACAAAGCAAGCGATAAAGTAGTGCTGCTGTTGCGCAATGCCAACGACTATGAACGCGTACAGACGAGAATGGAGATCAACAAAAAGGTTTTCAAAAAATACACGCCAAATATCGTTGAGATCTACTCTGAAGGCAAATCGTACTGGGAACAGGCGTTCTATCTTATTCACCTCACGGATTGGGTTTCTGTGATCCTCGCAGATTTGAGGCAACTTGATGCAACAGAAGTAAAAGTGATCGATTTCCTGAAAGGGTCACTGGCCAAATCTTAGCAACAACTAATTGGTAAAGCGGGACAGATGCTTGCGCGCTGTCCCGCTTTTATTTTTAATAACGACATGCCCCGGGCAACATAAAACTTATTGCGGTTGCACCGGCAACCCGGGAAATGTGCGTAGCTTTAGGTAAAGAATGAGTATGCGCGTGTTTCTGTTTGCCTGTATGGTCACCTTGCTTGCTTCCTGCAGATGGGACAACGAGGATAAAGACACCTTCAGGCAGGCCTGCATGGACGATGCGAAGGGATGGATGAAGGACGACGCAAAGGCAAAGACCTATTGCGAATGCGTGCTCACAAAAATGATGGCCAGGTATCCTGACGAAAATGACGCGCTGGATCATATTGGAGAACTGGCAAAAGACACCTCACTGATGAATTGCAGGAATGTGGTAAAACCATGAACACAAAACGGGCCTGAACGCTCTGCGGCGTAAACGCATTATCTTTGCCATTCCCGATGAAAGAATCTATACGCGTACAACGCTTCGTTGCAATATTATCCGTAGTCCTTTTTCTGTCAAAGATCGGCGCGTTTTTTCTTACCCATTCTGTAACGGTGCTTACAGATGCTATGGAAAGCATTGTGAATGTAGCGGCGGGTTTCCTGGGTCTGTTCAGTATATCGCTGGCAGCCAAGCCAAGAGACACCAATCACCCTTATGGCCATGGAAAGGCAGAATTTCTTTCATCTGCAGTAGAGGGCACACTCATCACGATAGCTGGCATTGTGATCATTTATGAAGCCGTAGAGCACCTGATAGCGCCACACGAACTGCAGCAGTTGAACGTTGGGCTGATGATCATAGTTGTATCCGGGGCAGTGAACTACCTTGCTGGGAAATATGCACGTAACCGCGGTGAGCGGCATAATTCGATGGTGCTGGTGTCTGCGGGAAATCATTTGATGACGGACGCTTACTCAACCGTGGCGATAGTTGTGGGACTGGTGGCGCTGCTGCTGACACACAACAAATTCCTTTGGCTGGACAGCGTGGTGGCCATGATCTTTTCAGTCATTATCATCAGGACAGGTTATAAGGTCATCCGCCGGTCCATATCGGGCATCATGGATGAAATGGACGTAAACCTGATGAAGAAAGTAGTTGCCGTGCTGGAGGAACACCGTCAGCGGCACTGGATAGACCTGCATAACCTGCGCGTAATAGATTATGGCAGCATATTGCATGTGGACGCGCACATGACCTTGCCGTGGTATTACCAGGTGGTGCAGGCCGACGAGGAGATACATAAGGTAGAAGGGCTGATAAAAGACCACTTTTCCACACAGGAAATAGAGGTATTCATTCACATCGACGGCTGCCTGCCCTTCCAGTGCAAACTATGCCAGATAATGGAGTGCACAGAGCGAAAGGAAGCATTCAAGGGCCTGCTAAAGTGGGACGAACAAAACGTGTGGATGGATGCCCGGCACGGAAAAACAGTTGCCTGATACCTATCGCTTATCGTCTCCGAAATAATCTTCGGCCCGGCTGCTGAGGTTATTGTTGTTGCGGCCGCTGGGATATAGAAATGACCGCCAGCTCAGATTCCTGACCTCTCCCATAAAATTTGTGGTCAGCAGCCTGTAATCAAGTGAAACTTCGCTCGAACGATAGAACAGCATACGCGCATCTGTAGCCATTTTGCCAGACTTCTCTTTGAGGTTGTTGTATTGCCATATCTCGTAAGGCAACGCTCCCGCTTCATTGTCAACCGTGATAATATCAGTAGGCGCACCATAGCGCAGGTACATGATGCCGCGATCGGTTTCGTAGCCGGGAGTATTGCCAGTGTTGAATAATTTGTTCACTTCTTTGATGCGAACCGTAAAATCCTTCCATGCTTTACCTGGTTCCTTTTTATTAATTGCTGCGAAGTAATTGTAAATAAAATAGCGCATGTACAATTCATCGGGCTTTTTAAGAAAGTCGGCAATTGCCTGCTGGCCCTGTGCATCACTCACCCCCACCAGCATTTTCAGGATCGCGCGCACTTCCTTCATGTTATATTGCGCAATAAACGTCTTATTCAGGTTTACGAACGTCACGTTCTCCATGCCCGTGTCATTGATCTCCTGTTTTGCTACCGTCAGTTCTTCCTTGGTAACGTGAAAGTTGGCACGCTGGAAGAATGTGCTGGTTTTCGTGAGCACTTTATGATACTTGTCGGTTAGCTCAACACTCAGGTAATAGTTACCGGAAGTAAGTGAACTGATGTCGTATGTGCCATAAAAGTACCCGCTGTCACTACCCTGCTGCAACGTATCGTTGACCAGGAATTTTGAATAGGGCGCATCAAACTGCTTTTTAGAGATGAATACGGTCCGGATTAGTGGATAGTTGTCTGCCTGTATCTTGTCCGTGTTATAGCTTTCCACGTAATAGCTGAGCGACTTCTTATAGTCGTCGAAAAAAGGAGCGCACATGGGGATGAACTGGTTACCATGTTTGCGAAAAGGCGACCTGATATCGGAAGCATAGAATGTATCTATCAACTGCGCATCGGATAAAAAAGGGGTTTGGCCGGGTTTGGCGATGACCATGGAATCCTGCATCGAGATCTTTGAGTTGGTGTCATTCATGTCCGTCAGGTCGATATGGATATGCACAGGTCCGGGAACAGCGAGGTAGCGCTTCAATTCGAGAATGTTCAGTGCGGCCACCTCGTCCACATTGGCACATGGTCTTGTCTGAAAAATATAATGATCTTCTTTCAGCACCTTGCCGCCGTCGCCGGTAATGAGCACATCGGTCTTGACCTGCGAAATGATACCCTTGTCACTATGAATAAAATGAATGGTATGCGGATCCATCTGCCACGAAGCTTCAATATAGGGATTGAAATTGCCGGGATAAATGGCATCGGGCAGAAAGAATACGGAATGAGAGAGTACGGCCTCTATAGCGCCGGCGTTAAAAAAAGACAATATGAGACACGAGAGGGTAAGTAGCTTTCGCAGCATTAAATGTAATTTCCATGCAAAATACTGTAATCCTGTATAAGTTAATTTCGGTTGGTGTATTTTAACCTTTTCACAGACCTTTGCCGTTCATGCAGATCGTTTCTTCGTCGCTGACCTTTGCGCCGGTAAGCTGGTGGGCACACGTCATCACATCACCCCGGCTGACCATTGATGCAGCCGAGCATTTTGGCAAGATGAGTTACCGCAACCGTTACCGGGTATCCGGGGCAAACGGCGTTATTCAATTATCAGTTCCGCTGGTAAAGGGCCGCGACCAGCGAACCGCTATGCGGGATGTGCTGATCCACAATGAAGCGGACTGGCAGGTGCAACACTGGCGCACGCTGACATCGGTTTACAGGCGAAGCCCCTTCTGGGAGCATTATGAGTGGACCTTGGAGCCACTGTTCAAAACGCGATATGAACACCTGATGCAATTCAATGCCCATTCATTTGAATGGGTGTGTCGCCAACTGAGTATTTCACCCGAAATGGCGTACGCAGACACATTTATAACTGACTACCCCGCGGACACAGACGATCTCAGGAAGGCGACCTTCAAAACAGACGTATTTCCACCTTATTACCAGGTGTTTGCAGATCGTACCGGATTTCAGCCGAACCTCAGCATTCTCGACCTGCTGTTTTCTGAAGGCCCTGCAACAAAGGATTGGCTGACAAGAAACCGAAGCGCTATAAAAGCAGGAGCCGGCAAATAGCCGGCTCCCGAAACAATCATATCGCCATTCAACTATTGTCCTTCATCCTCCCCACCCTGCTGTTGCATCGGGTTTGTCTGAAGGAATTCGCGGAGCTTAGGCTGCAGTACTTTAAGTGTATTGATGACACTATTTGTATAAGTAGAATCACCTGCATAGTGTGCGGCTGAGGCAATTGACTGCAGCACACTGAACTGCTGCTTCACGTCAAAGCCCATGGCCGAGCGGGTATTATCCGGCAGCGACGCCACCCACTCCAGGTCATCCTGTGCATTGCGAACCACCTTTTTGCTGAGCGCTTCCGCCTTGGCCTTGTCGCCTGCACGGAAATATGCAGCAGCGATGAAGTAAGCTGAGTAATCGTAGTAGTAGGAATGCTCCGTGATACCAGACATTACTTTGTCGAGCAGCTTCACCGCCTTGTCGTTCTTGCCTTCGCTTACCAGCGCATTTGCAATGGTGGATGCATCCATACGGTAGGTAACGAACTCGTGACGGTTAGGTTCATCAAAATAAACGTCGTTACGCTCGCCGCCACCCCACTCATAACTCATGAAAGTGTTGTAGCTCTTCTCTGTATTCACAGTACCCAGTATCTGGTTGGTGTTGCGGGCAGAATCACTGAATTTGAACGGCAGCAGGCGATAAACAGAGCCTTCAAGGCGCAGGAAGTCGCCGGTACCTCCATAGTCGCCCTGGCGCAGGCCGGCATCAAAATAAAGCGGGCGTTTCCAGCCATCGCGGGCAACCGCAGCAATAATATTGAGTATGGCCAGGTCGCTCTTGTAAGCGTTGTCTTTAGGATAAACAAAGCGCATATCCGTGCTCACCTTACCACTGTCCTCGGCAGAAAGGAGACCCGCCTGCATAGCCTGTTCCTTCGTGAGCGTTGGCACATAGAAATTCTTTGTAGGCATGTAATTCACGTCACCACCACCGTTGGTACCCAGGCGGGCGGTAGGATCGTTCATGAAGTTGCAGATGTCAATAAGGTTGATGAACTGATTTTCAGGAACCTTCGGGTTCTTGAAATAGCGTACATAATTATGGTGATCGCCGATGTAGTCATCCCGCTTCCAGATCATCGGCACTGCATCAGCATCATTGATGCGGTAATTCAGCTGATCCACATACCAGTCAATACCCAGCAGGCTGGTGTTGATGATACGAACGTCCCTTCGATAGCCTTCTACTTCCTGGATATACCAGAGTGGATACGTCTGGTTATCACCGAAGGTGAAGAGTACCGCATTTGGGGCACAAGCTGACAGTGTATTGTGTGCTACTGCATGTGCGAGGGTCTTTTTAGAACGATCGTGATCGTCCCATTCTTCCCTGGCCATGAGCGTAGGTACTGCCAGCAGGCAAAGCGCTGTAGCAATGATGGTGCCTGGGTTTCCCTTAACAACACGCTGGAACCAATCGTTGACCATGATAAGGCCAAGACCTATCCAGATACAGAATGTATAGGTACAACCTGCGAATGCGTAGTCACGCTCACGCGGTTGCAGCGGCGGCATATTGAGATAGATACCAATGGCTGCGCCTGTAAAGAAGAAAAGCATCAGGACAACGATACCATCCCTTTTGTTCCGGTTGAACTGGAAAACCACGCCAAGAATACCTAGAATGAATGGCAGGAAGTAAAGGCGATTGTGCGCACCGTTGCGGGTGAAGCCTTCACCCTGTTTCTCCACGTCGCCGAGGCCACGCATTTTGTCAACAAAACCAATTCCTGATATCCAGTTACCGCGCTGCGGATCGCACTGTCCTTCAATATCGTTCTGGCGACCGGCGAAGTTCCACATGAAATAGCGCCACCACATCCAGTTCATCTGATAACCGAAAAAGTACTTCATGTTATCGGCACTGGTTGGTTCATCAGAAGGGCCGAGATTGAGGTAACTGCGGTAGAAATTTACGTGATTGGGTTCGTTACCATCATATATGCGCGGGAAGAAGTGAGACTGATCGCCGGTGTAGAGCGGCTCAAACTTGCGGCCCACAACCTCGTAATGATCCTTGCCATTGGTCTTGTTTTGCGCATACAACTTCTGCGTGGTGTCAAAATCATTGTACTGATTATTGAAATACGGGCCGAAGAAAATAGGCTGCTGACCAAACTGTTCGCGGTCCACATAGTCGAGGAAACTGATGGGGTTATCCGGGTTGGTCATATCGATAGGCACATCGGCACGGGAGCGCACGATAGCCGAAAAGTAGCTGGAGTAGCCGATGATGATGAAGATGATGCAGAGCACACTGGTATGCAGCAACACGCTTCCTTTTGTCTTTGCTAAACGCAACAGGAATACAAGAAGCGCAGCCACGAGCAGCAGGAAAGTGATGGCGCCAATATCGAAGGCAGTGCCGAAACCATTAGTGAACAGAATATCGAACTTGGATGCCAGCTTAGGGATATACTGGATAACACCAAACTGTACGAATGCCAACACCAGGCAGCCTACCACAAAAGCAACGAATGTGCCCACCGGAGTAGCTTTATAGCGCCTGAAATAATAGATCATGGCCAGTGCCGGAATAGTCAGCAAGTTGAGCAGGTGCACACACACGGAAACACCTATGAGGTAGGATATAAGTACGATCCAGCGATCGGCATGCTTTTCGTCGGCAACAGCCTCCCATTTGAGCATGGCCCAGAAAGTGATCGCCGTAAAGAATGAAGAAGTAGCATACACTTCCGCCTCAACAGCCGAAAACCAGAAAGTATCTGAAAATGTATAAGCGAGCGCACCAACAAGGCCGGCTCCTATAATAAGGGACGTCTGGTTGCTGTTTGGTTCGGTCTTGAAATCAGGCATAATGAGCCTGCGGGCAAAATGGGTTATTGTCCAGAACAGGAACAAAATAGTGAGCGCGCTGGTAAGTGCCGAAAGCGAGTTGATGGCAATTGCCGCTTTCATAGATGCAGCACCGGTAGCTGCACCGCCAGACAGTATCGCAAAAAGCCTCTGAACCAACATGAAGAAAGGAGCGCCTGGTGAGTGACCTACTTCGAGCTTGTATGCACAGGAAAGAAACTCGCCACAGTCCCAGAAGCTAACGGTAGGTTCCATTGTGGCGATATATACGAATAAGGCTATAGCTCCGGTGATCCAACCGGCAAGATTGTTGATCTTACGATAGTTCATGATATGTTATTAGACAGACGACAAAAATAATAAAAGTTAGGACTTACGGTGGGTTTTGAGGATAGCCGCGAAAAGTTTTTTACATCACAAAAAACAAGATCCACCGGAAGCTGTCGCTCAGACGATGAGGCTGCGGGCCCGCTTCAACTGCCTGCGGTCTATGACCTGGCAAAACTGGATGTCGGGCAGGGAGCGCAGCGAAGAGGCGATCGCCTGCGCGTCTTCTTCATACTCAAAAGTTTGCACCAGCCACAAATAGTCGACCGTACTGATCTCAGGCAGCAGAGATATGTTATTATTTTTAAGCTGATACAATAAATAGCGGTTAGCGCTGTTCGGCAAGCGGTATTCATAGACAGCATGGCGGGCAGAGCGATCTTTACTAACGGACTGAAGCATCAGATCCGGATCGCAGATGAAGTCGAGATCGAGGTGCTGATTGATGAGCCAGCACAGGCGATAAGGCGGCAGTGCAGAGCCAATGCCGAGCAGGCAGGTCTCGTCGAAGAACATGTCCTCCATCGCAGTCTCGTCCAGTTTATATTTTACTTTCGCAGCCACAAGTCAAAGTTAAGCTATATGGCGACAATGAATTATTCGTACATTTCAGAAAAAATAAAGTCATGAGCATACCCGTCATTGTTTTTCTCGTCATAGTACTGCTCATTCTATCAATGAGTTTCGCGACTGTGCAGCAGGGAACCGTTGCCGTCATCACTGTTTTTGGCAAGTTCAGACGCATCCTCAGGCCCGGACTTAATTTCCGGATTCCTGTGATCGAGCAGATCTTTCGCAGAATATCTTACCAGAACCGCTCAATGGAATTGAAATTCCAGGCCATTACACAAGACCAGGCAAATGTGTATTTCTCAGCCATGCTGTTGTATTCTGTATTGAATGAAGAAAGCGAGACAATAGAGAATGTTGCGTTCAAATTCATGGACGAGCGCAGTTTCATGCAGGCGCTTATCCGCTCTATTGAAGGCGCTGTCCGCGCATTTGTGGCCACAAAAAAGCAATCGGAGATACTGCAGTTGCGTTCGGAGATCATCCATCACGTAAAGGAAGAACTGGATAAGCAGCTGGAAGGCTGGGGTTACCACCTGCAAGACCTGCAGATGAACGACATCACGTTTGACGAGGCCATACTTAAATCGATGGCCCAGGTGGTGGCATCGAACAACCTGAAGGCAGCGGCCGAGAATGAAGGCCAGGCCCTGTTGATCACTAAAACGAAAGCGGCTGAAGCGGAAGGTAATGCGATAAAAATATCGGCAGAAGCAGAAAGGCAAGCCGCGCAAATGCGGGGCCAGGGTGTGGCACTGTTTCGCGAAGAAGTGGCGAGAGGTATGGCTGCCGCGGCAAAAGAAATGGAAAGTGCGCACCTCGATGCCTCGTTCATTCTGTTCTCCATGTGGACAGATGCAATAAAACACTTCGCCGAGCACGGCCAGGGCAACACCATATTCCTCGACGGGTCGTCAGATAATTATCAGCGCACCATGCGGCAGATGCTGTCCACCATGCAAGGGAGTGATCTGAAAAATGCGAACGGTGCTGCATAAAAGTTAGCTAATTTCGCGGCTGAATAATTATAACAATGAACAGGATACTTACTGCGCTGCTGGCTTGTTTTGTGCTTTCTATATCTGCCTGTAGGGAGGATGACATTACCGGGATTGTGAAACGGTGCAATGAGACCAATGCCAACCTGCATTCGCTAACCAGCAAAACCATAGACCTGACCGGCGTAACAACAGAGGGCGGATCGATAACCGGATATTTCAACAAAAAAAATAACCTGGTGTTAGCCACTGTAGCTTCTTATGGCCAATCGGGCCGGGCTGTTCAGGATTATTATTATGACGATGATAAAGTGGAATGTATCATCCGGCAGGATTATACCTACAATCAACCTATGTATTATACGGATGCTATGGCCACCGAAGACGGCGACACAAGCGGACACGGCGGTTATGATGATGCAAAGACCACTTTAAAAACAAGCCGATTCTACTTTTACAATGGCAATATGGTGAAATGGTATGACACCAGTAACAAACTCGTGCCTGACAATGACCGCAAATATCAATTCCAGGCGGGCATGATGCTGGATGAGGCCGACAAGTTGCAACGGATGCTGCAAGCCCGTTAGGCCCATTTACTTTTCCCGGAAACAAGTGCGCCTGACATGGCCGCCAACCCGCCAATGAGCCCGCCCAGTAAAGCAGTAATAATGATTATCTCGCTATAGCTGGCTGCCCTTAACAGCGCTGCCATACGCGCAGAAAGAATGTGCTGGTTAGCAGCATCGCGCCAGAGCATGATGCCTAGCCAAAGCCCACCGACCGCTATAAAGCCCGAAAGAAATGCAATACCTGCGCGCATCCTTGTGAAAATAGAAACCACAAAGGCCGCAACGGCAAACGTCCACCAGGGAAGGAACCATTCGCCCGTTGCCGCAAGGGCTGCAATAAGGATAACCGATAACAGGAATCTCATGATCTTTGGGGTTGTGCGGTCCACGTGAACAATGTTTGGGACGCGGAAGGCTTGCTGTTAAATGGAATAAACAAAAGCCGGTAATACTTGCCCGCTGCCCAGTCTTTTATGAATGTTGAGTAATATTTACTGCCGGGGTTGCCCGATTGTCCGCCGGGGTATATTCCATAGGCTTCTATCTCCTGCCCCATTTGCACCACCATGCGCCATGACGGGCCATGATCGGTCTTGGCGGCATTCACAACATTACCCCACCCGCCTATCTTCAGCGTATCGTAGCTGAAGGCGGCAAGTTTTGCAAGGTGCGTCAATGAAGTATTTTTTACCTGGTACCACTCGCGGCCGCGTCTGGATGCAATATGCAAGCTATCCATTGCCTTCCTGAAACTTTGCTGCACAAGACGATGAAAATCCTTTAGCTGAGGTATAACTGCGATTTCCGAGTCGGTCGTAGCGATCAGCCTCATAGTGCGCTCATCTGCAGGATGCAGCGCATCAGGAACTTTGCCCAGTTGTTCCCATATATCCCCGTCAAGGTAATACCACCATATCTGGAACAGGCTGGCTGAAGTGCTGGTTGCCGACAATTGGTAATTCCATTTGCGCAGCTTGCTTATATACCGGGCATCTGCTGAGTCTAGCGATGCCGGTACATGCTTCAGCATATATGGAAGCACCTGGGATGCAAGTATAGAATAGGTGTCGTTCTGGAGATCGAACATATCCTTCACAGTAGCCTTTTGCAATTGAGAAAGCCGGTCGTTGATGCGCCATGCGCGCAGTTCACGGAAATCGCCGTTGTACCAGTAAGGGTATGCGCTGTCGGTGACCGACTGATTGGCTGACGCTACATACCCCTGCGCCGGGTTGAAGACGTGCGGATTCTCGCGCATCGGTATCTTTTTAGCCCACAACGCGGCCGTGTCGGCGCCGTTCATTACGAAACGCCCCTGGCCCTGCCATTTGTCTATGAACTGGCCCTGGCCCCACAAAGCAATATTGCCCTGCCTGTCGGCATAGACCATGTTTTGTGCCGGGCACTCAAAATGAAATATGCCATCAACAAAACCGGCATAGCTCTTTGCCCGGTTCATAAGGTATATCCCTAATAATTCGTTACTGCCCCTATGGCCCATCCAGCACATGGCGAGCGGCTTACGGATGCCACCTGCTGCCGGGTGGCGCTCGTCATAAGTAACCGGACCGTGAACGGTATAATAGACCGTATCCAGGAAGTCTGCCTTACCTTTTATGGCTATACGCTCCACACGCGGGGTCATGGTCCGCTGCATACCGTTCATCCAGTATTTATCGCTGGTCCCGGCTACCCGTTTGATCAGGTAATAGTCCTTCACATCCCGGTAATTGTTGGTAAAACCCCATGAGATGCTATCTGTGAAGCCGATGATGACACCCGGAGCGCCCGGCAGCGAGGCGCCGTAAACATTCATATCCGGCGAATGTAATTGCACCTCGAACCATAAAGCGGGAAGATTAAGACCCAGGTGCGGATCGTTGCACAGAATGGCAGCACCACTTTGGGTTTTATTGCCGCTGAGCGCCCAGTTATTGCTGCCCTTGGCATCTTCACGCGCCTCGCCAAAATCCTTTGAAGTGAACGTCACCAATGCCGAATCGTTAGGGACGGGCGGAGTGGACAATGAAGCGCTATCGAAATGCGTGCCTGCCGGAATAACCGGGCTGGAGCCCGGCTCTTTTTCCGGGTACAGCAAACTAAAAATTGCAGGAGGCAGAGACTGTTTCAGGTAAGTAAGCGGAATATCCCAACACTCGCCGGTGAGGTCGTCGGCCATATATTTCATCAGCAATGCACTCTTGATGTTGGTCCATGGCTCCGGCTTAAAACCCATGAGCTTGTATTCAAGCGGTAAACTGCGCGAGGTAAGCTGGCCTATGTATGTATTGATACCCTCTGTGTAAGCGTCCAGCATTGTTTTCGTTCGCGGTTCGGCTTCCATGGCCTTCAGCGAATTTTCCGCGGCATAGACCATGCCCTTGCGCCTCTGGTTATGATCGTAATTCAGCGCTTTGGAACCGACAACCTCACTCACGCGCCCTGCTGCGGCACGGGTCTCCATATCCATTTGCCACAGCCGGAAGCATGCATGCACATAGCCCTCCATAAAGTAAATGTCATGGTCGTTGTCCGCATAAATATGTGGCACCATGCGCTCATCGAAATATAGCGATGCACTACCCTTCAGCGAAGGGAATCGAAGTGTCTGATTGAAACTGCCATTTACAGGCTCGGCATTGGCCCAGAAGCCATTGAAGGGATCCAGCAGGCGGCCAAGTGCCGGCACTTCTTTGTACGGCGTATCCAGAAAATACAGCATCGCTGCCGTCACCAGCGTCGTCAGCAGGCCAATAGCTACCCTGGCCCAGGATATTTGGTGCGATCCTTCAGACATAGTTTATGAGGGAAGCACAATAGTATATTTTTTCCCGGGCTTTACAGTGAGTTTATGCGCACGCAGCCATGGATTATATATTTTGAGCATCCTGTAATTGCTGTTGTTTTGTTTCGCCCAGTCGGCCAGGTCATCGATCGTTTTATCCACCTCTACCGAACGACCATTCAGTGGTTTGTACTGGTCGGCAGTCTCTACCATTATGCCCATGCGCCGCGCATTGCTGAGCAGATATTTGAGCGCCAGTATCCGGAATACATAACGATTCGTCTCGTCGGGAAAAATGAGGTCGTAGTAATTTGTGGCCTGCTGAAATGTAGACTGGCTGGCGTACCCGGCCTGGCCGCAATTATAGGAAGCTGCAGCGGCTGTCCACGTACCGAATTTATCGTGCGCCTCTTTGAAATATTTACAGGCCGCATCAGTTGACTTCTCCACGCTGAAACGCTCATCTACTTCGTCGTTCACCTCCAGGCCGTAATGAGGGCCTGTATCTTTCATGAACTGCCAGAAACTGGCTGCACCAACACCGGAAAGCGCATTTTGCTGCAAAGAGCTTTCAGCAACGCAAACGTATTTGAAATCATCCGGCACACCATTGGCGCGAAGACGCTCTTCGATAAGGGGCATATACCGGCCTGCCAGTTTGAGTATGTATATCTGGCTGCCATGCAGATAGCTGTTGATGATCAATTCCCGATCCAGCTTTTCGCGAACCTCCACTCGATCCAGTGGCACGGCCTCGCCACAAAAATCCAGCGATGACGGCAACTGTGGCGGATACCATTTGTATTGAGGGCGGCCCTCGCTGCTCATATCTATTGCACCAGACGGGTTATCGATCTTTTTGAGGGCGATCATTCCGACAGCAGACACCCCGATCACTAAGCCCAATACAAAAAACCAGACAGGTTTGGTTTTGAACCATTTCATCATATCAGCACTAAATTTAGTTATTATCTGCGGTTCCAAAAGCAAAAGGGACGGAAAAATCCGCCCCTTTTTATCGCCTGTCATCCCAAAGATCATTTCATGCCGGAAGCGTTACCATTGCCGTTCATCAATTCCATCAGCTCATCCAACTTAGGTTCCAATATGATCTCCGTACGGCGATTGAGGGCCCTGCCCACCGGAGTTTCATTGGTGGCAACCGGATCGTAATGGCTGCGGCCACTCGCTATCAGCCGGTTTGGGGTTACCCCGTAGTCGTCGATCATGACCCGTGCTATAGACGTAGCCCTGGCAACACTCAGCGCCCAATTATCAGCGTATATCTTATTATGAATGGCCACCGAATCTGTATGCCCTTCTACATCCACATTGATATCTGGATTGCCATTGAGCACCGATGAAACCTTTGCCAGAGCTTCCTTACCCTTGGGGTTGACGACTGCGCTGCCAGAAGGGAAAAGCAGGCTTTCCTGCATCGATATATATACACGTCCATTCTTCATGGTCACGGTCAGCTCGCTGCTATTGAAGCCAGTAAGCGCATCAGCTATTTTTTTGCGCAGTGCTTCGGCGTTCTGCTGCTGTTGGTCGAGCAGGGCCTGCAATTGCTGCATGCGGCGGCGCTGTGCCGCTATCTGCTCCCTGGTCATATTAAGCTGGCTCTGCTTATTCTCATTTTCCAGGCCCAGTGCACTTATACGGCCATTTAGATCGGACAAGTTGCCGTTGAGGGAGTTTATTGTGTCGTTCATAGAAGATACCCGATGATTGAGTGCCATGATCTCGCGATCATCCACATCGGCGCGGCGACGAGCATCGAGGAACCGCTTTTTAGAAATGCATGAACCAAAACCAGAAACTATAATACTGGCTGCGATAAATAATAATGCTGCTTTCTTCATAATGCTGAGTTTGGATATGCGTGTTTAAAAACTATGCCATAAATACTTTCACCCGGTAATTAACCCATGACACTACATGTATATTCGATCATTTAGCTATTTTTGTTGACTTCACTTAAAAAAGCAGAATAATGAAAAAATTTGCAGCGGTGGTGCTGGCAGCGTTACCCTTAATGGTATTTGCGCAGGACAACCTGATATCAAAACTGGAATCGAATAAGAGCGATCACCCAACCAGCAAGGAGGATTATGATAAAAAATATCACTTTTCCAAGGTGATCAACCTGGAAACCACTTCAGTAAAGAACCAGGCAAGTTCAGGAACATGCTGGAGTTATTCCACCAACTCGTTCCTTGAAAGCGAAATGATGCGCATGGGTAAAACACCTGTTGAGCTGGCACAGATGTACAGTGCCCGCCGGGTATATGAGGAAAAAGCAGATGCTTATGTACGCATGCACGGTGCAATTTCATGGGGCGATGGCGGCGAGTGCCATGATGTGATCAATATGTACGCAAAATATGGAGCAGTGCCGCAGTCAGTTTACACTGGCCTGCACTATGGCACCAATAAAAATAAATTCGCTGAGTTCCAGTCTGTGCTCAAAGCAATGCTGGACGCAGTAGTTGCCAACCACAACGGCAAACTGACCCCATCCTGGAAGCAGGCATATGATGCAGTACTGGACGCCTACCTGGGTCCGATCCCGGAAACCTTTGTGTGGGAACACCATACCTACACGCCGCAGAGCTTTGCCCGCGAGGTCGTAGGCATTCATCCTGAAGATTATGTCGAGCTGTCCTCTTTTACCACATCGCCCTACTACAAAAAGACCATGCTGATGGTACCTGATAACTGGTCCTTCGGACAGGTGTATAATGTGAAGATGGATGATCTGACCGACATTATAGACAATGCGCTGAACAGCGGCTATACCGTAGCATGGGCAACAGACGTAAGCGAACGGTATTTCAGCTGGAAGAACGGAGTGGCTTATGTACCCGAAAAAGACTATGATGACATGGATGATTCTGAAAAGAAATACATGTTTGACGGCCCCAAGGATGAGCGCCACATAACACCGGAATTGCGCCAGAAAGCGTTTGACAACTATGAAACCACCGACGACCACGGTATGCACATAGTAGGCATGTCCAAAGACCAGAACGGCCGCACCTATTACATTGTTAAGAACTCATGGGGCGATAAGAACGATTACAAAGGCTACATATACGTAACCAAGGCCTATGTGAAATACAAGACCACCGCTATTTTGCTGCACAAAAACGGTATTCCTGACGAGTTGAGAAGGAAGATGTTTCTGGACAAGGAAAAGGGATAGCAGGCGGATCTCCGGCATTTGAGAAACAGGCACCTGCTGCGGCAGGTGCTTTTTCATTACACCTTATCCTTAATTTTGTGCCCTGACAAATCATGAAACTAACACAACACCTGGCGGAAGCAAAGAACGCGATCATCTCATTTGAGATACTTCCGCCCACAAAAGGAAAAAGTATTGACTCGCTGTATGCTGCTATAAATCCGTTGATGGAGTTCAAACCATCTTACGTGAATGTAACTTATCACAGGGCCGAGCAGATGTTTAAGAAGCGGCCAGATGGCACCTTTGAACGCGTGGAGATACGCAAACGACCAGGCACTGTTGGCATATGCGCTGCCTTGATGAACAGGTATAACATTGAGGCCATACCGCACCTTATATGCGGCGGTTTCAGCAAGGAGGAGACCGAGAATGCACTGATAGACCTTCACTACCTGGGCATAAGGAATGTGCTGGCGCTACGTGGCGATGCTGCTGCCAATGAGAAATATTTTGTCCCCCACCCCAGCGGCCATAAATATGCAGTGGATCTTGTAGAGCAGATACTATCGATGAATTCGGGGCAATACATGGAAGAAGATATACTGGACGGCGTAAAGACAGACTTCTGCATAGGTGTGGCCGGATACCCGGAAAAACATTTCGAAAGCCCGAACGCGGAAGCCGACATCAACTTCCTGAAACGCAAAACAGAGTTGGGTGCAGACTATGTGACCACGCAGATGTTCTTCGACAACAAACATTACTATGATTATGTTAACCGTTGCAGGGCAGCAGGCATCACAGTGCCGATAATACCGGGGTTAAAGCCGTTGTCAACAAAAAAGCAATTGCTGACCATACCGCGCATTTTCAATGTGGAGATACCTGTTGAACTCTATACCGAGGTAATGAAATGTAAAAATGATGCGGCAGTTGAACAGGTAGGTACAGAGTGGCTGCTGGCGCAAAGCCGCGACCTGCTGCAAAACAATACGCCCGTGCTGCACTATTATACGCTATCAAAACCAGACCTGGTATATAATGTGTTGAAAAAGCTGTTTTAACACCTGAACATTTCACCACGCCTATGAAATGTAAGGTGTCCGGCAAGCAAATATTATTCCGCAGGATGCATAGCACTCTGCCGCATTTGCCCGATGACCATGTTGGCCGCCTCGAACAGAGGTAAAAGAGGAGATTGTTTTGATTCGATATTCCTGATATCGTCCATCATGTAAAACTTACCTCTGTTAGTGAGCATGAAGAACTGAACGTGGTTAGGAGTAGGAAGGCTGGTTGCCGATGCCGCATTGCTCTCTGGCAGGCACCGTTGCGCAACATTGACCAGGTTTTGTGCCGCATCGCTCACGTTAAGGTATTTGCCGGCGCCTATGATACCGCCGCCCGACTTTACATAGAGATTGGCCTCGCCTGTGATCTGGGTCACAAGGGTCACTACGTCATTTCCCATATCCCAATCCATGAGCACCGCATAGACCAGCACCTCATCGGCAGGAACATTGGCAAGCACCGCCCCCGGCACCATATTCAGCGCAATGTGCCGCATGCCTTCAAACGGATACTGACGTGATAGCTCATCTTTCCGGGCTCTGACCTTTTTCCGCTTCTTTACCGTACTGACAATGTACCAAACGATTACGCCCACCTGGGCAACAGCGATCAATGAATATAGTATGGTTTGAGAATCCAAAACAGATGTTTTAACCGCGCAAATGTAATTGCTTATTTTTGATAGACCAGTTCCGGTTCGTTAATATGAAAATGACCTTGCGACTTTATGGAACGCTGTTACTGACAGTTGCCCTCTGCTCTCCATTGGCAGCCCGGCAATTCATTAGCATCTCGGCAACGGGTTGTAAATGGAGCGGCGGCATTGCAGGTATGCATGGCGACATATATACATTTGTTTTTTCGCTTCCCCGGTCGTGTGCGCCAGACTCGGTCTGGATAAGTGGCGAAAAGAACGCTATTGCTGTTGTTGTAGCAGATATACGCTCGCCACAACCTGGCGCGAATGCAAGGGCAACTTCAGTGAAAGGCAGAACGCGCTATGAGCTGAATATTAAGGTGAGCCATGACAGTTATGGAATGGAGGCGCCCACAAATGGCGGACGCAGGTTTAATGGCGTCGCGCTGATCTCTTACAAATGCGATGGCAAGACCAGTTACGGACTTATCAAAAAGCTAACAAAAACGCTGCCGCCGTTGAGCTATCCTTAAAGTTTGTGAAACTTCATAAGCCCATCCATCGGGCTCTTTTCTATTTTTCCGGGCTCCAGCTCATATTGCTCGCAAAGGCTGAAAATAACGTCGCTGAATGCGTGTGCTACCGAACCGGTAAAGTATAGCGGTTTCTTCCAGCTTTGCCTGTATTTAAGAATATTGCTCTGGAAGAAATCATTAAGGCTGTCCTCGATAATATTCTCGACCATGTAATGGCCCCGGTTTTCGGCAAGCAATGGTACAAATCCTGCCAGGTAGCGATTGGGATAAGGCTCGTGATACAGCTTATTCACCACTTGCGCCACATCGTTACCAAAGCGCATTTCAAAATCGGTTTTCAACTGCTGATCGAAGGTGCCGTAAGCATAGTATTGCAGCACTTTCTTACCCATATGGTTACCACTGCCTTCATCGCCGGCAATAAACCCCAGCGAATGCTGATGCTCAGCCACTTTTTTACCGTCGTAATAGCAAGAAGCGCTTCCGGTGCCAAGGATACAAACTATGCCTTTGTTGCCGCCGCATAGCCCGCGCGCCGCAGCCAGTATATCGCTGTGTACTTCAATGGACTTTGTGCCAAAATGTTCGCCCAATACCGATTTGAGAACTTTTTGCTTATCTGCCCTGGCCGCACCTGCACCGTAGTAGATGATCGCTTCCGGCGTGTTCTTGAACAACTTTGCAGGCAGCTCACTTTCCAGCATCGCCAATATCCCCTTTTCATCCTGCAGATACGGATTAATGCCGGGGGTGATAAAATTGAGCGGCTTTTTGCTCTTTCGTAACAGGCGCCACTCAGTCTTGGTGGAGCCGCTTTCAGCGATCAGGAGAGACATACTAACTGCATTAGTACACAAATTTGCATCACTGCAGGCGAAATTCCTAATAGAACCAATAAATGTGCTCATAAACATAAAGACCGCGGCAAAGCGGTCTTTATGTTTAACTATCTGGGATGCAGCGGAATTACCTGCAATAATGACGATGGCTGTAACGCGGAGCGCAGTAGGCCCGGCCATAATAAACCGGAGCAGGCGCACAGTACCTGGGGGCCGGATAGTATTCAGGCACTCCGTAATAAGCAACTGGGGGTGCATAAACACAGACCGCTGGCGCATATACACGAACCCCGCAACGAGGGCCGAAACCGTGACGCCAACCAGCATCGGCGCTGTCAGAGAAAATGGTCATTGCGATCAATAACATACCGGCGATCATGAGACTTTTCATAGCATTATTTGTTTGTTTGACTACACCAATACAATTTAGCTGCCAGAATTATTTGCCGGGGGTCGGATAAATGTTAAAATGGCTCTTAAAAATAAAAAATGCGTATTGTTTCTTTTTTTCATTAAAAAATGTAGATTTGCTTATTGCTAATTTTTTATTTATTTACAAATGCAAGAAGGTACAGTTAAATTCTTCAATGAGACCAAAGGATTTGGTTTCATCACCCCCGCAAACGGCGGCCCGGACATTTTTGTACACGTATCAGGCCTGATAAGCAAGATACGGGAAAAAGACCGCGTGTCTTTCGAAGTACAGAACGGCAAGAAAGGTTTAAATGCAGTAAACGTTACACTGATATAATTTACAGCAACATTATCTTTTTTTAAGACGTGGGGTTCCACGTCTTTTTTTTGTCTGTATGATATATCTGGCTGAGCTTTCTGACCACAGGTCCAAATGTATCATCATCACTCAACTCCAGCAGCGGCACCCAACGCAGGCCTGTTGATTCTGCAGCGTTGAACGCGACCTGATCTGTTCCGGAATAAATAAAAACATAACGGAAGTCGTGATGGAAATGCCCGTCTTCATTCTTCTTTGGATTGTCGGGTATGTAATGACTATCAATATCAAACGGAACCAGCCTGTCTGGTGCTACCGGCAAATAATGTAAAAATGCAGCTCCAATGCTGGTTTCCTCAGTCGCTTCCCGAAGCGCAGCAGCCGGCAGCTCGCGATCATCTGTATCAACATGCCCGCCCGGCTGCAGCCACCGGCCCAGCGTTTTATGTTTGAGCAGCAGCATTTTGCTGAATGCGGGATCAATAATGAATGCGCTCGCCGTAATATGACCGCCAAAATTATTACGCCGATAAAGGCCTGCATCTGTTTGCGCATGCAGGTAGCATGTGAACACAGCCAACCGGTCCTGTTCATCCGGAAACCTTAACAGGTAATCGGTAGTGATGCTCTCGATAATTGCTTTAGAGGTCATTACTGGGTTTCAAAAAAGGTAAATTTATTCTCACTTAGTTTTCGTCGTCAAGTACCACATCAGTTATCACATAATCGCGCTCCCAGGTAAAAGATACTCTTGCACGAAGGCCGGCATATGGCAGTATCTGATTTTTTGCCCGTTCGGCGAGGTTCAGTGTATCGTATTGCGCTGTGCTGTTATTATACACGACCAGCTTCTGCCATTTGCTGCCCGCATCGGCTGATGCATGTTCCACATCAGATGCGCTGTATCCCTTCGTACCGTACTTTACCTGATACAGGTTGAGCGCTTTGCGATAGCCATAACTCACATCATACAACGTTTTGGTAACATGATTGCCATCCCGGTCAGTTCCCATCGCCACCATGTGCAGATTGTCCACACTGTTGCTCTTGATGCGCAGCGTTTGAGCTTGCGTGGCCGCAGTTGCAGAAAGAATGCAGAGACACATAAATATATTTTTCATAATTTGTTTGCGTTATTAATAAGTTGAACAAAAATATAGGATAATGAGATAGATAGGGAAGCATGGCAGAACTTATTTCCCTTCCAGCGCATCGCATTGCTCCTTTGATCCGAGCCGCACCGAAACTGGTATATGCGCATTGTGCATTTTTAACTCCTCCCGGCAAAAAAAGCCGAAACCACATGTATAAAAATCGGGCGTAACAGGCCGCAGCGAAACTTTTGGCTTTAGCAACAGGGGAACATACGTCGGCAAATGATTACGGAAAATTGAATCACAAAACAGCGCTGGCTGGTGCAAACCTTGTGCGGAAGCGCCGTTACACACCACAAAAAGAACGCCAGTAAATACCGTTACCACCACCTGTTTCATAAGGTTAAAATTACGCAACTATCAGATAACATACGTAAAGAGGATGTGGCACAGTTTTTAAATGCTCAGTAGCAGAGCAGATGAAATGGACAACTGCAAAAACCCACGCTATGATAACCCGGTATTTGAAACATACAGCCCAGACATTACTAAAGTACTTGTTCGATTTTGAACCGCATCTATGTGTTGCGATGTTCGCCCTGGTATCATGCTTTCTGGCATGGACAAAACATGAAATAGCACTGAGCTATGAAGAAATGATCGAAGATGCGAGGTGCATTGCACGAGACCTTAAAGTGTCAGCATCGAAGGGCTGCCGCCTGGCAGAGGCTATGTTGCAACGTATTTACCCAACAGAAATGAGCTGACAGCAATCCATTGACGGATCACTTATAATTGGCGTTGTAAAAACGCTTATAGACATCGGGCTCCTTGTCAGCAAATAGTTTCCGGTAGTTCAAATAAGAGATGACCATCGGTATCACCTCGCCCTCCTTATAATCCTTGAACGGATCTTCGGCCTTGAGCATCGCCAGGTAAGCTTTCGCAGAGTCGGCATTGCCAAATTTCTTTACAATGAGCACGGCCTGGTTGATATTGTACATGTCGATGAACATATTCAGGGAGTCCGCGCCTTTCGATGCATCAACCCGCCTTATCGCATCTTTCAGAGGCGCTGTTCTTGAATCCAGCCCTGGCAGTATGAAGATCACATAATGTTCGTCCTGCGGCACATAAGCATAAGCAGCAGGTGGTAACTCGGCGGGCGTCTTAGGCTTTTCTTCGGCCTTCTTTGGCTTCTTGTGGCCTTTTTTCGTCAGTCGGGGGTCCGTGGTCTGGATGGTATCGTTCATCCACGAAGGATAGCCATTCTTGCGCATATCCTTAACAAATGCAGACACCTCGTTGGCCCAGCTATTCAGCGAATCGCCTGGATGGCTTTGCCTGAATTTGATCAGTACCGAATCTGCCATATTGTAGTTACCCTGACCAGCATAGCACATGGCCTCCGTGATCTGGAAACGCTGTTTAAATACAGGGTCGTCGTAACGTGTCTTCGCGGAATTGATGTGTGCAAGGGCCTCAGTGAACTGGTGTGCCTGAACCAGGTTGTATGTCTGGTCATAGAACTGCGCTTCCGTAATGCCACCCTCGCCTGCGCCATGCGCCTCATCCCGCCTTGGCTTCAGCAATGTCGCATATTCCGAGTGCGGAAATTTAGACAGCAGCGCCTGGCTGTATTCCTGCGCTTTGCCCAGGTCGTTCTGTTTCATCGCTATCTGGTAGCGCAGGTACAGTTCTTCTTCTTTTTCGCCGTTATCCGGGAATTTCTTATCCAGCGAATCCAGTGTTGCACTTGCCTGTTTATGATCTTCCAGCTGCTTGATGTAAGCTTTTGCCAGAAGAATGTAGGCCCGCTGTTCCAGCTTCGCAGAAAGATCTTTCTGGGCCTTGGTGTTAGGTATCTTTGCCAGCAGGCTCGCCTCCGATGGCAGGCCCGAATTGTCCGTCTCCCCGCCCCCGGTTTCTTCCGTTCCGGCAAGCAATTGATCTGTTGCGCTGTTGTAGGCTCCCGGCGGAATTGCCGATGTTCTCCGCCAATTATCTGTCAGCGGCCGGTTTCCCCATTTGCGCTTAAAGTCATTGACCCCTTGCTGCACGGTTGCGGGGTTCGAGAAATACCAGTTGCCCGCATCACCCGCAGTATTATCGCCGGCATCGGTAACGATCTGGTTCTGGTTCGCACTTTCCTGTTGTGCATTCAATATGCTATCTGCCTGCTCCTTCTCCAACCGGCGCAAATAGCGCTTCACAGCAGCCTGCTGTTCTTTGGGGCTCAGCATGGATAATTCGCGGAGGCTATCCTGGTCGTGAATAACGCCTGCGGGCCCTGCCAGTTCGGCCAAACCCTTGCTGCGCTGCAGCGAGGCGAGGACAGAGGTATCTTTATTACCCACCGCGTATTTTTGTGCGCTGTCGTAAGCCCGGCGTGCGTCGTTATAACTGCCCTGGGTGTAGTAAATGTCGCCAAGGGCCGCAAATGATTGTGCCTTCTGCTTCTTTGAAGCCTTGGGTACTTCCGTGCTTTTCTGCAGGTAGTTTATTGCATCATCTTCCTTGTTCACCTTCTCCGCCAGCCTGCCCATCACATAATACACCTGGTCGTAGTAGGATACATACTTTCCATCGTTAAGCACTTTCTTCAAAGGGGTAAGCGCATCTGCTACGTTGTTACCCGCCATCAATGCACAATAGGCGCTATTTTTACGGGCGTAAAAGTCCATGTCTATTTTGGGGAAGAAATCAACACAATGGTCGAAGCTCTCTGCTGCATCGGGGTATTGCCCCCGGAACATCATTATCTGACCATTCAGGAACGCCGCTCTTGCCCGCAGCCAATCTGGTTCATTATCATCATCAACAACTAAGCCAAGTTGCGTAGAGGCAGCCACCATATTGTCTTCACCAATGAATGCAAAAGCCTTCTGTTCTGCAATGCGGCCATTCAGGTCTTCCGGCACGTTCGGATCGGATGCAAGCAACGACAATACAGCCTGGGCAAAGTCCACGTTTTTGGATTGTGTATATGTACGTGCCAGCCACAATATAGCCTCATTGTGCACCGACCTGTGCTGCAAAAATCCACCGTCATTCTCTTCGGCAATAGAAGGTGCCTGTTTCGGATCCGGGTGAATGCCTTTCTTTTTATCTTCTTCCTTCTTCGTTTCTTCGTCGTTGGCAATAATGTAGCGAAATGCAATGGCCGCATTCTCAAACCTGCCTTTGTAATAATAAGCCTGGCCCAGCAGCAGGTACATATCGTTGTCCCATTTCACACGGGGATCGTGTATCTGGATGCCCACGGATACGTGTCGGATGATACTATCCATATCTGCTGATAACAGGGCCGAATCCTTACTGGGGTTGAAAGGATACAGCCCGATCAAGGAGTCGTAGTTTTCCTTTCTCCCTCCTCTGAGCATGTTTTGACTCGCCTCCTCCATCTTTCGTCGGGCATTATAAAAATAGTTATAGTGGGTAAACGAGTTCTGGAAAAATCGTCGCTTAGGCGTCCACTTCTTTTTGAGCATGGACTTATTGGTGAACGCCTCGTGCTTTTGCTTCATCTTCAGCTCCAGCTTCAGGTTTTTGGAGTCGTTCTTTTTCTTCTCCTTCGCTTTGGCCAGCTTCAGTTTATCTGCCTTTACCTTTTCAAGGCTATCCGTTCGGTGCTTGCGCACCAGCTTGACGCTATCCAGCACTTTCTTCCTGGCAATTTTCACACTGTCGGTAAAGTGCTTTCGTTCGCGCTTCATGCTGTCGATGGAATGCTTCCGGACCGAAGCCACACTATCGGAAAAATGCTGCCGGGCATTCTTCAGGCTATCCGTATGTTGCCGTCGCACGATCTTTACACTGTCTGCATACCGGCGGCTTTGCTTATACTTCCGGATAGCAGCTATGCTGTCCGACCGCTGCTTTTGTTTGAGTTTTATGCTGTCTGTCTTGCCTTTTCTAAGCGTAACCAGTGAATCAGTTACATGCTTGCGGGCATCTTTAAGCGAATCCGTATGCGCCAGGCGCTGTTTGGTTTTCGCTTCGGTCAAGTGCCTTTTCGCCCTGGCCACGCTATCAGTGTAGTGTTTACTGGTCCGGTACTTACGGGCTGCGGCAACGCTATCAGAAACATGTTTACGTGCAGCGCCAGCACTATCTGTGGAGCGAGCCTGGCCAAATGCAGAACCGCCACTGAATAGAAAAAATCCAAATATGAAATATAATATTAATCTAAAATTCAATCTGTGGCGCCAATTGTATTCCTGCATAACGTTAAATGCAGGAAATTATTATCCGGACCCCATGGCAGAATCCATTAAAAAGCAATCGTTCAAAAATAGAAAAAAATCCGCATCCGGCACTTAGCAATTAATGGTAAATTAACAAAATACTTTCCTACTTTAGCTGCCTTTTCAGCTAATTTCGGGGATGTCGCAGGGTGGTGGCAATATGATGAAATATGCAACACTGGCCACACAAATGATGGTGCTGATGGGGCTTGCAGTGTGGGGTGGTTACAAACTGGACCAGCGTTTGCAATGGAAGGTGCCTGTGATGGTAATACTGCTTCCAAGCGTTGCATTGATCATAACACTCTGGAGCATTATCAGGGAGTTTAACAAAAGAGGAAATGAAAAATAAATACGTCGCATCGATCGTTAGTGTATTCGTCATACTGAGCATCTCATTGTTCGTGCTGGACAAGTATGTGCCGGCATTTGGCTTCAGGGTGCTGGAGATCGGTAACAGCGTGATGCTGGCGTTGTGCCTGGGTGCCTATTTCCTGGTGATGAAACAAATAGGGAAGACGCCGGGCGCTTTTGTGCGCGGCGTATCGAGTGCAACGTTCCTCAAACTGATGGTGTGTATGATAGCAGTGCTGGTATATGTGCTGATGAACCGGGTGAATATACACAAGCCGACGGTTTTCGTGCTGATGGGCATATATGCTGTGTACACCGTAGTTGAAACAAGTATGTTGTCGAAATTAGCAAGAGAATATAAATAGCTATAGGGTCAACCATGAGAAAGCAGGAAAAATCAATGTCATTCCTGGAGCAATTTCTGCCAGAGGGCGCATTTGAGCAGATCGCTCCTTTCTTTAAAACACACATCATCCACTTAACGCTCACCTATGAGCGCAAAAGCGTGCTGGGCGATTACCGGCACCCTACGTCAGAGTCGCCGTTCCATCGTATCAGTATCAACGGAACGCTGAATCCGTATAGCTTCCTCATCACACTGCTGCACGAACTGGCGCATCTGCAGACGCATGTGCATTTCGGTCTCCGCATCACACCGCATGGTAAGGAATGGAAGACGCAGTTCCGCCACCTGCTGATACCCTTCATGGGTAAACGTTTTTTTCCGGCTGATGTAGAAAAGGCACTCTTTGCTTACCTGCACGACCCGGCGGCAAGCACCTGCACCGACCCGGCCCTTTACAAGGCACTCTACCAGTATGATGAGCGCAAACCGGGTTTTAAACTGGTAGATGACATAGGTATCAATCAACAATTTGAAACCGAGGATGGCCAATTATACCAGGTAATTGAGCGGCTGCGCACCCGGAGCAAATGCCGCAATATGCACAACGGAAGGCTTTACCTCTTCCAGGGTATTATGGAAGTGAGGCAGGTGAGGCGGCAAAAGGTATAGCCTGGCGCAAAAAAAATATCCCGCTTTCGCAGGATACCGTTTATCAAAAAACAACTTAAACTAATCTTTTGTTCCCCTGAAACTACATGAGTTTATTACCGTATCGGCAGGATTCGTATAGTCCTGCTCGTAACTGTAGAGCGTGAGTACATTATTACTTTGCAGTGTAATGTTGAAGGTTTTATGGTAATTGGTATAGGTAATATCATTCAAGGTCAACTCATAAGTAGTCTCATTAGATGTGACAAAACCATGCAATGTGTCGAACGGATGCGCTTTTTCAACAACTTTTACCGAAAGTATGTTTCTTGGGTTATCCTTTGAAATGGTCACCGAATCGATGGTTTCGGCGGAATTATTGCATGAAGTAAAGCCGGCATAGGTGCCCAGATACCTGTTTGCAACCAGGCTGTCGCAGTTAGCGCCTTCATAACCTGTCGGGCATTTACATACACCATTGTTACAAGAACCACCATTATGGCAGGTAACATCTGTACAGGTAGCCTGCGAGCATGAAGAAGAATAAATAATGACAGATGCGCAAGCCGCTAACAGGACCGAGGTGAATAGTAATGGCTTCAAAAACTTCATTGAACCGAAATATTTTGCCGAAAGATACGAAAATAATTATTTAATAAAACCCGGTCATCTCACTTTTTGTCGAAAGCATTCCAGCCCTGCGCCACCAACTGGTGCTTATTACCGGAAGGCGTGAGCATGACCGTACCCTGCTCCTTTGGCGCAATATAACCGATGACGCTAATATCGTTGTTGCGGGCCACTTTTTCATAATCCTCCTGCCTTATGGTAAAAAGCAGCTCATAATCCTCGCCGCCACTAAGCGCACAGGTAACCGTAGGTATGTTGAACTGCATGCCGATCTGCCTGGACTCATCACTCACCGGAATTTTATCTTCGTAGAGCACACACCCCACATCACTGCTTTTACAGATATGTAAAAGCTCGGAGCTAAGACCATCGCTTATGTCGATCATTGAAGTGGGCATAACCTGGTGCTCGGTGAGCCATTCCACAATGTCGGCCCTTGGCTCCGGCTTCAGGATGCGACGCAACAGGTAAGACTGCTCCTGCAGGTCGGGCTGCACCGCGTTATTCTCCAAAAAAATGCGCTTCTCGCGTTCCAGAAGCTGCAGGCCCAGGTAAGCCGCACCAAGATCGCCGCTAACACAAATGAGATCATTTTCCCTGGCGCCGGAGCGGGTGACGAATTTACCGGGGGCTACCTCACCTATCGCTGTAATGCTGATGACAAGACCTTTCAGGGACGTTGATGTGTCGCCACCCACAAGGTCCACGTTATATTGGCGGCAAGCTGCATATATCCCGTCATACAACTCCTCCAATGCCTCAACTGAAAAACGGTTGCTGATGCCTATGGCCACAGTGACTTGCGTAGGTGTAGCCATCATTGCATATATGTCGGAAAGATTAACGGCAACCGCTTTGTAGCCCAGATGTTTGAGCGGGGTGTACATAAGATCGAAATGCACGCCTTCCAGCAACAGATCGGTAGAAACGACGGTCTGGCGGCCAAACTGATCTATTACGGCAGCATCGTCGCCCACGGAGAGCACGGTGCTGGATTGCACAGTTTCATTATTGCGGGTAAGGTAATCTATGAGTCCAAATTCGCCGAGCGAATTGATTTCGGTTCTTTCCTCCATAGCTGCAAATGTAATAGCAAATAAGTGAACGTCCGACCGGTAAACAGCCGGTCTGATGTTTGGAGCACAAACCCGTAAAATATGTAATAAAATAATTTTCAACATTCAACTAATAATACAGCATCACCTAACTTCGGCGCATTAAAGTGGAAGCCCGATGGCATTTGTAGAGATCAGGAACCTGGTAAAGCAGTTTGGTGAATTCAAAGCGGTGAATGGCCTGGATATGGACGTGAACAAGGGAGAGATATTCGGGCTCCTGGGACTGAACGGTGCCGGCAAATCAACAACCATGAGGTGCATGCTGACGCTGATAAAACCTACCAGCGGCACGATCACCTATTCAGGCCAGAGTATAGATGAACATCGCGCAGCTATACTCCGGAACATTGGTTGTTTTGTGGACCGGCCAGATCACTACAACTATCTTTCAGCCATAGCCAACCTGAACCTGTCTGCGAGGCTTTATGGCTGCTATCCGCAGAAAAAAGAAATGCTGGAAATGCTGGAATTGGTGGGGCTGAAGGGCAAGGAGAACCAGAAAGTAAAAAGCTTCTCGCAGGGCATGAAACAAAGGCTGGGCATTGCTGCAACCCTGATGCACAACCCCGAACTGGTAATACTCGATGAACCCACCAACGGACTGGATCCACAAGGCATCATTGACCTGAGGAACCTGGTACTCAAACTGAAGGAAGAGATGGGCAAGACCGTTATCCTGTCGTCTCACATATTGAGCGAGATAGAGATGATAGCGGACAGCATGGTGATCGTTCATCGCGGCAAGAACATTGCCCAGGGGAAAGTAAGCGAACTATTGTCTGACAAGGAAATAGTGATGACCGTTGAAACCGACAATGCCGAAGCATTGGCAGCATGGGTAACATCTGCTGGTATGGGGTTTGCTGTGGCCGCTACCCTGCCCGGCCAGCTCACATTGAAAGCCGCCAGGGCACAACTGCCCGAACTGCACCGGGTATTGTCAGCATCAGATATTAGGATATACAACATCAACACCCGGCGCAAGCTGGAAGACCTCTTCTTAACTTTGACACACTCAGATGATCAGCCTGTTCTCGCTCGTTAAACTCGAATCATATAAATACTGGAGCAAGCCGAGGACCTACATCGGTTTTATTGCGATCACCGTAATTGTAGTACTGATACAAATAGCCCTGTATGCAGACGGCAAAGCTTACTGGGACTTCCTCACACAATCGCTTTCCCAATCCTTTGAAATACGCGGTCTGGACTTCAATGGCAACATGGTGTGCTTTATCCTGCTGCAGACCCTTATTGTACAAATGCCCCTGATGGTGGCGCTCGTATCCGGCGACGTAGTGTCTGGTGAAGTGCAAACGGGAACCATACGTTCGTTGCTTACCAAGCCTGTATCGCGCACAAAGATCCTTCTGAGCAAATTGATAGCGACTGAAATTTATACCCTGCTGCTTATAGTGTGGCTCGGCATATTGGCGTGGTTTGTTTCACTGATGCTGTTCGGCAGGGGCGATGTGGTTGTGCTGAAAAGCGATCAGCTCGTTGTGATCCGCAGTGCGGATAGTGCGTGGCGCTTCCTGAGTGCATTTTTCGTGGCTTTTCTGAGCTTGTCGGTCATCAACTGTTTTGCCTTCATGCTGTCGTGCTTTGCAGAAAATTCGGTAACCCCGATCGTTGTTTCTATGAGTGTGGTCATACTGTTCACCATTATCGGCACTTTCGACATACCTCTGTTTGATGCCATAAAGCCATTCCTTTTTACAACGCATACCATCGTCTGGCGCAACTTCTTCGACAACCCGATAGACAAGCACCTGATCTGGACCTCGTCCGTCTTTCTGCTGGCCCACATTATCCTGTTCTCAGGCGTATCCATATACCATTTCAATCGAAAAGATTTCTTGCAATGATCCGTAAGCTGCCGCTGTTTTTTTCTTTTATCCTGCTGTTTGCAATGCACAACGCAACTGCCCAATTGCCAGGGGCGATGCTGAAAGCTGCCTACAATAAGTTCGCAACAGTTAAGAATTTCAAGGGACACCTGAATGTGGATTTCGATATTCCCACCATCAGCATCGAAAAAATGAGCGGCACTGTTTACTATAAATGGCCCGATAAATTCAGGGTGAAACTGACCGGCGTCGCCTTTCTGCCCAGGCAGAATCCTTTTTTCCTGTTCAACCTGCTCAAGGACAGCACGGCCTACGTGGCGGTAACAAACGGAAAGGAGACCATAGGCAACATCAATTGCAACGTGGTGACCGTATTGCCGCAACAGGACCAGGACCTGGTGGTGGCCAAACTCTGGCTGGACCCCGGCAGCAATTGCGTGATACGATCGCAGACCACTACCAAATCGAGCGGAACAGCGTTGGCAGATTACACTTATGCCGCTTACCAGCGTTATGCCCTGCCCGATAAAATAGTCTTTACCGTTGACCTGAATAAGTTCAAATTACCCAAAATGGTATCAGCCGACCTGAATACCAAAAAGAAAGCCAGTTCCGACATCAAGCGTACAACTGGAACCATCACATTCCTGTTCAGCAATTATGAGGTAAATAAGGGATTCCCCGAAAGTGTGTTCACGGAAAAAGAGTAGCAATCGCTTAATTACCCTAATTTTGCGCACCATTTATGTTGATCTCATTACAAAACGTTTCATTTTTCTTTGGCGCCAGGCCAATACTCGAAGAGGCGAACTGGCAGATAGGTACTGGCGAACGCATTGGCCTGGTAGGCAGTAACGGAGCCGGCAAATCGACCTTGCTGAGGCTGATGACAGGGGCATATACTCCTGACAGCGGCGTTATCAATAAGCCTAAAGATGTGACCATCGGCTTCTTTAATCAGGACCTGCTGAGTTTTTCCACCAACGAATCCATTCTGAAAGTGGGCATGCAGGCTTTTGAGAAAGCACACCAGGTAGAAAAGGAAATGGAGCGGTTGATCCATGAACTGGAGACCAAACCGGATGACGAAAAGCTACTGGAGGATTACAGCCACGCGCTGCACGATTTTGAAGTAGCAGGCGGGTATGAAATGGAACACCGGACCGCAGAAGTGCTTGAAGGGCTTGGCTTCTCTACAAACGATCTGCAACGGCCCTACGACCAGTTCAGCGGGGGCTGGCGTATGCGCGTGCTGCTGGCAAAAATGATGCTGCAGGCGCCTGATCTGCTGCTGCTCGATGAGCCCACCAACCACCTCGACCTTCCATCTATAGAATGGCTGGAACGATACCTCGTTGGCTACCCCGGTAGTGTAGTGATCGTATCGCACGACAGATATTTCCTGGACAGGATGGTGACCAAAATTGTTGAAGTGTGGCAGCGCGACCTGCATCAATATACCGGCAATTATTCCTTCTTCCAGCAAGAGAAAGTGGAGCGCATGGATCTGCAGCAGCGCGCTTTCGAAAATCAGCAGGACTATATTCGCCAGCAGGAGCGTTTCATCGAGCGATTCCGCGCCCAGGCTACTAAAGCAGCACAGGCACAGAGCGCAATCAAACGCCTCAACAAACTGGACAGAATAGAAGCGCCGGATACCACGATGCCCGTGATGAACATCAACTTTGATGTAGGCACGCAGCCAGGCAAGATCATTTGCGAACTGAAGGACCTGAGCAAAAATTATGGCGAGCTGAAAATACTGGACCATGCCAATGCCGAAATAAACAGGGGCGATAAAATTGCACTCATTGGCGCGAATGGTAAGGGTAAATCGACTTTGCTGCGTATTGTGGCTGGGATCGAGTCGTATGAGGGTGACCGCAAATGGGGCCACAATGTGGAAGAAAGCTTTTATGCGCAGCACCAGCTTGAATCGCTGAACGTTGATCACGAGATACTCGAGGAAATGAAATTGTGCGGCAGCGGCAAAAACGAACTGGAGTTGCGGCAGTTGCTCGGATGTTTCCTTTTCAGCGGCGATGATGTGTTCAAAAAGATCAAAGTACTGTCGGGCGGCGAAAAAGCGCGTGTGGCGCTGGCAAAAGTTATTGCCGCCAGGGGCAACTTCCTGATGCTGGATGAACCGACGAACCACCTCGACATGCAATCGGTAGAAATGCTGATTGAGGCCCTCAATAAATACAAGGGAACCATCATCCTTGTTTCTCACGACCGTTACTTCATCAGCAAGACTGCCAATAAGATCTGGAACATTGAGGGCGGTGAGGTGAAAGACTTCGACGGCACCTATGAAGAATGGGTAACGTTTCAACAGGAACGTGCCGAACGCGCCAAAAAAGAGGCCGCAGCGGCTGCACCTGTAAAGGCACCAGAGCCTAAAAAAGAAGAAAAAAAACCGGCCGTTGATAATAGCCAGCTCAATCAATTAAAGAAGGAGCATCAGAAGCTGCAGAAACAGTTCCAGAAGCTGGAAGAAGACATCAACAAATTAAAAGTTGGGAGCGCCGCACTGGAAGCAAAACTGGCCGATCCTGCATTTTATGGCAATAAGGTCGAGTTTCTTAAGGTGGACGAACAATATCGGCAGCACAGCACCCAACTCGCTGAGAAAAATAAGGAGTATGACAAACTCTTTGAACAGATAATGGAACTGGAAGAGAAGATAGGGTAACCCTCACGTTACTTTCTCCGTTGATGGTAGCAACAACTACCCTCGCATAGCGCAAATGCAACAAATAATTTGCCGCCCCGCTCCTTAAACGAATATTTTCAGAATATTAAGCTGCGCCAACGCAGTCATAAAGTTAAGCCCCGCAATTGCGGGGCTTAACTATTCAAAATACCGTCAAAATACTAAAGAATCTCCTTCTTCACTTCTTCCAGTATGTCCAGCGTTTCCTCCTTGCTGTTACCTTCTGCATAAATGCGCAGCACAGGCTCTGTACCGCTTGCACGCAGCATCATCCAGCCACCATTAGACAGGTGATATTTTACACCATCAATGGTTTCAATGCTATCAAATCCATACTTACCAAATTTGGTATATCCTTTATCGGCAGCTTTCCGGATAATGGCATTCTTCTTGTCGTTGTCAATATGCATATCGTTGCGCTCGTAAACAAAGCGGCCAACAATATCATATACCTCATCGCAAAGCTGCTTCAGCGTTTTGCCCGATTTGGTCATGAATTCATACAGCACCAGGCCATCATATATACCATCACGCTCAGGTATATGGCCCTTCACCGCTATACCACCGCTTTCTTCCCCGCCCACCAGCACATCGTCATGCACCATTATCTCGCTGATGTATTTGAAACCGATGGCAGTTACTTCAACCGGCAAACCATAATGCTGGCAAAGTTTCTTCACACGGTCTGTAACCGAGAACGCGATCACCACTTTACCATTCATCCCTTTATACTTGTGCAGGTAGTGTATCAGCAGCAGGATGATGTTGTGTGCATCAACAAAATTGCCATCCTCATCATAGAGGCCTATCCTGTCCGCATCACCATCAGTAGCCAGACCGATCTTCAGCTCAGGGGTACTGGCTATTGTTTTCGAAAGCTCCTGTAGATTCTTATCCAATGGTTCCGGCGCCTGGCCATGGAAACCCGGGTTATCGTCGCAATGCAATAGCACTGCATTAGGCAGCAAACGCCTCACAACATTCTGCCCCGCACCAAACATGGCGTCATACGCCAGCTTGAACGGAGATTTGGCCAATGCTTCAAAATCAAATTTGCCCTTCAGGTAATCCACATACATGTCTTCCAGGTTCACATATTCCAGCATGCCTTTCTCCTTCCATGCTTCTACCGAGATATTGGTCATTTCTACTTCGGCCGGTATCAGTGCTTCCACCGCAGCTATGTCCTTCGGGCTCGATGGGCCGCCGTGAGGGCCTTTCAGTTTATAACCATTATATGACGGCGGGTTATGCGAAGCTGTGATCACCACACCCTGGTGTGCCTTTAATTCCAGAACGCCAAAAGACACCATAGGGGTGCTGGCGATGCCTTTGGCCAGTTTCACTTTCACGCCGTTGGCACACAGTGTCTTAGCTGCGGTCTCCGCAAAAAGTTCGCCACCAAAGCGGCAATCATGCCCAATAACCACTACCGGCTCGGCATGCGATTGGTGCAACCAATCAGCCAGCCCCTTACTTACCCTGGCCACGTTATAAACAGTAAAATCCTGCGCTATGATGGCGCGCCAGCCATCGGTTCCAAATTTTATATGCTCTGTTATCATCTTAAGAAAATCTGTATTAAGGGAACAAATGTATAAAAGCTTTCCGAGCGGCGAGGTTATTTTAATAGTTATAAGGCGCTACTTTCTTTAGCTTTGCCCGCGCGGAGCACGAACAAATATGAACGGTACCGAATATAACAAATCGCTGCTTGAAGTGCATGAAAGCATAGACCCCTCGAAAGCAGGCAGCAAGTGGAAACGCTTGCTGGCATTCTTCGGTCCGGCATACCTGGTGAGCGTGGGGTATATGGACCCCGGCAACTGGGCTACCGATATTGCAGGGGGGGCGCAATTTGGCTACACACTTATCTGGGTGCTGCTGATGAGCAACCTGATCGCGCTGCTGCTGCAATCGCTGAGCGCACGGCTGGGCATTGTGCAAAAGCGCGACCTGGCGCAGTGCAGCCGCCAGCTCTACCCGCCAGCGGTCAATTTTTTACTCTACATCCTGGCTGAAATTGCGATAGCCGCCTGCGACCTGGCCGAAGTGCTGGGCATGGCCATCGGCCTCAACCTTTTGTTTCACCTGCCGCTTCTATGGGGGGTTATTGTTACCCTGCTGGACACCTTCCTGCTGCTCTATCTTCAAAAGCTGGGCATGCGCAAAATGGAAGCTTTCATCGTTGGGCTCATCTCCGTTATCGGCGGTTGTTTCCTGGTAGAACTATTCCTCGCGAAGCCCGACCTGGGAGCCGTTGCCCACGGATTCGTACCACACCTCCCCAACCATACGGCCCTGTACATTGCAATTGGTATCATCGGCGCCACCGTAATGCCTCACAATCTGTACCTGCACTCCGCATTGGTGCAAACCCGCAAAATAGGCAGTGACGAACGCTCGGTGAGAAAGGCGATCAAATTCAATATTATCGACAGCTCCATAGCCCTCAATATTGCATTTTTTGTGAACGCCGCCATCCTGGTGCTGGCCGGTGCATTATTCTACACCACAGGCAATCACGATGTGCAGTCGATACAGGACGCGCATAAACTCATTGCCCCGCTTCTGGGCAGTAAATGGGCATCGGTATTGTTCGCGATAGCACTCATTGCATCGGGGCAAAGCTCCACATTAACGGGTACATTGGCCGGCCAGATCGTGATGGAGGGCTACCTGCACCTGCGTCTCAATCCCGTAGCGCGCAGGATGATCACCCGCTTGCTGGCCATAGTGCCCGCAGTTATCGTTATCGCAATAAGCGGCGACAGCATGATAGACGACATGCTGGTATTCAGCCAGGTATTGCTCAGCATGCAACTGGCATTTGCAGTCATCCCGCTCATCCACTTTGTGAGCGACAAAGAAAAAATGGGGCCGTTCCGGATATCGGTTAAGACGCGGATCATATCGTGGCTGGTGGCTGCCGTCATTCTTTGGCTCAATATCAAGTTGTTTGCCGAAAGCGTTGGAACCTGGCTCGTAACCTTGCACAACCCAATCGGAAAGATCGCTATCATCATAGCTGTGGTGGTGGTTGCCATTGCGTTGGTCATCACCATCATTTATCCGCTGGCCCTAAAGAGCAAGGTACGGGCACGCGGCATTCACCGCGATGTGCCGGCTGACCTGCTGGACGACATCAACTCGGCGCAGTTCAGCACCATAGCACTGGCGCTTGATTTCAGCGATAAGGACCGCATGGTCATCCAGTATGCACAAAAGCTGGTCCGCGGGCATACGCGTTTCATATTGATTCATGTTGTGGAAAGCGCCGGTGTTCTGTTCATGGGACATGAGGCTAACGACCATGAGACAGAGGCCGACAAAGAATTTCTCGATACCTATGTGGCCATGTTTCGGGCAAAAGGCCTGGATGCCACCGGTGTGCTGGGGTTCAAACACCGCGTGGACGAAATAAGCCGGATAGTTAAGGAAAATGGTTGCGATATATTGGTCATAGGCAGCCATGGACACACCACAGCCAAAGACTGGCTGTTTGGCGAAACGATCAATTCAGTCCGCCATAAAATAACCATACCAGTATTTATAGCACGGTAGCACTTGCCGCTGGCACCCCACCCGTCCATTTACCCGGATATTTCGTTTACCGACGAAAATACGCCGTTCACCGACCCATATTATTTTCTTACCTAATTCAACTTCTGCGGAGGCAACCACAGAGGTAGTTTTGGTGCATAATTCAAAATTATGCGTAACAGACGTTTTAGGAATCGTGACTGGAGTGACCCGGAATGGCAGGAGGAAATGAAGCTCCATCACGAGCACAGGCAGAAGAACAAGCGTTTTTTTGGCATGGCGCTGGCCGTTGTAGGTCTGGCATGGATAGCTACGATCGTAATGAAGATAAGCCTGGAATTTGACAATGTTTGGCCTTATGGCGCCATTATCCTGGGTTTGCTCATAGGCATTAAGAATGGTTTCAGGCGTTCGCCATGGTGGTTGCTCATCATCATTGGTGCTGCCAACCTCGTGGACAGGTATTATCCCAATCACCAGGAGCTCATATGGGCCAGTTCGCTGGTAGTGGGTGGAATAGTGATAGCAATGCGGCCATTGAACAAACCCTGCGCCAAACGCTGGAATGTGGACAAAGTGATATCAACCGATGCCAACCTGAATATGGATATCACATTCGGCGGACGCAAGGAGGTGATCACTGCCAAGGATTTTAAGGGCGGCGTGATCAGCGTCACATTCGGCGGTTGCGAGATCAATTTTATGCAGGCCGACTTTGCCGGACCCGAAGCCATACTGGACCTGAGAATATCTTTTGGCGGCGTGGAAGTGATCGTGCCTTCGCACTGGGAAATACGTAATGAGATCAGTCCGTCATTCGGCAATGTCGAAGACGAGCGCACCATACAGACAGCAACATCTTCTGAAAACCGGAAAGTGCTCATCCTTCGGGGAAGCTGCTCGTTCGGCAACATTGAGATCAAATCTTATTAAACTAACCGCCGTTAATTCTTATAAATGACCAACAGTATGAAATCTTTCACCGCACAGATCATCTATCGCATTGAATGTGAGGGCATGCCTACCGACCAGTATGAAGAACAGTGGAGACTGGTATACGGCCCCGACGAAACAGCAGCCCTGGATGAGGCCCGCAAAGCTGGAAAAGCAGAAGAAACTACTTTTATTGACAGGCAGGGCCGCACTATTTGCTGGCGCATGCTGGCGGTAAAAGATCTGCAACCCATAGAACTCAAGAACGGCGGATTGCTGTTTTCAATGGTTCATGAGGCCGAACTGGTTGCAGCGCCACTGTGGTCAGCTTAGTCAGTTCACTTTTATCACATCTGATAACCCTATGCGTGCACCGCTGCATGCATGCGAATTTTTTACGACTTTTAACAGGCCGTGCGCTCACTCAACAAATACATTCACTGGCTCATACTGGTGTTGCTACTGCTGGTCATTGCAGTGCACACCTATGTATTTAAAGTGATCTTTGGTTTTAGCTGGAACCTTTCCCTGAACGACGCCATTACCAGCACCGTCATCATGAGCCTCGCCTGCTGGAGCGTCATACTGTTTGTAAGAGCTTACCCGACCATCGTACTCATACAGGTATATGCCGTGCTCATTGCCTTTTTACTGGCGGGCCTCAGCGTATTCATAGAATGGGAACTGCTGCGCATGATGGGGCGCGGCGCTCACGAACTGGACGATTACATTGCATGGATGCGGCCCACAATGCCCATACGGTTCCTAATCACCTGGCTGCTTTCCGCATGGATCGGTACCAACTTTGCCCTCAGGCGCAATATAACCGCCCTCGAAGCGCGCTTCCAGCAGCATGCAGATGCCAATGCGTTGCTCAAAGAAGCAGAACTATTCAAACTAAGGCAACAATTGCAGCCTCACTTCCTGTATAACAGCCTCAATTCAATAAACGCACTCATGATGATATCGCCGGAAAGGGCACAGGAAATGATTGGTAAATTGTCCGACTTCCTGCGAAATTCGGTAAAGAGGGAGGGCGAGGAAAACCTTAAGGTCAACGAGGAGCTGGCCTATATTGAAACCTACCTCGCAATCGAATCAGTGCGGTTTGGCGACAGGCTGCGGGTGGAAATGATCAAAGAATATCCGGACGACGCATTGATACCACCTTTCATCCTGCAGCCTATCCTGGAGAATTCAATAAAATTCGGCCTGTATGGTGTCACTTCGTCTGTAACCATCCGCATTCATATTTACAAGGAAGGCCCCATGCTTTTTATCAAAGTCACCAACCCCTACGACCCATCTGCGCAGCCATCAAATGGCACCGGGTTCGGACTAGCAGGCATCAACAGGCGGCTTTTTCTGCAGTATGCAAGAACAGATCTTTTGGAAACTGAAAGCGACGGCGAGTTGTTCACCACAATTTTAAAAATACCACAGCATGTATAAAGCCATAGTCATAGACGATGAGCAACTGGCCCGGCAACTCATAAAAAGCCTGCTGAGCACTTATAAGGAAGTAGAGGTAGTAGCACAGTGCGGCGATGGCTTTGAGGGTTTTAAAGCCATACAAGACCTGAAACCAGACCTCATATTCCTGGACATCCAGATGCCCCGCCTCAATGGGTTTGAGATGCTGGAACTGCTGGACAGCCCGCCTGCGGTCATCTTCACCACCGCCTTCGACGAGTATGCACTGAAAGCTTTTGAAACGCATGCCATAGACTATCTGCTAAAACCCATAACACGCGACCGATTCGACAAAGCCATGCAAAAATGGCTGCAGAAAGCCGGCACTGCCCAGCCCCAGGCCGCGCTCACACCCCTGCTGGAAAACAATGTTTATGAAGGCTACCAGCACCGCATTGTCGTAAAAGACAATGGACTAATACGCATCATTCCTGCGCAGGAAATTTTCTATATCGAGGCGAACGACGACTACATCAAAATAGTGACCAAAGACGGCAGCTATCTGAAGAAAAGCACGTTATCGCATGTAGAACAAACGCTCGATCCGCAACAGTTCGTGCGCGTTCACCGGTCGTACCTGGTGCCCGTGAGCGAGCTTTTAAGAATTGAGCCCTACGAAAAAGAAAGCCACGTTGCCCTGCTCCATTGCGGCGCCAAAGTGCTGGTAAGCAAAAGTGGTATGGCAAGGCTGAAAACCCTTTTGGGGTGGTAAGTCATAATCTGATTAAACCTTCATTCAGTGAAAAATTCCCCATGGCGCGAGTCTGAAGCATAGCCTCGCGAAGCTGCTACCATGCTATTCCTTTTTAGGTCGGCCGAAATGCTTTTATGACACTTCGCACACTCAGTTTGTTTTCATATCTTCGGCGGGTCGCTCAAAGTTATCCGCTTGCAATGAAGAATCGCCCGTAGTGCATCCCTATGCTGATACAAGGCAATTTGTTATGTGCTTGCAGATCAACCCGGTAAATGAAGGCAGAAGCCCTTTGAGTATGGGTGCTATACCTGAGTAAAGTTGAGATAATTTTAAAATGTGTTTAAACTTTATTTTACTAAGTGAGTTAGACATTATTATTTGTTTAAAAAATTAAATGCATGCAATCGTATTCTAATGACCTGGAGAAGTATTTTGATAATAATACCGGAAGGCTGATTACTAAATGGAAGCATTATTTTGAAGTGTACGACAGACATTTCAGTAAATACAGAGGTAAGGAAGTAGTAATGCTTGAGATCGGCGTTTTCCAGGGAGGCTCCCTGCAGATGTGGCGTGAATATTTTGGCCCGAAAGCAAAAATTTATGGTATTGATATTGATCCGCGTTGTAAAGATTTTGAAGAGGAGAACATAGAAATTTTCATTGGCTCACAATCGGACAGGAACTTCCTGAGTGAGGTAAAGAAAAAGATCCCAAAGATAGATATCCTGCTGGACGACGGCGGGCATACAATGAACCAAATGAGGGTATCATTTGATGAATTATTCGGGCACATAAAGGAGGATGGGACATACTTGTGCGAGGATACACATACTTGTTATCATTGGAGGTATGGTGGAGGTATAAGGCGTAAGGGTTCTTTTACCGAATACTGCAAAAACATCATTGACGATATCAATGCATGGCACTCTGAACAAAAGTCATTTAGGATCAATGAGTTCACAAGATCAGTTCATTCCATTCATTTTTATGACAGCATCATACTGATCGAGAAAAGGAAAATGGAAGCGCCCGCGAGCCTGGCTTCCGGAACACCATCGCTGGTATTTGATACTGATGTGAAATTCACTTTTAGCAAGAAGATACGAAAGGCTGTAAACCTGATTTTCCAATACTTTAAGTGGCCGAGCATCGGCATTGACTAAAAGTTCGTCTCAGGTATTTTCGCATTTCTCTACGTTAGCGCCTTTTTCCTTAAGGGTCGGCAATGATGCGCGTCCGTCGCCGAAGTGTCCTGCTATTTTAAAATCAGTTCGGAGCTCGGCTCCTGCTGCTCGCCCCAGCTTCGGGCGTTAAAGTTGCATGCAATCTTCAGGTTAGCATAACAAACTTATTCACCCAAAACACAGTTCGGCGTAGATCTTATCCATATCCCCGGCGGCAGGCTATTTTCAGATAGCCACAACCAACCTATCCACATGCAACATCATCAAAACCACCCCGCTACGCTCACACACGCAGCCAATTGTGCATATCTCCTTTTGCCCAAAACCCGCCACCGCCTTACTTTGCCACCAGCTCTTTGAAAATTCGGTTTTAAATACCTTCACTGCTGCCAACCATTTTCAGGACGAGTTACGCATTTCCCGATCACCCGATTCACCGGGCCAAACCGGGCAATGACGAAAACGGCGGTGTGGACAACAAACATCTGAAACTCAGTCAACTGCACAAGCACCGTTGAAAACCATTAGCCGATTTGGTGTTTTTGCCCCCATCGGGCAATCGGAAAATGCTCACAGATGAAGCTATATCGTCAGCGGTAAGCACAGAAGCCTGGCCTGCGGAAAAACAGCCTGTCCCGATTATTTCGGGAGCGGCTCGCGTGGCTTTCGCGGCGTAGTGCGTTTTTTTCCGCCGACGCTTTGCTACTTTCTTTACGCTGTTGTAAAGAAAGTAGGGAGCGTAAGTAGCGTAACAATACAAATATCGCAAGGTTGCCTGTCCTTCCCGTCAGGCGGGCTTGCTCATATGCGGCGCAAGCGCTTCACAATGAACCGGCTTCGGGCATGGCGTCTTCGCTCAACGCAGCGGTTAAAAATTCAGATGCACTAATGTTTGGGGAAGATAAATTTTCACTGCCAGTGATTTTTCCAATATAATTTCTGTATCTTGTAGTCGAATATACCACAGGTTGTTAATCGTTTGTCAAAACCCATTAGTACTATTTATGAATATTTTTGTTGGTAATCTGAATCCTGAAACTGTTGCTGACAGCCTGAAAACGCTTTTTTCTGAGTTCGGAGAAGTTGTTTCGTACAAAGTGATATTTGATGGCGCAACGGGCACATCCCGCGGCTTCGGCTTCGTGGAAATGGCCGATAAATACTCTGCACAGAACGCTATCGACAATCTGGACATGACCTATTTTGAAGGCAATATAATCTCTGTAAAAGAAGCCAAGCAGAACAACACCAGCGGCGGCGGCGGATCCCGCGGCGGATTTCATGGCCGGCCAGGTGGCGGTGGCGGATTCAGGGATAACCGCGGAGGTGGCGGCGGATATCGTGGCAACCAGGGTGGCGACCGTCCTTTCAGGCCGCGCACACCACGTCCGGGTGGCTTTCAGCAATGATCTTATATACGGAATTTTAGTACTACCGGCTGTTATTATCTACAGCCAGCACGGTGCGCAGGTTCAGATCATGTGCAGCCCGCATCACAGCTACAATGTTGTCTGCAGTAGCCTGTTTGTCAGCGTTGATCACCACAGTTGGCTCCGCATCCTGCGAACGTGCTATAGCCTCGGCTATCCTCGGTTTCAGCGAATCTACAGCAACCGGATTGGTCCCTACAAAATATTCCTGCTTGTCATTGATAGATACCACAACCGTTTGCTTGGCCTTGGTGTCGCTCTTCGCCTTGGGAATGCTCAACTTCACAACATTGGGATTTGCGAGCGTGCTGATGATCAGGAAAAACAACAGCAGTATGAACAGGATGTCGTTCAATGCAGATGTATGCCCATGCGGTTGCCCCTTTTTATTGCGTCTCAGGTTCATCAGCCGGCCGTTGAGTCTATTACAATATCCAGGAAGTCAACGCTGGCCGCTTCCATTTTATTCACCTGCTTGTTGATCTGGGCATTCAGGTATTCGTTACCCACATAGGCCATCAGCCCCACTATGAGACCGGTGGCTGATGTCACCATCTTGGTGTAGATACCGCCCGCAATGGTATCGAGAGAGAAACCCTGATGCTGCACATTGAAGAACAGGATGATCATGCCCGCAATGGTACCCAGAAAGCCCAGAACAGGAGCTATGCCGGAGATGGCAGTAAGAATGGAAAGGTTCTTCTCCAATTTATACACCTCCTGCCTGCCTACGCTTTCCATCGATTTGTAAACGTGATCATAGGGCTTGTCCATCATAGTAAGTCCCTTTTCTATCATGCGCGCTACAGGCGCCTTGCTCACGCGGCACGTGGCCTTTGCAGCTTCAATATTCCGGTTGGCCACCTGCTCGTTTACCCGGCGTATGAAATCATCATCCGGAGTTGCTGCTTTGCGGATGACCAGCAGCCGCTCCACAAATACATAGACCAGTATCAGCGAGCACAGCAGCAAAGGGATCATAAGCGCGCCGCCCTCCATCAAAAGATGAATGAGCGATATCTTTTCAACCGGGGCTGCAGCGGCCTGGGCAACGGCTTTCACGGCAGTATCTGTGTGGGGCTGCACCTGCAGAAGTATGGGAAGTAAATGCATGGACGAGTTTTCGTTACGTCAAAAATAGTGATTAAGTCAGCATAATTCAAAGCTGTTCTGAATTAGGGAAAACCCCGTCAGCGTTACGTAAAACTAACAGATATGCCAGATAAATGCCTGCACATAGTTTGTTAAAATGGCGGCAACGGCACTTGAAGGCCCCAGGGGCAGGAAACACTAAAGTATCAGATCGTGAAGTACTTTTGCATACTTATGAGTGACGATATTGTTGAAGATGTATGGGATGATGAGGAACCGGAGGAGGAAGTAAATGAAGCGAGCGGGGAACCGGTCATACGCCTGCAGTTCACAGCGCCAAAGAAGCAGGAACCCTTGCGCCTGGATAAACTTTTGTTGTTCAGGCTGGAAGGGGCTACCCGCAACAAAGTGCAGCAAGCCATTGACGATGGCTTTGTGTTGGTGAATGACAAGCAGGTAAAAAGCAACTATAAAGTAAAACCTCTTGACAATATCACCGTATTCGAAACCCGCAGGCCGGACACCGATGAGATCATTCCACAGGACATCCCCCTGGATATTGTGTATGAGGACGATGCGCTTATGATCATCAATAAGCCGGCAGGCCTGGTGGTGCACCCCGGCTGCGGCAATTATACTGGTACACTGGTGAATGGCGTTGCTTACCTGCTGAATAAAGAAGCCATTAAGACAGAAGAAGCTACCCTGCCCCGTGTGGGATTGGTGCACCGTATAGACAAAGACACCAGCGGCCTGATTGTTGTGGCCAAGAGCGCAGAGAACCTGGCAAAACTGGCCAAACAATTTAAAGACCATACAGTGCACCGACGCTATGTGGCACTGGTTTGGGGCGACCTGGAAGAAGACCAGGGAACGATAAAAGCGCACATCGGGCGCAACCTGCGTTTCCGCAAGATAATGGCTGCATTCCCGGATGGAGAATATGGCAAAGAGGCCATTACGCACTACAAAGTACTGGAGCGTTTCAATTATGCAACGCTGACAGAACTACAACTGGAAACGGGCCGCACACACCAGATACGCGTGCACATGATGCATATAGGCCATCCTCTGTTCAGCGATACTACCTATGGCGGCGACAGGATAGTAAAGGGTACTGTATTTGCCAAATACAAGCAATTCGTCGAGAACTGCTTCTCTATCCTCAACCGGCAGGCACTGCACGCCAAGGAGCTCGGCTTTACCCATCCTGTAACGGGAGAATGGATACAGTTCAACTCGGAATTACCGAGTGAAATGACCGAAGTAATCGAACGATGGCGCAACTATAGCGGCGCGCTTGCCAGCAGAAGACAATAATGCAGAAATTATATTTAAGTAATTGAAAATCAATAAAATTATATCACGCAACTGTTAAAAAACACACGTTCGCCCCAATCCGCTGCCCATTATGGGCCAAATAGGTTATCTTTGCGCGAACCCTGTTATCTAATTATTGAATAAAAATTAAATATTTGATATGACATTATTAAACATCCATCCATTGTTGCTGACATGGATGCCGACAGGCGGAGAGATGATCGTTCTATTGCTGATCATCATTGTGTTATTTGGCGGCAAGAAAATACCGGAACTAGCTAAGGGACTTGGCAAGGGTATCCGCGAATTCAACGAAGCCAAAGATGGTATCAAAACCGAAATAGAGGCAGGCATGAAGGAAAAGGAGAAGATCCAGTCGCCTTCCAATACCTCTACTACCAACAACGCCTGATCTTTCAGAAGATCCGCTGACACATTTCCTAATCAAGCTTCCCCCAAAAAGGAGGGCTGCATGCTTAAACCGCTTTACAAACGTAACAACATGCAATTAAAATATTTACTGTCAGGCCTGCTGATCTGTTTCGGGGCTACTTCTGCCCTGGCCCAGACTCATCACCCTGCTGTGAAGCATGCGCAAACTGCGCCAAAGGCTGATTCCATAAAGCATGGAGGGCCTTTGCTGGCCAACAATGCTGCACCGGTTTCGGCTGACGGCAAGGTCAATTATGCACACGTTCCATTGGCCGGCGAAAAATCTTATTTCGGCGACAAGAACGAGTACATGAACGACTTTGTGCGCAACTACCTGGAGCTGCACAACCGCACGCTCAGCTCAGTACAAAGCAACAGCGCCACCCCTTTTTCAGTAATAGACGATATACTGGAAAAGAAGAACATGCCTAAAGAGCTGAAGTACCTTGCGGTGATAGAGTCTGCACTCAACCACAACGCCGTGTCTCATGCCGGCGCGGTTGGTCCGTGGCAACTGATGGAGTCTACCGCCAAGATGATGGGCCTGAAGGTGACGCGCAAGAGCGATGACCGAAGAGACTGGACCAAATCGACCGCTGCTGCCACCAAGTACCTGGAATTGCTTTATGGCCAGCTTGACGACTGGTTGCTGGTAATTGCAGCCTACAACAGTGGTCCTACACCTGTACAGCGCGCCATTGAAAAGGCCGGCAGCCGTAACTTCTGGGATATCAAACAATATCTGCCTAAAGAAACACAGGGTCATGTGCTGGCATTCATTGCCACCGCAAGTATCTTCGAAAACCTTAGCAAATTCATCAGCCTGGGCAGCATACCGGTCGACTTTAAGTTCGGCAAGGAAGAAGATCCTGCACCTAAAGATGTGGCTCCGGTTGCCGTGAACAGCGCGCCTGCAAAAGCTGCAACAGCCCCGGCTGCCGCACCTGCAGCACCGCTGGTAAAGAAAGCCAACTTCACAGATGAAGAGCTGAAGAACATGTTCATCGTGCGCATCACAGACCCTATACCTTTTGACATGATCGCACAGGATATTGGCATTGACAAGCAACTGCTTAAGCGCTGGAATCCGGACTACGATATGTTTATTTACAAGACCTACCCTACGCCATACTACAGCCTGCGCCTGCCCCGCGACAAGACAGAAGCTTTCCTGACGAAGAAAGATGTGCTGGTGCAAAAAGCAAAGAAATATTATGCCGCCAACCGGTGATCCATAACCTGAAAGTTATACTGAAAGTGCCGCCTCTGCGCGGCATTTTTTTATGTATTTATCACGGATCAATACTTATCCGGATCGGCAGCAAGGCTGAATGAAGGATCTTGCTTGCGGGCCATACCCTCCAGTTCCAGGGCATGCGGCATATCGCCAAGGGCCTTGCAGGAAAGCGCCATAGCCGGAACATCCTTTCCGTTCTTAGACCCCATTTGAATGGCCTTTGCGAGCGATACGGCGGCATTCCTGTAGTCCTTCATACGAAAGTAGCAATGCCCCAAATTTGAATAGGCAGCGGCTGATTTAGGCTCAGCAGCAAGCACCTTTTTAAATAATTCGAGCGCCTGCTGAGGCCGGCCAGCTTCAAGACAGATGGTGCCGAGGTTGCCCATAGCTGATACATTGCCGGGCTGTTGTTGCAGCACCTTATTGATGCAGGCAATGGCATCGTCGTAATGCTTTTGCAGGAAATATGCCTGTCCCAGCAGCATGTTGGCATCTGTAAGTTGCGGATCGAGGCTGGCGGCCTGTTTTAGTGCAGCAATGGCCGAATCGTATTGCTGCAACTGGATGAGGCAACCACCCATGTCGTACCACGCATGCGCATTCGTGGGTATTACAGCTATTGAGCTTTGATAATATTGCACTGCCTCGCTAAACCGGCCGACACGCATAGCGATCACCGCCAGGTTGTTTGCCGCTACATATTGTTGCCGGTCCATAGCCATAGCCTGCTGATAATAGGCAGATGCAGAATCAGTGATGTGCTGCGCAAAGAAGAGGTTGCCAAGCGTGGTGTATGCATCCGCGTAGGCGGGATAAATAGCAATGGCCTTATACAAATGATCCTTTGCTTCGCTGATGAGCTGGCTTTGCGTCTGCTTATCCTGGACATCTGCCATCTCGTTCTTAACGATGTCGTTACCCAGAAAATAGTGGAGCTTAGCGTTCTGGGGAAGCTTGACAACGTCTGCGCGGAACAGGGTATAGTTGTCTTTCCAATCGGCATTGCGCGCAATAGAGATACCCGCATAGACGAGAGAAAGAGGCACTAACACCGCGAGCACTTTGCCGCTAAGGATATTTTTGAAACCGGCACTGTCTGCCGAAAACAGCCATCGCTCCACGGCCAATGCTGCCGCCAGGCAAAAACCAACTGACGCGAAGAACACAAAACGCTCACCCATTTCGGCCCCGATAAGGAAGGGGATGTTGGAGAACAAAACAATGGTAAGCAGGTAGAACAATATGGAAAAGGCCAAAGATTGCTGCCTGCGGCGAACCAGCAACAACACTGCATACGCCGTCAGGCCCAGGTGCAATGCCACGGACGCAAGCACCAAAGGATTGCTGAAAGCTACGGCCGGGATACTATTATAACAGTAATCGCAACTTAACGGGAAGGGCACCAACAGCAGAAGCAGGTATTTACCCAGCACATAGAACCCTGTGGCCATGCGGCCGGCTGTTGTGAGATTGACCATCGCATTGTCTATGAAAGCCACCTTGCCGGCACCCAACTGGGCACCGCCAAGCGCATGTGCCCTCAGTGCCATGTATGCGCCAAATACAACGATCGTGGTTAAAGAAATAACGGCAGCACGCTTACGGCCGGACCCGGTGAGGAAGAAAAACAGCATTGGAATGACGACGATAAAAGCTACCACCGTCTCTTTGGCGAGAAAGGCCAGGAACAGGCTGGCCAGCCCGCCGGCCAGCGATGCAATAGTGCCCTTTTCCTTATACCGCATAAATGCTTTTAGCGACAGGAAAGCAAAGAAGAAACATAACAATTCATCGCGGCTTTTGATATTGGCAACCACCTCTGTATGCAGGGGATGCAGCAAAAAAAGCAAGGCAGCGATAAATGCCACCGGAGCCCTGGACTGACCAAGCATTTTACTCAAAAATATAAACAGGGCCACCACACAACCGGCAAAAAGCAGCACGTTGATAAGGTGACCGGCGGCGGGCTTGCCACCGAAAATATCGTGTTCTGCAGCAAACATGATCAGCGACAGCGGACGATATGCATCAGCCTGCGACACACCGGCGCCAGCCATTCTTGATGAATTAAGTATCTGGGGAATGGCACTAATGCCTTTGCTGACCATTGCATTGTCGGTTATCATCGCTGCATCGTCCAGCGCATAACCGTTATTAAGCGTATTGACATATACCATGAACGCGAACGCAGCGAGTATGAGGCACAGCCGTTTCATAGAAACAACAGAAGTTGGAACAGGTGTTACCTGGACCGGTATAGCATTTGTGCCTTTAGCCATAATACGGGTTTTGCCGAAAAATACGGTTTTTGGCACGATAGAGGAAAGACAAATTGATCTAACCTCCAATATTGCACACAGGCATGATCTGCATTATCGCGCTGCTTCGGTAAGTGGGCAGCTATCAATCTCCGTCTTCCAATTCGAAAATTTCATGGACACTCGTACCAAACACACGTGCGATCTTAAGTGCCAGGACAGTTGACGGCACGAATTTGCCGGCTTCTATGGTATTGATGGTTTGCCGGGAAACGCTGATGGCCGCGGCCAGATCGGCCTGCGTCATGTTGTGGCGGGCGCGCTCTACTTTTATCTGGTTTTTCATGCGGTGGTAGTTTTGGTAAGCAACGGACGAATGTGCAGGTTGAAGTAGAAAACAATGATGAACAACACAAGCGTTGTAGGGATATTGAAAAACAAGACATCCAGGTAACCACCGTTATAAACCAGTAGTGTGAGCACGACAAAAATGGTGTAGTTGGCAATGACACCTATCTGCAGGGAGCGGAGGCGGAGAAAACTCACGTATTCGTCCTCTGTACGCACGCGGGAAAAGGCGATCATGTAGAGGCTGGCAATGCAACCAACAACAGCCAATTCATCGGTAAGGTTGTGATTGCCACCGAGAAAATCACCGGCGTGGGCAGGGTTGATGGGCGTGTTGAGGAATGCGAAAGTAAAATTGCCATTGATACAGGCAAAGAACAGAACGAGAAAGGGAACGAGCAGAACAAGTCCTGCGATGCGAAAGCCACGAGGCAGCAAAAGTGTGTTTTTCATGTCAATTAATTTTTACCAAAAGTAAAGTATATTTTACATTTTGGGTAGTAAATTTTACATTTTAACAAAAAATAAAACAGTAATTATCCCATACTTATCCACACAGGCAGACACGTGCTGGCCTATGCATCCCGGACCCCATTTTCTTAAAGTACATTTGTAGCAATGGCTAAGGAGAAAACGGCTAAGCCCGCGGAGACACCGCTGATGAAGCAGCATGGGGAGATAAAGGCTAAGTATCCCGATGCCGTGCTGCTGTTTCGCGTGGGCGACTTCTACGAGACATTCGGCGAAGATGCGGTGGTGGCTTCCCGCGTGCTGGGCATCACCCTGACCAAGCGCAACAATGGCGCCGCTTCGTCATCAGACCTTGCCGGCTTCCCACACCATGCCCTGGATACATACCTGCACAAACTGGTAAAGGCGGGTTACCGCGTGGCCATCTGCGACCAGCTTGAGGACCCTAAACTGACAAAGGGCATTGTGAAGCGCGGCGTGACCGAACTGGTGACACCAGGCGTGGCCACAAGCGACAAACTTTTAGAGAACCGCACCAACAATTTTCTGGCTGCGCTTAACCTGGCAGAGCCATTGTGCGGCATCGCCTTCCTGGATATCACTACAGGGGAATTCTATGCCGCCGAAGGCAATATCGAATACATGGACAAGCTCCTGCAGAGTTTCCAGCCATCGGAAGTACTCCTGTGCAAGGCGCAGGTGAAGAAATTCAAGGAGCAGTTCGACTCCAGGGTATATACCTTTCACCTCGATGAATGGATCTTCCGGGAACAATATACATACGACCTGCTGCTGCAGCATTTCCAGACGGTATCGCTGAAAGGATTTGGCGTTGAGGATATGAAGGCCGCGATAGTAGCCTGCGGCGCAGCGCTGCACTATATCAAGGACACAGAGCATCCGAACCTGCAGCACATCACGTCTCTGCAGCGCATAGCCGCCGGCGACTTTCTATGGATGGACCGTTTCACCATCCGCAACCTGGAATTACTGAACAGTGCTTATGAGCAGGGCTCATCGCTGCTGCATGCAATAGACCACACGCATACCCCTATGGGCGCCAGGCTGATGAAGCGATGGATGATCTTCCCGCTGTTCGATCTGCACAAAATAGAACAGCGGCTAAACCTGGTCAGCTTCTTTATTCTGTCGACCGACCTGCAGCACAACGTTACTACTCTTGTGAAGCAGATAGGTGACGTAGAGCGGCTGTTGGCCAAGATACCGCTGAAAAAAGCCAATCCGCGCGAGATATTACAACTGGCAAAGAGCCTGAAGCACATGGAGGAAATGCGGGAACTATGCATCAATGCCGGCGATGAATCGCTGGGCAGGATGGTGCAGCCCATGCAGCCATTGACGGAGTTGCGTGACCGCATATTGAACACGATAACAGAGGATGCTCCTGTGCTGGTTGCCAAAGGCGGCGCCATAAAAGAAGGTATATCGCCAGACCTGGATCACCTGCGCAAAATATCGCGCAGTGGCAAGGACTACCTGTTGCAGATACAACAGCAGGAGTCGGCACGGACGGGCATTTCATCGCTGAAGGTTGCATATAATAATGTTTTCGGCTACTACCTGGAGGTAACCAACTCTCACAAGGACAAAGTGCCTGCAGACTGGATACGCAAGCAGACACTGGCCAATGCGGAGCGCTATATAACGCCTGAACTGAAGGAGTACGAGGAGCAGATACTGGGCGCTGAGGAAAAGATACTGGCGATAGAAACTGAACTGTATCAGCAATTGCTGGCGGCAGTGGAACCGTTCATTTCGCCGATACAGACCAATGCACAGATCACCGCACAGATAGATTGCCTGCTGTGCTTTGCACACAATGCACGAACCTACAATTACCACCGCCCTACCCTGACACTGGAGCCGATACTGGAAATAAAAGACGGGCGCCACCCCGTAATAGAACAACGGCTGGCACATGGAGAAACTTACGTAGCCAATGACCTGGAACTGGATAAAACAAGCCAGCAGGTGATCATACTCACCGGTCCGAACATGAGCGGTAAGAGTGCACTGCTGCGGCAAACAGCCATTATTACACTAATGGCGCATATGGGCAGCTTTGTGCCGGCATCTGCCGCAACGGTAGGACTTACGGACAAGATATTTACGCGCGTAGGTGCATCAGATAACCTGAGCGGCGGCGAAAGCACCTTCATGGTAGAAATGAATGAAACGGCCAGCATCATCAATAACATTACGGACCGCAGCCTGGTGCTGCTGGATGAGATAGGCCGGGGCACCAGCACATACGATGGTATATCCATAGCATGGAGCATTGTGGAACACCTGCACAACAGCCCGGCAAAACCCAAAACATTGTTCGCTACGCACTATCACGAACTCAATGAACTGGAGCACCAGTTGGAAAGGGTGCGCAATTACCACATCACGCACAAGGAGACGGGCAACAAGGTGATCTTCCTGCGCAAGATGGCTCGGGGCGGCAGCAGGCACAGCTTTGGCATACAGGTAGCGCGGATGGCTGGCATGCCACCTAAGTTACTTGAGCGTGCTAATGAGATACTGGCTACACTGGAAGAAAAACATGCAGCAGCAGGAGGCGATACCCTTCAAAAAGTAAAGAATATAAAACCGGCGCCGAACTTTCAACTGAACATTTTTGATGGTGTGACAGAGGACATGCGCCGGGCGCAGCAGATACTTGATGCAACGGACATCAATACCCTGACGCCCGTTGAGGCGCTGCTGAAGCTGAACGAGCTGAAAGAAGTAACCAAGAGGTACGTGAATTAACTGACGCCGTGGCCAACGGGTCATCGCATCCATTCACCTGCTTCGCTGATTATTTGCCGGCCGGCGTTAGCTTAGCCGTAAAGTGGCGCAGCAGTGGCGCTTCTTCGGTAATGCGCAGTCCACGTATGTTGTCGCGATTCTTGTACACCTCAATGATTATTTCAGCCACATAATCAATATGGCTTTGCGTATAAACACGACGAGGTATGGCCAGCCTCACCAGCTCCAGTTGAGCGGGAATGAGCATACCTGTAGCATCATATTTGCCGAACATCAGCGACCCTATCTCCACACTGCGAATGCCGCCCTCCTGGTATAAAGCACAAACAAGGGCCTGACCCGGATACTGATCTACAGGAACGTGTGGCAGGAACGTGCTGGCATCGAGGTAAACCGCATGGCCACCGGCGGGCTGCATAACGGGAACACCCTCGCTCATCAGCTTTTGGGTCAGATATTCCGTGCTGCGGATGCGATATTGCAGATAATTTTCATCAAGCACCTCTTCCAGCCCTATGGCTATGGCTTCCAGATCGCGGCCAGCGAGGCCACCATAAGTGGGGAATCCTTCTGTTATCACCAGCAAATTGCGGCACTCAGCAGCAAGTGCTTCATCGCGCAGCGCAAGGAAACCACCTATATTGGCAAAAGCATCTTTCTTGGCACTCATAGTGCAGCCATCAGCATAAGAAAAAAGCTCCTGCGCTATTTCGCGAACGGAGCGGTTTTCATAACCCGGCTCGCGTAATTTTATAAAATAGCAATTCTCAGCAAAGCGGCAGGCATCAATGAACATGGGAATACCATAGGTATTACATATTTCACGAACAGCTTTTACGTTCTTCATGCTCACCGGCTGCCCTCCCCCAGAATTATTGGTGACCGTTACGATGATCATCGGAATATTGCCCGCGCCACGAAGACGAATGGTAGCTTCAAGAGCGGCTATGTCCATATTACCTTTGAAGGGAGCCGGTATAAGGGGGTGTTTACCTTCTTCGCAAACCAGGTCAATACCCTCTGCGCCTGAAAATTCAATATTGGCGCGGGTAGTATCAAACAGCGTGTTACTAATGAATACTTTTCCCTTGCCGCCAAGTATGCTGAAAAGAATCTTTTCCGATGCCCGCCCCTGATGTGTTGGAATGATATATGGCATACCTGTGATGCCATGCACTGCCTTCTCGAAACGGAAGAAGCTGGGGCTGCCTGCGTACGATTCGTCGCCGCGCATCATTCCCGCCCATTGCTCGCTGCTCATGGCACTGGTGCCGCTATCGGTAAGCAGATCGATAAGCACATCGTCAGCATGAATGAAAAAAGGGTTGTAGTGGGCATTTTTGAGTATGTCTTCGCGCTGGCCAGGCGTAGTGAAATGAATAGGCTCAACGGATTTGATACGGAATGGTTCTATGATCGTGCGCATGAGTATGAATTTGCCGGGCAAAGGTGAGCGCAGTTGCGGGCAATAAACATGACCACGATCAAGTGACGACGATCATTTGTAAATTAGCGTTGTTATGAAAGGGAAGGAAAAAGATCATTTAAAGGCTGCCGCAATAAAAGACCTGCGGCGGATACCCGGCGTGGGTGTCTCTATAGCCAACGACTTGCTGAATATCGGCATCAGCAGCGTGAGCCAGCTTAAAGGAAAAGACCCTCAAAAAATTTATGACGCTTCCAACAAATATGCCGGGGCGGTTCAGGACCCCTGTGTTCTATACACATTCAGGTGTGCTGTTTACTTTGCGGACACCCCTTTGGAGCAGCAAGAGCAAGAGCTGCTGAAATGGTGGAACTGGAAAAACAAGGATTACCGCCGCTAAGCAACACCCAATAAGCTTAGCAGTTCAGCTGCACCATCGGTTGCCGGCTTTTCTATCCGCACAACATTTCTGTAGCGCTTAATGTCGGGAATGCTTTTATCTATGACATATTTGGCAACATGGGCCGGCACAAAATCTACAAGGCCGGCCGCCGGATAGACCGCAAGCGATGTACCTACCAGCACAAAAACATCGGCTTCCGCCATGTGTGGAATAGCTGATTCTATCATGGGCACCGGCTCCTCAAACCACACCACATGCGGACGGAACTGGGTCCCGTCTGGCGCTAAGTCGCCAAGGCGTATATCACCTTCAACAGGATAAAGCTTGTGGCTATTGATCTCACTGCGCATTTTCAGTATCTCGCCATGCAGGTGCAAAACATTCGTGCTGCCAGCGCGTTCATGTAGATCGTCTATGTTCTGGGTAATGATCTGCACGTCGTAATGTTGCTGCAACTTTGCCAGCGCATAGTGGGCGGCATTGGGCAGCGCCTCGCGAACACCTTTCCGCCGCATGTTGTAGAAATCGAGCACCAATGCCGGATCGCGGCGCCAGGCACGCGGTGTGGCAACGTCTTCAATATTATAACCCTCCCATAATCCATCACTGTCGCGGAAGGTTTTCAAACCACTTTCAGCACTGATGCCTGCACCTGACAGCACAACGAGTTTTTGCTTTGCCATAAAGATCAATGAGACTGCAATAAAGTTACGGGATATGAATGAGCCTTGCGCCCTGCTGCCTCAGGCGTTGCTCGAACAGGTAGGCATTTGTGCTGATGGTACCATAACTATGCACGCCATCTTTCTGACTCTGCATTTTGAGATAAGCATCATAGACATCGGAGCTGTATGCGCTCACGTCATTATCCCATATCTTCCGCAGTTGTTCAAGGGTATCCAAGTGCCGGCGAGACAGATCGTTCAACTGCGAAAATATCTGCTTTGCAACTACCGAATCGCGAAGGTGCATACGCGCGTTGATGTAGGTCCACACAGTTAGATAAGCAGAGTAACTGAACAATGAATCTCCCGACGAAATACAAACTGCATAAGCCATCAGATTCGCGTCACCTTCGGCAGCAATGCCTGCCTGGTGGGCCATTTCATGACAGGTGACAAACGGAGTAAGAAACGGCGGCAAGTGCCGGTCCACCTGGCCTTCGCCAGTGAACGGGTTGTAGTAACCTTCGATGCCCATTCGTTCAAGCGTGCTGCTGAACAAAGAGGGCTTTACGCAAACACCAGGAAATACGACATGGGTATCTGTGCAGCGGCCATAGAAAGATTCTGAACGACGGCAAACCCCAGCCAGGTCGGCAGGGTGATAGCCAACGGACATCGCGTTGATCCTGGCAACCAAATATCTGTCAAAATCTGTGAGCGCCGCACTGTCCTTCCTTAACGAGTATGTTGGGTCGTAGGCCCATGCTTTGCGCAAAGGGATCTTGTGATAGTTAACACCCCACCCCAGCAGAAAAAAGATGAAAACCACAGCGGCAATATTCGCTGCTTTAAGCAAAGAAAGCACAGCATAGCTTTTGCGATCGTTGCGCCTGATAAGCTGCCTGACCCATAAAATGATGGAGATCACCAGCCAGAGCCCCCCGGCCAAATAAAGAACATCACCAATGCTGAATGGCAAGAAACCAAAGAGATAGTTGCGTAGTGACTGAAACGGATAGAAGAAAAAACGATCGTAAAAGGATATCATCGGTTGATGACCGTGCACAGCAACATCGAGCAGCAGGGCTGCAAGAATGAGAATTGTCAATAAAATGATCCGCCTTTTATACATGGAACCTGCGCCCCGATATCCACCGCCGTTATCGCAAAAGTAATTGATATGCTGATACGCAGCACAAGGTTTCAGAATTTGACAAAAAAAATAATGGGCTGCAACATGCAGCCCATTACTATATATATATCGAACTAATTATTGCTTGATGAACTTCATGGTAGATGATGTACCCGTAGCTGATTCGCGCGCAGTGATGAAGTATTCGCCAGACGGCAGATTGCTGACGTTGATCGCATTGCGTGTATTGTTCACAATACCGGCATAAACCGTTTTGCCAGCCATATCGCGGATAGTGATTGCTTTTGCACCTTCAGCGCTTGTCTGCAATTCTACTGTATTCACTACAGGGTTAGGATACAATGTGAATTCAGGAACAGCCGCAACAGCATTAACAATAGTTGTTGTAGAGAAAGTATCTGCTTCAACTGTAAAATTGTCTATACGGTCGTTACCTGAAGTACCCGTATTATTGATCATGAATTTTATCCTGAACATCAGGTTCGCGTTGTTCTTGATAGCCGGGTCAGTAGTAGAGCTCAGGTTGATCGTCTGTGAAGTCCAATATGTATCTATAGGAGTTACCGATGTAACAGACAAGCCTGCAGTTGACCAGGTAGTACCGCCATCTGTGCTGTAATCAAAAACCTGCTCCTGCATGCCGTGTGCTGAACTTGAAGATTCGGAAACGTACTTGATCACCGGGTTCTGGTGTGCTGTAGTAGGGATGACAGCGATCAACTCCATGCTATCGCTTGGGTTGCGCAACCTGAGTGCATAGCCTGCTGGATCTCCGAAACGGGCATTCCAGTCCTGTGTAGCACCCACTGCGCTGTCGGAACCCGTGTAACCGTCGTAGTATGAAGAATATGCAGAAGATGTGCCCGGAACGGTAGTATACCAGATATAGGGCGCCGGAGAACTGATCATTGTATAAGTTGCCGGAACTGAGGTTGTAGGTACATAAACCGCAGTAGAAACGTTGTTAAAGTTCCAGTAGTGCAGAAGTGACTGAGCTTGCGTATTGCCGATGGCCAAAGCACCAAGCATCAATAAAAATAAAGTTTTTTTCATACGAATTTGTGATTTTGTTGCAAAGAAACTCGGCTAATGTTACGAAATAATTAACCCAAGGTTAAGGAACATATTAATTATCAAGGAATCCCCAAGGTATCCTCAACAGGCAAACGCACTTCAAAGTCACGTAGCGTTTTGGAGGCATCTCCCTGTAGTTCCAACTTTCCGCTTTCGGCCATTTTCTTCAATCGCCACCCCAGATATACATCGCCGGTCGGAAGATTGAATTTGGTGAGCGCCTGCCCTACCACCCTGGATGCCTTCTGAAACTGGTGGGAACAGAAGCTGGACAACTGGTGATCATAATGTTCTTCGGTGCGCGATACGAGACGTTTTCCGCCTTCGTGTGTGCGTATACCCCCATTCTCGTCAACCAGCTTACCCCATTCAAAGCCATCCACCTCTATCTCGGCAGGTGTTACTACTCTTGCAAGCTTCCGTGCCTTTACCAGTTCGCGTGGTGCTATCTCACTAACATTCTTTGGAAAAAACAGTTTGCCATTCTCATCCAGGAACGGCAGTCCTGCGATATTAACAACATACAGACGACCGGAATATTTGCCCAGGAATTTTACTGCCCAGTGGTACATGCAAAGATCTGCAGGCCAGGGCGCCACCCACAACCAGATGACCGGAGCATCGCTTTTGGCCAGTTCGTTACCCGTGAGAATGAGCCGTTCAATATCATCTACCTCAGCGGGCTGTTTATCGTTGCCGGTAACTGATTGCCAGAAAGCGCCACGCAATTCTGAAAATTTCTGCCCTTCGCCTTTTTGCAGCGGGCCTACGTTCAGTATATCTTTCATCACCACTACCTCGCCTGCCATAGCATGTTCCATGTTCACTGCACTGCGAAGCTGGTCTGCAGCCATGTCTCCCGTTATTATGTGATATATCATTTTTTGCAAATATTGGTCAACAAAAATAGCAAATGCACGACTGCTGCGGGACAGACGGTTTCCACAAATGTTCACAATTAGTTTGTGCGTTTGCCGCCGGGCTTTTACATTTAACATGAAAACACCATGAAAGCATCGAACAGCATAAAGAACTGGCTGGAGGACGATAAGCCCCGTGAAAAGATGATGCAAAAGGGCGCCGGTGCGCTTACTGATGCTGAATTGCTGGCCATACTCATATCCAGCGGAACGCAGGATAAATCGGCACTGGACCTGGCTAGAGAGATATTGGGAATGGCCGGTAATAACTTAGGGCAACTGGGCAGGCTGACGATAAAAGAGCTGAAGAAGGCCAAAGGTATTGGCGACGCGCGGGCAATAGCTATTTGCGCGGCAATGGAACTTGGCCGGCGCAGGCAGCTTGCCGATGGTATGCAGCGGGCCGCGATCAAAAAAAGCCGCGACGCTGCAGAAATATTCATGCCGCTGTTGCAGGATAAAAGCCACGAATGTTTTTATGTAATGTACCTGAATCAGAGCCAGCGTGTGCTGGCGACTGAGGAAATAAGCAGCGGAGGCCTTACGGCCACGGTGGCCGATGTGCGGATCATACTCAAGAATGCGCTGCTGCAAAATGCCAATAAGATCATGATAGCGCACAACCACCCATCGGGCAGCCTTACGCCGAGCAACCAGGATAAAATGCTGACACAAAACGTGCAGGCATCTGCAGCGCTGATGGACATAAAATTGCTGGACCATATTATCATCGCGGGCAATAGCTACCTGAGCATGGCCGATGAAGGGCTTTTATAGCAATCAGGTAAAAAGCCCGGAGGCCTTTTCAAGTTCATTAGTGTCTTTCGCACTAACCAAATAGTGCCAGTTGTTCCTTTTGTGCACCAAGAAAGAATTTCCTGACCTCCTGCCATCTTTTACCATCGTGCTTCCACAAGCAGAAACTCTGACAAATAAATGAATGGCTGAATAACTGCCGGGTATAATGCCGCCTGATAGCAGGGAATGCTGCCGGGGTTACATCGCGATACCCTACTGTGATGTGAGGAATATAGCTGCGGCTGGCTCTTTTCGTTAACCTATAGCTGATGAGCTCTTTGGTAAAACTGTTGTGAAATGCGTTTACCTGCTCACTTTTCTGAACCTCTATATAAACGACCGGGTGATGTGTGTTATCAAAAAAATTATAATTGCAAAGATCTACCCTGAACGGAAGCTGACCACCCGCCCAGTCCTGTATCCTGGATATATATCGCTCAAATGCACCGGATATTGCGGATGGTATCTTGAATGGTTTGAGCAATGTTATGTGCACAGGTGGCTTTAATGCCTGGTAAAAGCCAAACTGCGAAGAAAATTCATTTCTTACATCGTTCAGTTTATCTGCCAGGTTTGCCGGTGGCACAATGGCAAACATATAGAGTGCTGTATCGTATTGCATATACTATCTTGAGGCCGATATCAATGATCAGCTGTTCTTTATGTTCTTTACATCAAACCTGATCTCCTTCACATAGTTCAATATCTGCGCCATCATTCCATCTTCTGCCGGTATCATACTGGTGATATGACTATGATACCCCCACACCTCCAGCACATCTGCTACCCGCACCGTCTTGTCCTTATATTCCGGATTCAGTGAATGGAGCAGTAAAGACTGGCTGGCTTCAACCAGTGTCACTATTTTGAATAAGAAGGTCTGTTCCGACTTCATGATCACGATACAGGGTGTATTTTTCAGCGTCCGCCAATCGGCAACATATTCTGTTATTACCAGGCAGTTTTCAGGTATGGGCAGCATACTGTCACCTTCGGTAGGAAACATACGGTAAGTACGGTTCTGCGGCAGATGAGGCAATGTGAATTTGGGCAATTCAGCAATAAACTCGGGATCGCTGTAGCCAGTAAGATAACCGGCCTTTGCTTTCTGAGGCACATATTCTATGTTCTCCCTGTTAGCCTGATCGACCGTAATTGAAAGCACCCTGATGTTGCCACCGGATACGTATACATCATTGCCCGCCTCCAGTTCCCTGAGTTTCAATTCCCCGATACGGGTGAGGTTTACTTTCAACAATGTATCAACTGCCAGGCTGAAATAACCGGCTATACGGATGAGATCTTCCAGCGGCGGATTGCGGCTTAGCCCATTCTCATGAGAGTTCAGCTTGGCACGTGTTATACCTAGGGCGGCAGCCAGTTCATCCTGGCTTTTTCCTTTCCTGTTCCGGAGGAATTTTAAGTTATCGGCCCAAAATAATTTTTGTTTTTCCACAGCTTAATGTTATTATTACTAACAACAAAATGTTATTAATAATAACAAATGTAGTTTAAAAATTGAAATCCCTGCTTGCAAACGAAAAAAATTTTTTGATCGACAAACTTCAGAAGGAGGTATTGTTGCTGGAAGGCTATAAGCCTGCCACAGTGGGTAAATTGCACCTGCCCGGGCTGCAAACCATAGAAGCAGCGTTTCCGAATGGCATCTTTCCACTTGGGGCAGTGCATGAATTTCTAACCTTTGAACCGGAGCATAGTGCTGCGACCGGGGGTTTCATAAGTGGTATCCTGAGCGGGATATTGAGCCCCGGTGGAGTATGTATATGGGTAAGCAATTGCCGGTGTTTATTTCCTCCGGCACTGAAGGCATTTGGCCTGCAGCCAGATAATATCATCTTCATTGATGTGCACCGTGAAAGAGATGTATTAGCAGCCACAGAAGAAGCGCTGAAGTGCAACAGCATCACCGCCGTAATAGCAGAGATAGGCGAACTCACATTCATGCAGTCGCGCAGGCTGCAACTTGCAGTTGAGGCCAGTAAGGTGACCGGGTTTATCATGCGCAACAATGCCCGGCGGATAACCAGCACAGCATGTATATCACGCTGGCAGGTGATACCGCAGCCCGGCGCCGCTGCTGACGGGCTGCCAGGGGTTGGATATCCGCGCTGGCAAGTGGCCCTGCAGCGGGTGCGAAATGGCAGACCGGGGAACTGGACAGTAGAATGGCGTGCAGGGAAATTTGCAGTAATTGAAGAAAGCAGGTTCAGATTAACCATCAACAAACACATAAGACAAGCGGGATAGTGAGCAAGAGATATATGTATATATGGATACCGCATTTGCTGACAGACTGGTTAGAGGTTCGGAAACCAGAGCTGAGGGGGCGTCCTGTTATCATCAGGTGCAGGCAGCATGGCCGCGTCATCATATCGGCAGCAAATACAGCAGCAAAAAAGCAAGGGATATTTTGCGGCATGACGGAAGCAGATGCCAAGGCAATAGTACCCGGCCTGCAGGCATTTGATGAAATACCCGGAAAAGAAGCACAATTGCTGAATGCCATTGGCGAATGGTGCATCCGCTTTACACCAACAGTTGCAGTTGATATGCCAGATGGCCTTATACTGGATATGAGCGGCTGTGCCCACTTGTGGGGAGGAGAGGAAGCATACCTTAAAGACCTGCATACACGGCTGCACAACCGCGGTTATGATACCTGTATAGCCATTGCCGATACTATAGGCGTTGCATGGGCTATGGCCCGGTTTGGCGGCAATGGCAGCATTATAGCACCACAACAACATACCGCAGCCTTATTACAACTACCACCACAGGCATTAAGGCTGGAAGAAGCTGTGCTGGAACGACTAAGAAAAGTAGGATTCAGGAGGATAGCCCAATTTGCAGGCATCAAACGAGCAGCACTAAGGCGGCGTTTTGGCGATATATTGTTACAGCGCATGGATGAGGCCACCGGGGTCATACTTGAGACCATCAATCCATTGCAGCCGATAGCTGCCTATGAGGAACGACTGGCCTGCCTGGAACCTATCAGAACAGCCACCGGCATTAGCATAGCCATACAAAAGCTATTGTACCAGCTTTGCACACGGCTGCATAATGAAGGCAAAGGACTGCGCTATGCTGTGCTCCGTTGCTACCGGGTAGACCATCAAATAATAAGCACTGAAATTGGCACGCATCGTTCATCTGTCAATACCGATCATTTATTTAAACTTTTTGAACTGAAGATACCGCTATTAGCGCCTGGGCTGGGCATAGAACTATTTATACTGGAAGCTACCATTGTTGAAGACATGCCCCCTGCACAGGAAGCATTGTGGCGGATCACTACCGGGAATATGGAAAGTGCAGAAGTGGCTGAACTCATTGACCGCATCACAGGCAAAATAAGCGGTGCAGGCATCAGTCGTTATCTGCCACAGGAGCATTACTGGCCTGAGCGGGCTATAAAGGCCACACGATCGCTACAGGAAAAACCGGGAACCGAATGGCGGTGCGACAGGCCACGCCCCACACAATTACTTGCTAACCCGGAACCTATACAGGTTACCGTACCTGTACCCGATTATCCGCCCATGCTGTTCATCTACAAAAGCCAGTTGCACAATATAAAAAAGGCAGACGGGCCTGAACGTATAGAACGAGAATGGTGGCTGGAAGATGGCGAGCTGAGAGATTATTATACTGTTGAAGACGAGCACGGACAACGCTACTGGCTCTTCAGGTCGGGCGCTTATTCGGGCAACCGAACAAGCGAATGGTTCATTCATGGATTTTTTGCCTAAATGGAGTGGTTATGAGCTATGCAGAGTTACAGGTGACCAGCAATTTTTCATTTTTACGGGGAGGCTCGCACCCGGAGGAGCTTGCCGAGCAGGCTGCGGCATATGGATATACGGCAATAGCGATAACAGACCGGAATACAGTAGCAGGCCTTGTGCGGGCGCATATTGCCGCCAAAAGGCATGGCGTCCGCTTTATTCCGGCCTGCAGGTTAGACCTGGCAGATGGTCCATCGCTACTCGCCTACCCTACCAGCAAAAATGGCTGGGAACGCTTGTGCAAGCTGCTGACCACAGGTAACCTGCGCACCGAGAAAGGTAAATGCGAACTATATGTGCGGGATGTATTTGCATGTGCGGAAGATCTGAAATTCATCCTTATTCCACCTGATACCCTGAACGAACACTTTGACTTTGACGGATCTTTTAAAAAGAGCATTGATGAATACAAGCAGGTTATCGGTCAGCATTTGTATGTTGCTGCTGCATGCACCTATACCGGAGATGATGCCAAAAGACTGTTCCGGATATCGCAACTGAACATTCCGATGGTGGCTACAAATGATGTGCATTATCACAGCGATTCGCGGCGTCAGTTGCAGGATGTGCTTACGTGTGTGCGGGAAAAGTGTACTATACATACAGCAGGGTTCAGGCTGAACAAAAATGCAGAACGATTCCTGAAACCTGTATCAGAAATGCAAAGACTCTTCAGGCTATATCCAGAAGCCATTGCACGCAGTGTGGAGATAGCCGATGCTTGTAAATTCTCGCTGGATGACCTGAAATATATTTATCCGGAAGAGATAACCACCGAAGGAAGAACACCGCAGGAAGAGCTGATATACCTGACCTGGAAAGGCGCAAGGGAGCGATTTCACGCAGGCATTCCGGATAAGATCAGGGCTACTATAGAATTTGAACTTGAGTTCATAGAGCGAAAGAATTATGCTGCATACTTCCTTACAGTCCATGACCTGGTAAGGTTTGCACGCAGTAAAGATATTCTGTGCCAGGGACGGGGCTCTGCAGCAAATTCCGTTGTTTGCTATTGCCTGGGAGTTACTTCTGTTGACCCCTCCAGGTTCAATCTGCTCTTTGCCCGCTTTATGTCGGACGCCAGAAATGAGCCCCCTGATATAGACGTAGATTTTGAACATGAAAGACGGGAAGAGGTAATACAATACATCTACGATAAATATGGGCGTGACCGTGCGGGCATAGTGGCTACTGTGACACAGGAGCGATATAAGGGCGCTATACGCGATGTGGGAAAAGCAATGGGGCTATCGGCCGATACGATAAGCCGGCTATCGGGCACAGTATGGTCCTATTCGAGCGAAACATTTGACAGGGAACGCATAATAGCCAATGGGCTGAACCCCGATGACCGGCAACTGGCAAAGGTGCTGGAGCTTACAGACCAGCTTATAGGCTTTCCCCGTCAGCTTGGCCAGCACACCGGTGGTTTTGTGATCACACAATATAAGCTCACTAACCTGTGCCCTATACTGAATGCCCGGATGGAGAACCGGACCTGTATAGAATGGAATAAAGATGACATTGAAGCGCTGGGATTCATGAAAATAGATGTACTGGCGCTGGGCATGCTTACCTGCATCAGAAAAGCATTCGATCTTGTGCAGCAACATTATGGCACGCACCTTACACTGGCCAATATACCACAGGATGTGACCGGCGTATATGATATGATCTGCGATGCAGACACAGTTGGCGTTTTCCAGATCGAAAGCCGCGCACAAATGTCCATGCTACCCCGGCTTAAACCCAGGGAGTTTTATGACCTGGTGATAGAAGTGGCCATTGTTCGCCCCGGCCCCATACAGGGCGATATGGTGCACCCCTACCTGCGCCGCAGAGATGGAAAAGAGCCTGTTGAATTTCCATCTGAAGCACTGAGAGGGATACTTGGGCGAACAAAAGGAGTACCGCTGTTCCAGGAGCAAGCCATGGAAATAGCCATTGTTGCAGCAGACTTCACGCATACGGAAGCAGATGAATTACGCAGGAGCATGGCAACATTCAAGGCAAAAGGAAAGGTTTCGGTATTGCGTGAAAAACTTGTTGCCGGCATGATGAAGAACGGCTATACAGAGGAGTTTGCAGGACGTGTGTTCAAACAAATAGAAGGCTTTGGCAGTTATGGATTCCCGGAGAGCCATGCCATTAGTTTTGCATTGCTGGCTTATATATCATCTTATCTGAAATGGAGATACCCGGATGTGTTTGCAGCGGCACTTCTGAATAGCCAGCCCATGGGCTTTTATCAACCCGCACAGATAGTTATTGATGCGCAACGGCATGGCGTAGATGTATTGCCTGCAGACGTCAACCACTCTGCCTGGGATAATACTTTAACGGGCTTTACAGGCACATCCTATGCATTGCGGCTGGGCTTCAGGCAAATAAAAGGTATGAATGAGGAAAGCGCGCATGCTATAGTAGCAGCCCGCAACCAGCCATACACATCTATGCAGCAATTGCAAGACGCTGGCGTGCCGCAGGAGGCCATAGAAAAACTGGCAGACGCAGATGCATTCCGGTCGCTGGGCATGGACCGCAGAAATGCCTGGTGGGAAGTGCCCGCATTGCAGGATGCGCCTACCGGAATATACCAGGGGCAATACTCAGAGAGTGCTACTGAACCCCAAATGCAATTGCCATTCATGCCCTCAGCCGAGCATGTATTTGAAGATTATGCAGTAACAGGATTATCGTTAAAGGCCCACCCCGTGAGCTTTGTGCGGGAAAAACTGTTGATGCTGGGTATCACATCTACCGCAGATCTGAGTACTGCCGGCGATGGAGCAACTGTAAAAGTAGCCGGACTGATACTGGTGCGGCAACGGCCTGGAACAGCCAGTGGCATCTGCTTCATTACTATAGAAGATGAAAGAGGCATAGCTAACCTGGTAGTATTCCGGAAGCTGTTTGACAAATATAGGAAGGAGATACTCCAATCAAAACTGCTGATGGTTGAAGGCAAGGTGCAGGTTGAAGGCAAAGTGATACATGTAGTGGTGCAACGATGCGTCAACCTCAACAAGCTGTTTGCAGATATACCCATTACAGGGCATAATGGCCCGGCGCTTACATTATCGCGTGCTGATGAAAAAACGGATAAGCCGGATGAGCGAACGATAACAGGGAAAACAGAAAATGATGTTTTTTATAAGGGCAGAAATTTCAGATAGCATTATCATAAATATAATATACACAATAAAACTAATTTATGAGGCTATTATCTTCTGATAGTTTGCCATAAATGACAGATGTTCTTTTCTGATTTACATTTTATTACTACCTTGTTTTGTCACATTTTATAATGTAAACCACACAAAAAATTATGTCTAACGAAACATCAGGCGCAAAATTCCCATCGGACATTGAAATTTCAAGGGCCGCGAAACTGAAGCCTATAGCACAAATAGCCGAAAAAACGGGCATAGACCCGGAAGACATTATCCCTTATGGAAAATATAAGGCAAAGGTGCCGCTCACTTACATTAACGAGGATAAGATCAAGACCAGCAACCTGATACTAATAACTGCAGTAACACCTACCAAGGCCGGTGTGGGTAAAACAGTGACCAGTGTAGCGCTGTCGCTTGGCCTCAATCATATTGGCAAGAGGGCTGCTGTTGCGTTACGTGAGCCAAGCCTGGGCCCCTGCTTCGGCATGAAGGGCGGCGCAGCAGGCGGTGGTTACTCGCAGGTGCTGCCGATGGAAGAGATCAACCTGCATTTTACAGGCGACTTTCATGCGATCACATGCGCCAATAATATGATAGCTGCATTGCTGGATAATTATCAATTCCAGAATGCCGGCACCGACAAAATGCTGGATCGCATTGTGTGGCGCCGTGTACTGGATGTGAACGACAGGTCACTGCGAAGCATGGTGACCGGCCTGGGCGGCAATGCAAATGGCATTCCTCAGGAAGCTGGTTTTGACATTACACCTGCGTCAGAAATAATGGCGCTGCTGTGCCTGTCAAACGGCATTGAGGACCTGCAGGCACGGATAGAGCGCATAGTGCTGGGTTACACCTACGACAAGAAGCCATTTACTGTAAAAGACCTGGGCGTGGCCGAAGCGATAACGGTATTGCTGAAAGATGCAGTAATGCCTAACCTTGTGCAGACTACAGAAAACACCACTGCCTTCATACACGGAGGACCTTTCGCCAATATTGCACATGGCTGTAACTCTGTACTGGCCACCAAAATGGCCATGAGTACGAATGACTATGTAGTGACCGAATCAGGCTTCGGAAGCGATCTGGGCGCTGAGAAATTCTTAGACATCAAGTGCCGGCTTTCGGGCCTGAGGCCAAAGGCTACTGTGATAGTAGTTACCACTGGTGCGCTGAAGCTGCATGGCGGCGTGGCAGACAAGGATATATCGCAGCCGAACATGGACGCGATGAAAAAGGGACTCTCCAACCTGCAGCGCCACGTGCAGAATATGAAAAACTTTGGTCAGAGTGTGGTGGTGTCTTTCAATAAATTCGGGTACGACAAGGATGAGGAAGTGAACTACCTGGAGAACTGGTGCACCGAACAGGGTGTGGTGTTTGCTATAAACGGCGGCTTTGCCAAAGGTGGCGCTGGTGCAGCCAGCCTGGCACAAAAAGTAGTGGACCTTATAGAGAGCAACCCGTCAAAAGACATCAACTTCACTTATGAACTCGAGGACAGCATTCCTACCAAAATAGAAAAGATCGCACGCAAGATATATCGCGCAGGTGAAGTGATATTAAGTGCTACGGCCCTCACAAAGCTGAAAGGCATTGAGAAACACGGATGGAGCAACCTGCCGGTGTGTATTGCCAAAACACAGTATTCTTTCAGCGACGACCCGAAGCTGATCAATGCCCCTGAAGGATTTACATTCACTATCCGCGACCTGGTTGTAAACGCAGGAGCGGGTTTCATCGTGGCTGTTGCCGGCGACATCATGCGTATGCCGGGTCTGCCTGAAGATCCACAGGCAAACAGAATAAAACTGGTCAATGGCGAGATAGAAGGATTAAGCTAATGATCGCCCCGGATCGATAGAAAATTTGTCTAAAAAGGCTTCGCATGAGCGAAGCCTTTTTGCATTTTAACATTTTTTAAGGTACCCCAAACTGCGTTGTACAATGATTTGCCCACAAAAGGGAATGGTTTTTGCGCAAACCATTGTTAACAGTTGCCGGTATTAAACATTAACTTTAACAGGACGTCTAAAACGAAAAAAACGAGGGGTTATGCGTATTCAAGGATTGGTTGTTACAACAGCGCTGGTATGCGGAGGCTGGGCAGCGCACGCCCAGGACATCATGGAGGCTTATAATTTGTCCAACTTACAGTCTCAGGGAACGGCAAGCTCTATTGGCTATGGCGGTGCGCTGGGATCATTAGGCGGAGATTTTGCCGGGATTAGCGTGAACCCGGCAGGCCTGGGTATTTACAAAACCTCGGAATTTACATTCACTCCCTCACTGAAGGTGAATGGCACAAGCAGCGACTATCTTTCGAACACGACAATGGACAACAATACCCGGTTCAATGTCAATAACGTTGGTTTCATATTCAATAGCAACAGCGGCAGGCACAGGCGCAGGCACAGAAATAGCGATTGGAGCTCCGTGTCGTTTGCCATAGGCATGAACAGAATGGCTGACTTTAACCTTAACTCTACTTACTCCGGCAATAACTACAAAAACTCTGCAACGCAGGCCATGGCAGCAGATGCCAATGACAACAATGCCAATGTAAGCACACAAGGCACCCTGGCATACATGGGCTATCAGACTTTCCTGATCAACCAAAACACTACAACCGGCTTATACGAATCTGCTGTGCCCATAAGTAATGGCACAAAGCAGGTAAAAACGATAGAACAACGAGGCGGGATCAATGAATTTTTGATGTCGCTCGGAGGTAGTTACCGAGATAAGCTGATGCTGGGCATATCCGTCGGCATCCCATTTGTTGACTACGAGCGAAACATTACCTATAGTGAAACTGCACTGAGCGGTGCGGCGGCTAATCCCGGAGCGTTCCAGTCTTTTACTTACGGCAATAACCTGAATGTTTACGGAGCAGGCTTTAATGTAAAATTAGGCGCCATTTACAAGTTCAATGATCTGCTTCGCGTGGGTGCGGCATTTCATTCCCCTACCTACTATCAGCTTACTGATGTTTCCGACCCTTCCATCACGGCCAACTCAGGTGGTTACCAAACGTCTTACGTGGTAGGCAGCGGCCAGTATGACCTTCCGGAGAACCAGTTCAACTATGGATTTACCACGCCATGGAGGGGAATATTGAGCGCGACCCTCACATTACGCAACTTGGGCTTCGTGACGGCAGATTACGAATATGTGGACTATAGCTCTATGCGGTATATATATCCGTCAGGGATCGACGAAAATACCGGTTACTCGTATCAGGACGAAGAAACGGCGATGAACCAGGAAATAAAGAGCAATTACCAGGCAGCCTCAGATGTGCGACTGGGAGTGGGCATAAAGCTCACCAGGTTCCTGACCGTAAGAGCAGGTGCGGGGTATTACCAGAGCCCTTACAAGACATCTGACTTCAACGGCGACAGGCTGGATTTGAGCGCCGGTATCGGCTTTAAGGCAAACCATTTCTTTGCCGACCTTGGGATGGTGCATAGCATGTACAAGAATGAGGATGCACCCTACTCTATAGAGAATGTGACAGATGTGCCTACTGCGCTCACCTCCTATAACCTGAATAATGTAGCATTGACATTTGGGGTGCGATATTAAGTCAACTACCCCCATCAATAACAATATCATGGAGGTGCCTCAACGGCGCCTCTTTTTTTGAGATATCTGATATCAGATATTTTGGGAAGCAGTTGACCGGTAAAGTTCTTCGTACTGATAGCCGCTTAGCACAGCAACAGCTCAAATTTATAAGAGGGCCCCGCAAAAGACCTTTGAGCCGTTCTGAATCAGTCGTAAGCAAGTTTTTACATCATGTGTCAGCATAAAGAAGCAGGGTGTCTCCAACTTTGGAGACACCCTGCTTAAATAGGTTTGAAAGACAATATTAATTATTCCTGCGATTACCGAACAACCTCAGCAACATGATGAACAGGTTGATGAAATCGAGATAAAGGTTGAGCGCACCCATAAGTGCCAGTTTGCGAACATCGCTGGCAGCAACCATGCCCTGGAATTCAACACCTGCGCCAATGCGCTTCAGCTTCTGGACATCATAAGCCGTGAGGCCTGTAAATACGGCAACTCCAATGATGCTGACCAGGTAGTTGATCATCTCACTGTGCAGGAAGATGTTGATCATAGACGCCACTACTATGCCAATGAGGCCCATAGTGAGCATGGAACCGAAGCTGGTGAGGTCTTTATCTGTTGTGTAGCCCATTACCGCCATGATACCGAACATGGCCGATGCCGCAGCAAAACAACCAATGAGGGAGCCTGAGGTAAACGTGATGATCAGCGAGCTAAGACTCATACCCATTACTGCTGCAAACAAAACAAACAGCACCGTGAGTGCCTGGGAAGAAAGACGTGCCATGCCGAAAGACATGATAAGCACAAAAGCCAGCGGCGCAAAAGCGACCAGTAAACCGAGCCCTGAAAGGCTGCGGCCGTGCTCTGTAATCACATACAAATAAGATGCGAGATCGGCATTTACTGCAAACAGAACAGCGAGAACGGTAGAAACACCAAGTGCAAGGAACATCCACAGGAAAACAGATGCCATGAATTTTTTGGAGATACTGCCTGCAGGTATCTGCTGGCTGTCCAGTACTGTGTAATTAGAAAACGGTTGATTTTGATTGTAGTTGTCCATAAAGGTTTTAAATGACGAACGTAAAGGTAGCCAATAGCTTGATAGAAAGCATTTAAAGGAATGCCAATTTGCGATGTTTTTAACGTTGCATTAGATAGGCCACGTTAAAGACAGGTATCGAAATCCGAAAAGTGAGAGCGGATGCCTCCGAATTTTCTGCGCATACAACAGAAACGTAAAAATCCACCCATAAAGATTGGATTCTATTGCACCTTGATATCATCTCATTTATGTACTGATCATAAACTTGGAAACTTCTCTGTGCATTATACCTGGCAAAGCCAAAGCCTTTGCGCAGGAGATAACTTTGGGCATCAATTGTGCGCTCTACAGCAAAGAGCTACCCCTCATGGCCGACCAGAAAGCCTGGCCGTGGGAGGTAGCTCTGTTTGCTGGGTTGGGGATTGGGAAGAGGTGGAAATAAAATTCATTGTTATTTTCCATTGTTATACTTTTAATTTATTTTTTAAGCGAGGTTTTTCTTGCTTCACTTATTGACCAATTAAGAATTCTAAAGAATTCATCTCGGCTTTTCGAAACTCCTTTCATCTTCAAGTAAATAAGCAGCTTAGAAAAAATATCAATTTTTGTTGTTCCGATGACTAAATAGGGCTTTAAATAGGGGTTAAAGGTTCCATATTTCGTTTCTAAAAATATTTCACCGTTGTACAATCTGCCGTAATAATCAATTAACACAATTGCATAGGATAGAACGGAAAACTGCATCATTCTATCGTCCGTTTTGCTATTCCATATTTTATAAATTTGATCAAACAAAGACGTAATTCCAACCTCTGTTAAACGTTCCACATTTTCCTTACTTGATAAGGATTTTAAAAAGTAATCAATGTCAGGCGGAAGTTCTTTGAGATGCAAATATGCCATATCATAAAACGTCATTTCAGAATCTGGTATAGGCAAATAACTACTAAATGAATTATAGCAATACTCGTCGTCAAAAATGAAAGCTATTGGACAATCATTAGTAGGGATTAGTACCAATTCACCTGTTTTAACATGATACAATCTCGTATAGAGTGAATTAGATAATTCAAACTTGGCTAGATCTCCTAAAGCAATTATATATTTATTAGCATCATTTCTGCTGATAATTTTATAACAATTTTGCATGCGTTTTTGCCCAAAAGCGTTTACGCCAATTATCACATGCCATCCAGCCTGATTTTCAGGATGAAATTTCATTTTGAAATCCTCTTGAGACCGGATGTTTTTTATTTCGACCTTATTTAAATACATAAGTTACATTTTATGCATGACTCTATTCCTAACCTTAATCGTTTATTCCTTTTATTAATTCAGTAATTAATTTTAGCGTTTCTACCTGTTTGTCGTCCCGCTCTCTTACAGCATACATCTGATCTATCTCCTCTAAGGTAAATCGCCCCCGCTTGCTGTTCAACAATTCCAATACAGTCCCTTTCAATTCTTCATTTTTATTCACAATACTACTTATGTGTCGTCCCAGCATCCTTGCGCTTGTTAGCTTCATATCAAAGTCACCGTCAAGCAGGTCGTCGTAATTACCATCGAATAGTTGCTCGCCAGCTATGTCCGAATAATTATTAGCAATCAGCAAGAAGTCATCCCAATCTTTGATCCTCCCTGGCTTTTCGCTGTAAGCCACAATCTTTAAAATACACAATCCTGGTAGGGTTACTACCTTAAATTTATCATCGGCATCTTCTGCATCGTCAGCTACTTCTCTGCATCCAAACACAGATACATCTATCGGAGGATTGTCCAATTTAACTTCCTCACCATTTTGTATACCTCCGAAAGGAATAATGTCAACAGTATGCTCACCCAAATAAAACCTGTGAGGTGCATCTTTATCCCTTTCAAATTTTTCGGTTACTATCAAATACTCATTCAGCCCATCCCATGTTTCTCTATCTCCTACTAATACGCAATAGTCTATGTCTTTTGTTAACCTGTTTATTATTCCTAAGTGGCTTATCCATACATCTCTCGCCTGCGCACCTATGAGATAGAAGTCAATATCGAACTTTTGCAATGCTCTTTCCAGAGCATCAAACACTGGCGCATATTGTTCCCTTACCGCATTAAAATTTGTCTGCAAGCTTGTACTCATCAAATAGCTTTTTTGCGGTTTCCATACATCTTCCATCACCGGTGTTCATCAAATCTGCATACACTAATATTGGGTCTACGGTGTTATCCCTTACGTTGTAATAGTTCCAGAATTTCTTATACACTTTTACTTTCCCATTCTCATCGGGTATCAGCCTGTAGTGTTTTATTAGGTCAGTCCTGCCTTCTTCCGTATATAATGTCAGTATTTCGGGGCTCAGGTAGTTCGTCATTAAGTCTGCGGCAGGTTCACCGCCCCAAAATGTTTTGCCTGGAATTATGGGTATGCGCTTCCAGTTTTTATGATCTTCTTCCTTCAAAAACCGGAAGTTGCCTATATGCAATGCTGGTTTTAATTTTTCTTCGTAGGCAACCATCCACTTCTCCAACAATTCTTTTTTGTTCACCAGCCTGTATTCATCCTTATTCATCTTCAGTAAGAAGCCAGCCTGTTTCAATCCGTTCATTACATTGTTCACATTACCGAGCCCTATGTCTGCCATTTGGGCTATGTTCCGATATGGATAGTTCACTATTTCCTCATTTAGCAGGAAGTGAAATATAACTCTTAGCCCGGTTTTGGTAAAAGCCCTGTTTACTTGCTCTTTTTCCTGCTGTATCGGCTTTTGGTTATCTATCCACAGATATATACCCGGCTCTTTCAAGTAAATGTTCCCATTTGCTTCCAGGTATGCTATTTCGTTTTTTCTAAGCTCTTCTTTTATCTTTGGGAAGATGTGTTCAGCTACCAGCAAAAATGGCCTATGCGCATCAGCAATTTCTTTTATCTGGTAGAGCTGATGGTTTCTCAGGGCTTTTTTTACTTCAGCAAAAATTCTAATTTTTTGATTATCAATATTAAAAACAATTTCTCCGTCAATACCGTTATCTTTGGTAATTGCATATTCTTTCCATTCACCTATAATACGGGTGTTCTTTTGGAGATTTTCTAACGCTATATTTACAATTTCAGTTTCTATCATGTTCACAAAATGTTTTTGTTCAGGAAACGTGAACAATCAAAATTAGTGAACAAATATTGATTTTCCAATTAGAAACCCAAATTTGTTCACAAAAACACCTTGTTCAAGAAACGTGAAAAAATGGAATTATTGAACAGGACTGGTATAAAAAACCTTCTTTTGCCACTCTTCCATGGTCAAAAAGAACTGAATTCCCTTATTTTTAACCTGAAACTTCAGGTTTTTGGCCGGATTTTGGATTCTATGCAGCTCAGGAGTCGATTTGCAATTAATTACTATATATAGCCAGGCTGCATCCCCAAGCTGAGCCAAACGGTTCATTTCATTTTCACTCAGCATAACATTTCGATCAGCACCGCTGCGTCCTTTCACTTCTATATATCGCTTCAGTTCATCGGGACTGATACTCTTAATATCGTAACCTTCATTGTTTGCAGATACATCCTCTGGCCGCCAACCGGCTTCTACTTCATACTTCATAGCTTCCTGCATCGCGATAGCCTCTGCCTCATCGTCCCGGCTCATACCATAGCTGCCTTCATATTCTACCCTGGTAAGTGGTACCACGTAAGCACATCCCAATACTTCAGGAGCCTTGGGCGAAAGCTGTGTCATTAGTTCCAAACTATCCATTCGTTGCTTTTTCTTTATCTGGAGTTCCTTGAGCCTGTCCTGCTTCTTTGCCTGGATCAATTTCTGTAAATGTTCGACCTATGTTCGACCCAACAAAAAAGCCGATTCTCTCGAATCGGCTGTAACCCGTGCCTCAGACGGGAATCGAACCCGTACTCGCATTGCTGCAAACAGGATTTTAAGTCCTGCGCGTCTACCTATTCCGCCACCAAGGCAACCTTAATTATCACTTCCGTAAAATTACGGGCAAAAAAAATTCCAAACCGAAAGGCCTGGAATTTTTATCTGAGCGGAAGACGAGACTCGAACCCGCGACCCCAACCTTGGCAAGGTTGTGCTCTACCAACTGAGCTACTTCCGCATGCGTTTTAAGAACTATTCCCCCGAAAGGGAGTGCAAAGATAATGCACAAACCTAAACAACCAAACCCTTTATCACAAAAAATTTATTCTCATGCAAATAGCACCCTTTATCGCCGCCAGTAAAGCCTTTTGGTATCTTTACGGCTCATGATCCGCCACTCCATTTTAATACTGATCACCGCAGTTTTCTGCCTGTGCTCCTGCCATAATAGTGGACCCCCCATTCCTACCCGGGCAGATACCGCTGCCGTCTCCGAACTGGTGAAAAAGGCATACCAATGGCACACGGCAAATTCAGAAAAACTGCCCGATTATACGGTTATTGTACAAGATTCCTTCCAGGTGAGCCTGGATACGAACGAACTGAATGCCGCTATAGATGCGATGCGCAAAACTAATTTCTTCAGTGAGGCGTTTTTGCAAAACTATCGCCAGGTAGGCATGGTTGCCGATGGCAAGCTCCGAAGCGATACCCACAAATACTACGATGAAGTGAACTTCGCCTTTCAGGATGCTGACCCATGGACTTTTTTCCAGGATGATGCAGACAATTTTCCGGATAACATGCGCATGAAGATCATCCACATATCGCCTGACTCTGCAAGCGTCAGCTGGACAGTTGACGATGATCCGGGGGCTGACGAATATAATGTGAGATTAATAAAAGAAAAAAGACACTGGAAAATTGATTACCTGCAGGGATTTGACGCTGCCAATAACTTTTAATAGTGTAAAATCACAGGCAGCCATTCATAACAAATGGCCCTGAAGAGTGTAAATTTGCGAGATGCCCCTGAAGAAGATAGTTCTCCTCGGCTCCAAGCCCATCGGTTACGAATGCCTGGCATACCTTATTGAACATGCAGCGGAAATGGGCGCACAAGTGACGGGCGTGCTTACCCGGCAGCGCAAGGAATTTGGCGGCGATCACGACCTGGGCGAGCTTGCCGTCTCGCACAATATACCGCTATATAATACACTTGCTGAAATGCCAGAGTGCGACATCATTTACTCCGTACAGTATCACGAGATATTGAAACAACAGCATATAGATAAAGCCCGCCAGATAGCCGTGAACCTGCATATGGCGCCATTACCCGAATACAGGGGCGCCAACCAGTTTTCGTTTGCCCTTATTGAGGAGAAAGAAGAGTTTGGTACTACGCTGCATTGCATAGATACCGGCATAGACAGCGGTGACATCCTGTTCCAGAAACGCTTTCGCATCCCAAAGAATTGCTGGGTGGAAGACCTATACGAGCTTACCTATAAAGCGTCTCTCAACCTGTTCAGGCAGACGCTGGCACACATCATAAATGGCAATTATAAGCGGGTGCCGCAATCGCTGCTGGTGGGCAAATACGGCACAAGCCTGCACTTTAAAAAGGAAATGGAGCAATTGAAGGTGATAGACCTGAAATGGGACGCCGAAAAAAGAGACCGCTATATCAGGGCCACATCCATGCCCGGCTTTGAACCTCCATACGCCATCGTGAACGGCGGCCGCGTTTATTTTACACGTCAAAATTCAACAGGCAGTTAATCAGCCAATAACATAACCGTGTGCATGCGTTTATGTTATGCAATGAAATTATTATAAGTTTTGTAATGTGATGTGTTTTTAGGTATCTTTAAAGGGCAAAGTAAAAACGACCATTTCCAATAAACGACCAAAAATGAGAGTAGACATTTACGCAAAGAAGTTAGTGTTTGGATTAACGATGGCGTTGCTGTCGTTGTCATCAATGACAATGGCACAAACAACGGTAACCATTTATGCAAAAACTGCGTCACCAACTGACTTGATCACAGGCCACACCACCACTACTGCTATCACTGCCAACACTATCTGGAGCAGCGGAAGTGCAACAACGCCTTATAATGGATGGGCGGTGTTTTACTTAGACACGACGGTTATACCAAGGAATGCCCAGATATCGAGTGTGGTCATCGGCATGAATGTTTCGGCGTACCAGGGCGCGGGCACACCATCTGGCTGGAATACTTATGGCTTTGCAGGGAACCTGGGCGACGAGACAAATGCTGCCACACTGTTTGCTGACTGTACAGCTGGCACGTCGCTTTCTACAGCAACTTATGGCACTAATACAGGTAATCAAACGCTTGCGTCTACTGCAGCGTCAGATACATTTGTAGCGCAGCACCTTGGCGACAGCATTTCAATCTGTTTTACCGGCGGTGCAAACCGGCTCTATAAGTTTACGGGAGAGAGTGGTACAGCGACCACAACAGGTACCCATGCTCCGTATATACAGGTTACCTTCTGCACACCTCCTTCCGCGGGCATCATCAATCATGGCGCATCTGATCTTTATATTTGCAATGGTGCAAATATAAACCTGATCGATAGTGGCGCCATTTTTGCCAGCAATACGTTTGGAATTTCAACAGCAACAGGTGCAACAACCTACTTAATTTCGTCTGACACTTCACTCATTGTTTATGGAGTCGCTCCCGGCACAGACAAATATGTGTTTACGGCAACGAATACGTGTGGCGTGCAGACAGATACTATCACTGTGCATGTCGCAGACACTGCACATACAGACACCATATCTGGCGCAAGTACCCTTTGCATCAACAGCACATCTACTTTGATCTCTACGGCTTCTGGCGGCGTATGGTCTGCGTCTGGCGATGCCACAATTGATGCGTTGGGAAATGTGACTGCAGGAGCTATAGCAGGAACCGGGTTAATCACTTACACTATCAGCAATACCTGCGCTACCGATACAGCCTACTATAATATAACTGTGGATGCACTGCCCAACTCAGGCACCATAAGTGGCAATGCCAATTTGTGCACTGGCAGTACACAGATGCTGACCAGCAACGGTGACTTAACCGGCGAATGGAGCGCCAGCGGTATGGCGAGTGTAGATGCCAGCGGTACTGTGACTGCATCATCAGCCGGAGCAGCTACTGTTTCTTACATTGTTACCAGCGCCACCTGCGGCGCAGATACTTCCTACTTCAACATCACTGTTACCGATCCTGCATCGGCTGGTACACTGGGCGGTACAACTGAGATATGTGCCGGTACCTCTACCCTGCTTACCTCTTCTGCTACCGGCGGAACATGGATGGCTTCCGGTGATGGCACCATAGATGGCTCCGGCAACCTGACTGCTGGTATGACCGCCGGAACTGCTGCTATCAGCTACACAGTTACCAATGCCTGCAACGCTGATACAGCCTATTACAGTGTTGCAGTAGATGCCCTACCAAACTCCGGCAACATCACTGGCAGCGCCAACATGTGTACTTCTACCATGCAAACGCTTGTTAGTGATGGGGATGTGACAGGCACATGGAGCGCCAGCGGTTCAGCAAGCGTTGATGTGGCGGGGAATGTAACGGCTAACACCGCAGGTACTGCAACCATATCTTATACTGTTACCAGCGCTACGTGTGGTGCAGATACTTCTTACTTTAATATTACCGTTACCGATCCTGCATCGGCGGGAACACTGGGCGGTACAACCGAAATATGTGCTGGCACCTCCGCCCTGCTTACCTCTTCTGCCACCGGCGGAACATGGATGGCTTCCGGTGATGGCACCATCGATGGTTCCGGCAACCTGACTGCTGGCATGACCGCCGGAACTGCGGCTGTCAGCTATACGGTAACCAATGCCTGCAATGCGGATACCGCTTACTATAGTGTTGCTGTAGATGCCCTGCCTAACTCCGGCAACATCACGGGCAGTGCCAATATGTGTACTTCCACCATGCAAATGCTCGTTAGCGACGGGGATGTCACTGGCACATGGAGTGCAAGCGGCACCGCCAGCGCTGACGCGCTGGGTAATGTGACCGCCAACACCGCAGGTACTGCAACCATCTCCTATACTGTTAACAGCGCTATGTGCGGAGCAGATACTTCTTACTTCAATATTACTGTTACCGATCCTGCATCGGCTGGAACACTGGGCGGTACAACCGAAATATGTGCCGGTACCTCTACCCTGCTTACTTCTTCTGCCACCGGCGGAACATGGATGGCTTCCGGTGATGGCACCATCGATGGCTCCGGTAACCTGACTGCTGGAATGACCGCCGGAACTGCTGCTATCAGCTACGCAGTTACCAATGCCTGCGATGCTGATACCGCTTACTATAGTGTTGCTGTTGATGCCCTGCCTAATTCCGGAACTATTACTGGCAGCGCCAATATGTGTACTTCTACCATGCAAACGCTTGTTAGTGATGGAGATGTGACTGGCACATGGAGCGCCAGCGGATCAGCCAGCGTCGACGTGGCAGGGAATGTAACTGCAAATACAGTCGGCACAGCAACCATCTCTTACATCGTTACCAGCGTCGCTTGTGGCGCAGATACGTCTTACTTCAATGTAACTATTGCCGACCCTGCATCTGCT